>Ga0194113_10009057_pt1 | contig 12097 bp, 8 predicted proteins | sample TA2MahC200mmetaG_FD_146193 | JGI IMG/M metagenome (GOLD analysis project Ga0194113, IMG submission 146193) | Freshwater microbial communities from Lake Tanganyika, Tanzania - TA2015017 Mahale Deep Cast 200m | ecosystem: Environmental > Aquatic > Freshwater > Lake | place: Tanzania: Lake...
CACCGCCGCCGAGGTCATCGCGTCCCTCCCGCCCAAGTCTCCCCCGACTCTCCCAGTCTACCACACTCGATTCCCTCAGGGGAATCCCTGACTTTAGGGACAGGCTGGAGTACCTGCGACAGAGCCGCCCCCCGCTCAGCAGCCTCGCACTCGCGGGCCTCCGCGGCGCACGCGATGGCGGTGCCCACCGTCATCCTCACGGCGCGCCTAGCGGTGCGCCTCCCGGGAACCGCGGCACACCGCGAGGGTCTCCTCCACGAGGCGCTCCTGATGGCGCTAGGGACTGCGTATTCGGTGGCGCTTGCGAAGACGCTCAACGTCGCGCTCAACGCGCCCACGCGAGCCACGCTCCCACCAACCTCGTAGAGGGCGCCCCTGGCGGTGGCCCAGGCGGCGCTTGCCCTGCTGCGCCGGGCGATGCGTTTGGCGAATCCCCGGGACGGATGGGGGGCTGCCAGACGCCTCCTAAGTGCATCCTCCCAGCCTTCCCCTCGTGCGGCGTTGGGTGCGCAGAAGGCGGCCTCGTATGCGGCGGGGAGTGCTATTGCGCACGCGCGGGCCAGCCTCCGCCACTCAAGTGCGCTCTGTCCGAGCATCCCTGTGCACGTTCGCACAACGTGCTCGCCCCCAATCTCCGCGAGCGCGGTGCGTGCCTGGGGATCGCGACCGGCACGCTCCGCCAGCATCTCGGTGACCTCCCTCCGAAGCGCGGGGGAGAGGCGCAGGCTCGTGGCTACACACCGGCCCGCTAGAGCCAGACGCTTCTGCCCCTTGAGGGCCTCCACGAGGGTGCGTGCGGCTTTGGCGCTCAGACCCGCGGCCATAGGGATGACTTCCTGCCACTGCGTGTGGGCAGCGTGGCGCAGCAGCGCGTCCCACTCGCCCTCGTCTTCTGCGTGTTCCGCGGCCAGGTACTCCTGGAAGACCAGGTGTGCGAAGGCGAAGATGCCGGCCCGGTGCTCCACGAGCAGCCCGCTGCACTCGCACAAGTGAGCTAGTAGCTCGGGGGCGCGAGCGGGGTCCTCGCCTATTGCGGGCAGCACTCCCTGGAAGATGTGCCGAACATCCTCCCGCCGCGCCTCGGCAATCCCCTGTTCCATCATCCACCACGCCAGCGGGCGCACGAGGGCGGCCTTCCCGCTGGCATCCAGCTCGCCGACAAGCTCGGGCCTGTCGCCCAACTGCGCCTGTCGCCACTCGTGCAGCAACACGTCCACGCACTCGTCGAGCAACTGTGCCCGGCGCTCGGGCAGGCTCTCGTGGCGGTAGCGGTGCACCACGCAGAGCACCGACAGGAGCAGGGGGTTCGTCGCGAGGGTGCGGACGGAAGCGGTGCGGTGGATGCGGCCTAGCAGGTCCTCGGCACCCCTCTTTGCATCTTGGTCCGCGGTCGCCCCTCCTGCGGCCTGCTCGGCGGCCCGGTACCAGCGTCGGACGAAGGCCTCACGCTGCACGTCGCCCACGGGCTCCAGTTCCGCCTCGCCGTAGCGGCAGCCCCGCAGCTCACCAGCCTGGTAACCCGCTGGCCGGGAGGTGACAAGGAAGCGGCAGTCGCCGAAGGTGTTGGTCAGGTCCCTGATCCACGCCATGACCTTGCCGTGGTTGGCCTTCTCGCACTCGTCAAGCCCATCCACGAGGATGAAGGCGCGCCCGTTGGCAAGCTGCTGCGTGACGAACCCCTCGGGGTACTGGCCCTCCAAGTTGGGCGCCAGACGGGCGATGAACTCCTCCGGCCTAGGGAGGGCCTTGACGTTCAGGCTGCGCACGAGGAACAGGAAGGGGAGCCGGTCCTCGCGCAGGCGCCTGCCGACCTTGCGTAGTTCGCCCTTTGCGGCGAGGTGTGCAAGGTAGCGCATTAGGGTCGTCTTCCCCGATCCCGGCGCGCCGACGATGACCAGTCTGCGCTGCACGGCCAGCATGGCGTCTACAGACCCCGCCGGCTCGCCTGCCTCGTGCCGCGCCCGCCTCAGGCGCCTGCGCACTGTCTCCAGAGACGCGATCTCCTCCAACTCCTCGGGCAGTTCGCCCGCAGGTGCCGTCTGCCTCAATGCCGCTACTCCCAGGTCCACCCACGCCGTCTCCAGATCGAAGTCCACCACCTCCGGCGTGCGGATGCCCAGGAGGCGGATGCGAGAGGTGTCCTCGGCGAGCCAGGCGCGGTAGAGCCTCTCGAAGCGTTGGGCCTTCGCGTCGTCGAGCTTGGTTGGACCCTCCATTGTCTCGCGGATGACCCGAACGTCTTCCCTGGTCGCGCGCGTGTCCTCGCCGATGGCGCCCAGAAGATCGAAGTTGCGGTCCCAGTTCCGCTTCTCCCATTCCTCGATGGCCGGGCGCAGGCGAACGGTCTCTGCGACGACCTCGGTCAGCACCTCGCGCAGCAGCGCCTTCGCTTCGTCGGTGCCGAGGCCCGCGCCAACCCCTCGCCCCACCTCCAGGTCCCGAACCACGTCAGCGGTCGGTCTCGCGCCGTCAGCGAACTCGGCGGGGCTCAACGCCCCGGACTCCGCCGCGGCAGCGACCTCGCCCAGCACGGCCTCCGTCGTCTCCGGGTCCGGGGCCCGGCCGAGGGCACTCTCAATCGACGCCCTGAAGCGGGTCGCCAGCCGCTCGACCGCCGCCCCGAACTTCCCCTTTGCCGCGTCGTCGAAGCGACCGGCCAGGTAGCTCGACGCGAACCCGGTGGCAAGCTGGTTGATCAGCAGCAAGACTGCAGTCGCAGAGTCCATCGCGCGCCCCCCGCCCGTACCCCGTCGTTGTGTCGGTTCCTTCGCGGTGCGACACCTGGACTCCTTGCGGCTCGGTCGCGGCGGACGGCTACGGAACGAAAGCGGGAAGCACGGAAGACCTGAAGAACGGCGAAGACGGCGGCGGCGAGGGAAGGAGACGGCAAGGGGGACGGCAAAGGCGACGGCGTGCCGGCGAGACGCCGGCGGTCCCAGCTAGCGTCATCGGCGACGGCGACGGCGTGCGGACAAGATGTCCGCGCTCCGACGGCAACGGCGTGCGGACAAGATGTCCGCGCTCCGACGGCAACGGAGGGAGGGGCATGGAGCATCTCAGTGCGGCGTCGGGCGTTCTGCTGGCGATGGTGGGGATGGGAGGGAGTAGGCAGACGGAGGTGAGGCCGGTGCAGGCGGAGATGGTGCTGGTGCCGGCGGGGGAGTTTGAGATGGGGATCAGTGAGGAGGAGGCACAGGCGCTGGCGCGGGAGTACGGCGTGCATCCGAGCCTGTTCACCGGGTGGACGCCGCGGCGGAAGGTGAACCTGAAGGCGTTCCTCATCGACCGGTACCCCGTCACCAATGCGCAGTACGAGGCGTTCGTCAAGGCCACCGGGCGGCGGCCGCCCGGGTACTGGGCCGCGGGCACGTACCCGGAAGGGCAGGGCGAGCATCCGGTGGTGAGCGTCAACGCCGACGATGCGCTGGCCTACGCCGCGTGGGCGGGGAAGCGCCTGCCGACCGCCGAGGAATGGGAGAAGGCGGCGCGCGGCACCGATGGGCGGCTGTATCCGTGGGGGAATGAGTGGGATGACGAGGCGTGCGCGATCGATGACGGGTCGGCGGCGGGGACAGGCAGGAATGCCCGTCCTCCTACGGCTTCCACCGCCGCGGCGGGGACAGGCAGGAATGCCTGCCCTCCTGCGGTCTCTACGGCGGCGGTGGGGTCGCTGCCGAAGGGCGCGAGCCCGTATGGCGTGATGGACATGGTCGGCAATGTGGCGCAGTGGACGGGCAGCGATGCGGCGCCGAAGGATGCGGAGCGGAATTGGGCGTGGTATGTGGTGAAGGGCGCGGCGCGTGTCCATACACAGCGGTACAACTTCCTGTGCGCGGCGCGGAACTTCTCGGCCCACAACAGCCGGTGGCACGATTGGCTGGGGTTCCGGTGCGCGATGGATGCGGAGGGGACGGAGGGCGCGGGCGCCATGAATGGCGCCCCCACATCGGGCGCGATGAATCGCGCCCCTACATTGGGGCGTGATGAATCACGCCCCTACATGGGGGGTGGCGCGCCGAAGCGGCCGGAGATGCCGGGGCCGGACGAGGGGGCGGTGGGGCGGCCGATCGAGATGGTCTGCGCGGGGCCGGGGGCGACGATCCGCGTGCCGTGGTTCCCGCGAGGCTACTTCGGGCTGAGCTTCCCGGAGCAGATCGGCGCGGAAGGGCTGCCGCTGGGCTGGGGGGTGCAGCACTCGGGCTTCCGGCCGGTGAACGAGGGCGGCGTGGTTGGGTATGACTGCACGTTCGAGGGGAAGGCCGAGCTGCGGGCGCGGCTGAAGGGCGGAGTGGACTACGTGGACTTCACCCTCACGCTGCGCAACCTGACCGACCGCGCGTTCACGAACGTGCACTCCAACACGTGCTTCAACTGCTGGCAGTCACCGTACTTCGACGACCCGGAGCGCGTGCGCAGCTTCGTGTGGACGGACGAGGGGCCGACGTGCTTCCTGCGGATGCCGCACGGGGGCGGCGGCGAACCGCTACACAACGGCTGGACCGTCGCGAAGCCCGGCGAGCCCGCGCCCGTCGGCGGCGACCGCGTGCACTACCCGATCATCGCGCTGCGCTCGCGGGACGGCAAGTGGATGGTCGCGCAGACCTACGACCAAGGCGTCACCGTCGCCAGCAACGCGCACTACGCGTGCCTGCACTCGCGGCCGACGTGGCCCGACATCCCGCCCGGCGAGACGGTCTCGCGGACGGGGAGGTTGTACTTCATCCGAGGTGGGGTGGAGGAGTTGCTCGCGAGGTGGAAGGCGGACGTCGGGGAGTGACAACGGCGGGCCGGATGGCCTTCGGCCATGCGGCCCCTCCCTTCACAGTTTCTTCCGAGTTCTCTGGGCACTTCCCCTTGACATGGCAGCGTTGACCGTCTATAAAGCTGGCAGAAATTATTGCCAGCAAGGTAGGCATGGTCATGCTGCCGGATCGCGGTCAGCCAGTCTACACCCTCAGGGTCGCGGCGGGCCTGGTTGGGATCTCCCCGCGGACGATTCGCCTGTATGAGGAGGCGGAGCTGCTGGCGCCGGCGCGCATGGGCGGCAATCAGCAGCGGCTGTACTCGGAGCAGGACCTGCAGTGGCTGCGGTGCATCCGCGACATGCTGCACGAGGAGGGGCTGACGGTCACGGCGATCCGGCGGCTGCTGGACCTGATCCCGTGCTGGGAAATCCGGCACTGCGTAGCCGACGTGGCAGAGACCTGCCGGCCCCACTTGCGCATCCCGGACATGGCGGGCGAGAAGAGCGAGGCGGCGGCGCCGGCAACGCCGGAGGCGGCCGACGACGAGGGGTTGGTGCTCATCAAGCTGATCTACGGGGTGAAGGAGCTGGGGTCGGTGCTGCCGTGCTCGCGGTGCATCGCGGCGGAGCGCGTCGCGCGGCGCGTGGCGCTGAAGCATCCGGGCCGCGTGGCGGTGCGGAAGTACGATGTGCTGAGCGCGGAGGCGGCGGAGTATGGCGTGGTTCTGTCGCCGACGGTCCTGGTCAACGACGAGATCGTCGCGGCAGGCGCCGGGGTCTCGGAGGAGCGGCTGGACAGAACCGTGAGACGGCATCTCGAACGGGCCGACGTTGGGTCGGCCAACGCCGGAGCAGAAGGAGAGGACGCATGAGCGAAGTCCCTGAGTTCAAGGTGGCGGTGCTGGGGTGTAGCGGGATCGGGAGGCTGGTGTCTACCGTCGTGCGGCAGGCGGTCTACATGATCGCGAAGGACCGGCCGGAGGAGGTCGAGGTCGTGGGCGCGGGCCCGCTGACGGGCAACGTGCCGGAGGCGCTGGAGAGGGCGAGGAAGTACCCGCTGATCGTCATCGACGGGTGCCGGCCGAAGTGCGCGACGGCCATCGCCAACGGCAAGGACCTGGAGATCGCGGCGGCGATCTGGGTGGCGGAAGTGGCGGCGAAGCACAAGCTGTCGATCGCGGGCGAGAACCGAACGGAACTCGGCGACAAGGGGATGGCGCTCGCGAGAGCAATCGCGGATGAGGCCATCGCGAAGATCGACCTGATCGTGGCGGAAGAGGCGATGAGCACGTTGTGACAACGGCGGGGAACCACGAAATACACGAAAGGGCAAGGCTACGATGCGCGAGAGGATCTGTCTTCAGCCCTGTTTGGGGATTGAGAGCGTGGAGAGTACCATCGGGCGGCAGGCGTGCTATCTCGCCCACGAGCAACTGCTGGGGCCCGGGAGGAGCGACCTGGGCTGCGCGCCCGCGCTCTACGCGGACGTCCAGGAGGACATCGACTTCATCCGCAATGACTACGTGGTGGCGGTGGAGTCGTGCGGCAAGCGGTGCGCCAAGGTGCTGGTGGAGGAGAAGGCGGGGGAAGTGCACGCGACCGTGATGGTGGAGGAGGTGCTGGCGAAGGCGGGGATCGATGCGAAGACGCTGCCACGGGAGCACCTGCCGCTGGATCACCCGGCGGTGAAGGCGGTGGCGGAGGAGGTCGCGCGGGTCTCCGAGGAGCTGCTGGGCAAAGGGAGGGCCGGGTAGATGGGCACACCCACTGTCCCCCGGATGATGTTCGCGGAGCTGATCGGCTCCTACATTCTGTGCTTCTTCGGGCCGGGCTCGGTCGCGGTCGCGGTGCTGACCGGGTCGCACCAGGGGCTCTGGCAGGTGGCGTCGGTGTGGGGTTTCGGAGTCGCGATGGCGATCTATGCGACGGGCGCCATCAGCGGCGCGCACCTGAACCCGGCGGTTACGGTGAGCATGGCCCTGTTCCGCGGGAAGGACTTCCCGGCAAGGCGGATCGGCCCGTACATCGCGGCGCAGATGGTGGGCGGCGTGCTCGCGGCAGCGACCCTCTACATGCTGTTCAACCCGACGTGCCGGCAGTTCGAGGCGAAGCAGAACCCGCCCATCGTACGCGGCGAACCGGGCAGCCAGCTCTCGGCGATGTGGTTCGGGGAGTACTTCCCGAACCCGGCAGCCTACGGCACCGATGAGACGGCCTTCGGGCAGGTCACGCCCGGCATGGCGTTCGTCGCAGAGGGAATCGGGACGGCTCTGCTGGTCTTCTTCATCTTCGCGCTGACCGACCGGCGCAACGGGCTCTCGCCGGGGAGGTTCCGGCTGGAACCCTTCTTCATTGGCTTCACGGTCGCCATCATCATCTCGATCATTGCGCCACTCACTCAGGCGGGCCTGAACCCCATGCGCGACTTCGCACCGAGGATTGTGGCGTACTTCGCGGGCTGGGGCAGCATCGCGATCCCCGGGCCCAGGGGGATCGACATCTGGGTCTACATCATCGCTCCGCTGATCGGCGGGCCGATTGGGGCGGCGGTCCACCAGGCCCTGCGCGGCGGCCTGCCGGCCGCGGAGGAGGAAGTCGAGGTCGCGGCATGAGACGGATCCTACCCCCCTGCCCCCCTTCCTTCAGAAGGGGGGAACGGCAACGGATCCTACCCCCGTGCCCCCCTTCCTTCAGAAGGGGGGAACGGCAACGGATCCTACCCCCCTGCCCCCCTTCCTTCAGAAGGGGGGGAACGGCAGTGGTGTGTGCTCTCCTGGCGGTTGGTGCCTGGGCGAGTCCGACAGGCCTCAACAACATCCCGACCGCGGACGTCACGCCCGAGGGATTGCTCGTACTGCAGCAGTACACGAACGTTCGAAGCGCCCAGACCCCGCTGTACTACCTCGGCGCCAAGGCGGGCCTGGACAGGAACCTGGAGATCGGTCTCGACGGCTGCTTGGGTAGCGGACCGGGCGGCCCCGCCGTGGGCCAGGTGAAGTATCGCTTCCTGGATAACGACGACCGCCTCTCCGCCGCCGTCGGCATCGCGAACATCACCAACAGCCGTCGAGCCGGGAAGGAAGCGTTCTACATCGCCCTGAAGCGAAACCTCTCTCCCGACCTGCGGGGACACATGGGGTTCCTGACGCAGGGCGGCGACCACGCCTTCTTCGTGGGCGCGGACGGGAGCTTCCTCCACACGGGCTGGGACTGGAAGGTAGACGCCATCCAGACGCATCACGGCGACGACTGGCTCGCGGCGGTCGGGACGATTGGGCCGCTCGGGAAGAACGTGCTGCTGGAGGCCTGGGCGAGCTTCCCGACCGAGGATGCAGGGAACCCGACGTTCATGTTGAAGTTCGACTGGGTCATCAAGACGCGGTAGGGCGAGATTCGAGATTCAGGGAACAACGGACAGTCCATGCGTCCTGATCCCGCGTTCGCGGGGTCAGGACTTGGACAGTCCTTGGTCGGAGGCGCGAGGAAGTGCAACCCCGCTCGGACATCCGCACCGTGGGGGCCGTCTCGGTCCGACGCGGTTCTGCGCCAGAGGCAGAACCGCTGAACGTGCCGGTCGAATCGCCGTTGGCGATTGAGGTGAACGGCATAGTGGCGGTGCACCTGATGCGGCTGCCCGGGCACGATGCGGAGCTGGCCTTGGGGCACTGCTACGCCGAGAGGTACCTCGGCGGGCTGGACGATGTGGCGACGCTGGAAGTGTGTACCGAGCAGACGGGGCTCGTGCGGTTGCGGACGGTGAGGGAGGTCGCGCCGCGGCCGGCGTCGGTCCTCATCTCCGCGTGTGCCGGAGGGCGTGTGCCGGACGAGGCGGACCTGCCGGCACCCGTCCCGGCGGATCGGTGGGGGATGGACGCGCAGAGGCTGCTGGGCCTGATGGGTGAGATGCAGGCGGCGCAAACGGTCTACGCCGAGGCGCGGGCGGTGCACGGCGCCGCCGTCTTCGCGCGGAGCGGCGAGTTGGTCGTGGTGCGCGAGGACGTCGGTCGGCACAACGCGGTGGACAAGGCCATCGGGTTGTGCGTGTATGACCGACACCCGATGGACGGCGTTCTGGTAACGACGGGTCGGGCCAGTTCGGAGATGATCCTCAAGGCAAGCGTGGCGCGGACGCCGATCGTGCTGTCGCGGTCCGGGCCGACGTCGCTGGGTATCGAGCTAGCCGAACGGCTCGGGATCACGCTCGTCTCCTATGCCCGAGGCGCGAGGATGAGCGTGATGACGCATTCGGAGAGGGTCACCACGGCTCGCGGCTGAAGCCGCTCCTACCCTGTGTGGGAATCCGCGATATGGATCATAGGGCGCCATGAATGGCGCCCCTACATGGGCGGGCGCGATGAATCGCGCCCCTACACGGGAACGGCCCGGACGAGAATCGCGGATTCCCATTCAGGGGCCGAACTGCACCCGCACCCGCGAGAGCACGCAGTTGCCGCCCTTCACGTTGCGGACGGCGAGGCGGAGTTCACCGTCTGCTGTCTGGGTCGCGTCGAAGGGGAATGTGAACCACTTACCCGCGCCGAACTCCTCGACCGGAACCGGGTCGCCGCCCTCGAAGGCAATGGCTTCGCGGCGGTAGGCTTCGTAGTCGAATGCGAAGGCCTCCAGCCTGCCCGAGGAGCCGGGCGGCACGCGCACCACGACGTCGAACCCCTTCTCGTCGAACCAGCAGTGCGAGACGCCCCGCGGACCGGCCGGCCAGCCGTTGTATGGCTTGCCGCCGGCCATCGTGAGGTCGGCCCCGCCCATGCGCGAGCGGAAGCGGATGCCGCCGTCCAGGCCGAGCAGCGCGTCGAGCCGCGGCGGCGGCGCAAGGACGACCTGGGGCGAGTCCATCAGCCGGGGCCTGCCGGCGACCGCGGCGTCCTCGATGGTGAGTTCGAGGCCCTGCTGCAGGTCGGAGGCGAACGCCGCCTTGTCCTTGGCGGGCGAGGCGGTGCGGATCGTGACGGTGTCGGTGCCATCGAAGCGCAGCAGGCCGACGGGAATGGCGAAGTACAGGCTGTCCCACTCCTGCGGTGGCGACTCGGGCCGGCAGGGGTTGTAGTTGTGCGGCAGTTCCATGCCGTTGACGATGATCGTGATGCGCGGCACCGCCCAACCGTGCGGGATGAGCGAGTAGCTCAGGCGGCGGAAGTGGAACGAGAGGTGCGTGTCGGCAAGGGCCGTGGAGATGCGAAGCGGCCCCGTGCCCTCGGTCAGTGTGTCGTTGACATCGAACGGACCGACTGTGGACGAGGCATCCGCAACGAAGTCGGCCTGGCGATCCCTGGCAAGTCGCAGGGCTGAGTCGGGCAACTGACGCAGGCGTCCCTGCAGTTCGCACCAGGAGCCGGAGGCGGGCGCACTGGGCCGCCCGATCACCGCGACGAGCGACTCCCCCACTGGCCTGGCGAGCGCATCGACCCAACTGGGCGCAAGACCGACGCACGTCGTCCGCAGCAGGAGGTCGTCGGCAGCATCCTCCCCGTCGTCTCCGCCGCCGACCACCAGGCAGTAGCCCGAAGAGCCAGGCGCGCGCCACAGGCCCCAGTGCAGCCCTAGCCCGTCCTGAAGGCGCACGAGTTCCGGCGACCACTCATCCGGGGTCATCAGCACAACCGGCTTGCCGGAGCGCGCCTGCGCCAGGAGGCGGTCGGTGCCCTGCGGCGTCGCGAGGCGCTTCAGAAGGGAGCGGTTCGAGAGGTCGATGAGGCCCCTGAAGAGGCGGCTCTCAGGCCTGGCGACAGGCTCGGGCTGGAGGCGCTCGAAGGTGATCGCCAGGGACGCCTCGGGGCTATCGGTCGGGACGGGCAGGCGGAAGAGGTCGTCGCCGAGGTTCTCGATGGGCTGCTCGCGCCCGGAGACGGTTGCGCGGAGCGGGCGGTAGCGAGGCGGCGAGAAGACGGTGAGGCTGAACGTCTGGCCGGGGACGCCGGCGACGAAGTCGGCCGAGAGCGTTCGGGACTTCGCGTCCCAGCGACGGTTCGCCAGCTCCGAGGCGCCCATCGTCACGTGCCGGTCGGTCGCCACGATGAAGGGGCGGTCGCCGACCGGGTGGATGGCGAAGGCGGGGCCGGAGGCGGGCGCGATGCGCAGGCCGATGGCTCCCCGGAAGCGGCCGACCGGGCGTTGCGACCAGAAGTCGAAGACGAGGACCTCCTTCGTCGGATCGAGGCCAAGGTTGGCGAGGGGCATGAGGTGCGTCTCCTCGGCCTCCAGGCCCCAGTTGAAGACACCGGCGACCTGCCAGTCACGCTCCTCGTCCTGCTGGTTCAGCACCCACCAGCGCGGGAGCGTGCCGGTGGCGATGCGGTACAGGTCGAGGGGGCGCGTCTCAGCGATGGGCACGAGTTGGCGCAGCAGCCGGAGGCGCTCGGGCGGGATGTTCGGGAAGCCGATGTCCGTGGTGGTGAAGCCGAGCCCCGTGAGGCCCAGGAGCGTGGCCATGGCGCGGGTCTGGTCGATGGTCTGTGGGCCGGCGGGGAAGAAGTCGTCGATGCAACGGCGCCAGAGGTTGAAGTGACAGCGGTAGTCGTTGAAGGCGAGCTCGCGCGCCACGTAGAGCTGCTGCTCGGTCCAGTCATTCTGTACGTCCGGGCCGGGGGCGTAGACATCGAGGATTCCCGCGGCGGCGTAGTCGGCCCACTCGGAGGCGCCGCTGCGCATGAGGATGTCGTTGCGGCCGGTGGAGAGGAGGCCGCGCTGAATCGCGAGGTAGAACTCGCGGAAGGCCGCGGGCGGGAAGCGCTCGGGGTCATGCAGCGGGCGGGTCGGGTGGTTGTTGTCGATCCAGTAGAAGTCGGGGCCCGTCGCGCCGAGGTCCGCGTACACCCGCTCGATCCACGCCTGCACCTCGGGGTTCGTGTAGTCCGGCAGCCACTCGTCGGAACCCTCCTCGTGGGAGAACCAGCTCTTCTCGAGGAAGCTCTTGTGCAACTCGGGGTACCAAGCCGGTTGGATGTCCGGATCGGTCACCCAGCGCAGGATGCGGATGCCCTGGCTGTGGGCGTACTCGCACGTGCGGCGGTTGCCATCGAGGTAGGCCTGCCACACCTCGGGCGGCGCGCAATCGGGGTTCCGCTGGGTCAGCGGCCACTCCCCGAAGACCGAGAAGCCCCAGTCGCGCAGGTTCGCGGCGAGGAAGTCCACCTGCGCCTTCACGCGGTCGAAGTCCACCGGGTCGGTGATCGAGATGAAGGGCAGTTGCACGGGCGAGAAGCGCTTCCACGGGAAGGGGCGGTGGTTCGCCATCCACTCGCGCGGGACGATGTGCTCCTGAGAGGCTTCGGGATGGCCGTAGGTGCTGCCCGCCGAGGCCGCGCGCCAGCCGAGCAGCGGCCAGACGTCGAGTGC
>Ga0194113_10009058_pt1 | contig 12095 bp, 10 predicted proteins | sample TA2MahC200mmetaG_FD_146193 | JGI IMG/M metagenome (GOLD analysis project Ga0194113, IMG submission 146193) | Freshwater microbial communities from Lake Tanganyika, Tanzania - TA2015017 Mahale Deep Cast 200m | ecosystem: Environmental > Aquatic > Freshwater > Lake | place: Tanzania: Lake...
TACAGCGCCTGGTCGGGGCCGTTCCTGCGCGATGCAACGCGCATGGCTTCGGACTTCGTCAGGAGCCGCATCTGCCCGGCGGCATCCAGGAAGGCGCCGATGTCCTGCGGCGTCCACGCGGAAAGAACGGCCCTGCACGGCGGGGAGTCCGGCCCGTTCACCGAGTACGGGTAGGCTGTCAAATCGAACGCGTCCGGAAAGAGAGTCGGGTTCCTTTCAAAGGCTTCGGCCAGGTTCACCTGCAGACATCCCGGGGGCAGAATGCCCGGCTTCAGCCGCTGCCGGCTCCAGGTAACATGCGCCGCAACCTTGCGATAGGCCGGGTCGGTGTCGTGTCCGTGCTCCATCCAGTCGCGCGCCCGCACGTGGACTTCTATGTCGCCCTGTATCCTGCGCTGGCCGGTTCCGACAAGAAGCACCGCGTCCAGAAAGTCAGGGCCCGCTTCAAGGTTCCATCGCCCCGGACTGACTACCGCGACGATCTCGCCTTCGGCCGTGCGCAGGGTGCCCGGCTGCCATGGCGCCTCGTACCACGCGCACTGCAGATGGCGTTCGGATGGATGCCCATCGTCAGCGGCGGCGCCTTCCCGCACCAGTCCGCCGCGGGAACGGCGAAGCCGCGCATAGACCTCCGCGCGCGGAAACGAACTCAGGCAGGGAGATTCAAACACTGCTTGGCTCCTTGACTGGCAATGGTTTGTGGCGATAATAAGCCCCTGTTTCCGTGCAGTCAAACAACAGGCTCTTTCCGCAGATGATACACGTCTCGAATCTCACACGCCGGTTCGGCCGCAAGCTCGCGGTGAACAATATCTCGTTTGACGTGCAGCGCGGCGAAGTGGTCGGTTTCCTCGGCCCGAACGGCGCCGGGAAAACAACCACCATGCGGATCCTGGCCTGCTACCTTCCGGCAACCTGCGGCGACGTCCGGGTTGTCGGCCGGGACGTATTCCGCGATTCGGTCGAAGTCCGGCGCCGGATCGGCTACCTGCCCGAAAACGTGCCGCTTTACCATGAAATGCGTGTCGCCGAGTACCTGGTGTTCCGCGCGTCGTTGAAGGGATTGCGCGGCTCGCACAGGCGCCGGCGCATTGACTGGGCGCTTGCCAATTGCAGCCTTACGGAGGTGCGCGACAGGATAATCGGCAACCTTTCGAAGGGATATCGTCAACGGGTCGGCATCGCCGACGCGCTTGTGCATGACCCTGACCTGCTGATACTCGACGAACCGACGCTGGGGCTTGACCCGAACCAGATCCGGCTGATACGCGGCCTCATCAGGAAGCTGGCGCGGCGGCATACGATCCTGCTTTCCAGCCACATCCTTTCCGAAGTCGAGATGGTGTGCGACCGCGTGCTGATCATGAACAAGGGCGCGATCGCGGGCCAGGGCACCCCGGAAGAGCTCTCCGGAATCCTGCGCGGCCACACGTGCGTCGCGCTGGAGGTGCGGGCCGCGCCCGATGCCGTGCATCCGGCGCTGTCTTCGGTTCCCGGCGTGCTGCGCGTGACCGCCGAACCCCTGACGGGTGAATGGACACGCGCGGTCTGCGAGTGCGAGAAGGGCCGCGAAGTGCGCGCTTCGCTGTTCCACGCCGTTGTGGCTGCCGGATGGCCCATGCGCGAACTGCACGAGCAGCGGCAGAGCCTTGAAGACGTCTTCGTCCAGGTGACGGGAGGTGCGCCGTGAGGAATGCCGGTGTTCTCTGGCGCAGGGAAATGGCGGCTCTCTTCCTCTCCCCCGCCGCCTACGTGATCGCCGCCATCTTCCTTCTGGCAGCCGGCGGCTCTCTGCTGCTGGGCGTTTCCCAGAATTCCGGCAGGGCCATCCCGCCGCAGGCGCTGCTGTTCGAACCGCTGTGCGCATGGCTGACTGTCCTCACGGCAACGGTGACGATGCGCCTGTTCGCCGATGAGAAGAAGTCCGGCACCATCGAAACCCTGATGACCGCGCCGGTCACCGACACCGAGGTCGTAGTGGGCAAGTATGCCGGTGCGCTCACCTTCGTTCTGCTGTGCTGCGCGCCGGTCGTGGCGTGCCTGTACCTGCTGGACTTCATGAGCCCCGGTATCCGCGGCCTGGACACGGGGGCGGTCGCGGGCGGCTGCGTCTTCGTATTCCTCTTCTCGGCGATGTCGGTCGCCGTGGGCGAGGTCATATCGCTCACGACCCGGAACCAGATCGTGGCCGCGATAACCACGCTCTTCACACTGTGGATACTGCTCCTGGGCGGATGGCTGCTCGCGGCCCTGCCGCTTGGGCTGGCCGGCATCGGTTCCGACCTTTCCCTTGCCGCGCACATCGAGGCCTTCGAGCGCGGCGTAGTGGACACGCGAGCGGTCGTCCTGTGCGCTTCGATCACAGCCTTCTCGCTCTTCGCCTGCGTGCGCCTGCTGGAGACAAGACGATGGAACTGAGAGACGGCCAGGATGTCCGGCATGCGGAACGCCGCGTGTTCCGCTTCAAGCTGTGGCGGGCCCGCGGCAGGCGGCTGGCGATCGGCGCCAATGCCGCACTGGCCCTGCTCCTGGCGGTCTGCGCTCTCGTGTTCGTGAACGTCCTCTCGCTGCGCTGGCACAAACGCTGGGATTTGAGTTCAACCCGCGCAACGTCGCTCTCCCAGCGCACGCTGAAGCTGCTCGGCAGCCTGTCCGGCACGCTGCGCGTCGTCTCCTTCTTCGAAGCCGGCAACGAGATGGGCCCCGATATCCGCCTGATGCTCGAGGCGTATGCGGACGCGGCCGGCTCGGTGCCGGGCCTGCGGCTCGATCTCGAGTTTGTTGACCCGGACCGCGATCTAGCCCGGACACGGGAGCTTGTCCGGGTGTTCGGGCTTTCCGAACCCAACCTTGTCCTCTTCGAGTACGAGGGCCGGCGCAGGATCGTTGAAGAAAGGCGCATCGTGGAGTGGGAGCAGACCGTGGACTACCGCAAGCTGTTGTCGGGACAGCCCTCCGTCACACGCAGGCGCACTTCCTTCAACGCGGAACAGGCGTTCTCATCCGCAATCCTCAGCCTGAGCAAAAACACCAGCCCCACCGTCTACTTCACCACCGGCCACGGGGAACGCAAGGCGGACGATTTTGGCGAGACCCGCGGCTACTCCGGGATCGCGCGGTTCATCAAGCGGGACAGCATCGGGATCATGGAACTGATCCTCGCCGGAAAGAGCGCCGTGCCGCCGGATGCATCCGCCGTCGTCATTGCCGGACCGGTCACGCCGTTCACGTCCGCCGAAACGGCGCTGATCGAGGAATACCTCGGCCGGGGAGGTCGCGTGTTTCTAATCGTCTCCCCGTACGTCGAAACCGGGCTCGAAGGCCTGGCCGCAAGGTGGGGGGTCAGGCCGGGAACGGATTCCGTGGGAGGCGCGACGCTTTCCGGCAGCGAAATGGTGATCAACACGTACGGGGATCATCCGATTACGAGACCGATGCGGGACGTGATGACCGTCTTCTACGGACCGCGGAACCTTGAAGTGCTTGACCCGGCCGCCGCGGGCGCCGCTGACCGCCCGACCGTCACGGTGCTCGCATGGGGTGAGTGGGTGGAGACGGACCGGGGCCAGCACCCGCCGCGTTACGATGCTGAAGCCGACCGCCTCGGACCGGCGCCCGTTGCCGTGGCCGTTGAGCGCGGAAAGTCCGAGGATCTCCACCTCGGAATCCGCCCTTCGCGCATGGTTGTGCTGGGTGATGCGGACTTCGTATCCAACGGGGCCCTCCGCGCGGGCGCGGCGGGAAACCGGGACCTCTTCATGAATTCGCTGAACTGGCTGGTGGACCGCGACGAGGTCGTCGCGGTGGCCGCGCGCGCGCCAACCGAGTTGCGGCCGGAGATGGGCCGCAGCCAATGGTTACGTGCCTACGTGGTCGTAACACTCATCGCACCCGCATGTCTCCTTGCGGTCGCGCTGGCGGTGTGGGCCAGGCGGCGATAGACAAAGGGAAATCGGGACTTATCCGACATGCGTCCGAGAACAATGGTCATACTCGTCGTTCTGGCGTGCGCCACCGGCGCAGCGGTGTGGTTCTCCGGGCGCGCGCCGGCTTCCCGGGAAAACGGCCGGGCAACCGAACAACCGTTCTCCCCGGGCCGCCATCTGTGCCCGCCGGGAGACGCTGAAATCACTTCCATCGGCATAGACATCGGCGACCTTGACCTTTACCTGCGCCGCACGTCGGAAGGCTGGCGCATCGTCAGGCCGCTCGATACTGCCGCAAGCGCCACGGCGGTGGAACGGATACTTGCGTCCATCGAGGAAACCCGCATCCACGAACGCATAACTGAACAGGACCGTCTGCAGCGCGAACTGACCCTTGCCGACTACGGTCTGGACCCGCCGCGCGCCAGACTGCGCCTCGGCCGCGGGGAGGACAAGCCCTGCGAAGTGCGGATCGGTTCCGTCGCTCCTCTCGGGACCGCGGTCTATGTGATGACCCGGGAATCCGGCGACATATACGCGGCTGACGGCACGCTCACCAACGCGATTCCATCCGGCATCGAGGCGGTCCGCGACCGGTCCCTGCTGCGCGCGGACAGCCGCCGCGTCAGACGGTTCGAGCTGCGTCGCAAGGGAGCCGGGTTCATCCGGGTCCAGTACGGAGACGACGGATGGCAACTGCAGCAGCCTGTGTCCGCGCCCGCCTCGGCAAGGCGGGTGGAAAAGACGCTTGCCGCGGTCTTCGGATTGCCCGTCCAGTCCTTCGTGTTCGACAGAACCGGCCAGGCCGCAGTGACCGATGACGCAGCCGTGGCGGATGCATGGGTTGAGCCCTACGGCCTTGCGACGGACGAGGCCGTCGCCGGCTTCTCAGTCTGGTTCGAGGGCGATGAGGTCCCGCGCGAGGCCCTGTTCGGCAAGGAGGCGCCAAATGGCTGCGTCTACGCGCGGCTGATCGGACGGGACAGCATCGTCACCGTCCCGACAAACGTGCTCGGCGTGATCATGACCGACGCCATGGCCCTGCGCGAGAAACTCGTCCTGCCCTACAGGCCCCGCGACATCGTGCGCATGTCCATCCGCCGGGGGGCCGGCAGGCTGACCGTGGAACGTTCACCGTCGCTGACGTGGCGCATAACGGAACCGGCGCAGATGGAGGCGGATGGCGAGAAGGTGGAAGAGGCCCTGTCCAACTTCACCGGCTGGGCGTTTGAATCCGTCCACGACGGCCAGAGCACAAACCTGGCCCCGTACGGACTGTCCGATCCTTTCTGTTCCGTGGAACTGTCCGTGCGCACGGCGGCGCCGCCGCCATCAGTCGCTGCGGCGCCGGCCCTGCGTCAGGTGCGCGTGCTGGTGGGAGACGCGAACAGGACGAACCGCACGGTCTACGCTATGATCGAAGGTTCCGGTTCGGTCTTCGAAATCCCCTTGAAACACGTGACGTTCCTGGGCGTCGATCCCGCTGACCCGCTTGCATACCGGTCCCGCACGATCATGGCAGTGAACCCCGGGCACGTCACGGGGATCGCCGTGAAGCGCGGCGACGCGGAAGAGGGCATAGCTCGGAACGCCGAGGGGGGCTGGCGCGCCGTCTCGCCGGGAGGCGGAAACGTTGATACGAACACCGTGTCAGACGTGCTGTTCATGGCGTCGAACCTCAGGGCGATCCGGGTCCATTCGAGAAACATGGACCAGCTCGACGCATTCGGCCTGAACACGCCCTGGGCGTCACTCATGATCAGCCTCGAAGGCGATGAGGAAATCCGCAAGACACTCCTGTTCGGAAACCAGTCCCGTAATGACGGCGTGTACGTGCGGTTGCAGGGCGTGGATGTCGTCTTCGTGCTGTCCAACGAAGCCGTCAGGATGCTTACCGGCAGCCTGCTAACCAAGCACGCACGCAAGTGAAGGCACTCTTGCGAAAGATCGCCAGTTTCTTTTTTCGCCTGGCCCTGGGGACGCTCGCGACGGTCTTCCTGGCCGCAACCTGCCTGCTCCTCTACCTGGTTGTCGCGGGCATCCCCGACTGGGCCGCCCAGCAGCTCCTCCGCGAGGCAAACGCGAGAAGCCCCTATGTGGTTCAGGCCTCGTCAATGCGGCTTGACCTGGTCAACGGCCTGAGGCTCGAAGGAGTTCAGGTGTTCAGGAAGGGCATCGTCGGGCCGCCAGGCGTCGCCGCACGGTACCTGTCGGTTATTCCCGACCTGTCCGCCGTCCTTGAAGGAAGGCTCTGCATACGCGGCGTCTTGATCGACAACGGCGTTGTGCTGCTGGACCAGCTGCAGGATCGGTCCGCGCCGCCTTCCGCCCCGTCGGCCCTCCCGAGTTTCTCGCTGAACGTCGAGATCCGCGACTGCCGCGTGGACTTCGTTGACGTGCGGTCCCTTTCCTGCCGGGTCGAGGGGTTCGGAATGCTAACTCATGTATCGCAACTGCGCGCGAAGGTGGAACACGGCGGCGGCGCTGGCGTGGTCTCCGGCGACATAACCTACGATGCCGCGAGCGACCTGGTGAGAGGCGGCATCCAGGCCGCGGCCGAACCTTCGCTCCTGCTGCCCCTCCTCCGGCGATGGGAGATGAACGACGCAATCGGGTACGTGGAGCTTCTTTCCTTCTCAAACTCGGCGCCGCGTTGCGACTTCACGTTTCTGCGTCTCGGCGGGAAGAGCCCGTTGCTGAGAGCATCAGGCGGCTTCCGGCTGCAGGAATTCAAGTACCGCGGAGTTGATTTGCTGCGGTGCGAAGGGCGCTTCAACTTCATGTCCTCTGAATCACACACTGAAATCAGGGTCGATCCGCTTCTCATCGTTCGAGAAGAGGGCACGCTGCGGGGCGCCGTTGCTCTCTACCCAGATGACGGCCTGATTGACTTCCGCGCAGAGTCCTCGCTCGACCCGGCCGCCCTTTCACGCATGCTCGAACTGGTGCCTGAAGATGTGCTTTCACTCTTCAGGTTCGACGGCGGAATGCGCATCTCGATCGCCGGGGTCCTCGACTACGTCAACCAGGAGCGCACCACCATAGATGGCAAGGCCGCGGGCAACGGCATCACCGCATGGAAGTTCGTTGCCGACGAATGCTCGTTCGACATCAGCGTCCGGGGATGCACGAACCAGATATCGAAACTGCGCGGTCGCGTGTACGGCGGCGACCTGGTGTCGAAGATCACCATCATCTCGCCATCGCCCGCATACACCAACCTCCGCTACACGGTGGCGGTCGGCCTCGCTAACGCCGAGTTCAAGCAACTCGCACGCGCCCTGATGGACGCAGGATACGAGGACTACAGCGGACGCATGTCTTTCTTCACAAAGATCAGCGGAGAGGTCAACGATCACCCGCTCCGCTCGATCCGGGGCCAGGGCGGCTTAAGGATCCGGGAAGGCCGCGTCTTCACACTCCCGATCTTCGGCGGGTTCTCGGAGTACATGACGAAGGTGATCCCCGGCCTGGATCTCGTGCTCCGGCAGACGGAGGCGCGAATGGACTTTGTCGTGAAGAACGGCAAGATCTCCTCGAACCGGATCGAGATCGAGGGCGGCGTGCTGAGCATCGCCGGGCGGGGCGACTGCATCCCCTACCCGGACACCCAACTCGACTACACCATCCAGGTGAAGCTGCTCCGCGACAACCTTGTCGGCAAACTGGTGCGGCTCCCAACCTGGATAATCAGCAAACTCTTCGAGTTCCGCCTGAAGGGCACGATAGACGAGCCGCGCTGGTACCTGGTCAACTTCTCAAGCGATCTCCTGAGCCGCATGGGACTCAGGAAAGAACGCGCGCTTGAGAGGCCGTTGGAGCCGGCCAGGAAGCCGACGAAGCCTCCACAACAGAAGCATCCGCCGAAGGAACCGGAATGGCCAGAAGGGCTCATCCCCAAGTCCGGCATCCTATGAGGTTCTTCGTCCGGACATACGGCTGCCAGATGAATGAGCGCGACAGCGACTCCGTCGCCGCCCTGCTTGTGAAATGCGGCCACGAACCCGCCGACGACGAGGGTTCAGCCGACCTGGTGCTGGTCAATACGTGCAGCGTGCGCGGCAAGGCCGAGGAAAAGGCGATCGGGAAATTGGGCCTGCTCACGGCCACGAAACGTGCAAGACCCGGCCGCGTGGTGGGCGCGTTCGGCTGCATGGTGCAGCGGATGGGGGAAGACCTGCTTCGGAAAGTCCGGGGGCTCGACCTTGCCGTCGGACCGGGAAACCTGGACAGCCTGCCGCGTGCGCTCGACTCCGTTCGCGCCGGCAAGGGGCCTGTCCTTCTGACCGGCCGCGCGCGCAGCGCGATCGCAGACCATCTCCGCACGAAGCCGTGCGCTTTCGTGAACATTCTCCTTGGCTGCGACCGGCGCTGCGCCTATTGCATCGTCCCCGCGGTTCGGGGCCCGGAATGGAGCAGGCCGGCTTCGGAGATTCTTGCCGAAACCAGGTCGCTGGCCGGACGCGGCGTCAGGGAGATCACTCTGCTGGGCCAAAGCGTGATGTCCTACGGCCGGAAGAACGCCGTGTGGTCCGCGAACCACACATCCCCGCTGGGGTTCGAGGAGCCGCTCCCACGCCTGCTCGAGACAGTGGCGGCCGTGCCCGGAATCATGCGGGTCAGGTTCACTTCCGGACACCCATCCGGCTGCACCGCCGAGCTAGCGCGCGCCATGGCCGCCATCCCGCAGGTATGCGAGCATCTTCACCTCCCAGTCCAGTCCGGTTCCGACCGGATTCTGCGCAGGATGGGCCGGGGCTACTCGGCCGACGGATACCGCCGCGCGGTGGAACGTCTGCGAAGACGGGTGCCTGACATATCACTCACCACGGACGTCATCGTCGGGTTCCCGTCCGAAACCGAGACCGATTTCGAGCTCACGCGCGCCCTGCTGGAGGACATCGGATTCGACAACGCGTTCGTGTTCAAGTACTCTCCGCGTCCCGGCACACCGGCAATGCGCTGGGAAGACGACGTTCCAGCGGACGAGAAAATGCGGCGCAACAAAGCGCTGCTCGAGGACCAGGAAGCGCGGGGACTGAGACTCAACAGACCGCTTGTCGGACGTTCAATCGAGGTGCTGGTTGAGGGGCCAAGCCGGACAAACAGGCGACGCATGGCCGGCCGGACACGCACGAACAAGATTGTCATTTTCGATCCCTTCCCCGGGATCAAGGCGGGAGACATGATGACCGTGAAGATCGAGCGCGCGCTCTCGCAGACCTTGTACGGCACGGGGGCGGTCGTCCTGGACGCGGGGAGACAAAGGTCATGACGCCGCTTGCGCTTACTACACTCGGCATTGCCCTTGTCGCCCTGACGCTGGCGACGACGCTGGCCGTGGCGCCGGACGCGGCGCGGCGCTGGATCGCATCGTTCCCGCGCAGCCGCGCCTGGGCCTGGGTCCTGATGTCGGTCGCGGCGGTGTGGTCGGGATGGCTGGTTCTCCACACGCCGCTGGGCAGGTTCGAGAGCTGGAAACCGGCCGTCTATCTCGCCGCGCCCGGCGCAATACTGCTGGCCATGCGGTATGTGGACGATCTCCTCGCGCCGCGCGCGCTGGGGGCAATTCTCCTGCTCGCACCTTCGCCCATCCTCGCAATGGTGCGCGCGGCGGATACGCAGTGGAGCTGCGCCGTGGCAGCAGTGGCATACCTCATGGTTGCCGCCGGCCTGGTCCTGGTCGTCAGCCCCTACCGGTTCAGAACATGCGCTGGAAACTGGACGCCGACAGACAGGCGCTGCCGGATACTGGCCGCGGCTCTGGCCGCGCCGGCGCTCTTCCTTGCGACTCTGGCCGTGGCGGTCCTGTGACGGCGAATATGCAAGACGGAAGAAAGCGGCAAATGGTCTCTTTCAGCCTCAGCACCGGGCAAAGCACTTGCTGGACGGACATCACTGACCTCGTACGTTCAGCCGTGCGCGAACTGGGAATCACAGACGGTGTGATCACCGTCTTCGTGCCGCATACCACGGCCGGCATAACCATCAACGAGAACGCCGATCCGGATGTCGTCCGCGACATGGTTTCAGTCCTGGATCGCCTCGTCCCGCGCGAAGGCCCGTACCGACATGCCGAGGGGAACTCGGCGGCACACGTGAAGGCGTCGCTCCTCGGTTCATCGGTCAACGTCATCGTCGAGGGTTCCGCTCTTCGCCTGGGAACCTGGCAGGGCATCTACTTCTGCGAGTTCGACGGACCGCGGCGCCGTACGGTCATGGTGCGGTGATGAGGAGCCCCGCCCCGCTGCGCGCAGTTCTCATTGTCGGTCCGACGGGTGTCGGAAAGACGCCGCTCGGCGAAGCACTCGATCGCAACGGTCTTCTGGGCAGCCGCTGTTGTCACTTCGATTTCGGGCAGGCTCTGCGCGACGCGGCAGAAGGCGGGGGCGTCCTCGACCCCGCCGAGAATGTCTTCGTCCGGCGTCTCCTTGAGGAGGGGGCTCTGCTCGAGGACGACCGCTTTCCCCTGGCACTGAAACTCCTCCGGGCTTTCATCGCCGACCGGGAAATGAAGCCCGCTGACATACTCGTTCTCAACGGCATCCCCCGCCACTCGGGCCAGGCGCGCGACATTTCGCCCGTGGCCGACGTGCGAGTGGTCATCGCGCTTCGGGCATCGCCGGAAACCGTGGCCGAAAGAATCCGCCGCGACACCGGCGGAGACCGCCGCGGCCGCGAAGACGACTCGCCAGCCGATATCGCCCGCAAACTGAAGATATTTGCCGACCGGACAGCCCCGCTGCTTGACCACTACCGCCGCGCGGGCGTAGAACTCCGGACCATTGATGTCGGGATTGAGACAACAGCCGAAGAAGTTGTGCGTATGATCGAGACACGCGCTGGAGACAACAAAGATGACGATCAGGGTTGATGGCGAGACTATTCCGGAGTCGGCCGTGGAATTCGAGTTCCGGCGGCTTGTTTCCTTCTATTCGCAGCACATGCCTCCTTCGAGTCTGCGTGAGCAGGCGGACACCCTGCGCAAGCGCGCAGTGGACCAGGCGATAGGCGCAAAGCTCCTGCTGAAAGAAGCCGACCGGCTTGCCGCGCCGGTGCCTGAACAGGAAATCACCGCCCGCCTCGCCAGCCTCGTCGAGCAGGCGGGCGGCGAAGCCGCCTTCAACGCGACGCTGAAGAAGCAGCGCCTCACGCTCGACGCCGTTCGGGAAGGAATAGCGCGCGGCCGCAGGGTTGACCGCCTGGTCGAGCAGATTTCGGCCGAAGTCCCGGAACCGACCGAAGACGAGCTTCTGGCTCATTTCGAGGCCAACCGCAACGAATACATCCGGCCGGACCGCGTGCAGGCCCAGCACATTCTGATCTCGGCCGAGCAGGGCGACGACGCCGGCCGCGCCACCGCACGCTCCCGGTTGGAGGACATACGCGAGCGGATCGCATCCGGCTCCGCTAGTTTCTCCGACATGGCGGCAGCACACTCGGACTGCCCCAGCGGGAAGAAGAGCGGAGGCGGCCTCGGCTGGTTCAGCCGCGGCATGATGGTGCCCGAATTCGACTCGGCCGTGTTCTCGATGCAGGTCGGCGAACTCAGCAGCATCATCGACACACAGTTCGGCATGCACATCATCTACAAGACAGCCGAGGAACAGGGCGGCGCGGCCGAATTCAGTGACGCCAGAGATCGTATCCGTGACCTGCTCCGTCATGCCCGGCGCGGAGAAGCCCTCTCGGCATACGTCAACGAACTCAAGGCGAAAGCCGTCATCGAGGGAGTGGACACTGCGCGCTGATTCCTGTGCCTGAACTGCCGGCGCAATGCTTGTCATTGCCCGCCGGCCGGAATCGTGGTATTCATCACGCCCGTCTGCAACGGACATGGTCATCGGGGCGTAGCGCAGCCTGGTAGCGCGTCTGAATGGGGTTCAGAAGGTCACGAGTTCGAATCTCGTCGCCCCGACCACCCTTCGGGTTGGGAGGAGATGGGGCCGGCCCGACCTCGGGCCGGAAGAAGCGGGGCGGGGTCGCCCCGGCTCCAACCTGCGAATGCGGGTTGAACACCATTTACGGGGGCAACCCCGATCTGAGCTAGTCGCATTACTCTTACCCCGGGGAATCAGTGTTGACCACTGAAAGTGGTCGGGGCATAGTTCCCCGCCTCTTGAATGTCTTCGCGATGCAAACGGTGTGATCAGTCCATGAACACGATGG
>Ga0194113_10009062_pt1 | contig 12092 bp, 8 predicted proteins | sample TA2MahC200mmetaG_FD_146193 | JGI IMG/M metagenome (GOLD analysis project Ga0194113, IMG submission 146193) | Freshwater microbial communities from Lake Tanganyika, Tanzania - TA2015017 Mahale Deep Cast 200m | ecosystem: Environmental > Aquatic > Freshwater > Lake | place: Tanzania: Lake...
TTTCATCCTCGATGAAAAAAACCCCCAAATGCTCCCTCTCTACCTTTCCCCAACGCTCCAGCGCGCCAGTGCGTTCGCCGCGTCTCTGCGGTTATTCAGAAAGGAATAAAACCAAATTCATAGTTACTTATGAATGGGATGGAAAACGATAGGTTTATCATTCTGCCAAAGCTGTATATGTAACTTTGGTAGCCAAGCAGGTGATTCTTTGCTGAACGTGTGCAGCATTTGGTGGCCGCATGGCCTGACCATTCCGAAGAACTCTCAGGTGATGAATTATCTATGTTGCGTGAAACTTTTGGCTCAACCTTTTTAACCCAAGCGTATTTCTTGTCAACGATTGAATCAAACTTTTTCTTTTCCTAAAAGAAAAAGTTCCATCATAAAGAAAAGAAGAGGAAAAATTTTGAAATAATGAGCTAAAGGTCAAGGGAGGACATGAAATGCCTAATAAATCTCACTTCAATCCTGCGCTTCGAACAATGAACCGTCTGGGACGTGAAGGGCTCAAGCACAGTAGCGCCGTCGAGTGGGTATTGCCTGAAAAGACCTTTCATGCTGTGTTTGTCTGTGATGCTTTGGAAGTTATTCGCGCCTTACCTGATAGCTCAATACAACTGATTGTGTGTGACCCTCCTTACAACCTGGAATTGGCTGAATGGGACAAGTTCCATAACTATCTTGAGTGGGCCAAACTCTGGCTGGACGAAGTGCCGCGTATTCTGTCAGACAGCGGCAGCATCGTCATCTTTGGCGGCTTACAATATCAGGACGAAAGAAGCGGCGACCTGTTAGAGATTATGCACTATCTCAGGCATTACAGTTCATTACGTCTCGTTAACCTGATTATCTGGTATTACAAAAGTGGTATGAGCGCGCATCGTTTCTTTGCCAACCGCCACGAAGAAATCGCCTGGTACACCAGGACCAAAAATTATATCTTTGATTTGGACGCCGTGCGTGTGCCATTTGATGATAAGGCAAAGGCCGCTTACTTGCGGGATAAGCGGCTGCGACCGGCGAGCATCGAAAAAGGTAAGAACCCCACGAATGTTTGGGAAATCGGGCGTTTGAACGCCAACGCAGAAGAACGTGTTGGACACCCCACACAAAAACCGGCTGAAATTATCCGGCGGCTGGTGCGTGCGCTTTCATACCCTAATTCCGTTGTCCTTGACTTCTTTGCCGGTTCAGGTGTCACGGCGCGAGTGTGCATTGAAGAACGTCGTCACAGCATCATCGCGGACAAAGAGCTAGCATTATTAACTTACCTGGATGCTCAACTCACCCAGGCTAAAGAGGCTTTGTTGTGCCCTTATGAAATTCTCAATAATCCTGACATAAGCCAGTTACCTCATTGGAATTTGCCCCCGTTTCACGGGGTTGCATCTGATTTATCAAGTGGAGATTCCACGCGTCTCAGAGTAACCAGTGCAGTAAGTGAGGATGATTTACAAACCAGCAATGAAAAGAGAACCAAGACTGCTCAACAACTTGCGCTTTTTGAGCGTCAGGGTACTTACAAATCTAAACGCGAATAATCGTAACCAAACTTTTCTTTAACGGAAATATTCGCACAGGTGAAATCGAAGGACGAACCTCTATCGGCAGAGTAACAACGCAAGAACTATCTATGAATGCACCTTTGACGGTAGCAAACCGATTGCTACTTATAAAAATAGGACTGTTTCCCGTCCATAATGAATCTTGACCTTCATTTCTGTCTGAATCACTATGGAATTAAAAAAGCTGTAAGATTTCATCTTTACGCCCCTCCCTCTATGCCAGAAACCCGTTTTCTTGGAGAAAACGGGTTTCTTAACGTGCTGTCCGTATTCTTTTGATATCCGACAACACCGTATTCAGGCTTTGTCGGATGTGTTCCCATTTATTCACCTTTCCAACACCCGCTCTGATTTGTTCCAACTGGCTCAGAGCCGTCTGAATCTCGCGTTCATAATTATTCAGGTCATCTGCTGACATTCGCAGCAAGTATGCCTCACGGTCGCCCTGTTCGCCGGGAAACAAGCCACCATCTATGTAGAATAATCCCACCGAACCGTAGTCGCGTCCGGAATTTTTGAAAAACCCATTCTCCGCGCGCTGAAATACTTCCATCAAACCGTCTGTTGTTGCAGAATCTTTGGGTTCAAAACAGTCTTCAATGGCTTCGCGGAGAATGGCATCAGGTGAGCGCTTGATATCAGAAAGCAGTTTTCCGCTGAACCTAAGCGTCACCTCTCCGCCAGGATTCGACAAAGCGACTGTAAATTGTTCCACTGCTCTTCCACCGTCATCATACAATGCTCGCAGATACGGAACATTAGTGGTTGTGGTGGGAAGGAACCACCTGGTGCGTTCCCATCTCTGCGGCGGCCCGACGGAGACACCGGCTAACGTACCATAAGCACAATCAAGATTGTCAATTAACTGCTGGCGATACGAACGGGCGGAATTATTGTAATCAATTAAAATATCAACGGCTCTTGTCATTCGCTGAAGATGTTCACTACGCTCACCGACGACTTCGTCTAACGGTGGCATATCATCTGGATTGGCGAATGACAAGCCCCAGTTGTTGACGGTGATGATTTTATCCTGCCATTTAGAGCGAATGTATTGGGCGGTGTTGTCGTTCAGCATGGCATGATATTCTACCTCGCCAAATTTTTGACACTCGCGGCATTGACAACGGTTCTGGTCTGCTGATTGCATCTGCACACCATCTATATCGAAATCAGATAACACAAAATCCACCACCCGTTGCATCCATTTTTCCGCTTCTGGTACAGCCGCGCACATCACGCGCGGATTGCCTTTGCTGACTTTGGGGAACTTTTCAATAATTTCCTCAAATCCCCAGCTATACACCCCAAGTCCACTGAGGATTTTAATACCGCGTTTGTGGGCTGCGTCTAAAAGTTTCTGAATCTGTTTCCGCCTTTGTTCATCCACTGCCTGAACCAGCGGAATGGGCCATCGCCGCGAGACGAATAGTCCCCATATCACCATTTTGTCAAATCCAACCTGTTTGCATAAGTCAAAAATTTCGTAAAAATCATTCATCATCTCGTCATCAAGTCTGATGACTGGCCAGGGTTCATGCAATGAGCGCGAACTAAATTCGCTAATCCATCCCACAAGGGTACGATACTCAAAACCGTTAAGTTTTTGGGTGTAGCTTGCTGATTGACTCATGGAATCACCCTCCTGAATATATTTAACCCAAATTGCTATTACACGCGGGCGTAAATCCATATACCATTTTTAAGAACTGGTGACTGGTGACTGGTGACTGGTGAGTAGTTACCAATCACCAATCACCAATCACCAGTTCTCAAGCCTATACGAATTTAAAAAACAGACCACTATTTCTGTACTATGAGTTTCCTTGTTATTACCCAATCTCCAACTTGCAATGTGTAAAAATAGACGCCGCTTGCCACAAGTTCTCCGGCATTGTTTCGACCATCCCAATGTACGGCTCGTTTTTTCGTCAGATAAAGCCCGGCTGGTTGTTTGCCCAGTGCAATCGTGCGAATTAGTTGTCCATTCAGCCCATAGATGCGGATAGTCACTTCACTCCGAAATCGGAGTTCATAAGGAATCCAGGTCTCAGGATTGAACGGATTGGGATAGTTTTGAAACAACACGGCGTGTTTCAATTGTCCCAGCGTTGTGAGCAACTTTCCCTGTGGTTCGAAGCCTATTTCTGCCTCGGCATGACTGAGTTTCTTGAGTTGTGTGCTGAGAGCGGGCACGTCAATGGAGAGGGTTGCTTCATCTGGTAACGTGAGCGTTAGAGATTTGGGCTCCTGGCTGAAATTAGCGACAAGAAGGTAAACGTTTTTGCTCGTCTGAAAATAGACGGCTTTCAACATCGGCTCAGGTGTTTGCATCCAATAAAGATTGGCATTAGCTAACTTTTCCGTAGTTTCCCGATTACCTTCGGTCAAAAGAAAACAGACTTCACGGATAACATCGCCTGAACTGAAATATTGCGGATTTCGGATGAGAGGATAATGGATTTGCTCGTGCAGTTCTCCATACCACGGATGACGATAATATTCGTCTTGAACAGTAAAGTGATAATTGTCAAGGACACTGATAATCCCCAACTTGTCATCTATATTGAGCCAGCGCGAGGAAATTGGGATATATTCGCGCCCCGCTCCCCAACCTGAAAGTCGCATCTGCCCTCCCTGCCAATAAAGATTTCGGTAATTTCCGTTAAATATGTCATTCGGCAGATAATAAGACAAACCCCGTTGTTCGGATACTACGATATCTTCTTTAGCCACCGCGTAGTCCAGTATAATTGCCGCGCTATCTCCCGGCAATCCGGCAAAACTGATATAACGGTCAACTCCATAGCCCCCGGCATTCCGCCCTACTTGCATTTGTCCAGTTGTAACAAACCCATCATCCACAACCTCTTCATTATGGACAGAAGATACAGTATCCATATCACGTCCTGCTACCGTCAAATCCCCAACCACATTTCCTGCTCGCCATTCAACGATATAATCATCGCCTGGGACAAAGAGCGCAAGCGGATGTTGCCCGGACAAAGCGCGCCAGCTAAAGGAAATAAAAGCCGAATTCGACCTACCATATACGGCCTCAATCGGCTTGCTGATGACACAGCCTTGCATCCGCGTTTGGAAGACATCCATCGGTGTTGGAGAAATCAGGGGGGCGCGCTGATGCAGAAGATAAGCAAGTCCGAGATTGGCATAGCAATCGGTGTCATAAATTAGGGGCCAACCATTTTGCTGATAATAAAGGCGTCCACTGAAAACACCGCCATCCCAATTTTGTCCTTGTTCCCACGCTAAAGCGTTGAATCTAAGTATTTCAACCAAACGGGCATCGCTATCTTGCCATTCATGCTGGAACATAACTAACGCCGGCATGATGAAGTATAGTCCATAGACATGCCGCGCCCAGTCTTGACCGTGCAAATAGGCAAAGCGTCCCTGATAAAGGAAGGTTCGCTTAGCGGTATTCCATACATCAGCGACATGATGGAAGAAAGATTCGGGGACAGGCTGTCCGTGGCTCAGAAGGGCGTAATAAGCCCACGCTAATGAATGAAGAGGTACGACACAATAATCAAACTGATAACCGCCGTGATTTTCGATGGTAAAATCGGGATGGACATTAACGGTATACACCCAATTTTGCACACGGCGTCCATCAACAACAGTAGAATCTGTAGCATCGGCGGCCACCGACAGCGAATTCATAAAGAGCTCTTTAGCTTTTTGCAGCCACTTTTCGGCATTCGGATGTTCCGGATAAAGCACAACCGCCGCCGTTAAGCCTTCAGCATTGATAGCATTGGGCGTAGAATATGAAACTTCATATTCCTTAGAGTATGCCGGATGCGTGAGGTGATAATTGGCCTCATAAGCAACGACGCGTCGCAGCGCGGCTTTCTCTGCTCCTGTAAGTTCATTCCAAATCAAGCGCGCCCCAGCGACGCCTTTAGAAATATTCCATGATGTCACCCACTCTCCGGGTTGCTTGCCCCACTTTCTACCATCGACGCAATTCAACCATCCGGTGACATGTGTGGCGGTAAAATAGCGCAGAGCAGATAACGCATGCGCTAATAGCTCTTCCCTTGAAACGCCGGAGATGGCCTCGTCATACGCATCATCAGTGGCAAGTAAGGCATACATAAAAATACAGTTGCTCAATACCCTCACCTGATTGTGGTCATGCACGCCTTGGCCGAAATATCCAAGCTGCTCGTCGCCCTGGTATGAACCATGCCAAACCTGTTCAGCGTATTTCGGAAAGTGCGATAAAAAGGCGATATAATCGCTGAGAGCAGGGAAGTTACCTTCCGGCGGAGGGGGAATTTGCGTATTCGCCAAGCCTGGAAACATCAATAAACATAAGAAAATTGCGTAAAAAACAGAAGAAGAATTCATATTCCTTTTCGCAAGCATCTCATATTTTTCTTTACGTTTTAATCCCTTATTAGTCAGGGTATAACTGGACATGGCGGGTAACGTCTGTGTATATCGACAAAAGTTTTAATCCCTTATTAGTTAGGGTATAAACTGACATGTAGGGAAGATTTAGAGGAACTGTTACAGAAGTTTTAATCCCTTATTAGTTAGGATATAAATAGGACAAGCTGACAATCTGCAAGATATTTGGACTGAGTTTTAATCCCTTATTAGTTAGGATATAAATAAGTCAACACCTGTGAGGCCACGAAAGTTTATCAGTGTTTTAATCCCTTATTAGTTAGGATATAAATCCATTAAAACCGCGACAATAAAAGGATTCTTCGTTTCAAATCCTTTTAGATTAGTACCTTTTGTTAGTTTAAAAAATCCTTGCAGGTAGCCTCACCATGTAGACTCTATCAGGCTTCTCGCCAGTTTTTACTTTTTCTGTCGAACCCCCGTGCTTTTTACACTATTGGAGGTCGACAGCCTGAAAAATGGCGCTTGGTCACCCGATTACGCTTAAGGCGGCGCACGGGACGGGTTTCGAACAGGGTCGCCTACTTTACGGCCAAGCGCCTGAGAGATTCTAACGCCGACTGATTTAACGGTCAACCGTAAATCTCAGTCCCGAAAACCGGTGGACTTCATCTCGGGGTCGTAGTAACCTTTTAAACTGACTTTCAATGAACTCGCTTTAGATCGCCCCATGTAGCAGCGAGTTTATCCGCCGGCACCAGAGCTTGAGGCGTGTGGTCAAAGGTCAGGGTGCCAAATTGGTTCGCATCTTTACTGGCGCCGATTCCAGAGGACCATTCCAGCCAGCCCAGACGAGCACCGCCAGCATTGGCATTGACCATATCAGAATACCCAATCTTGGCGTCGTTATTATCTTTGACATATTCTGATAAGGTCATCTGGGGTTTGTGCAGGGTCAGTATGACCGCGACCTCGTAATAAGTCTTCTTCTGATTATCATCCCGGATGATGGTAACCGTATCAAAGACAATATTCGCCGGACTCGCCCAGGCATGGGTCAAGATTTTGCCATCCTGCAAGGCATAGCCCCATTCAATGTCCAGGCCGGAATTGGATACGCTGTCGTATTCCAGATCGACGCGATGTTGAGGGGAATCACCATTCCAGATGGTATCTGCACCGGGAGCAACGGCTTTGGGAACGGCATGCTCAGTATCATCGACTTCGATGGCAGTGTAGAGACATTTGTCATCCCATAAGACCGCTGATTTGGCCTTAAAGCCCTTGGGTTGCACCCCACCGGCATAAACGTCCATCTCTTGCCAGTCAGCGCCTTGCCAAACTTTGTCATTAAGAGCACCGTCAACTATTGGTGTTCCAAGCCGGGCAATGCGGTTATATTTTTTATTCACCGCAGGGGCGTGATGGGGCATGATTAGCATGATTAAAACGGCAACAACTAGTACCATTATAAAGTATCTCTTGGTTCTGCTTCCTGAAAACATAATTTGGTCTCCTTTCAAGTCTTCCGGCAAAGCGGTTCATGTTCTGAACCAATTTTCACCGACTTCTCCCACCAGCGCTGTAGAAATTGTCGCGCAGGCAAGAGGAATTGTCAATCACATTTCAAGCGTCAACACGACTTTTTCAGTTATACAATGTTCAGTTATCAGAGAAAACGATGAAGCCATCAACCCTTTCTCGTAGGGGGATAACACCATAGGGGCATTTTGGCATTTTGGTATTTCCCCCTCACCCTAACCCTCTCCCACCGAGGGGAAAGGGAATTAGCGAATATGTGGTTAATAGTTAGTTCGTGAAGGGGGGCGAAAATCCGTTTTGATTTATATAGATTTTGCAGAATTTTATATTACCATATTGAGCAAAAAATTTCAAGTCATATTTTTCAACTCCGCTTCGCCAGCTTGCCAATACCTCCCTTGTATGAAGATGATACAACAAAACTATTTGATATTCAAGAGTTAATTTAGTTTGACTTTGAGAAGGAGGTAATTACCGTTTATTACTTTGATTTTGCAAAGAAGGGAGATGGCAAAACGGCTAAACGGCAAGATGGCTAAAGGGCAATGTTACTAAGAATTGCGCTTTAATTATGTTCTTTTAACCGCAGAGAACGCAGAGGAGACGCAGAGTTCGCAGCGACATAATGTTTGTTTTTCTCTGCGTCCTCCGCGCCGTCTCAGTGAACTCTGCGGTTGGGAAAAGGCGGTTAAAACAATGTGGAGCAGGAATGAATGCTTAGTAGCATTAGGCTAAAGGGCAATTGCCGTCTTGCCATCTTGCCCCCTTGCCACTTTGCCATTCACGTTATAACCAAAGTATTAGATGGTGAGCGCCAAAAAGGAGATTACATTATGATTATCATTGATTCGCATTTAGATTTAGCCATGAATGCCTTGACTTTGAATCGCGACTTGACGCAAAGTGTCTTTGAGCTTCGCCGGCGTGAAACGGGGATGCCGGAAAAGGGCCGCGGAGCAGGAACCGTAGCATTCCCAGAGATGCGGGCAGGTAAAATCGCGGTGTCTTTTGCAACCGTATTCGCGCGAAAACAAGCGGGCAGTCCACCACCCGGGGGCTGTAGTAGCGCAGAGATTGCCTACGCCACTGCTCAAGGACAATTAGCATACTATCGTGTGCTGGAATCACAGCGCCAACTACGCATCATCAGGGACTGGAACACATTGGACGCCCATATCAAGGAATGGCAACAGGAGGCTGATAATTCACCGCCGTTGGGTTTCGTCATCAGCATGGAAGGCGCTGACCCTATTATCTCACCTGAACAGGTTGGCTCGTGGTGGGAAGCAGGCCTACGAATCGCCAGTCTATCGCATTACGGGGTAAGCACTTATGCGCACGGCACAGGAACAGTTGGTGGGCTGACGCCGCTGGGACGGCCATTACTCAAAGCGCTGGACGACATAGGGATGATTCTGGATGTTTCTCATCTCTCAGATGATAGCTTCTTTCAAGCGTTAGAATACTTTACCGGTCCTGTTTTAGCAAGCCATAATAATTGCCGTGCTCTGGTCCCTGGCGGCAGGCAGTTCACGGATGAGCAGATTAAGTTACTAATTGAACGCAATGGCGTCGTTGGTGCGGCGATGGATGCCTGGATGCTCTATCCCGGCTGGATTAAAGATGAAACTCCAAACACCGTCGTCAGTTTGGAAGCGGTAGTTGACCACATCGACCATGTGTGTCAATTAGCGGGCAATGCGCGTCATGCCGCACTCGGAACGGATTTAGACGGCGGCTACGGCAAAGAACAATGCCCGCATGATTTGGATACGATTGCGGATTTGCAGAAGATACCGACTCTTTTGGAAAAGCGAGGCTACAACGAAGAAGATGTGCATTTGATTATGTATGGAAACTGGTTGCGGTTGTTACACGACGCGTGGTAAATTCGACAAAGATGCCGACATCCTCTCCCTAATTAGGAATTGCGAATTTCGGCGAGGGGCAAGATGACAAGACGGCAAGATGGCTAATGTTCCTTGCCCTCTTGCCTACTTGCCATTCTCATTCACACTTTTGTTTCTTTTTACCCAACTCAAGCTATTATCTACCAATTGCAATCTGATGTTTCAGATTGCCCCATGTAACGGGCAATTTATCTTCAGGCATGACGGCTGTAGTTGGAGACATCGCTTCTTTAACTTCAGCGGCGCTAAGAGGTCGCTTCCAGATAGCGACATTGTCAATGACGCCAATGAGTTTCTCCTGGCCCGTCAAATTATCCCATTGTCCCATGGTCACAGGATTATTCGCGACCGGCATTTTGATGGATGTCGCTTGTTTACCTTTTTGTTCGCCATTGATGTAGATATATCTCTGCTTTTCTCCAGAATAGTCGTACACCAGCGCTATATGGGTCCACTCGTTCACCTTTGGGCCAACGCCGGTGAACCAATCACCGCCCCAGATGACCCATTTCACTTCGAGGTTGTTCCATAGCGGCATTCCCCATGAACTCTCTTTGCCAACAACATGGCCTTGATTTGCCGAAGTGGGAAATACCCATCCTTCCATGGTAATGTCTTCGGTGATTTGCAGGTCAGCGTGGTTTGACACTTCAACCACGTTATTGACCACACCGTCGAATTTCAAACCGCCGCCGTACTTGCCATCTTTGACCCAGTCTAATTTTCCGACAATTTTGCCATCATGCCCATGGCCTGAAATGTCAGTTACTGTCGTGCCAGCTCCGTCCTCAAAATCCCAGTATGCAACGGCATCTTTTGCATCCAGCGCGTAACCGCTCTCAGACCACAGAAAAAGAATCACGGCAGCGCACATTAAGCTGGCAATAACCAATTTTAATGTCATAACATCCTCCTTGTGTTACATAGAAACCGAGTTTTTCAGAAAAACTCAGTTTCTTATTTTTAATTCAAGTAGAGCTAATTTTATCATTAGAGCACTCCTCTGTCAATACGATTTTTTCATCTTTTTTCCCTTGACAAATTTTTGACTTCATGTTAAAAAATTAGGAAAAGATTAGAATGGCAATTAGGTAATTTTCAAGATTAAAGTTACATATTCACGTATCTGGACGCCTGAACTTGTTCGGGCATCTTTCCCCTACCCACCCCTGCCCCTCCAAAGGAGGGGACAAGTTGGGGCGTCCAGGAAAAACACAAATTTATTTTTGAAAACTACCTAACTTTTCAAGGAGAAATATATGAGATTAATTCACTCTTTAATGAGCCTGTGGACTGTTCTTTTGGTGATTTTCATTCAAGGAACTGGTTGGTCCTGGGCAAATGAAAACGAAAATGAACCAGGGAAATTACATCATCTTGGATTTAATGTTAGCGGTGGATTGGGCTACAATTGGCTTATTTTTTAATCTATCAAAGTCAAGTTAATTATTGCCAAAGCTCATAGAGTAGCTAACACTTTTAAGGATTTCAGAAGGAGATAAGAATGAAAGTATTTATTACTGCTGATTATGAAGGTGTTTCTGGACATGTTCAGTGGGATAGTGGAGGAGAGAGGGAGGCTATAACTGCGGATATTAACGCAGCTATCGCCGGAGCTATCGAGGGAGGCGCAACGGTGGTCCTGGCTGGGGAAGCCCATGCCAATATGCGCAACATCATCCCTGAAAAACTCGACCCGCGCGCCTCCTTTCTAAGCGGGCAGCCTAAGCCGCTCAACCATGTCGGCGGCATTGACAGCACATTCGACGCAGCGATGTTTGTCGCTTATCATGCTAAAGCCGGTACGTTGAGAGGGATAATGGCTCATACCTATACAGACAAGATTTTCTCGCTGAAATTCAACGATATAGAGGTCGGTGAAATTGGCACAGATGCCGCTATCGCGGGTTACTTTGGCGTCCCTGTGGTCATGGTCACCGGAGATAAGGCCGCCTGTGATGAAGCACGCGTTCTGCTGGGCGATATAGAGACGGTCGTCGTTAAGGAGGGTGTCAGCCGGTCCGCCGGGAGGTGCATAAACCCCGCAGAAGCGAGAAAACTCATACAAGAAGGCGCGACGCGGGCTATGAGGAAGATAGGGACGGTAAAACCATTTGTGCTTAAGCCACCGATAGGCACACAGGTCGTATTTGTTACTCCTAACTATGCTGATAATCTTGAGCCTCTGCCATTCATAGAAAGAATCGACGGGCGTACTATAACCTTCACCGCAGATGACTTCAGCGAGGCGTTCGAATTGTTCAATATGGCGCAATTCTATGGTGGGATTGTAAAATAGGACTGAAACAAGAAGAAAAACTATTTGTTTTTTTTTATAGTCGATTATAAAAAAAACAAGACACTATGGGCATCCACGTGGTTTACGAAGTAAACCCGTCCTCACAAATGGGGAGCAATGTTCCCAAAGGTGTTCTTTTTCAAGGCCCCGTGGATGGTCTAAGAGCTTGTGTGAGAAGTATTGATTTGCCTTGTGATAAACCTTCATGATGGTATCCGGTATACCAGGTATTGGGGTATTGGGGGTTTGGGGTGTTGGGGTTTCCCCAATACCCCCCCATACGCATTAAGTTAAGGGTTTTCTTCCAATGCTAATAGGAGTTGATAGGTAGTTGGTTCCTTTTTTCGGTTGTTCATCCGGCAGCCTGTGGCTAAACAGGAGGCAATAATCTGGCAC
>Ga0194113_10009064_pt1 | contig 12091 bp, 14 predicted proteins | sample TA2MahC200mmetaG_FD_146193 | JGI IMG/M metagenome (GOLD analysis project Ga0194113, IMG submission 146193) | Freshwater microbial communities from Lake Tanganyika, Tanzania - TA2015017 Mahale Deep Cast 200m | ecosystem: Environmental > Aquatic > Freshwater > Lake | place: Tanzania: Lake...
CAGGCGTGAGGGTGGGCATGAGTGCCGAAGCTGATATCGTGCTGGCCAAAAGGAGCGATGTCCTGCTGGTGCCTTATCGCGCCGTCAGCAAAGATAGTGAAGGTAATCCCATCGTCTACGTTCTCGTCGGCAAGAAGCTGGAAGAAAGGCCGGTGGTGGTCGGCATCAACGACGATTTCAACACTGAAATCATCAGCGGCCTGCAGGCCGGGGAAACGGTTCTCGCCACCGGCAAGCGTCCGTAGCCACCCGATGGAAGCTAAAAGCGATAATTGGTTTGAAATTTTAAAAGACCAGGGAGCAATAAATGATTGAGCTTGACCACATCGCCAAAATATACCGGATGGGCAAGATTGAGGTGCCAGCACTGAGGGGCATAGACCTGACCATCAAACAGGGAGAGATGGTGGCCATCGTTGGGGCATCTGGTTCCGGCAAGTCAACACTGATGAATATCATCGGTTTTCTGGATAAACCTACCGCCGGCAGATATGTGCTGGAAGGCATGGATGTCAGCCGACTGAACGATAACAAGCTCGCTGAGCTGAGAAACAAGAAAATTGGCTTCGTTTTCCAGACGTTCAACCTGCTGCCGCGCGCCTCGGCACTGTCCAATGTTGAGCTGCCTTTAATTTACAGTGGCGGTGGGCAGCGGCGTCAGCGCAGCCTGGAGGCACTGGAAAGGGTCGGGCTGGGACAAAGAGCGTCCCATAAGCCCACCGAACTGTCCGGAGGTGAACAGCAGCGCGTCGCCATTGCCCGGGCACTGGTAAACCAGCCATCGCTCATACTCGCTGACGAGCCCACGGGCAACCTGGATAGTTCTGCCACCGCGGAGATTATCCGCATCTTCTGCCAGCTTCATAAGGAAGGAATCACCGTGGTTCTTGTCACGCATGAACCGGACGTGGCCCTGCAGACCCAGCGCATAATACGCCTGTTTGACGGCAAGATTATCAACGATGAAAAAGTGAAAAATAATAATACCACCGTAAGCAAGCGAAAGGACGCCAAGAACTGACCACAATGAATAGCAGGAGACACGGTTGAAATTTATTGATTCCATAGTCATTGCCATCAGGTCGTTGTTCGCTAACAAGCTGCGTTCCTCGCTGACCATGCTCGGCATCGTCATCGGGGTGGGCTCGGTCATCACCCTCATGTCAGTGGCCAGGGGTGCCGAGGCGTCCATCACCTCCGCTTATGAGGAACTGGGTACCAATCTGCTCCAGATAATCCCCAGCAATCCCGAGGCGGAAAGTGGATTCATGGCCATGTCCCCGGGATATGCGCTGCCGACGCTGACCATGGATGATGTCCGCGCTTTAGAAAATGTCCACGGCATTGGCGATATTGTGCCCATAAATGAGAACTTTATCTCCCTGACGGCTGATGGTGAGACCGCCAGCGCACTGCTCCACGGGAGTACCCCTTCGTATCTGCACGTTATGAAATTCACTGTGGCCTCAGGGCAGTTCTTCACCGACCACCATGTGGCGCAACGGGCCAACGTGGTGGTGCTGGGCAGTGAGATAGCCGAAGACCTGTTCGGCGATGCTGACGCGGTGGGCAAGCAGGTGAAGATGAAGAAACAGCGTTTCACCGTGGTCGGGGTACTGGAAGCCAAAGGCGGCGCCATGTTTGGCATCAGCTTTGATGAAATAGTTATTGTGCCCATCACCACCTATCAGGCACGTTTATTCCCCCAGCAGACCGCCACCGGCCAGGATGCCGTAGCCTCCATAAACTTCCAGCTGCTCGACCAGGAAAACAGACAGGCAGTCACGGATGAGATTGAGTCCATTCTGCGCCGGCGGCACAACCTGAGAGACGATGATAAAAACGATTTTGCCATAGTTACTCAGGAACAGGTCTTGGAAATCGTCGGTCAGGTAACGGGGATATTCTCCATCGTGCTGGGCGCCATTGCCAGCATCTCCTTGCTGGTAGGCAGTATCGGCATCATGAACATCATGCTGGTATCGGTAACCGAGCGCACGCGGGAGATTGGCATCCGTAAAGCGGTGGGGGCCAAACGACGCGATATCCTGCTCCAATTCCTGATAGAAGCCGCCACCTTGGGCTTCATTGGCGGGGGCATCGGCGTCACCGGGGGCTGGCTTCTGTCCTGGGCGATTTCTCAGATAGACGTCGGTGGCTTCCGTCTGGCCGCCACTGTCTCCGCTGATATCATCCTGCTGGCGTTCCTGGTTTCACTATTCATTGGCCTGGCCTCCGGGCTATGGCCGGCCATGAGGGCTGCCCGGCTCAACCCCATTGACGCCCTGCACTATGAATGATATTAATATGGTAATATTATAATAATAAGAACAGAGGCAGACAGGCTATGAGCTGGCTTGACATCGCCATCATCGTGATAATCGGCATCGCCGCCTTCACCGGCCTGAAAATCGGCATCATTAAAGCGGTGCTGACACTGGCCGGGGTCATCGTCGGCATTATCCTGGCGGGACGCTTCTATGTTGCTCTGGCGGACAGGCTCACCTTTATCCCCCAGGAGACACTGGCCCGGGTGGTCGCTTTCGCCATAATACTCGCCGCGGCCATACTGGTCGCCAGCATAATCGCCGGCGTTTTAAAATGGCTGGTTTCAATGGTGCTGCTGGGCTGGGTGAACCGGCTGGGTGGGGCACTTTTAGGCCTGATAATGGGCGGCATATTCTGCGGCGCTCTGCTCGCCGTCTGGACTAAATTCCTGGGCACAACCGGGCCAATTGCGGAATCAGCCCTGGCCAATTTTCTGCTGGACTATTTCCCCATAGTGCTGGCGTTACTGCCCGAGGAATTCGGTTCGGTGCGCTCTTTTTTCCAGTAAGACTGAATTTATGATGCGCAAGTAATAAATTATCTGGATACGGGGACTACGGAAGATTGAATTTAGGGAACCGTAGCCCCCGCCTGTTATTGCTGACTTCTAGCTTGGTACTTTATGTCAATTTATTATCAAGAACCGGCTGGCGTTTATCCCGGATGCTGCTTCTTCCATTTTCCCAGAAGCTGCTCGCGGCTTTCCTTGTGAGCCGGGTCGGGCACGCAGGCGTCAACCGGACAAACTTCGGCGCATCGTGAAGAATCATGCGAGCCGACGCACTCCGTGCATTTTGTGGGGTTAATCTGGTAGATGGTCTCCCCTTCACTTATTGCCTCATTCGGGCACTCGGGCTCACAGGCTCCACAACTGATGCATTCCTCCGTAATCTTGTACGCCATGTATACCTCCTTTTCTACCTGAAAATGGTGTATTTAGGTTAAAAAGCGCTTGGCGATTCTATATTTCTTCACTTACCCTGATAACTTTCTTCTTTAAAGCTTCCGCCACATGCTTTGGCACCAGGCTGCTGATATTCCCCTTGAGCCGGGCTACCTCTTTCAGCAGGCTGGAGCTGAGAAACTGGTACTCCTGACTGGCCATCAGGCACAGCAGGTCCAGGTCTGGAGCCAGCTTGCGGTTCATCAGCGCCATCTCAAACTCTTTTTCAAAATCGGCATTCATCCTCAGGCCCCGAATCAAGACCTGCGCCTTTTCTTTCCGGGCAAAATCCACCGTCAGGCCGCTGAACGGCTTTACCTCAACGTTGGCTAAATTGCCTACTGCCTGTCTGACCAGCGCCACGCGTTCCTCCGTGGTAAAGACCAGGTGCTTGTTTGATTGCTTGTATACCCCGATTATTACCCGGTCAAATAACTTGGCCGCCCTCTGCACGATATCAAGATGCCCATTGGTAATCGGGTCAAAAGTCCCCGGATAAACGGCTACGGTCACGATGCACCTCCCTTGCGGAATACGGCGATACAGCTATCACCGTGACGGTGCTCTTTAATCAGATTTAAAGCACCATACGTGTCATCTAATGGAAGCAGAGATGAGTGCGTCACCACCACTATGGAACTATCCCCAACCAGCCTGGATTCGGCTAATTGATGTATCAGGTCTCCGATTGACGAATCAGAATAAGGAGGGTCCATCAGAATGATATTATACTCCTTGTCCAGAAAGGCGAAGGCTTTGCTGACGCTGCATTGGTAAACATGCGCCTGATTTAAAAAACCCGTTTTTGCCAAATTCTGTTTTATTATAGCACAACACCGCGGCTCCCGTTCAACAAAGTCAACCCAGCCCGCCCCACGACTCAGTGCTTCAATACCGAGCTGTCCGCTCCCGGAAAACAGGTCAAGCACCTGGGCCCAATCGCCAGTGATATTTTCCAGAATGGCAAAAATGGCCCCCTTGACCAAGTCAGTGGCGGGACGGGTGGCGGTTCCTCGGGGGGCTTTAAGCTGATGCCCCTTGGCTCTTCCGGCAATAACTCGCATGTCAAATTCGTAACGATTTCTGCTTTCAACGCCAGCAAACAAAAGGCGTTATAGTATAAAGGATAAAGATTACCGGGGATAAATGTCAACAAAGCACGAACACGGCCATCCGTTTAATGGCCAGCAAATATTCTGTCTATTACCGAGGGCTCAGGTAATCAGAAGTCCTGCCCGGGCAATAGCACCCGATGCAAGCCGCAACAGCGGCAACGCTCATACCTGCGGGCCACTTCATACAGTCCTTTCTTATGGCAATAAGGACAATAAGCAAACCCTTGGCCGTTGCCGCTGTGGTCCTTGCCCTTTCCATTGTGGCTACCAATAAGCCCGTTCAAAGCCACGCCTACTTGCTCCTGCCTGCAATGTAGCCGATACCCGCTCCCGTCTTCAAGAACGGCGGGAGCCCCTGTGCCGTCTACCTTTTGCGCCGGGAGCAGCCATCATCTTATGGCCGATATGACGCTCCTTGGCAATTTGCTATTTTCTCCCCGCTAGCCGGGGCAGCAATGACGGTTGCACCGGTTTCATGGCCGGTGTGATTGCCTGCCGCCGATGGCTGATCATGGGACGACGCAGGAAGGAAGGAACGTCCAGCTCATCTTCACTCTTGATGCCTTTGAGCAGCTGGGTCAATTCATCTTCCTGGCCGGCTCCGGTAAATCCGAGCTTGGCGACAAATCCGGTGGCAATCAATGTGATCCGGACATCAGTGTCCATCGTCGGGTCATGGGCGACACCGAAGATGATATTGGCCTCAGGGTCTACTGCCTGCCGGATAACGTCCGCCGCCTCGTTCACCTCAAACAGGGTGAGGCTGTTGTTGCCGACCACGTTGAAGAGAACCGCTTTTGAGCCATTGATGGACACATCCAGCAGCGGACTGGCCAGAGCCGCTTTCGCTGCTTCCACAGCGCGATTCTGACCCGAGCCACGGCCAATTGACATCCATGCCGGCCCGGCGTCCTTCATGATAGCTTTCACATCGGCGAAGTCCAGGTTAATCAGGCCGGGAGTGGTGATAACCTCAGCGATAGCCTGAACGCCATGCCTGAGAACATCGTCCGCCAGTTTGAAGGCGCTATCCACACCCGTCTTCTGGTCGCAGAGTGTGAGCAACTTGTCGTTGGGAATGATTATCAGGGTATCCACTTTGCCCATCAGCCTGGTGATACCCTCATTGGCTACCTGGGTGCGGTGGACACCTTCAAAGCCGAACGGCTTGGTGACCACGGCGATGGTCAAGGCGCCACTCTGCTTGGCAATTTCCGCCACGACGGGCGCAGCCCCGGTGCCGGTGCCGCCACCCATGCCGCAGGTGACGAACACCATATCGGCGCCACTGACCAGCTCAACAAGCTCGTCACGACTTTCCTCAGCCGCTTTCTGGCCCAGGTTATGGTCGCCGCCAACCCCCAATCCTCTGGTCAATTTTTCGCCGAGCTGAACTCTTATCGGCGCTTCCGTAACCGCCAAGGCCTGGGCATCGGTATTCATGGCAATGAATTCCACGCCCTGAATTTCTTCCCTGACCATGCGGGTTATTGCATTGCTGCCGCCGCCACCCAAGCCAACAACCTTGATTTTGGCTGGATTAGCCGCAAAACTTGACTTTGCCATTTCCCCCTCCTTATTTCAATTAATCTGTAAACTCACCTGCTCGCTTGACTACCGGAACAGGCTCTTCAACCGCAGAGCCAAATGCCGGATAGCCGAGCCGAAGCTCCAGCGTGCCCAGCTCTGGCTGCCCTCGTGATTGATGCCCCACATCAGCAGGCCAACACTGGTCGCGTATGCCGGGTCGCAGAGGACATCGGCGATGCCTTCCATATTAGACGGAGCGCCAACTCTGACCGGAAGCTGCAGTATCTCACGACCCAAGGTAGAGATGCCTGCCAGGTTGGAGCTGCCGCCGGTGAGAACCAGGCCGGCCGGAACCAGAGTCTCATATTCGGAGCTGGGCAACTCAAGCAGAATGAGCTTCAGGATTTCTTCAACGCGGGCGCGGATGATATCGCACAGGTCCTGATATGAGACGCCATGTCCGTCCTGAGATATGGCGGTGGTATCTTCGGTTCTGCCTTCGTAGACGGGCATTACGCTGCCATAACGCTTCTTCATTTCCTCAGCAACATCAAAAGGCAAGCCCAGACCGATGGATACGTCCCGGGTAAGCTGATAGCCTGCGACCGGCAGTATTGAGGTATGCCAGATGCTGCCTTCCTTAAAGACTGCGATATCAGTCGTGCCGCCGCCGATGTCAGCTAAAATAACGCCGACTTCCTTCTCGTCTGGAGTCAGTATCGCTTCGCTGCTGGCAAGCGGTTCGAGAACGAGGTCTTCAATATCAATGCCGATGCTGCGGATGCACTTAACCAGGTTCTGTATTGAAGTCACCGCCGCGGTGATAACATGGGTCTCCACATCAAGCCGGAAACCGTGCATGCCAACGGGGTTCTTAACGTGCGCCTGTCCGTCAACGGCGTATGACCTGGGAATAACGTGAAGGAGTCTCCGGTCGCTGGGGACCTTCAGGCTCTGCGCCGAGGCGAGAACGCGCTTCAGGTCATCGGTGCGCACCACGCGGTCGTTCCGCGTTATGGCCACCACGCCGCGATTATTCAGCGAGGTAACGTGGCGGCCAGTCACGCCGACATAGGCTGACTCCACTCTGTAGTTACTTGCCTGCTCCGCTTTCTTTACTGACTCTCTGATTGACTCCCTGGCCTCATTAATGTTGACCACCAGGCCTTTATGCAGACCAACTGATGGCACAATACCAACGCCAACAATGCGCGGTGTGCCGCCCTCATTCATATCCGCCAAAACCGTGCATACTTTAGTGGTGCCAACATCAATTGCCGCTACAGTTCGATTTTTCATCTATCCCTCCTTTTCCATAAATGTGGATTATGATAAGTTCTGTTACGTTTCACATTGCCAGAACCTCCTTAGCCATAACCATTAGCCTAGTCCATTAACCTCAGGACGTGGAAAAGACTGCCTTTAATTTTTCGAGGAGGTCATTCCTTGTTATGGCGCCAACTTTGGTTTCCGCCATAATGCTGTATACCTCATCGGAGCGGTAGAAATCAGCCAGATTAATCAGGTGTTTGGCTATTTTTAACCTCACGTCAGCCAGAGTGGTACCTACCTTCTCCCCATCCGCTCCCCATTTTTCTGGTGGCACTGATGCCATTATTCTTTCACCTTTCTTGATACATACCTTCAAGAGTTATTGCTATCCCTGGCCAGCTCAGGCCATGGCAAAGACCATCTCCAGTTTGCGCAGCAGCGCCGGCCTTTTCCAGGCTCTGGCTTTGGTCTCCGCCCAGAGAGTTTCCAGCTCCTCGGTGTCCACGCAGTCGTCCTTCTCAAAAAGACGTTGGGCAATCCGGAGCTTGGCGCTGCGGCTGCGAGGATTGGCCCGCACCTCATCCTCGGCAGGAGTAATCACATGCCGGCGAATGAGCTTCAGACGGGGTTTGTGCCCGCAGACACAGACCGGCGTGGCCGGAGGACAGATACACCCCCTGGCTTCTCGCTGCATAAAGCGCTTGACAATGCGGTCTTCCAGGGAATGATAGCTGAGCACCACCAGTCTGCCATCAAAACCCAGAAGCTCAATCGCCTGTTTCAGCGCCACCTCCAGGTTTTCCAGCTCCAGATTGACCGCAATGCGCAGTGCCTGAAACGTCTTGGTGGCGGGATGGATTCTGGTGGTCCGCGGGCCCACCGCCTTCTCCACGATGCGGGCCAGGTGAAGGGTGGAAGTGACAGGACGCTCCCGGACGATAAGACTCGCTATTTGACGACTCCGACTTTCCTCCCCGTAGTTTTGGATAAGGCGTGCCAGCTCCGCTTCCGATGAAGTATTGATGATATCCGCCGCGGTTATCCCCTGCCCGGGATTAAAGCGCATATCAAGCGGGGCATCATTTTGAAAACTGAAACCACGCCCGCTTCCGTTCAGCTGCAATGAGGAAAGGCCGAGGTCAAATAAGATACCGTGTACCGGGAAGAAGTCATATTTAATGCAGGTTGTCTGCAGATTAACAAAGTTGTCATTCACCAGAAGGGTGGAATGCTTATGCCCCTCAAGTTTTTTCTGGGCTGCCTTGATAGCATCGGGGTCGGCATCAATGCCGAGCAACTGGCCTCCGGGATAACTGCGCTCCAGGATTTCCAGGGCATGCCCACCCCCGCCCACCGTGCAATCAACGTAACGGCCGCCAGCCTGAACCGCCAGCGCCGCCATTACTTCCTCAAGCATAACCGGGATGTGGTTGGAGGGCGACTTACTTGGACTCATCACGTCGCTCCAGGCTTTCTATAATCTGCCAGGTCTGTTCCTGACTGACAGCTTTCTCTTCTTCCCAGAGAACCTGATTCCAGATCTCCAGATAGTTGTTGGCTCCGGTAACGACGATGTCTTCCTGAATTTCAGCGTGTTCGCGCAATGGTACTGGCAGGGCAACTCTGCCCTGCCCATCAATGGCGACGCTGAAAGCGGTGGCGAATATGGCCCGCTTCAACCGTCTCATCTTGCTGGGGGTCAGTGGACCGCTGGTAAGGGAGGTAGCCAGCTTGCGCCATTCCGACAACGAGTAAACGTTAATACACTTTTCCGCCCCGGGGGACAGGACCACGCCATCCTTCAGCTCCCTGCGGAACTTGGGCGGTATGGCTACCCGGCCCTTCTCATCAATCTTGTAATTGTACTCACCGTAAAACATTTCGACCCCTCGGGTAGAAAACTACTCCATTATCTACCACTTTTATCCACTTTTCACCACTTCATAACACTCTTTATAACACGAGGTAAACACATTTGTCAAGGCTCTGCGGCTGAATTTTCCATAAAATTTTTAGTACTTTCTGCCTATGATTGTCCTTTTACTCACCCCTTTGTTATTCGCCTCATCTGTGGTAAAATGGAATTTGTTTCGGTGCGCGACAATGCTAACTGTCAGCATACTCACCATCAGCGATAAGGGAGCGCGTGGCCAGCGTTACGACGAAAGCGGCCAGGTTATCCGGGGCATCTTCGCAGAACTCGGCAGCGAGATGGTCAACTACGAGATTGTCCCTGACGAGCGCGATATTATCTGCCAGAAGCTGTCCCAATGGGCGGACAATGGCGATACCGATGTCATTGTTACCACCGGCGGCACCGGACTTGGTGAGCGGGACGTCACACCCGAAGCCACTATATCGGTGGTAGACCGCGTTGTCCCCGGTCTCGCCGAAGCCATGAGGGCCGGGTCACTGAGCAAAACACCGATGGCGATGTTGAGCCGGGCCACGGCCGGGGTCCGGGGCCGGAGCCTGATAATCAATCTGCCCGGAAGCCCCAAGGCAGTCAGGGAGTGCCTGGAAGTGGTACTGCCGGCCATACCGCATGCCATAGATATCATCAAAGGGGTGGTCACCGAGCATTCTTAGAAGGCGGCAGGGATTTGCGATGCGTATTGATGTGCTAACCATATTTCCCCAGATGTTTGATGTGCCGTTTAGCTTCGGCATTTTCAAGCGGGCCATTGACCGGAACCTGGTCAAGATTAACGTGCACAACATCCGGGACTATACTCACGATAAACACCATACTGTGGATGACTACCCGTACGGCGGCGGTCCGGGCATGGTGCTCAAACCCGGGCCGGTCTTCGATGCGGTGGCTGCGGTGCAGGACCAGATTGTCAAAGAATCTGGCGGCGTGGAACCGCCGGTTATCCTGCTCACGCCCCAGGGACGCCTTTTCAACCAGCAAATCGCCACGGAACTGTCAGGCCATAGCCACCTCGTCCTCATCTGCGGCCACTATGAAGGCATTGACGAGCGTGTGGTGGAACACCTGGTCACCGATGAAATCAGCATCGGCGATTACGTGCTGACCGGCGGCGAGCTGCCGGCACTGGTGGTCATTGACGCCGTACTGCGCCTGCTCCCCGGGGTGCTTGGCTCGGAAGACTCAGCTCAGGAAGACTCTCATGTGCATGGCCTGCTGGAATATCCGCAGTACACCCGACCGGCTGATTTCCAGGGCTGGCCGGTCCCGGAAGTGCTGCTCTCCGGGAACCATGCCCAGATAGCCCGCTGGCGTCGGGAGCAGATTGTCCGGCGCACGTTAGAAAGGCGCCCCGACCTGATTAACAGCGCTGAGCTGGGTCGGGAAGAGAAAGAGATGGTCAAGCAGATGACTGCTTCAAATAAAGCCAAGTCCAGTTTAAACAAGGAGCCTGAGAAATGAATATCAATTCACTTTTCGCGGTCAAACGCAACCCCAAAATCCCTGAGCTTGCCCCCGGGGATACGGTGCGCGTTTACACCAAAGTGGTGGAAGGGGACAAGGAACGCACCCAGCCATTTCAGGGTGTGGTCATTAAAATGCAGGGTGGTGGCATAGGTGCCACCTTCACCGTCAGACGCATCGCCTACGGCGTCGGCGTGGAGCGCACTTTCCCGCTTCAGTCCCCCAGAGTGGACCGGGTGGAAGTTATCCGCCACGGCAAAGTACGGCGGGCCAAACTTTATTACCTGCGCGGACGCAGCGGCCGGGCCGCGCGCATCAGAGAGCGACGGCTGGAGCGGGAGAAGGAGCTGGCTCAAATGGGGCAACCCGGCATGGAGGCTGAAGAAGAGGAAGTACCAGCCGAAGCGGAAGTGGCCGCCGAGCCGGAAGAAGCACTGGCCGAAGCACCAGCAGCCGCCGCGCCAGAAGGTGAGCTTTCCGAAGAGGCAAAAGCGCCCGCTGAACCGGAAAAGGCAGAGCCAGAAGTAACTCAGGCCAAGGCTGAGCTGGCACCCGAAGAGCCGGAGGCGGCACCCGCCAAAGAAAAACCCGAAGCCAAAAGCCAGGAGTAACCCCTTCCGCAACGCTTTACGCCATTAAAATTATCGGCGCCGCAGGGCAATAGCAGCTTCAAAACAATCCGGTGGAGCACAGTATGAAATATGCGGAGGTCAGCGTTAATTCCCCGATTGCCCAGCGCCGCACTTTCAGCTATGCCATACCCCCCCACCTGAATATTGAGGTGGGGCAGGCGGTATGGGTCCCCTTCGGTGAGCGCACCCTGCAGGGCATCGTCATGGCCTTGAGCCCCCACCCGGTGGTGGCCGAGACCAGAGACATCTCCGGCATCATTGAGTCGCGCCCGCTTCTCTCCGCAGCCCGGATAAGCTTGGCCCAATGGCTGAGCGATTACTATCTCTCCCCCCTTTTCAGTGCCGTGGCCCTCATGCTGCCGCCGGGGTTTGAACGGAAAACGCTGACTTTTGTCTCGGCAGCGCCGGATGCCGATGAATCGGACATCTCCTCTCTTACTCCAGAGCAGCGCCAGATTTTGGCGCTATTACAGAAACAGGAAAGGGTCAGCCTCAGGGAGCTGGAGAAGAAGTTCGGGGAAAAGAAAGCGCAGGCCATTGTCTCGCAACTGGTGAAACGGGGACTGGCGGCGAGAAACTATGAGCTTGAGCCGATAAAGATACAGCCCAAGAAGATATCTTTTTTGCGGCTTAACGTATCCGCCGCCAGTGCCCCAGAGATATCAGCAGCGCTCAAGCAGAAACGAGCCTGGAAACAGGCCGCTCTTTTTGATTTTCTGAGCCAGCAGGCCGCGCCGGTGCCCTGGATGGAAGCCAGGCAGCAGCTCAGCGCGGATAAAGCGACGGCCAATGCCCTGCTCCGCCAGGGATTTATCGCCATTGAAGAGGTTGAAATCAGGCGCGAGCCGATTTCCCATCAGGACATGGCGCCGGC
>Ga0194113_10009069_pt1 | contig 12088 bp, 5 predicted proteins | sample TA2MahC200mmetaG_FD_146193 | JGI IMG/M metagenome (GOLD analysis project Ga0194113, IMG submission 146193) | Freshwater microbial communities from Lake Tanganyika, Tanzania - TA2015017 Mahale Deep Cast 200m | ecosystem: Environmental > Aquatic > Freshwater > Lake | place: Tanzania: Lake...
ACCGTGGAGGAGTAGGGGAACGGGGAACGGGGAACGGGGAACGGTAGAGTGGCTGGGGCTTCCAGCCCCAGCAGGCAAACTCACAATTAACGGAATCGGCGTGGGCAAGATGCCCCAGCCAGTGCGTCTGTGAAGGCGCTTGATCCAGCAGGGTGAAAGGCCAAGCAACCATTGACCGGAGAGCCGAATGCGGGAGAACCGCTCGTACGGTTCGGAGGGAGTGCCCGAACTCAATCGGGTCTCCTACCCCTATCTGTACCGTTCCCCGTAACCCGTCTACTCTTTTTGCGCGATTCCGTAGCGGGCGATTTTTCGATCGAGCGTGGAGCGTTCGATGCCGAGGATGACGGCGCTGCGGCTTTTGTTCCAGCCGGTGGCGTTGAGAGTTTGTCGAATATGACGGCGTTCGACTTCGTCGAGCGACAGGGGTTCGTAGCCGAGTCTTGGTGGCGTGACTTCCCCGGATTCGCTGGCGGTTGCCAGGCTGGTCAGCATCAGGTCCTCGATGCCGATGACGTCGCTGCGTGACAGCACGACGGCTCGTTCCACGACGTTTTTCAGTTCGCGGATGTTGCCTGGCCAGCGGTAGCGCTTCATATGTTCGACGGCTTCGGTGCTGAAGCCGCGGATCTTGCGGCCGGTTTCCTGATTGAAGCGGTCCAGAAAATGCAACGCCAGTTCCAGCACATCGTCGCCCCGTTTGCGCAATGCGGGCGCATTCAATTCCACGACTCGCAATCGGAAGAACAGGTCCCGGCGGAAGGCGCCTTCGTTGACGGCCTTTTCGAGGTTGCGGTTGGTGGCAGCGATCACCCGCACGTCGACCTTGATTGCCTGGTTGCCCCCGACCCGCTCGAACGGATGGCCTTCCAGGACGCGCAAGAATTTGGCCTGGATCGCGGGGCTCATTTCGCCGATTTCGTCGAGCATCAGCGTGCCTTCGTGGGCGGCTTCGAATTTTCCGAGCTTGCGTTCGGTGGCGCCGGTGAAGGCGCCTTTTTCGTGTCCAAACAGCTCACTTTCGAGCAGTGTTTCGCTGAGCGCGGCGCAGTTCAAGCAGACGAACGGGCCTTTCTTGCGCGGGCTGGCGAAGTGAATGGCGCGGGCTACAAGCTCTTTTCCGACGCCGCTTTCACCTCGAATCAGCACGGTTGCCCGGCTCGGTGCGGCACGCTCGATCTCCTGCTGCAGCTGCAGTACGGCGGGGCTTGATCCGACGATCTCGCTTTCGGCCCCCAGCCGCTTACGCAGCTGCTGCACCTCTCCCAGCGTGACGGAAAGATTCTCCACGAGTTCCTGTTGCTTGGAGAGATTCTTCAGCGCCAATGCGACGTTTTCGGCGACGGCCAATGTAAATTCCAGGTCGACGGGATCGGGGATGCGTTCGGATACCGTCGAGTACAGGTGGATCAGCCCGATCACTTGCCCATCCTGCCGGATCGGAGCGCAGATGACGCCGGTCGAGTAGATTTCGCCTTTGCTGTCCCGACTGCCGAAGGTCGTATCATCCTCCACGTTGCGCGCCAGGACCGCCTCGCCTTCGCGTAACACCGTTTCGGCCAGGAATCTCGAAATGCGATGGTAGGTCGGTTTGTAGTCGCTGCGGGACGCGAGAATCCGCAGGCTTGCGACGTCGGGGCGAGGTTTGCCCGCCGGTGGATCATGGAGGGTCGCGTTCCCGGAATTGGCGACGTCGGCCTGAGCGGCGGCGTCCGCAGCAATCAACAGAACAGCGCCGGCGTCAACACTGGTGCTTTCAAGCAAACCATCGAGCGCCGATTTGGCGACGGCCCGCTGATCGGGTTGCTTGGCAAGAATGAATGCCAGTCGGCAGAGTCGGGCGGCAGCCTTGCCGACCATCGCGCCTCCATCCTCCTCGCGACCCCGTTCGAGAAAGCGCGTTTGCTGCCGGCGGTGCGTTATCAATGCCGGCCCTTCATCCTCGCCTGGATCTGTGACGTCGCCTCGAACCGCTCCCGCCGCTGCCGGCAGCGGCAAGGAAATCCCACTGCCGGTTCCAGGGCCGCTAGAGTCGCCGGCATCGTGGATCGACGCGGAATCGACATCAGGATTTTCGAAATCGGACGGGTCGTCGAGTGCTGCCTCGCCGCCCGCGTCCTGGGGAGAGTTGCCCGCCGCTTCCCCCGTTCCGTCCGCAGGCAAACGACAGATCGTGCCGGAATCGGCGAATGCCAGGGCGACGTCATGCACAAAGGCCATCTGGCAGTGCGCGATGCGTACGATATCTCCCGGGGTCAAGCGATAGTCGCCACGTACTTTCTCACCACCGACTTGCGTCCCATTGCGACTGTCGAGATCCCTTAGGATCCATTCCCCTTGGGTCTGGAAGATCTCCGCGTGAAAGCGGCTGCAACGTTCGTCCTTGACCACAATCTGATTGGTGTTGGCTCGGCCAATCGTCACGGTTCGGCCGGGCACCAGCCGAAATACGTCGGTCCATTTCGTGCCTTCGCGGATCACGAGATAGGCTTGCAGACCACGGTCATTCATGGGCTAAGCACCCTCGAGTTGGGCGGCCGCCGGTCGGCGGGGCAGAGGGGGATGGCCGCCCGCAGGCAGCAGGGACTGCAGGGGAGGGGCCGCGGGCCGGATTTCGGGCTTGCAAAACGGATGGCAAATTCGGAATTTCTCACCCCCTGACGCTTTTCTTGCAAATTCATCGGAAGGTAACTATTCTAGTTACTGTAACCACGTCTGTAGAGATGCTCGGTGTGGCACCAGAGTATGCCGGGCGAAATCAGCGGTTCATGGGCCCGGTGAGCGGCCTGCACCAATCAACCTGCCCCATTCAAGGAGTACTTACGATGACGATCAGCCCTCGAATCCTACGCCTTGCGACCGCCGCATTCCTGGCGGTATTGCTGGTGGCAAGTCCGCTTGCGGTCCGGGCTGGTCATTTCGGTTTCCGGGGTGGGGCGGTCGGCGGAATCTCCGTCGACGGCGAGGGCGTGGTGCGGGAAGCCCAGGTCGCCTCGCAGAACCAGCTTCGCGAAGCCATGGAACGGGAATTGAAAAAAGCCACCGGCGACATGAAGAATCCGGTCGGTTTCCGATGGATTTCCCTGAAAAATCTGCACGCGGCGATCGTCGATTCGCGGGCGAACAATCACAAGGAAATCCCTGACGAGATCCGCTACCTGGCGGGACTGACGCGAATTCAGTTCGTCGTGGCGATGCCGGAGGAAGGCGATATCCTGCTGGGCGGCCCGGCGGAAGGCTGGCGAATCGATCGCAAGGCTAACGTCGTCGGCATCACGTCCGGTCGTCCCATCCTTCAACTTGATGATCTGCTGGTGGCGCTGCGAAGTGCCCATCGCGCACGCACCGAGGGGATCAGTTGCTCGATCGATCCAACGCCGGAAGGCCTGCAGCAGTTTGCGAAAGTCCAGAAGGCGATCGGCGGGCAATTCTCCAATGAGGCGGTTCAGGCGCTGCAGGATGCCATGGGTCAATACAAGATCAGTTTGCAAGGTGTGCCGGGTGACAGCCATTTCGCCCGAACTCTGGTGGCCGCCGATGTCCATATGAAGCGATTGGCGATGAAGATCGATCCATCGCCGATTCCGCAACTGCCGAGCTACCTCGATCTGGTGAAGAACAGTACGAAAATCAGCAGTTCGCCGCGTTGGTGGTTGGCCTGCAATTACGATGCGGTGCTCAAGAGCGAAGACGGTCTGACCTGGCAGCTGCAAGGTCAAGGCGTCAAGTGCCTGACCGAAGACGACATCGCGAATGCTGACGGAACCGTTACGCGCACGGGCAAGAGCAGCCCCAAAGCCCAGGAGTGGGCGAACCTGATGACTAAGCATTTCGATGCGTTGTCGCTGAAGAATACGGCTTTCGCCGACCTGCGCAATGTGATGGACTTGTGTGTCATCGCGGCGATCATTGAGAAAGAGGGGCTGGCCGACAAGGTCGGGCTGAGCATTCCTTTGATCACGAGTTCCGACAGCGAGTTGAAGACGCAGATCTGGGCGATCCCGACGAAGACCGCGGCGCAGTGCACCGCGCTGCAATCGGCAGGCCGGATCGTGCTCACGACCTCCGGCGGCGTCCAGGTCGATTCCTGGCAGGTCGCGGCCAACGTCGAGACGTCGGCGAAGGTGGCCGAGATTCGCGAAAAAGCGGGTGAATACCAGCCGAAGTCGTGGTGGTGGCAGCCCGCGAATTGATCGTTTCCAATCCGCTCGGAAAAAACGCCGGGGTGGGTTCGATTACGAACCGGCGGGAGTACGTTTCGCCAGCGCGTCGCGCAATTCCCGTAGTTCGCGCTGAAATCCTCCGCTGAGGATCGGGAAGCGACACCAGGTCTTCGGATCGAGATTTTCGTCGTCGAGGTGAAACGAGGGGGCGTATCTTTCGCGTTTCCATTGGTTCCGTGACCAAAGTCGGAAGAACCGCTCGATCCAGACCCCCAACTGCTGGGGCGTGTAATCGGGAAACCGGGATTCCATCAGCAACTGGATCTCCAGCGGCGCGAGTTTGTCGCGAATCGCCGCGCGCTCGACCGCATCCAGCAGCTCGTAGGGCATCAGGTCGGCTTCGTCGGTCTGATGCTGGTCGGCGGGCCGCAATTCCGCGGTCGGTTCCAGTTGATTGACGGCGCGGAGGAACGGAAAGGGCCCGACGCCGTGGGGGCCACAGTTCTCCATCCACCGCAACCAATGACGCAGGTAATGCTTATCGATCCCCGCGATCGGCGCCAACCCGCCGCAGGTGTCGCCATCCATTGTGGCATAGCCCACCGCGGCCTCGGAACGATTGCTTGTCGACAGCAACAAGGCGCCGCGAATGTTTGCCAGCAGCCAGACCCCGGGTGCTCGCGATCGCGCTTGGATATTCTGCAACGCGAGGTCGTCCGTTGCCCAATCGAGCGCTCGTCCGAGACTCTTTCGGACGATCTCAAGATATCCCTGCACGAGCGGTTCGACGTCGAATTCCAGCCAGCCGACATGCAATCCGCTGGCGATCTGGTGGGCGGCGTCGCGGGTTGTTCTCGAGCTGTAGCGGGTCGACTGATAGACGCAGGTGATCAGTTGACTGAGGTAATTTCGGGCTTCCGACGGAAATGTGGTATCAAGAAACGGGAGCTTCTGTCGAAGTCCGGAGTCGCCGAGTTCCTCGGTCGCCAACCGGATCGCCAGCGTCGTGAGTGTCGCGACGGCGGTGGAATCGGCTCCGCCGCTGAGTGAGATAATGAAGCCGCGCGAGTTGCTCTTGCGCAGGTAGTCGAACAGGGCCAGCGCTTCGGCGCGGGCGAATTCCTCTTCTTTGACATCGGGGCCGGATTCCCACGCTTCGCCGCTGGTGATGGACGGTTCGGGCCGGATTTCGGGGAAATCAAACTCTCCGCTGACGATGGTGACGCTGGCACGATCCAATGCCGGTTCGAAGCTTCCGGTTCGAGCGCGTTGCATGCGCGTGGCATCGACATCGATCTGGCCGGTGGTGAGTTGAAAGTCGGCGAAGGAGAATCGCCGGCCGCGTGCGATCATCTGGCCGGCGGAGGCAAGGAAGGCTCCCCCGTCATAAATCGCCCGCCCCGCTTCGTTGCCCAGCAGATTGGTGTAGATGTAGCTCACACAAAAAGCGCGCGACCCTTCCAGTACAAATCGTTCTCGTACCTTGTGCTTTCCGAATGCGAAATGGCTGGCGCTGGGGTTCAGGATCAGGTCGGCGCCGTTGACCGCCAGGTCGGCGCCAGGCCGGCTGGCGACCCAGGCGTCCTCGCAGATTTCGAAGCCGATCCGCACTCCACCGCATTCGAACATCAGGTCGCCGAGCGGATAACACTGTCCGCCAAGTTCGGTCTCGGCGCGGACGTTGTTTGGCCAGCGTTTAAACCACCGAGGCTCGTAATGGATCCCCTCCCCGGCCAGGTGCTGTTTGCCGACGAAGCCGAGGATTCGCCGATCGGCGACGAGGCAAGCCGTGTTGAATAAGCCGCCGTTGTGCAGCAGAGGAAGCCCAAGCGAAACGATCATGCCGGAGGTCTCGTCGGCCAGTTCCTCGAGCATGCGGGCGGCGGTCGCGGGAACAAAGAGGCCATGGAAGGCGTCTTCACAGCCGTAGCCGGTAATGCACAACTCGGGCAGACAGAGCAGGGAAACGCCCTCGGAGCGCGCGGCATCGATTGCGGCCAGAATACGAGCCCGGTTCCCTTCCCAGTCGAGCGGGGTCTGGTTCAGAACGGCGGCCGCTACCTTGATCAGCTTCATCGCGTCTCCCTGGAGGCAGTGGCGGATTCCTCCGCCGGTTGTGCCATTGCCGATTGTGGCGGTCGTAGCGGTCGGTTGGAAGCGGGGGACGGCGTCGATTCCCGCTCGGCGGCCGGCGCCGCGGCCACTAGAATAACCTGGAACAAAAGTGGTATTTCCAAGCGTAAGATTGGTAATCCTTCCTCCCATTACGCGGCGACGCCCTTTTCAGCGAAAGATTCGGACAGTTGACAGCCACGCCCTCTGACGCGACCGCTTCCCATGCGACTTCCCCGCATGCGACCGCTCCCCTGTCGCTTGCCGAATTGCGGCAACTGGTGCAGGCCGCGGATCCGGCCGCTATTCTGGTCGAGCCACGGATTCTGCGCCGTGTGATCAAGCAGGATCGGCGCATGGCGGGACTGGCGCTGTTCGTGCCGCACCGCAAGACGTACGTCATTCAGCGCGAGCGGCTGCAGGTCATCGCAAGCCGGGCCGAACTGAATGTTCCGGTGGACGTCGAACTGCCGCAAAAACTGATTCTGCTTGCCGATCCCAGCGACGACGAACCGCTCGACGTCCTGCCGCGCGACGACGCGCTTTACCTCTACTGGCGGCTGCTGTTTCATGCGCAGGTCCATGTGGAAATGGAGAAGCGCCTGGCCGACGGCGCGCTCGACGCGCAGGTGGTGTTTGAACGCATCCAGGAAATCGGGCTGTTGGAGTTCGAGGAAATTCGCTCGGTGCTGCAGAAGGACGCGATGTTATTGTCGCCCCAGGATGACCAGGAGACGTACATCGAGTTCGTCGCGGTCTTCCTCGAATTGCGTTACTTCGCGGAAGCCGATCTGCCGCTCTACTTTCCCGCGATCCGCGACTGGGAGCGGATTCGAGAGCTGGTATCCCATGATTTGAAGGCGGATGAGCTCTACCATGCGACGCGGTTGCACGGCGCGCCGACGGCGATTCCGCGCATGCGCGAGATTCACGAATTCACCGGTAATGAGGAAGCCGACCAGCGGCACTCGGACCCGTTGCAGCCGTCTCCGCCACAGTACTGGCGCTTGCTGGCGCGCGCCGAACGCCAGGGAGCGCTGGGCAATGGCGTGAAGGCGGCGATCCTGCGGACGCGCGCGGTGCGCATCGCGCTGCCCGACCGCGTGACCGAAACCAAGCTGGCGGCACAGGCGGAAATCGCCCGCCTCGCCGGACGCCTGCGCGACGTATTGCAGTTGAGCTCCCACGAAGCCCAGCAATGGATCGACGCGCTCCAACCGCTGCTCGAACCGGCATCGCGCGGTTTCATCGCCAAGGAAGCCAGGTTCCTGTACGACCTGCAGAAAGTCTGCGTCGAGCACGAACGGGGAGTCTATTCGATCGACTTGATCGAGTACGTGCGATCGCTCGGCCGTCGGCCGCTGCGACGCCGCCTGCCGCTGCTGCGGGAAGTGCTGATTACCAAACATCTGCGCACCGCGAATTACCGCCTGGCGTCCGCACGGGTCTCCGTAGCCGCCCGTGAACGGATCGCTGCTCTGCTGGAGTCGGCCGTCGATTGCATCGAATGCCAACTCCGCGATCGGATTCGCCCCAGCGTCACCGCGGTCATGGACACCGTGGGCCTGATCCCGAACAACGTCCCGGAACGAGTCGCCCGACGTAAACTGATCGAAGAACTGCTCGACGGAATCGTCGAAAACGGCTTCATCACCATGGGGAATTTGCGGGATGCGCTATCCCGAAACAACCTGAAACTGCCCGATGTCGCCGGCGTCAAGGAACTGCTGCGCGGCGACCAGTTGCTGCGTGCCGACCGGCTGCTCAAACAGAAACTCGACGGTGTCTACCGCGCCGGGGCGATTTACCTGCGCATCCCGCAGACATTGAGTTCGCTGGCCTTCGGAACCAACTACGGACGCATCGTCACGCAATTCGTGATTTTGCCGTTTGGTGGCTCCTTTCTGGCTCTGGAGTTCCTGCGGCACATGTTCCATTCGCTGGTCACCGCGTTTGCGGCCAAGCCCCCGCCCGCCGGCCCCCTCGCGGGGCGCGGATCCAGCAGTGTTGACAAAACAAGCGTCGACGCGGAAGCCAGCGACGCGGACTCGCCGCTTTCGACCAATGCCGACTCCGACGCGCCGTCCGCCGTCGAGGGCCACGAGCGATTGGCGGCGGCGTCCGATGCTGGTGCCGTGACCGGAAAGTCCGTGGTCAAATCGAGCGATTCGCTTGCCGCCGTCGGCCCGTATGGTACTTCCGACCGACCGGTGACGGACAGTGAAGCGGACTCACCGAGTGACTTGCTCTTTCCGATCAATCCGCCAGGCGAAACGCAGGCCGTGGTCGGAGCCGATTCCTCGCCGGCGGGCGGTCAAGCGGGACAACCGAGCGCTTCGCTTGCTTTTTACGGACTGGTATTTCTGGTCGGCTGCCTGGTGCTGGCACTGATCCATCGCCCGGCATTTCGTAAACGGTGCCTGGAAGGAATGCTTGTAGTGTGGCGTGGTTTGCGACTGGTGCTGTTGGAGATCCCGGCCCGCTGCTACCGCTCGCGACTCGTCCAGCGCATCCTGCACAGCCATTTCTATTCTGTTGTCCGCAACTACTTCCTGCGCCCCACCGCGTTCACAATGGTTTTCGCGATCGTCGCCTGGCTCTGGCGGAAGCCCTGGAGTTTCGACGCCACGCTGAACGTATTTCTGGGCACGAATCTGTTCTTGAATTCGCCGCTGGGCCGGTATGCGGACGAATGGGTCACTGATGTTGTTGCTCGAACCTGGCACGACGTGCGAATGCGGATTTTCGGAGCGGTTTTCCAATGGGTCGCGGACGTATTTCACCGCCTGATGGAGAATCTGGAACGCGTGCTCTACGCCGTCGACGAATGGCTGCGGTTCCGGGCCGGTGACTCCCGGCTATCGGTGGCCTACAAGGCGGCGATGAGCGTCGTCTGGTTTGCCGTGACCTATGTGATTCGCATCTATGTTACCCTGCTCGTCGAACCGCAGATCAACCCGATCAAGCACTTCCCGGTGGTCACGGTGTCGCACAAGATCATGTTGCCCTGGTCGATCGTACTCACCGAATACCTTGCGGTCCCGTTTGAACCTTTCTTGGGCCGATTCCTTGCGAACGCCTTTGCCGGCGTAACGGTGTTTCTAATGCCCGGCCTGTTCGGGTTCCTGGTCTGGGAACTCAAGGAAAACTGGCGGCTGTATGACTCGAATCGTTCCTCCAAACTGCTGCCGATTCGGATCGGCGATCATGGGGAATCGCTGGTGCGCCTGTTGCGACCTGGCGTGCATTCGGGTACCGCGCCAAAGCTGTTCAATCGACTGCGGCATGTGCTCCGCAAATCGCAGCGCACAGGCAACTGGAATGCGGTCAATGCCTGCCGGGCTCGAAGGAAGAACCTCGAACGGCAGGTTCGCCGATTTGTCGATCGCGAATTCTGTTCGCTGCTCGAAGAGGGCGGCTTCAGCGACACCTTTAGTCTGCATTGCGGGGAGGTGCGAGTTGCCAACAGCCGCATTGAGTTTGTGTTGCGGCGCAGCGCCGACATCGGTCCTCCGCTTTTGGTGCGCTTCGAGAATCACGGGCATTGGCTGGTGGCGTCGTTTACAATGCCCGATTGGCTACGGCAGCTGAATGCGGAAGATACGCGCCGCTTTGCCGTGGCGATGGTGGGGTTGTTGCAAGCCGGAGCGGTTGAATTGCTCGAAAATCGCCTGCAACAGTTCATCGGCATCGATTTCCGATGGTTCAGCTACAGCGACACGGGATTGATCGTCTATCCGACCGAATCGGTGCAAGTCCAGCAGCACGTGCCGTTGTCAGGTGACAAGGATCCGTCGGGGCGGCCCCAATCTGGCGAAATCGACGTCGCGAACGTTCGGCTGCCCGAGATTCCGATCCTGCTCCGCGACAAATCCGTACGCTGGTCGGAGTGGGTCGCCACCTGGAACGAATTGTTGCTACCGCAGAAGATCGCTACCGCGGAATAGCGCTACCGCGGAGAACGCGGCGAGCGCGGAGAAAGGACTGGAAAAATAGAAAACAGGCGATTGCCGGAAGTACTCTTTTCTTTGTTCATTATTCTCTGTTGCTCTTCCTCTAAAAGATCTCCGCGCTCTCCGTGCTCTCCGCGGTAAAAATACTCCGTCCTCCGCGGTAATGGTCCTCCGCGGTCGAACGCTCTGCGACCAGGATTGCTTCGTGACGGTCCTCGCTTGTCCATGCTTCCTGGTAATGCAGCAGGTGGAGGTCGGTGATCAACGCGTGCAACTCGCCCGGTTGCAGCAGGAACCGCGACGGTGGCCGGGCATTTCGCTCCAAGTTCGTTATCGTCGGCTGGACGACCACCAGCCGGCCGCCCGGAGCAAGATAGCGGCGGGCGGATTGAACGATCGGGCGATGCAAGAAATGAAAGCAGAGCAACAGGTCCCAGTTTGCGCCCGGCAGTGGCTCTGTTTCCAGATCCCGTTCGACGAAGTCCAGGATCACGCTGCGGTTGGCGCTGCGCTCACGAGCGATCGCCAGGCCGACTTCCGAAACATCGACCAGCGTGACTTTCCAGCCTTGTTCGGCCAACCAGATTGCATGCCGCCCCAGGCCGCCACCGATATCGAGCGCCCGACCGGGAGCGGCGAAGTAGGGAAGTAAGCCGACCAGCACCGCCGATGGCTGGTGTTCGTGGTGGGAACCGGCCCGATAGTTGGCGTCCCACCTTTCCCGGTCGGATTGGGCCATCGTCGGACCTTATTTGCCGATCGGAATCGCGAAGTCGCCGCGGACGTCGCGCCAGGTGCAATGAATATGGTTTGCCGGATTGCCGGCTGCGTCGGGCTGGGTGTTCACAAATTCAATCAGGAAGGTGGGGCCCTGGATCCGGTAGTAATGGCCGACACCGGGTCGGTCGGCACCTGCCCAGGCGAACCACACATTCGGCAATCCGGACTTTTCGATCTCCGCCAGTTTTTCCCGAGCGACATCGTCGGCCAGGTTTCCCGCGTAGACTGCGAGCAATGACTGCAGGATCGCCCGTTGTTCGGTCGCAAGTTTTTGCGCGGACAATCCAACCGGCGCATCGGTCGGCGGTTGGGGCTGGCCGGCCGAGCGCACTTCCTCCAGCGCCTTTTCGGCGATGATCGCCACGGTTCGTTGTTCCGGTGTCAGCGACTTCAACAGGTCGAACGCCAGCGATTCTTCGCCTGCCAGCAGACGCATGCCAGGCTTGAATCCGATCAGTTCTTCGCCTTTCATTGTTGCCGGGTTGGCGCCGAACATGTGGGGCGTCGAGGAGATCACTTTCGAGTTTTCGATGACGAAATTGAACGACATATGGTGGCCCTCGATACTCAGGCCCCAGCGTTCTTTGGCGTCTGGCTTACCGAACAGGGTGAAATAGTATCGGTAGGGATCGCGGAGCGGCGTGTTGGTCTTGTTCTTTTCCAGTTCCTTGAGCAGGTTTTCGACCTCCATGATCTTCGTTGCCTTGTCGTACCCGATCTGGCTCAGTCCGGTCTTCAAGAGTTTTCGCGCCAATTCACGTTGTCCCATATTCATGTCGCGTATCTGCAGACCTTTCCGCGACGCTTTGGGAATGAAGTGCCAGTCCAGTCGGGCCGGCGAGGCGTATTCCATCAGGGCGGTGGAGCGCTGCTGATCATCCAGCGCGGCGAGCCAGGCTTGGGCGGCGTTGGTCATCTCCGCCCCGGAACTGGGGGCGGCGCTCCAGGCAGCCCCAGAGCGGGCGAGTGCGCCCGCGGCAAGCAACCCGCACAGCAAGCCCAATTTATGTAGCAAGCCCAATCGATGCAGCGAGCCCAGTCGATAAAGAAGACTGGCTCGGAAAGGCGATTGGTGCGCGC
>Ga0194113_10009077_pt1 | contig 12077 bp, 10 predicted proteins | sample TA2MahC200mmetaG_FD_146193 | JGI IMG/M metagenome (GOLD analysis project Ga0194113, IMG submission 146193) | Freshwater microbial communities from Lake Tanganyika, Tanzania - TA2015017 Mahale Deep Cast 200m | ecosystem: Environmental > Aquatic > Freshwater > Lake | place: Tanzania: Lake...
CACGCATTCAATTCCAAGTTCATGGCATGCCCTTATAATTCTTACTGCAATTTCACCTCTATTTGAAATTAAAATTCTTTTAAACATTGTTTAATAAATACAAAGACATAGGTTACTCATATTAATGAGTTAAAATACATATATACAGGTTACCTGAAAGCATATTGGCTGGTTTACAATACTATTTTTATGTGCAGCATCCGGATAACAGGTGGGCGATGTCTGTAACAAATATTCTCTAGGGTAACCTATGTTCCTATACTTTTGGATGTATGATGTATATATACTTAACAATTGTTTTTTAAAAAAGTCCAGATTTTAAACTCATTAATAATTTATTTATAATTTAAGTTTTGTCTATCTTTAATTTCATTATTACCTGGTCATATTCAACTGCGTCTTCATTACTGATAAGAATTTCAGCAACTTCACCATCATATTCTGAATTTATTTTATTCATAAGTTTCATAGCTTCTATAATGCATAATGTGTCACCCTTTTTAACCCTGTCGCCAACATTGACAAATGATTCTGCCTGGGGGCCTGGAGCTCTATAGAAAACTCCTACTATTGGAGATTTTATTTCTATAAGATTTTTTTCTTCAGTCTTTTTAGTAACTTTTTCATCTTTCGGGACAATAATTTCTTCAACTGATGCAGACATATCTTGTTTTTCGGTTGAACCGGCAGCTTCAACTGTCTGACCTTTTTTATTTATAGAAATTTTGACACCTTCTATTTCAAGCTTTATTTCATCTATATTGCTTGTTTCAACAAGATTTGTTATTTCTCTGATTTTATTTAGGTCTATATTTTCTAAACTGGCTCTTGGTTTTGAGCGGAAAAAATCTGAAAATTTCAGTAACTGCTCTGGAACAGAAGCCGCTTTTCCATTCTGATTTGTGGTTGCAGGATATTTTTTACTATCAAGCAATCTTAAAGTTTTCTCGGGAAAAAATATATAGCTTAATATGTCTTCTTCTTTTGAAGAATAGTTTTTCATTTCATTTGAGAACTGTTCATATTCTGTTTTTTCTTCTGTCCTGCTGATGGAGTTCATATCAGATATTTCTGCCTGGGGTGTAGCTTCGATATCTTCTGTGATTTTGTTTTTAATATTTTCATCAACTTCTCGCGGGAGTTTTCCGTAATAGCCGTTAATTAATTTTTTTATTTCATCATTTGTTATTTCCCATCTGTAGTCTGAAATAATTGTATTTAATATTGCCTGGCTGCCTATTATCTGACCAACCGGGGTTGCAAGGGAAGGATTTCCTATTTCATTTTTTATTTTAAAGACTTCCTCAAGAACAATATCAATTTTATTTTGTTCACCAATTTCTGTAAGCTGGTTATTTATATTTGAAAGAAGCCATTTTGGAAGAAGATTCTGATTTTTACTGCTGAAAATAAACCTGGAATACAGAAGGTCATTTCTGATTAAAGGGTAAAGGTTCTGTTTAAACCACTCGAACAATTCAAGGATTTTTAAATAATCAAGATTAACAGCCTTATCAGTATCCTTAAAACTTAATATGAACGGAAAAATTGCAGGACCAAGGTCATTATAGGAAGAAGGTATAAAGCTTAGGTCAACACCGCTGCAGCCGGACATGCATGCATTGTAATAATTTGAAACCTGAAGACCCCTTAAGTTGTAAACACTAAGATAAAACTGGAATTTAGTTTGTTCTGTAAGCGTTTTAAATAGAACCTGGGCTTTATGTGGAAGAAGAGTTGATTCTGCATCTTTTATACAGATACTATCGCAGCCCAGTTCTGAAAGTTTAAAGGACATATCAGTATAAAAGTCTTTATTTTTTAGATCATCATAAATTATTGTTCCCTGGCATATACAGTTTAGCTCTTTTATGGTTGAAACTGTAAACTTGTAGTTTTCTATGTCATTTAAAGAATCAGAAATCCTGAATATTGTTATTCCTGATTTTATACATTTCCCAATAAATTTCTTTATTACAGAGTTAGAATAAACCTCCATTCCCACAAGATTTTTAGCGCCTATGGATGTCTGAAGTGGTGTGTTTGGAATTTTTGTTTTTATGTAATATACAATATCAAAAGGTGTTTTTCCAAAACTGTTTTCAAGTATTTTTTCAAAGGATGAACCGCTGAATATTTCAAGGCTGTCAAATTTTACCTTTGCAATATGTTCTATTACACGGTTAAGTAGTTTTTCAGTTAAATATTCAGTATCTATATTCTGAAAAATATCTTTGATACTTAGATCATTTATTTTAATTTTTCTCATAATTGTTTTTATTAAATTTTATCAAGGAAATAGCTTTTATTTTTATAATTTTATTCTGTAATGCTGTTATTAATTTAATACTGCTGTCAATACTGCAGATTGTTATTACTATTGGATACCCGCCCCGCTCAAGTACGTGAAACTCTGCTCTTACAGTTTTTAGAACATCAATGAGGATAATCTTAATCTCCAGCCAATTTTTTTTATATTACTCCGATAACGAATTTACTTCCTTTATGCTGAAGACTCTCTGCATATTTACAATTATTGTTATCTTGAGTAAATCAACAATTATAAATGGTTGAACTCCTAATTTAAAAGTTTTAACAGCAAGTTCTTTTAGCCCTATGTCACCGCTAAGAGCTGACAGGAAACCTAATAAATGCAGGAACCCAAAAATATAAATAACTGCAAGACCTGAAAAGCAGGCTATGAAAGTTACCCCTACATTTTTATCCGTATTTTCATTACATACATTAATTTCTAAATCATTGATTTTAGAAAGATTTCTGCTGTTTAAAAATTTATTATTGTTCTTATGATAATAATTTTTAAATATTACTAAATTTAAACTGCAATTTTTATTTTTTAAGGTGCTGTATACATAACCTGTCACAAAACCTGCTGCGACAAATCCAATAATATATCCTCCTGTAGGACCTGCCAGTGCAGTTATACCGCTTTTAAATCCTGAAAACACCGGAAGCCCTGCAAGTCCGAGTGAGATATATATTATCTGGCTGAACATTGCCCACGTACTTCCAATAAAAATAGGAGCTATAAGTGCTGTAAGTACCTGCATTGTCATGGGCACAGGTGTAAAAGGAAGATATACAAAAGAGTTTGCAGAAATCCACATTAAAAAAGCAAAAATGAAGGAAAAAGTAAATTTCAAAAGTACCTGGTTTACCTGTTTTTTCCTGTGAACTAGTAAAACATCTTCAAATGTGTCTGTATTTAAATTGATACCTGTCTTCATTATTTTTCTATTTATCTTTATTAAAGTTTTATATTAAAAAATTTTTTAACTACCGGGCTTAACTGAAAGGTTCGATAAATATTTTTGTTTTCTGCAGCTCCCGCAGCTTATTTTTCAGCTGTAATTTTCTAACTTTGATATTTAATTAACCTGCCATTTTTAATCTATTGGTTTTTACAGGATATATTTTTCTTATTATTTTAAGTTTTTTTCTTTTATTTATCTGTTTAATGCATCGAATGGGTTTATAAAGAGTAAAACTTTTAAGAAAGACGCTCTAAAATTTATAAAGTTTCAGAAGTTTGCTGAACCACTATGAAACTATAAATCTGCATAAGCGTCCTTTAATACAATTTGTGGATTTTACAGCACAATTACAGCATAATTATAAGAATTATAAAAGAACTGGCTGCACTTATATTGCAGTTGCAATTTATAAGCTGTTACATCCTGCAGCAAAATACAACTAAAATACTTTATGGGGGCTTATGATGCATTATTTTTTAACTGAAGAGCAGCAGATGATAGTTGATATCTGCAGACAGATTGTGGATGAAAGAATAATTCCTGCAAGAGCTGGGCTTGATGAGAAGGGTACTTTTCCATGGGAAATAATAAAAGAGATTGGCAAAAGTGATCTTTTCAGGCTCTTTGTACCTGAAGAATATGGCGGAATGGGTACTGGTATTTTTAATGTGTGTCTTGCAACGGAAGAATTGAGCAGGGGAGACTTAAGTGTTGCAACATCTTATGCAGCAAGCGGTCTCGGGTTTATACCAATCCTTGTAATGGGAAATGAAGAGCAGAAAAAAAAGTACTTACCGCAGCTTGCAAGCGGTGAAAAACTTGCTGCTTTCGGTCTTACAGAACCGGAGGCAGGCAGCGATGCAAGTTCGGTAAGAACAAGAGCAGTAAAGGAAGGGAACTGGTATATATTAAACGGGACAAAACAGTGGATTACAAATGGGGGAGAGGCTGAAATTTATACAATTTTTGCATCAACAAATCCTGAAAGAGGGGCAAGAGGAATAAGTGCATTTATTGTTGAAAAAGGAACAGAAGGATTTGAGTTTGGAAAGAAGGAAGATAAACTTGGAATAAGAGCATCTGCAACAAGGGAATTAATATTTACTGATTGTAAAATACCAAAAGAAAATATACTTGGTTCAGAAGGGATGGGGTTTATCATTGCAATGAGGACTTTTGACCAGTCAAGACCTGCTGTTGGTGCCCAGGCTGTGGGAGTTGCCCAGGCTGCTCTTGAGGAAGCGCTGAATTACTCAAAGGTCAGAAAACAGTTCGGCCAGACAATTTCATCATTTCAGGCAATACAGCATATGCTTGCAGACATGGCTACGCAAGTAGAAGCAGCAAGAGCGCTTGTATATCATGCGGCAAGGGTTATAGACAGTGGTGAAAAAAATATTGCTAAACTGTCAGCAATGTCAAAACTTTTTGCTTCTGATGTTGCAATGAAAGTTACAGTTGACGCTGTTCAGATACTTGGCGGCTATGGTTATATGAAAGATTATCCAGTTGAAAAAATGATGAGGGATGCTAAAATTACTCAAATTTATGAGGGAACAAACCAGATTCAGAGAAGTATTATAGCTCTGGAACTTTTAAAAAGAGGTGCTCTTTAAATAAAGTGCTCTTTAAGTAAATGTCCTTTAATTAAGTTGCTCTTTAAGTAAGATATCCTTTAAAAAGATTCATCCGGTTTTTAAATTTTTTCTTTATTAATTTTTTAAGAAGGTGATAAAAATTAAGATTGCAGTTTGTATAAAGCAGGTTCCGGGGACAACCGAGATAAAAATTAATCCTGAAACAAATACCCTTATAAGAGAGGGAGTTGAAACAATTATAAATCCTTTTGACACCTATGCGGTGGAGGAGGGTGTAAGATTAAAAGAAAGGCTAATGCAGGGTATCGAAGCAGACAGCAGCGGTGATATAGAAGTAATTGCCATATCAATGGGGCCTCCCCAGGCAGAATCAATTTTAAGGGAGGCAATTTCACTGGGTATTGACAGAGCTGTTCTCTTATCAGACAGGGCATTTGCAGGTTCAGATACCTGGGCAACAGCTCTAACACTTGCACATGCGATAAAGCAAATTGGTGATATAAGGCTTGTAATTCTTGGAAAGCAGACACTGGACGGGGACACAGCACAGGTGGGACCTGAACTTGCACAGATACTGAGCATCCCTTTTATTGGATATGCAAGCAGTATTAATGAAATAAACAGAAATAAAATGGTTGTAAAAAGGCTTATGGATGACAGATATGAAACTTTTGAGGTTAAGCTTCCTGCTGCAATTTCAGTTGGTAAAGATATAAATATTCCGAGGGTACCATCTTTGCGTGGAAAATTAAAGGCAAAAAATGAGCAGATTCCTGTCTGGAATAAAGAGAGACTTGGTCTGGAAGATGAAAAAGCCGGGCTTTCAGGTTCATTCACACAGGTAATAAAAATATTTACACCAAAACATGTTCATGAGGTCAGTATGCTTGATGGTACGGTGGATGAGCAGGTGGAACAGCTTTACAGTAAATTTAAGGAATTAAATGTGTTATAAGATTAAATTAAGGGTTTAACTGAAGCCTGAATTTACTAAAGGGAAAAATTAACCAGAATGGCTATAGTAATGTAGTGAAGAAAAGATAGAAAAGCTTCAGGCAGTATAAGGATAAAAAGAGTAAAAGCAAGAACAAGGGTATTATAGGGGTAATAAAGGTAAGGGCATTAATATTTTTTTAAATTTAAATAGAGGGTACTAAAAAAATTGGAAATTAGAATAGACGAAACAACTTGTACGGGCTGCACTTTATGCAGAAATGTATGCATGTATGATGCAGTTGAAATAGTTGACAAAAAAGCAAAAATAAATGAAAAATGTGTTTTCTGCGGAGCCTGTATAGATGTATGTAAATATAATTCAATAGAGATTACTGGAGTTGAAGAAATAAAGAAGGATTTTTCGCGATACAGCGGTGTTATGGTTTTTATTGAAAAGAATGACGGGCAGATTGCTGATGTCAGCTTTGAGCTTTTAAGTGAGGGAAGAAAGCTTGCTGATTCATTAAATACTGAGCTTTCAGGAATTCTTATAGGTTTTAATCTTAAAAATAATTTAAGTGAGTTTTTTGATTATGGTGTTAATAAACTTTATCTTGCTGACAGCAGGATTTTTGAAAATAACCTTGATGATATTTATTCAAAAGTTCTTGTTCAGGTAATACATAAATACAAGCCTGATATCTTTCTTGCAGGTGCAACAAGCTTTGGAAGAACCTTAATTCCAAAGGTTGCAGCAATTATAAAAACAGGTTTAACAGCAGACTGCACAGCTCTTGCAATAGATGAAGAAAAAAAGATACTTCTCCAGACAAGACCAACTTTCGGCGGAAATATTCTTGCAACCATAATTACAAGAAACTCAAGACCCCAGATGGCAACAGTAAGGCCCCATGTAATGGAAAAAAAGAAGGTTTATAATAAGGTTCAGGGTAAGGAAATTAATGGCAAAAATGAGCTTAATAATTCCCGTAATTCAGAAAATAACAATGCAAAAAGTGGTAATGTTTTAAATGAGCTAAAAGAAAAAGTAGAGCTAATTGAAATTGATGATTCAAAGTTTAAAACAAGGTATAAATTAATTTCAGTAGAGAAAGAAACAGGACAGAGCATTAACATTACAGATTATGATGTGATAGTCTCAGGCGGCAGGGGAATTGGAGGAGCAGAAAATTTTTCTCTTTTAAAGGAGCTTGCAGATTTATTGGGCGGTGTTGTTGGGGCTTCAAGGGCAGCAGTCGATTCCAACTGGATTTCATATCCCCATCAGGTTGGCCAGACAGGAAAGACCGTCAACCCTAAAATCTATGTTGCATGTGGTATATCAGGAGCAATACAGCACCTTGCCGGGATGCAGACATCTGATATCATAATTGCAATAAATAAGGACCCTGATGCACCTATTTTTAAAATTGCAAATTATGGAATTGTTGGAGACCTTTTTGAAATAATACCAAAGCTTATAAAAAGAATAAGAAACGGTAAAAGCCTGGCATAAGGCTCTTCCATAAACGCCAGCAGTTAAAATATGCTGCAATTTAATAAAAACATAATAGGATTATCTTTTTAATAATCTAAATAGGCTATATCTCGGCTTATAGACTAACTCCACTTCTATTTTTGCCTTTTAAGCTGCTAAAAATACTTAAGAAATGTTTTTGAGAAATACTAATTGTAGTATTAGAAACACTCGCAAAACTCAATATGTATTATTTGCGATAGTTAATAGATTATTGAAATTTCGTAGAAAAATCAAATAATTTTTTAGGTTGAATTATATATTGTAATATAATACTAAAAATAAGTTTATTATTGCTTGGAGTTGATGAAAGATTTTGATATAATTGTAAACATGAAAGCCAAGAATAAAGCTGATTTTTATTTATTACCCTCATTCATAAACAGACTATTTAATCAAAGTGTAGAATTATTACCATCTGTTGATGAATTATTTGAATTGGAACTTGCATACATGGAATTCAACTCGCTTCCTGAAAAAGACCACTTAGAAAGACTTGCATATTTTAAGTCTATCAATAATAAATCAACAAAGCATTTTTTAATGTATAATCACTCAGTAAATTCACTTACTAATGACCGCTCTGAAAAAACTAAAAATTATTTTGAAAATGGTGTTTTTTCAACAGGATATGCGACTCATGGTTTATTTCCATATAGAGGAAAATTTCACCCACAATTAATAAAGGCATTTCTGAATATCATTGGTATTAAAAAAAGTGAAATTATTTTAGATCCATTATGTGGAAGTGGAACCACGAATATTGAAGCTGCCTTAATGGGTATTAATTCTATTGCAATAGATTTAAGCCCATTTTGTCAGTTAATGACAAAAGTTAAGTATGATAGCTTGACTATTGATATTAAAGCATTAAAAGGGATATCTAAAAAGTCTGAAGAATTGTTCAGTTTTTTTTCTGCAAATAACCTGCAGAAAAGATTAAATGAAATAGAAAATGAACAAAAAAAGAAAATATATAATCTAGCATTGTTGGCTTTTCTTGACTCTTTAGGATACTCCAAAAGAGTAATATCTGCCTCGCACGAAAATCTATTCTCTGTAGTATTGAGAAGATATGAGGAAACTGTTTACAGTTTTATTTTAAATAATTCAGAATATTTAAAAAATCTTGGAAATCTTCAGATATTAAATGGAGTAACTGCAACAGAATTACCTTTAGACAACAATTCTATTGATGGTGTGATTACTTCACCACCATATTCATTTGCTATTGATTATATCAAAAATGACGAAGCACAACTTTGTTTTTTAGGATATAATATTAATAATATTCGTAGCAAAATGATCGGCTTAATAGGAAAAAATAAAGAGGAACGTCTTGAAAATTATTTCAATGATATGAATAAAGTTTGTTCTGAGATTGCAAGAGTTCTAAAACCAAATAAATATCTTGTGATGATTATTGGTTCAAATACAAACCAAACAGGTGGTATCCGATTAGAACAAACAATAATTGATTCATGCAAAGAATACAATTTGAAGTTAGTTAAAACTATCTTAAAACCGATTAAAGGTTTACGCAATACAATGAAAGATGAATATATATTATTTTTTAAAAAAGGATTAAAGACTTAATGAAAAACGCTGATGAAAAATATTTAAATGTTATTAAGAATAATACTTTTTATTACTTTGATGAAGAATTTGAAGAAACATATGAGTCACATATTTTTAGCTTAAAAGAAGCAATTTTATATTTAAAGAATGAAGTAACTTCAAAGGGTTGCAGAAAAGAAGTTATTGAAGAATTTTTAAAAAATAAGAAGGAATTAGGATTAAAGGCAATTTTAGCTATATCAGGACATTCAAATGAAAGTTTAAAAAGGTTAATAACTGTTATTAGGATAGTTGATGATAAAGAATTAAACAAACTTGTTTATAAAGAAAAATGGTGTGATAAAGAATATGAAGATGATATTTCAGAATGGGGAACTGAAAAAATAGAGAAGCTTTTAAATAGTAATGAACATTTCAGAAAGGGTTTAACTAATATTTTTTATGAAGGTTCTACTATTGAGTTTTTTAAAAAAACATTACCAGCTTTTGAACTACAAAAATTTAGTCTTGAAAAATTAAATTTTGATCCCAATGCTCTAATTGACACTATAGCTCGTTATAAGGAAAAGGGTTCAAGATCAGCAAAGGGGAGCAATAATCCAGAAAATTTAATAGAAAACATTTTGAAGAATATGGGAATATCTTTTGAAAAAGGTGATTTAGGTGAGTTAATAGATAATGTTCCGGATAAGAAAAGGAAGATGGATTTTATTATACCGAATAAAAAATCACCGATAATAATTCTTGAAAGCTCTTTTTTAGTTACTACAGCTTCCGGGCAGGGAGATAAATCTAAGACTGAAATTTCAATTGATAATTTAATAAAAGAACATTATCCTAGAGCTCATTTTTGGGGATTTGTTGATGGTATTGGTTGGTATGTCAGGAAAAATGATTTAAGAAGAATGGTTGTTGCATATGAAGATGTCTTTACTTTTAATTTAACAGAATTATCACGTTTTGAAAAACAATTAAAAGAGGTTTTGAATAAGTGATAGAGAAATTTATAAATAAAATAATTCAGTGTGATTGCTTAAAAATTTTTCAAGATCTCCCTGATAACAGTATAGATATTACATTTGCAGACCCACCTTTTAATTTAAAAAAAAGATATAATGGTTACAAAGATAACCAAAAAAATGAGGATTATCTTTCATGGTGTAGAAAATGGTTATCTGAAATGGTAAGAGTAACAAAACCTACTGGTTCAATTTTTGTTCATAATATTCCTAAATGGCTTACATATTTTGCAACAATTCTTAATGAAATATCTTATTTTAAACATTGGATTGCATGGGATGCACCAAGCGGACCAATGGGAAAAAGCTTACAACCATCTCATTATGGAATTTTATATTATGTAAAAAATCTTAAAAGTAATAAATTTTATGAGATTAGATATCCACATAAAAGATGTAGAAAATGTGGTTATCTTTTAAAAGATTATGGTGGTAAAAAAGAAACACTGCACCCTTTTGGTCCATTAGTTTCAGATTCATGGACAGATATACATCGTATTAAACATAATAAATATCGTGATGAGCATCCTTGTCAGCTGCCAGTACATTTGCTGGAACGGCTAATTTTAATGAGTACAGATGAAAATGATATTGTATTAGACCCGTTTGTCGGAACAGGAACTACTGTAATTGCTGCAAAGAGACTGGGAAGAAAATATATCGGTATCGATATTGATGAAAAGTATGTAAATATTACTAGAGAAAAACTGGAAAATGAGTTTATTGAGTCAAAAATTGCAAATATTTGGGTTAGTTTCTTTTTAGAAGAAATTGTTACTATTAGGGATAATGACTGGAATAATTTAGCAAAATATTTTTCTCTACCACTGAATGCTAAAGATATTGATTTCGAAAAAATAAGATTACTAACTTCTAAAAGTCCTAAAAAAATCTGTAAAAAGCATTTTGAATCAACTCTATTCCGATAAAACTCAGGTATTTCCAAATTTATTTATAATTTTCTGATTTGATTTTTTAATAATTAATTATGATCGACTCTTACTGCTTTGGCACTATAACAATTCACAACCAAAAATTTACCAAAGACCTTATTATTTATCCTGATCATATAACCTCAAACTGGCGAAGAAAAACCGGTCACCTTTTAACTGAATTTGATATTACCGAAATAATAGATTCCAAACCTGAAGTTTTAATTATCGGTACTGGTGCTTCAGGTCTTATGAAAGTTGATGATAAATTAAAAGAGAAGTTAAAATCTTTAGGTATAGAAACTATAATTAAAAAAACTGCTGAAGCAGTTGAAGAATATAATAGAATTTATAAAGATAAAAAAGTTGTTGCTGCACTGCATTTGACTTGTTAATTAGTTCAGTACGAGTAGAATTTATAACCATTCCAGAATTATTTTGTAAGAATAGTTTCGCTAAATCTTTCTGCATTTTCTAGATCTTGTTTTTCTGGTTTTCCTTTATTAATATCTTCACTTGAAAGAGCAGTATCAAAACCGAGACAGGAAAATTCTCCTATTATATTAAATCCTTTATCTGCAAGTGAAGGTCTTATTCTGTCATGGGCAAGTTTACTATAAGATAATGAACCAGTTGTTGAAAATATGAAAGACTTTTTATTGTTTTGGTAAGATAAATTTTCAATTATATCTGAAATTTCGCTATGGAATCGTCCATGATAAACTCCGGAACCAAAACCAATAATGTCATAATTGTCTATTTCTGTAAGATTTACATCTTTTGCTTTTTTGATTTCTGCACCAATTTTAGCTGTCATAGCTTTTGCTATTTTTTCTGTATTTTGGTGATGTTCGGAATGATAGATTATTAGAATTTTCATAAGATGAACTTCCTATTTTTTATTAATTGATAAGCATTATAAAACCTATCAATTTTTTTTCATCATCATTTACTTATTGATCTTTTACCCATTTATATTAGCGTTCCCGCGCATTAACACAATAGTAATATTAAAATGAAACTTATTACTGAAGAAATAAAAAAGAGACTTTCTAAATTATACGAACAGGACGGCAAAGGTTACAATGCAATAGCATATGTTAAATTTTTCACTCCTGATTCTAATTGGACTTGGTACGCGACAGAGTTTGGCGGAAAAGATACGTTCTTTGGACTATTAATGTTTTTTTTCTGCCTTGATT
>Ga0194113_10009078_pt1 | contig 12074 bp, 17 predicted proteins | sample TA2MahC200mmetaG_FD_146193 | JGI IMG/M metagenome (GOLD analysis project Ga0194113, IMG submission 146193) | Freshwater microbial communities from Lake Tanganyika, Tanzania - TA2015017 Mahale Deep Cast 200m | ecosystem: Environmental > Aquatic > Freshwater > Lake | place: Tanzania: Lake...
GCACGGACGCCCATTGGACTCGCACAATATGGGGGCCATTTATAGCCGCATTACTCCCACCGAAGCGGCGGAAAAGCCGGCTGGCGAATGGCAAACTTTGGACATCACGCTGGTGGACCGCCATGCGACGGTGATTCTGAATGGGAAAAAGATCATCGACAACCAGCCCGTTCTCGGTTGCACCGGCGGAGCACTCTGGTCTGACCCGCTCCGGACCGGTCCAATCTATCTGCAAGGCGACCACAGCGGGGTGAGTTATCGGAACCTTGTTCTGCGGCCCGTTGTGAAATAGTGCGGTTCTCGATTAACCAGCCAGGCATTGTAAGCGCTTCGCCTTATGATTCTGTCCTATTTTGTCCTGCATGATTTTGTCATTCCGTGCGGAAAATGATCAAATAACGAACAGACGACAGTCGGCGCCTTCAGCGATTGTTCAATGGATCTGTCCTTAATCTAAAGGCTGGCCTCCTCCCACACAGCCTCCGCAACCCCGCGCGGTCGGATAGGCGTGTCCGATTCAATCTGAGGTGCTCGCTTCATGTTGGGTTTTCCGTTCTTTGTCTTGAGGGCTTTTTCTGATCTTATCGCTCGCCTTCGTTTTGTCCGCAAGGTGGATGACGCTGTGATGTTAGAGTTTCATGACGCAAAGCTAGAAACCTTCTCGTCGTGCTGTTGCTGAATCAATGAAATGCACCGCGGCGCGCGCGTTGCCGCGGACTTTGTCGCTGGCATCGTTCTTGGCCACGTTGATCAGCGCCGAGAGCGCCGCCTTCGCGTTGGTTCCCAAACTGCGCAGTGCATTCGCGGCTTCGAGCCTGACAAATTCGTCCGCGTCTTCCAGCGCTTTGGTCAAAGCCGAAATCGATGCGTCCGAAGTGTTGTTCAAAACACCGAGCGCGCCGGCCGCGGTGAAGCGCACGGTTGGACTCTGATCGCCCAGCAGCGCATTCGTAATGGCGGCCGCGGCACGGTCCGCAACATTCGTCAATCGCCCTAAAGTGCGGAGCGCGTTCATTCGAACGGGATCGTTGGGATCGTTAAGCAGCGCGATAGCGCTGTTAAGGATGGGAACGGCGCTCGCTGTGTTGGGATCAATCTTCGACAATGCTCCGGAGGCGGCGGCAGCTACGGAGGTATTGGTATTGGACAAGAGTTGCTCCAAAAACGGGGCGCTGCTTTTGGCGTCTGCACCAAAGCTGCCGAGGGCTTCTGCAGCTTCTCTCTGCACCGGCGACGATTGCTCGGTGAGGAGTGCGGTCAATCGAGGCACCGATATTTCGGGCATCCGTGCGATTGCCTTCAAACCCATCACGGCGTGAATCTTTCCGTTGTCATTCGTATCGGACAGATTGTTCACAAGAAAGGGAACAGCGATGCTCGCTTGCTCATGAGAAATGTTGTTTCGATAGACGGCATTGGCCAAGCCAACCGCCATGTTCCATCGAACGAATGGGTTCGTATGGCAAAGGGCGTTCGTGATGGCGGGCAATGCCGATGGACCAATTCCAGCCAACGCGCGCGGGACGAAGCCCGGGTAATGAGGCAAAAGCTTTTGCAATTCCGGAAGGGCCGGCAGGCCTATCTCACCCAGAGCTTCAAACCCCCTGACGCCACGGTCAAGATGTTCGCCTGGCACGGCGATTTTGACGGGAATAAGTTTCTGTTTCGTCAGGAGGTTGCGTGCCAATGTCCGGAGCCGACTCTCTCGGACAACCAGATCATCGAGCAAGTATGGAATTGCATCGCTTCCGATTTGGCGCACGGCTTCTCCGGCCGCAACATTCTTCGGTGATTCTGGCATTCCTCCCGGCGTGAGGTCTGCAAGCCACGACGTCAGTGTTCGGCGCTGGTAGCTCGGCTCTCGATAAGCATAAGCCGCGACCAGAAATAAGACCGCGGCAGCGCCAACCACGATTGCGCCAATCCGCACCACACTAAGTCGCCGATTCCTCATAACGATGGACTATAATCAAAGACGGAGAGGTTCGTGAGAGAATTCGATTCGGAACACCGAGACCACGCCGCAGGAGAGCCGCAAGCAAAACGGAGCGCGGACATTCTTGTCCGCGGCAAGATTCGAATGTCTGGCCAGTCTCGGCCGTTCGAACGCGCGGCGTTCATTGCCCAGGTCTCTGTTTGCGGCGCTCGGCTTTCCTAACTTTCCCAACGAATGTGTGTCAAACTGGCGGGCGCCCTATTAGCCTGCGGGTTTTCTTTATATGGCTGAGCGTTCTGAATTGTGGTCATCGGTCCGGGAAGCCCTGCGCGGAAGCCGCCAGGACTTCACTGAGGTGCCGGCGCGCCGCGCCGTTCTGTTTCGCGTCGAGCGCCGGCACCTTCGCTTGGAGTCTGACACTATGGTGTCGCTTGTCCGGCTTTCCGCGACCGGCATGTTTCAAACCCTGATCGGCATGGCGAGCTGGCTGGCGTTGATCCGAATTCTTTCCGGATTCGGAAATGCGGCACTGGCCGGGTGCACGATCGCGATTCGACTGGTAATCTTTGCGTTGCTCCCGTCGTTCGGTCTGGCCAACGCCGGAGCCACGATGGCGGGTCAGAATTTAGGCGCTGGAAAACCTGAACGCGCCGAACAAGCGGTGTGGACGGCGGGTCTCTACAACATGATATTTCGGATTTGTCGGAACCATATTCGTAGTCTTCGCCGAACGAATTATCGGTGCGTTTGCTGACAATCCTCAAGTCGCACCATACGGCGTCAGTTGCCTGCGAAATGTGAGCCTCGGACTTCTTTTCTATGCGTATGCGATGGTGATGAGCCAAGCTTTCAACGGCGCAGGCGCGGTTTGGACGGCGACGTTCATCAATCTGTTTTGTTTTTGGCTGTGGGAACTGCCGGTCGCGTATCTGCTGGCGCATCTGTTGAGCTGTGGCCCGCGAGGCGTGTTCGCAGCGATTACGATCTCCTTTTCAACTTACGCTGTCGTAAGCGCCGCCGTTTTCAAACGCGGGCGTTGGAAACTAAAAAAAGTCTGATATGCAACCTTTTGTTCCATATGCGACAAAAAGTAGCAAGCCCTTGCCCCGTTCTCGCCTTCTCGGATCTGTCTCGATTCAGAGGGGTTCAAAATCGGAGCGTCAGTTTGGCGTAGATAGCCCGATCCACTTCGACGTCTTTCGGGCTAATGGCAGGCGGGGCCGCTTCCTGGTGATGGGCATGCAGAAGGCTGCGGCTGATGACGGCGATTTCACAGTTCGGCGTCGGCTTCCAAGCCAAGCGCGCATCTAACTCGGTGTAATCAGAGACCTGAATCCGCCGGCGGCCATCCACATACCGGCCGCCCAGCCCTAGCTCCACATTTCGTCCGAGGTCAACGTCCGACTAGAGAAAAACCTGTTGTTGAGGATCATCTTTCTCCCACCCCTCGGTAAGCGATCGCACTGGCCCGTGTGTTTTACGGTTCAGTTTTAGAAACGTGTAGCCAGCGCGGAGCCGCCAGGCATCCAGTGGCTGCCATACCGCCGACATTTCGGCTCCGTATCCTTCGCCATAAAGATCATTACTGGAGGTGGCGGTAACAAACAGATGCGGTTGCGGAACGAAGCGCAATTCACCGGGCAGCACCGTTGTTGCCCAGAGCTCGTCGTATACATTGTAGAACACTGCGCTATCCAATGTCAGGCGATCGTGCGCTTTCAGGCGATAGCCAAGTTCGTAGGCCAGCACCTTCTCCGAGTCTATTTCAGAATTACCGACACCCCAAGCCAGGACCGGAATTGGGAATGGCACCGAAACTGGTGGGTCCAAGTAAAATGACCTGCCACGTTCAGATCTCGACGGCGTGCGAACGGCGCGCGACACTGCACTCCAAATCGTGTGCCGATCATGAGGAGTCCAGGCCAGGCGAGCGCTTGGCTGCACCTCGAAACCGGTAAAGTCGTTATGCTCGACTTTCGTCCCGAGAGTCAGGCGAAGGAGATCGGGAACCACGCTGATTTCATCTTGCACAAACGCGCTGAAAAGTTGCAGGCCAAGATCGAGATCATTCACCGCAAAGTCCGGACTCTGCGCAAGCTCATCGGTGGAATATCGATATCCCAAGCCCCACACAATCTCTTGCCGTTCCCCGAGCTGAAAGCGATGTTGGGCATCGAAGTAGATCGTTTTCCTTATCTCGCTGCCAATCCCGAAAGCGCGGTCTGTCCGGTCAAAATGTGATTTCGCGGAAAAATCGGATTCCTCAGAAAACGAATGTGTCCACCGTCCAAGGAAATTCATTCCTTCGACTTTGCCGCGATAACTGGAAGGAAAGACTCCTATTGGCGACAGCGAGTGCCGCATCACCTGGCCATTCATTTGGCCGTAGTAGTAGTCGCCTTGCAGCGTCATGGTGTTAGCTTCTGACGGCTCCCAATCCAGTCGGAACCCGCCCTGCGATTTCCACCACTGGTCACCGGCGCCACGCCCGTTGGTGAGCGTGAACTCATCGCGGTTGAAGTATCTTCCATAGACGCGGTAATAGACATTAGTCGCCAACCGGCCGCCATAACGCACCGTGCCGAATCCACGCTCTTCCAATCCTCCCCCTCCGCTAATGAGCGTGCCTTGAGTTTCCTTGGCACTTTTAGTCATGATGTTAATGACGCCATTGACGGCATTGGCGCCCCAGACACTGGCGCCGGGACCGCGAATCACTTCGATGCGATCCAAATCCTCGAGGACTGTGTCGGCTTCTTCCCAATAAACACCCGAGAAACCTGGCGTGTAGAGCGCGCGCCCATCCATCAGAACCAGCAGCTTATTTGCGAATATGTTATTGAAACCCCGCGCGGTGATTGCCCACTGGTGCGAATTGGCCTGAGCGACCGCCATGCCAGGGGCCATACGAAACATCTCCGGCAACGAGTTGACACCGCTTCGGCGAATTTCCTCTTGTTGGAGGACATAGATGGCTGCGGGCGCGTCAGAAAGAGTTTCGCTTTTTCTCGAGACGGAAGTGATGGCGACCTTGCCAAGGTCTTCCAAACTTAGTTGAAGAAGAACCGGCTCGGAGCGATTGTCTGCGGCGCAGTTGTTCTCCGCCATCAGTGTCAGTGCGGCCAGAGCAAGTGCCGAAGGTATGCCCCGAAGGTGCAGAATGTGAAACGCTCTTCGCTGCTCTTGGTGCATGTCGCGGCGTCATGGTAAATGAATCGGAGTCGACTCGCCAAACATCTTTCATGAAGCAGCCGTTTTCTTCCCATGAACCTCCGGCAGGACAGGGCGTCCCGCCTGTCCTGCTTTTGGTGTACGCAGATGCTGGACAGGCGGGACGCCCTGTCCTGCCACGTTCATGGTCCCAACGCGTGTGAGCCTGAAGGCCGGGCTGTGTTGCTGACCCATTCGTCGCCATTCTGACCAAAGCCGAAATGATTCGGAAACTCTCGGCTGATCAGGCGGCCCAGGGTCATCCGGTCCGGCACTTCGATCGAAGACGAACCGGCATTCCGCCGTCTCGTCGGCAATGTCTTGAGCCGGCAAGGTTATGAAGTGCTCGCGGCTGGCTCTGGGCCGCAAGCGCGGCGGGTGTGGCGCATGGAATGCCATCGGATCGATTTGCTTTTAACCGATATTGTCATGCCGGAAGGCACTTTGGGAATTGAGCTAGCGCAGCTTTTGCAAGCCGAAAAGCCCGCTCTGAAAGTAATCTTCACCTCCGGTTACCGCCCCGACATTGCTGACAAGCGGATCGAATTGCAGGAAGGGATCAATTTCCTGGCCAGGCCCTATCTACCTCCGAAGCTTGCTCAGATCATCCGCAAGATATTTGACTCTGAAATTTCAGGTTGATAGGGTTCAAACGCGGGTTAAGGAACCGGCGAAAAAGCATTCAGCCACGAATGAAGGCGAATAAACGCGCATGAAATTCAAGAGTTCGTCCAACGGGTTTACCACATTCCGGACGCTGTGCGGCTTCACCCTGATTGAATTGCTTGTCGTCATAGCAGTCATCGCTGTACTCGCCGGCTTCTTGTTGCCAATTCTCAGCCGGGCGAAAGGGAAGGCCAAGACGGCCGTTTGTTTGCCAAAACAATCTGCGGCAACAAGGCATCCTTTTGGCAATGTATGTCGATGATCATCGAACCTATCCGCGCGACACCATCATCTATGACCCAAAGGGGCTCCGGCATGATGGCCATACGTCGAAGTTTTTCGGTGCGCTACAGGCCTATCTCGAACGGGGCGGCGCGAATCCCGATGACTTTATCCAACGAAGCACAGGACCGCGCACGATGCGACGCACTTCCAGTGGAGTGGCCATGAGCAATTCGAGCGCTCCGCTTTTTCGGTCCTCGGCGAGACGATGAGCGGCGATCGTTGCGATCCTGAAAAAAACCAGAGCGTGCAAGAACAATGCGGCCCAAAACCAGACAAACACAAAGCCGCCCATTGGTTTGATGGGCCCTCCAAAGGTTTGGCCGACTCGCCAGGCGAGCCAACTGACAAGACTGACGAAGACGACGAAGGCCGGAAGCATCGCGAAGGAGCTCACACGTTCGCGAGCGGCCAGCCAGAAGAACGGGTTAAAATTGAGAAGCCGAGTGCGAAACGCGCGGCTCGCCTCCGCTGAACCAAATTTCCATCGCCGGAATCGTTCGCGCCAGAAAAACGCCTTTCCCTCGCCCGGTTTGTCCTGCCAGTTTCGGGGCACGACCCAGCAGGCTATGGCAAGAAAGCAGAGAGCGAGAAGGTGGGTTGTTAGCAAGGAACTCCAGTAGGTGTTGCTTCGTCCCCAAAACGTGCCGGCGAACGCGTTGAGTTGGCAGTTGAACGGGCTGAAACGTTCGATCCATACCGCCCATTCTGGTGATTGGTAATACGTCCGGATGAGTTCGGCGCCGCCGTCGAGACCGAACGCCAGAAAGGCGGCAACCAGCAAGGAGAGACTCGCGCCGCGCAAGGAATGCCTGCTCAGCGCCGAAACAAGCAAGCCGAGGCAGACTGAAAGAAAGAGCGTGTTGACGAGATTCAACGCAATGCGCCAGAAATCGACCAGTTGCACACCGCCCATCATCAACGGAATCGCCAGCACCGGAAACATCGCTAATAACCCGAAGAAACAACGTAGCGACGACGCCAACAATTTGCCGGTAACGATGTCATATCCCTTCAGGTGAGTGAGGAAGAGGAGCCCCAAGGTGTTATCCCGTTTTTCCGAGCTGATCGAGTCTGAGGTCAGAGCCGTGCCCGCGAACAAGCAGTAAACAAAGGCGATCCAAGAGAAGACTTGAAACATCTCTCCACCAGTTGGACCTCGGCCAAAACTCATGATCCAAACCACCCATGCGAAACTGAGCACGCTGACCCCGGCAAAGATCAAACGGGATCGATAGGTTCTGCGCTGGCGCGCAGCAGCCCGCAATTCACGTTCGGCAACGGGAAGCATGATTCAGTGTGTTTCGACAGTGTAATGACAACACGAGGCCGCTTTTGTTTCAACGCTGAGAATTTACGGAGCATTTACAAACGCCCGTTGCGCCCCAGTGTAAGCTGGTCTGGCATTAGTGCCGTCACTGCACTGCGTTTCGTGTGGATGCTGATGGATGGTTATGCCGAGACTTGTAAGGACCGATTCCATTCGAATGCCTTTCCGTAATTCCAAACGAGTTTTGTCCCTTCGGAACAACCATTTGGCACACGGCTGAAATTACCAAAACCATTAGAACCGAGTTGATCCTTGCCAGCGACTGGCTCCAGTGATAGTGCGAAGAACCTTGAGACAGGGTTTAGAATAACGATGATGAAAACATGGAAGCGAAACGTATCCTGGTAATCGAAGATGACTCTGCGATCCGGCGGGGAATCGTCGATGCTTTACAATTTACTGGCTACGGCGTCCTGCAAGCAGCCACCGGCATCGAAGGCATGACGCAGGCGCTTCGGGCTGCGTTCGACCTGTTGCTTCTCGACTTGATTTTGCCCGGCCCAGAGCGGCTTTGAAAATTCTGCGCGCGACGCGGGCAGCCCGGCCAACCTTGCCAATCATTGTATTGACCGCTCGCGGTGAAGAAGACGACCGCGTGCAGGGATTGCGCTTGGGCGCGGATGATTATGTGGTCAGGCCGTTCAGCGTGCGTGAACTTCTGGCGCGAGTGGAAGCTGTGCTGCGGCGCTCGCCAGAACGCCCGGCGACCATCCGCAGAATCCCAGTAAGTTGTGGCGTCGCCGACTTGGATCGCTGCGAGATTCGATATCACGATGGGGATCGGTGCGAGCTGTCCGAGCGCGAAGTTGAGTTTCTGCGCTGCCTGGCCAGCCATGCGGGTCGCGCGGTATCGCGTGAAGAAATCCTGCAACGGGTCTGGCGGCTGACTCCAAAACGGCTGGAGACGCGCACGATTGATATGCACGTTGCCCATCTGCGCGAAAAACTGCGCGACGATTGCGCGGAGCCGACAGTCATTCTCACCGTGCGCGGCAAGGGCTATATGTTGGGCAAAATTGACAAGCTGTGAAGACCCGCGTTCCCAAATCGTCCGCGATTCCCGCCGCACCGGTAGGACAGGTGTCCCGCCTGTCCGCAACAAGTAATGCGCAACTGCGGGCAACCGTTTCACGTCCGCGCGAGACAGGCGAGACCCCTGTCCTGCCATCATGAACCGTCCGTTAACAGTCTGGGTTATCTTCGGACTGAGCTTTGCCGTTTTGCTGGCGGCCATGGGTTGGGTCAGCCTGACAACGTTGCGATTGGATCAGGCGCAGACGCGAGCGGCGCAGCAGGCGGAACTGGAAGAGAAGGTGCGGCTCGCGCTTTGGCGCATGGATTCCTCCTTAGCACCGATGATTGTCGAGTAATGTGCGCGGCCTTACTCGGCATATTATGCGTTCCACGCTCCGGAACACGCCCATACCAAAGGCGGTGCGCCAGTGAAACCCGGAGACATCCTTGTTCCTTCGCCGATGCTCACCTTCTCATCGAGCAATATTCTGCTTCATTTCCAATCTTGGCCGGACGGCCGCTTGACTTCGCCTCAGGCCCCAATAGCGACACTGCGGAATCTGGCTGAGTCGAACTACACGACGCGTGGCCAGATTGAGCTTGCCACGGCACGCCTAAGTCAGCTTTCGCCCGTATTAAATGCGCGCGCCTCGAGCGAGGCTTCCGCAACTGCTTCAATCCCGAGAATGCAGGTTCAAACGGCGGCGGCGCCGGCGTTGAGTAACGGCGATGTCCTCATCAACCCAAGCGCGGACGTTCGCACGAACCTGGTGGCAATGATCAACGTGCCCGCGCTGGCTCAAGTCAATCCGCCACGCCGCAGCGACCTCGCTCAACAAACCTTGAACTCGGCTGAGTGGAACGCGCGCGCGAACGTATATCAACAGGTGCAGCAACAGGTCTTTGCGAACAACATCCTGGCCGGCGCGAATATGGCGCCGGCGGGAGCTTCCGACTGGCGCAACCTCAGGCCCACTCAAGGCTCTCTGGCTCGAAGGCGAATTGCCCCTGGCCCGCCGCGTCAACCTCGACGGACGATTTGTCGTTCAGGGTTGTTGGCTGAATGGGACGAATCTCAAGCAATCGTTATTGGCCGGCGTTCGAGACTTAGTTCCCGCGGCAGATTTGCAACCACAACCAGCGTTGGGCGGCGGCGGAAACGCAGATCGTTCGTCCCGCCTTTTGGCCGCGTTGCCGGTCAAACTTGTGCCGGGCGCAGTGAGCTTCAGGCCTGCCCCAGCCGCGCCGGTGCGCGTTTCAATAGCCCTGGCTTGGTTCTGCGTTTTATTGGCGGGCGCGGCGGTCGCTCTGTTATTGCATGGCGCACTCTCCTTGAGCGAAAGGCGAGGCGCGTTTGTTTCAGCGGTCACGCACGAGCTGCGGACGCCATTAACGACGTTCAAGATGTATGCAGAGATGCTCGCCGACGGAATGGTTCCGGATGAGACAAAGCGCCGGCAGTGCCTCACCACGTTATGCGCGGAAGCGAATCGCCTGAGCCACCTCGTTGAAAATGTCCTGGCCTGCGCGCGACTCGAACGCGGAAGCGCGCGGAGCCGGACCGAGACCATCATGCTCGCGAAGCTGATCGAACGCGTGAAGCCGCGCTTGCTGCAGCGAGCCGAACAGGCCGGCATGACTCTGGTGGAAGATACGGACGGTCCAGCGCTCGCCGCGGTGGTGCATGTTGACGTCTCTCTGGTCGAACAAATCCTTTTCAATCTGGTGGACAACGCCTGTAAATATGCTTCGGCTGCAGCCACGGAGCAATCAATCCACCTCGAAGCCCAAACCAACGGCAAGCTCGCCATGCTGCGCGTCCGGGATCATGGCGAGGGAATCTCCGCAGAACGGGCCAAACGTTTGTTCAGTGTGGACTCGTGCGCTTCGCGAAGCAATTTCCAGCCGGACCGAATCGCAGTGGTAATATCCTCGATCTTATAAATGTCCAAGTAGGCGCCGAGATGGAAATAACGACACACCGTGAAGTCTGGAATCGATGGTTCATCCTTGAAGAAGAACCAAACCTCATGTCCGGGCAGGTCAGTGCGCCTGAATCCGAAAGCTGTTTGAAATCGCTCGATGATGGGTCTCTCGTTGGCCATGCCCGCCTTGTAAGTGACCGTTCGCCTGCTTGACTGAGTGATAGCTTCAAGGAGTTGATAGACATTCACGTTGCGCATATTCAACGGTGGCAACTGCGTGTGGGCCAACTCCGGCGGAATCGCGACATTTACGTGTTCGTTCATTTGTTGCCGAATCGCTTCAATAAGTTCCGCGGGTGTGCCCCCTGGAAAGGAAAGATCCGAATTGCGCGGCTGGGATTTGCGCTCTTGACCTGGTTCGGCGACCGAAGCCGATCTTGAATCGCTCCCTGCACTCCGCGCGGGCGCTGTTTTCCCCGTCGACGAGTCTTGACCCAAAATCACTGGGCCGGCGGACACGAGCAGAGCAGCCAGCAGCACAGAAGTTTTGATCAGATGAATGGTCTTCATAAGCTTTTGAATTTCATTGGTCGGAACGCACATCCAGAGTTGTTTTCCCAGATACACGCTCGGCCTTGGAAAATCCTTCGAACTATTTGGCTGATCCATTCAGACGCACCACCGCTTGCGCAGCCGGGACACGCTTGTAACTTTCTGCACACCAATGCGGAATCCTAGGGAGTTGGAAGCGCGATGCGATTGGTCGCATCGCCAGTCTCAGCAAGAGCCTTTCGAAGCCCTGCATCAGGCAACGCCGTGACGGCGCCGTCCGCAAAGGCTATGTGTCCGAAATTCGTGTGCAGCCTCGGCAACCACCTTGTCGAGTACCTTCGGAGCTCCAGGAATCCGTTGGTCGGTTTAAGCCAGTTGGTCAGATGCCGGTCGCCCGAGAGGAACGTTTTAGGAAAGTTCTCACTAGCGTTTATTCCCACAAAGTAGCTGATCCGGTCATTTCCCAGCGATGCCCAATTGGTAGCTTCCGTTCTTCGGTCACTAGGACAAAGCAGTATTTTGGGCGTGCTTAACTCGTTCGACATTGCCTCAAAATGGCGGTAGGCGGAGAAGGGCAGATCGACAAGCTCTGCTGTGCCGCGCTTATTTGTCGAGACATTCATCGGGAAGCGGCCATCATTATCGTGCGCGAAAATTCAAAACGCCAGGCCGACATTCTTAAGGTTATTTACACATTTAAACCGCCGAACCGGCGTCCGCGGCCGGGTTAACTGCGGCAATAGCACCAAGACAAAGAACGCCGCGATAATGCCTGCGACCACTAAAAACTCGATCATCGTAATCGCCCGTTGTCTTTTGCGGTAACCCATAGCAGCAGAGAATTACGACAATATAGACAGATTGCGACCGGCCATTGTTCGAATGCCCACATCTGCACGCAAAGGGCGAACACGGTGGGCGAGCGGATTGCGCGTGGTTGGGCTATATTTTCCTAGAACGAAAGGAATACTATGAAAAGCAACACTCTAGGTTGCGACACCGAAACCATGACGAATCGCATTCGCGGGACGCTGGAACATGGAAAACACACGTTAACGGACATGGGACATACCATGGCCGAGAAATCGAAGGAGTTTGCGTCGATGACGGACGAATGCGTTCATCGAAATGTCTGGACGGCGATCCTCGCATCGGTCGG
>Ga0194113_10009079_pt1 | contig 12074 bp, 9 predicted proteins | sample TA2MahC200mmetaG_FD_146193 | JGI IMG/M metagenome (GOLD analysis project Ga0194113, IMG submission 146193) | Freshwater microbial communities from Lake Tanganyika, Tanzania - TA2015017 Mahale Deep Cast 200m | ecosystem: Environmental > Aquatic > Freshwater > Lake | place: Tanzania: Lake...
TGCCGCTGCCATCGGTGTCGCCCCGGATGAAGCCGCCGCCGCCGGAACAGATGGGCCAGAGGACCTCGCACGTCAATGTACAGGCGCCATGCTCTTCGACGCCGACCACCGGCAGAACCTCGTAGGTGTACCTCCCCGGCGACAGGGTCGCAATCCTCGTGTCATCGTACTCCTCGAGCGTCCCGACGAGCGACGCGAGCCTGAGCCGGGCACCGCCATCCGCCGGCGTCCGGTAGATCCGGATCCTGTCGTACTCGTATTCGTTCGTCCAGGTCAGCTTGACGGCGCCCGCCGCCGGATCGCAGGCGCAGGCGAGGGCGGAGGGGCAGACATCGATGGACCGGAGCCTGATCTCGCTGAACGCCGCGCTCGTGACCGTGTTCGGCTCGTGACTCGTCACGGCCATCCCGGCGAGGATCTTCGCGCTCATGGAGACCACCTGGGTCGACTGGTGCTGTGTCCATGTGGCACCGCCGTCGGCGGAGGTGTATCCGCTGAATGTGTTCCCGATCCGGAGGAGCCGGAGGAAGATCGGGAAGGAGAAGCTCCCGTCGCCGCTCTGGCCGTTCGAGATGTTGGTCGCGGAAGCGCCGTCGGCGGTCCTCCACTGGAAGTCGATGCCGTTCCCCCCCCGGCGCCGGCGTCACGTGGATGAAGGCGTAGCGGGACCCGGGCGATGTCGATTCGCGCGCCATCAGGCCCGCCTTGGCCCAGGCGTTCGTGTCATCGAGGCTCTCGACCTGCGCGATGATCTCGAAGTCCCCCTCGAACTCCCGGTACGTGAAGCGGAAGGCATCGGCCTGGTTCCAGATGTCGTCGCCGTTCGCATAGATGGTGCAGGCATCGTCCGCCTCCTTCTCGATGCCCCCCGATAGCGTGTTCCCGATGTCCTCGGAGATCCAGGGCTCGAAGGGTTCGCACGGGTAGCTCTGGATCGTCACGGAGGTCCGATCGCACGCGCCGCCCGCCGGAGCGACGGAATAGGTCCATGTGCCGGGGGACACGTCCTTGTCGAGATAGGACTCCTCCTTCCCATCGATCGTCGCGATCGCTTCCTCGACGACCCCGTCGCTCCGGCGGATCTCGATCTTCTCGTACGGGAGTCCGTTCGACCAGGCGAGCGCGATGTCTTCGCACGTCGGCTTCGCCGTCAAGCCCGAGATGCAGCCGTCGTAGAGCGTCCGGAGCACGCTGCACGTCGCGCCCGCCGCCGTGAAGGTCAATTCGTACGACAGGATCCCGACGGGCGGCGCCACATCGACGAAGACCGGAGGATCGGCGGGCGCCGCCGCGGCCAGCTCTTTCCCGTCCCGCACGACCCGGACAGTCTCGGGCTTCCCCGCCCCCAGGATCCACGTCAACCGGACCGATCCGCCGTCCCGCTCGGCGGCCAGCCCGATGGCGCAGACCGGACACCCCGCGAGGTAATGGTCGAGGATGCGGCTGTCCTCCCGATCGCCATCGTCATTCGGATCATCGAGCGGGAAGCTGTACAGGGCGACCTCATCGATCGTTCCCTCGACGTTGCCGCCGTCGGTGAGGGTGCTATTGTCGTGGAAACGCGTATTCTCCACGATGCCGCCGATACACCCGTCATTGCCGTGGCCGTACAGACGGTCGACGCCCTCGGCGGTGCCGATCGGCGAGCCGTTCAAGTAGCCTGTGATCCGGCCGTCCAGGTCGCCGAAGACTCCGTCATCGGATCCATCGAGGACGAGGACAGCGTGGTACGCCTCGCCCGCCTCGATCGGCGCGTAGACGTACTTCTGCTCCCACCAGACCTGTGCGGTGTCGCGGTTCCATCCGTGCATGTAGATCCGGGGCTCGCCATCGACCTCGAGGAGGTAGATGTTGAGGCCGCGGGTGCCGCCGCCCTCCTCGTAGAGGACCCGCGGCGAGAGGTCGATCATCTCCGCCCGGAACCAGAGCTCGATCGACCGCGCGGCGTACGGGCCGCCGGTGTTGATCAGAGAGTGGTCCGGGATGTGGATCTCCGCATCGATGCCGTTGAACGCGGCCGCCAGGTCCTCATCCGAACAGAGGACGCTCAACTCCTCGAAGATCACCGTGGCGCCGTAGATGAGATCCAGCGCCGCGCCGGCGGTGCCCAGGTTCTTCGCCGTGGGCCCGGCGTCCTCGTTGAGCCTCCAGTATGCGAAGGGCTGGTCGAGCATCACTTCCGACTCGTAGTCGGCGCGTGCGGCGCCTCCGGCGAGGAGGAGGACGGCGATCGAGAGTGTCGCGCCAATGGGGATGGATCGCATACGTACCATGGCGTACCCTCCTTCCCTTTTCGGTGTCCTCCGGGTCCGTGGCGGCGCGCGGATCCCCCCTCGGGAGGGTGCCGTCGGAGCCTTCATGCGTCGGAATGGCCTTCCGCCCGGATACCCGAGATTCGACCCTGTTCGACAGAAGGAATCCTATCTGAATACCTGTCAACACCCATTCCCTGCTACCCTCCGCGCTTGACTTCGCTGTCCTGCGCCGCGCACCATGACCGTCTCGTGTATATGCGCTTGGGTTTGCCGCGCGGGCGGGTGCGCCTTCTCTCGCGGCCCTGTGGAAGCTGGAAGGAGCCGACCATGAATCCGATGAGCCGACGCACGTTCCTGGGTGTGGGCGCCGCCGCGGCGGGGGGCATCGTTCTGACGGGGAAGCTGGACGCCGCGGGCGGCGGGACGACCCCGGAGGAGGCCGGCTGGCCGGCGCTTCCGCCGATCAAGATCTACAAGGTCTACACGGGCCGGACCGGCGGGATCTATCTCTCGCGCCCCACCGAGGAGATCGCCCGCTTCGACGCCTTCCTGCGCGACGTCGAGAAGAAGTTGGGCGATGTCCAGTTCATCGGAGGGGACCTGATCCCGCCCGCCGAGACGCCGGCGATCATGGAGAAGATGCGCGGCGCCGACGCCGCCATCCTCTTCCACCTCTCGGGCCACGGCGGAGACGCCCCGGTCCTCGATCCGCTCATCTCGGTCGGCCTGCCGACCGTCGTCTTCTCGCAGCCCTTCAGCGGACACGGCTGGATGTACTTCCCGCGGTGGCAGAAGACCGGCAAGAAGGTCGTGCCGCTCGTGACGAGCGACTGGAAGGAGCTGGAGCGCGCGGCGAGGCTCCTGCGGGTCCCGGCGCGGATGCGGCAGTGCCGGATCATCATCATCAACGGCCCGATGGGGACGGGCCCGACCAAGGACCCCGAGGCGATCAAGGCGAAGCTGGGCTGCGATGTGAAGGTCGTCAGCATCGACGACACCTGCAAGATGCACGAGGCGATCGACATCAAGGCCGCCGAGGCGGAGGCGGAGGAGTACTGGCTCTCGAAGGCGAAGCGGATCGTCGAGCCGACGCGGGAGGAGATCATCAGCTCCGCGCGCTTCTACCTGGCGATGAAGGACCTGATGATCCGCGAGAAGTCGAGGGCGATCACGAGCTCCGGCTGCATGGGGCGGCCGGCGAAGGGGTGCCTGACCTTCAGCAAGCTCAACGACATGGGCATGGTCGGGGCGTGCGAGGGGGACATGGATTCTGCGCTGACGATGATGATCTTCGCCTACGCCTTCGACATCCCCGGCTTCATCACCGATCCGGTCTTCGACACTTCGAAGGACGCCCTCATCCATTTCCACTGCACCTCGGCGACGAGGATGGACGGGCCCTCGGGGGAGCGGCTCCCGTTCTCGATCCGCACCCAGACCGACAGCGACCGCGGCGTCGCCCTCGAGGTCGAGAACCGGATCGGCCAGGTCGTGACGTGCGCGAAACTCATCGACCTCGACACGATGCTCGTCTCGACCGGCAAGATCTTCGATGTGACCCACGACGAGCTCGGCTGCCGCACCCAGTTCTGGACCGAGGTGGCCGATGCGCGCTCGATGTTCAACAACTGGGGGGGCGGGGTACTCGAGGGCGACACGATGACGCTCCTCCATCGCGCGGTCTTCTATGGCGACCACCTCCAGAGCATGAGGGACCTCGCGCCCCTGATGGGCTTCAAGGTCGTGATGGAGGCGTGATCCCTGACTCCGAACGCTCGGCTTCGAGAGGCGGCGGCACGCTCGGGTGGGGTAGCGTCAGACGTGCACCTTCTCGACCGGCAAACGCACCGACCTCGTACCGAGGCTGATCGTCAGCGGGACCTCTAGGGCGGCTGCGATCTTCCGCAGGGTCTCCAGCTTGAGCGCGTCGTAGTCCGCGTCCTCGATCCGTGCGATCGCGCTCTGCGACGTGCAGGCGCGCTCGGCGAGCTCCTGCTGGGTGAGGCCGCGGGCCTCCCGCGTCTTGCGGATCAGCTCTCCGACGGCGAACCGACGCCGCTCGGCCGCCAGCGCCGCTCGCCAGCCCTTCCGGCGGCCGTAGCGGGCATCGAGGATGGCGAGGGCGTCCGTTGCGGCTTGCTGGTGTCTCTTCATGGGCTACCTCCCAGGTAGATGTGCCGTTGCGGGTCAGCTTCAAAGAGCGCCTTCCTGTGGAGGGCGCGGCTCCGATCCGAGGCGGGGATCTCGTCCTCCTTGGTCAGTGCGTGGGCCAGAACGACCACCGTCCTCCCCCGGAAGAAGTACAGGATGCGGTACTGAACGTGCCGGTGTCGCCAGCGCAGTTCCCAGAGGCCTTGGCCGAGGTTCTCCACCAGGGGCCGCCGGGCCGTGTGCCCCCGGGCCCGGAGCTCCTCGATCCGCTGGTAGGCCTTCACGCGAACCTTCAGCGGCTGCTGGTCGAGGAACTCGAGGACCGGGCACGTCCCGTCAGCCTCCTGGTAGAAGACCACCGCCACCATGAGAGTCAATATATCACCCGTGAGATACGCGGTCAATGGTCCCGCGAGCGAGCGGCTCCCCTTCTCGATCCGCACGCAGAGCGACAGCGAGCAGGACCGAACGGCGTCAGGATCCGCGCGGCGCGCGGATCCTGTGCCGGCGCATGAGCGCCTGGAAGTTCTGGCGCCGCATGCCGGCGGCGCGCGCCGCCGCGGAGATGTTCCAGCCGCTCCGTTCGAGCGCCTCCAGGACGAAGGCCCGCTCGACGTCATCGACCGCCGCGCGGCGGAGCCGGGCCTTCGCCGCCTTCAGCTCGTCCGCTCGGCGCGGGGCCGGGATCGCCCGGGCGGCCACCCAGCGGGCGAGGTCGGGAGGAGGCGCGTCGAGGGTCGTCCCGCCCGCGAGGATGACCATCTTCTCGATCGCGTTCTCGAGCTGCCGCACGTTCCCCGGCCAGGGGCATCGCAGCAGGGCCTCCGCGACGAGGGGAGAGATCTCGCACGCCGTCCGGCCCATCGCCTCCGCCCGACGGCGCAGGACGTGATAGGCGATGGGGAGGATGTCCTCGGGCCGATCCCGGAGCGGCGGGATGTGGATCGGGAAGACATCGAGGCGGTAGTAGAGGTCCTCGCGGAACGAGCCGTCCTCGACGGCGGCCCGGAGGTCGCGGTTCGTCGCGAAGACGAGCCGCACGTCGACCCGGACGGGCTCGGTCCCTCCGACGGGGAGGAACTCCGCCTCCTGGATCACGCGCAGGAGCTTGACCTGGATGTCGGGATCGACGTTCCCGATCTCATCGAGGAAGAGCGTCCCGCCGTGCGCGGCCGCGAAGAGGCCCTTCCGCGCCTCGACGGCGCCCGTGAAGGCGCCCCGCTCGTGCCCGAAGAGGGTGCTCGCCAGGAGGTCGCGCGGCAGAGAGGCGCTGTCGACCGGGATGAACGGGGAGTCGCGTCGCGGGCTCAGCTTGTGGATCGCGCGTGCGACCAGCTCCTTCCCCGTCCCGCTCTCGCCGAGGACGAGGACGGTCGCCTTCGTGGGCGCCACGCGGCGCACGAGGTCGAAGACCTTCCGCATCTTCTCGCTGCGCGCGACGATCCCCTCGAGCCCGGGCTCGCCCGGAGCGACGGGCGCGCGGGCGCGACGCCTCTCCAAGGCCTTCGCGAGCACGGCGCGTAGCTCGTCCGGCGTGAAGGGCTTCGGGACGTAGTCGAATGCGCCGAGCTTGATCGCCTCGACCGACGATGCGATCGATGCGTAGCCCGTGATGATGACGACCTCGACGTCCGGGTCGCGGAGCTTGATCTCCCGCAGCACATCGATCCCGCTCGCGTCGACCATCTTGAGGTCGGTGAAGACGGCGTCGAAGCTCTCCTCCGCGAAGCGGGCCAGGGCCTCGCCCGCGCTCAGGGCGATCCTGACATCGTGCCCATCCCTCGCGAAGATCTTCCGGCAGCTCTCCGCGACGACCGGGTTGTCATCGACGACCAGGATCCTCGCCGGCACCATCGCCCTCCTCGCGTTCCGCCGCGGGGATCGTGACCCGCACGCGGGTCCCGCCCTCCGCCGGGCTCTCGATGGAGATCGTCCCCTTGTGGCGCCTCACGATCCCGTACGAGACGGCGAGCCCGAGCCCTGTCCCCGATTCCTTCGTCGTGAAGAAAGGATCGAAGACGCGCCCGATCACATCGGGCGGGATGCCGTGACCCGTATCCGCGAACTCCACCTCGACCGCGCGCGCCCGCCCATCCGCGTCGCGGAGCGGCCTCAGCGCGATCCGCAGATCCCCTCCCTGGGGCATCGCCTCGGCCGCATTCTGGATGAGGTTCCAGAAGACCACGCCGAGTCCATCGGCATCCGCCTCGACCGGGGGGAGAGGCGCCCCCTCCACCGTCTTCTCGACACGCGCCGCATCGAGCGCCCCCGCCGCGCGCGCCCGCTCCAGCGCCCGGTCCACGATGGGCTCGATGGCCTGCGGCACTCGGCGCGGGAGGCTCTCGCGCGCGAAGTCCAGGAGCCTCCGTACCACGTCGCGGGCGCGCATCGCCTCGTCGACGACCACCTGGACCTCGGCCCTCCCCGGTGCATCGCCGGGCAGGCCCTCGAGGGCGAGCGACGCGTTCGCGAGGATCCCCGTCAGCGGATTGTTGATCTCGTGGGCGAATCCCGATGCCAGGAGACCGACGGACGCGAGCTTCTCCGACTGCATCACCTCGGCCTGCGCCGCCTCCAGCGCGCGGCTCCTCTCCTGGACCCTCCGCTCGAGCGTCTCGGCCCAGCGCCGTAGCTCCTCCCGCGCATCGACGAGCCGGGAGCGCATCGCCTCGAGCGACCGCGCGAGGCTCCCGATCTCCGCCGGCGCCTCCACCGCGATCCTCTCCCCGACCTGCCCGTCCGCGATCCTCTCCGCCCGCGCCGCGATCTCGGCGAGCGGGCGGCCGAGATGGCGGGCGATCCGCACCGACAGGGCGATGACGAGCGCCACCCCGAGGATCGTCACCCCCGTCAGGATGCCGATCGTCTGGTAGAGCATCGCGAGGAACGGCGCGCGCGGGATCCCGACGTAGAGGATCCCGATGGAGCCCCCCGCGATGTTCTGGATCGGCTCGTACGCCGTGATGTACCAGTCATCGACGACGAAGGCCTCGTCGACCCAGCGTTCGCCCCGATCGAGGACCGCCGCCCGCACCTCGTCGGAGACGCGCGTCCCGATGGCGCGCCCGCCCGCCTTCATCACGTTCGTCGCGATCCGCAGGTCGCCGAGGAAGATCGTGGCCGTCCCGTTCCCCTCTCCCGCGTGCTCATCGCCCGAGAAGACGGTGTCGCGGATCCGATCGACCAGATCCTCATCGCCGTTCAGGAGTTCGGCGCCGCACAGGATCCCGACGACCTTCCCGTCCGCGGCCCGGACAGGAGCTGCGGCTTTCATGACGAGGCCCGCCGTCTCTTCGGAACGCTCCGTCGGCGATGCGCGCGGCGTGGGGAGGATCCTCGTCCGCGCCCGCGCCGCGAGGTCCGGCGATTCGCGGCGCAGCATCTCCGCGTCGAGGACCTGCGTGCCGGATGAGGGGACTCCGTCCTCCAGGACGCGCCGGATGATCTCGTCGTCCGAGCGGATCTCGGCGGACCCCCCGGGACCCGCGCGGCGCGCGATGACGCGCCCGCGCTCGTCGAGGAGGGTCAGGATGTCCAGGCTTTCCCGCTCCGCCACCCGCCGGAGCCTGGAGGCCACCTCGGCCCAATCGCTTCGCGACGTGGCGGCGATGAACCCCGGCGCTGCGGCGGTCAGGCGGACGGCGGACTCGATCTCGCGGATCTTTGCGTTGTAGAGCACGCGGGCGGCGTTCAGATCGGCGAGCACCATGGCCTGCACCTGGTGCGTGACGCGGAAGTAGATGGAGAGCGACCCGACGATCTGGGCGATCCCGCTCGGGATCAAGATGGCGAGGGTGAAGCTCGAGATCAGGGAGGAGAGGATCGACCGCCTCTTCGTCATTCCCGGGCCCCGTCCCCGCCGGCGGCCTCCTTCACGCTGCCGAGCGCGACGCGGATCCCGGCGAAGTCGTAGCGGAGGTGGGACGCGAATCGATGCCTGTGCGTGGTGCGGCAGTAGTCGGCCGGGAAGTACCAGCACCCGCCGCGCAGGACGCGCAGGCCGTAGGTCTCGGTGTCCTCGCGGCCGTCGCCGGCGGCGTACGGGTACTTCTCGAAGCGCGTGCTCGTCCACTCCCAGGCATTGCCCGCCATGTCGTAGAGCCCGAACGGATTCGGCGGGAAGCGCCCGACCGGCGATGGGACGAGCCACGTGTCCCGTCCGCCCTTGCCTCGGATGTTCGCCAGGTCGTTGCCGATCTCGCCCGTCGACGTCGGGTAGGCGAGCCCCTTCCCCCCCGCGGCGGCGTACTCCCACTCCGCCTCGGTCGGCAGGCGGAGCCCGGCCCATTCGCAGTACGAGGCGGCATCGCTCCGTGTCACGCCCACGACGGGCTGCTCCGGCGTGTTGTACTCGGAGTCCTCCCAGTACTGGGGAGTCGTCGTCCCCGAGTGCTCCTTCAGGTATTCGCCGTACTGCTTGTTCGTCACCTCGTACTTGCCGAGCCAGAAGCCATCGACATGCACCCGGTGGGCGGGGCGCTCGTCATCGCTCGCCGTATCGCTCCCCATGGTGAACTCGCCCGCGCGGATCCAGATGAGGATCGATCCGTCCTTCTCGTTCACGTACTCGTCGCCGGGCTTCGGATCTCCCATCGATGGCGTCCACCGCCGGACCGGTCCCGTTTCGGATCCGCGCCGCGCCGCACCCTCCGCGGCGGCGGCGCCGGCGCCGGCCGCGAGCAACGCGAGCGCGGCCGCCGGGACGAGCGCGGAGGCGCCTATCTTCGGGCCGGCCGCCTCCGGGGAGATCTCCTTGACCCGCTTCGCACTCCAGGTCAAGGCCGACGACGCGCCTTCGTTCTGGGCCGTGCCGCCTCCCGACTCGCCCTCGAACCGCCCCCGGAAGGTCAGCTTCTGCCCGGCGATCTCCGCCTCGAAGCGGATGCTCGCGCCCCAGAAGTAAAGGGCCGGGATCTCGATGTCCTTCTTCTCGCGCGCGACCGTGTAGGTCGCGACCAGCGCATGGTCCGCGACGCGGATCCGGAGGGCGCCGTCGGTCTTCAACCGCTGCGGGATGTGGATGGCCCATGTCCCCGCGAGGGGCACCGGCTGCCGCCGGGCGACCCAGTGCGCCTTCGCCGCCGCCGCCCCCTCGCCCCATTCCAGCGTGCCGTCGATGACATCGCCCTCGACGGTTCCCCGATAGGCGATGCGGGCTTCCTTGCCCTTGATCCACGCCGGCGCCGTGAACGAGACCTCCTTGCCGTCGATCGCCGCGTCGGCGATCTCGATCGACCGGTCCCCGCCGATCGTGACCGTGCCCGAGAGGTCCTGGAACTCCTGGTCGAGATACGCCGTGACGGCGATCCTCTCGCCCGCCGCCCGCACGGTCCACCGCCACGTGCCGCCGGCCCTCGCCGGGATCACCCAGTAGTAGATGCTCCCCCCGCGCGCCCGCGGGTGCTGGATCACGCGGTCGGCCTTCCAGTCGGCCATCGTGAAGGCGTGCGACACGACGCGCGTCCCGGGGCGGAGGTCCGCGAAGAGCTTCGGCCGGATCAGCAGGTTGACGCTGTTCAGGAGGTACAGCGTGACCACGGTCGCCGGCCGGAGGTCGATGTTCCGGATGTCGCCGAGCGTGAAGGTCACACGATCGGCCACGCCCTCGTAGGCCGCATTCTCCTTCGACTCGCGGATCCGCTGCGGATCGATGTCGACGCCGGTCCCGCGAGCGCCGAACCGCTTCGCAGCGCCGATGACGATCCGCCCGTCCCCGCAACCGAGGTCGAAGACGTGGTCCCTCGCCGTGACCTTCGCCGCCTCGAGCATCGCCACGACGACCTGCGGGTGCGTGGGCTCGAAGGGGACATCCAGATCCTCGGGCGCCTTCTCATCCCCTCGGATCAGGGCCGGCCACGCGCCGGCGAGGAGGGCCAGGGGGAGGATCAACCGCCTGACTCGGACTCTGCTTCTCATCCATGATTCTCCTGCAAGGGCTTGCCTGCGGTGCCGAACAACGCCCGCCGAGCGCGCCATCATCATCCACCCCGGGCCGTCGGACAAGCGGCCGGCTCGACACCCGTGCCGGGGCCTCCTATACTCGTCCGGTTCCAACCGAGGGAGGATCCGCGGCCGTGATCGCGATCATCGACTACCGGGCGGGCAACCTCGCGAGCGTGCTCCGCGCCGTCGAGCACCTGGGCTTCGAGGCCCGGATCACGGACGATCCCGCCGCCGTGCGCGCCGCGGACCGGGTCATCTTCCCGGGCGTCGGCGCGGCGGGCGAGACGATGCGCCAGCTTCGGGAGCTGGGCCTCGACCGGGTGCTCCGGGACGATGTCTTCGCAGCACGCAAACCCCTCCTCGGGATCTGCATCGGGATCCAAATCGCTTTCGAGGAGAGCGAGGAGGATGGCGCGACCTGCCTCGGGCTCGTCCCCGGGCGCGTTGCGCGCTTCCCCGACCGCCCGGGCCTCAAGGTCCCGCAGATCGGCTGGAACGCCGTCCGCTTCGCCCGCCCGCATCCGGTCTTCTCCGGCGTCCCCGACGGCGCGCCCTTCTATTTCGTCAACTCGTACCACCCGGTCCCGCGCGACGACGACCTGATCCTGGCGACGACGGAGTATGGGATCGTCTTCCCGTCGGTCATCGGCAGGCGCAACCTCGTCGCCACGCAGTTTCACATCGAGAAGAGCGGGCGCTTCGGGCTCCGGATGCTCGAGAACTTCTGCCGCTGGGATCCCCGCCGGGGGGATGCGCCGCGCGGGGAGGGACCATGATCACGAAGAGGATCATCCCCTGCCTCGATGTGCGGGCGGGGAAGGTGACGAAGGGGATCCGGTTCGAGGGGAACATCGACGTCGGCGATCCCGTCGCGATGGCGCGGGCGTACTACGAGCAGGGCGCGGACGAGATCGTCTTCTACGACATCACGGCGAGCAACGAGCGCCGCGACATCCTGATCGGCGTCGTCGAGGCGGTGGCGCGCGCGATCTTCATCCCCTTCTCCGTCGGCGGGGGGCTCCGGACGCTCGAGGACATGCGCCGGGTGCTCCTCGCGGGCGCGGAGAAGGTCAGCATCGACTCCGGCGCGGTCCGGAATCCGCAGCTCATCGCGCAGGGGGCGAAGGCCTTCGGCCGCCAGTGCGTCGTCCTCTCGATGCAGGTGCGGCGCGTCCCGCCGAGCGCATCGATCCCGAGCGGCTTCGAGGTCGTCATCGATGGCGGCCGTCTCCCCACGGGCCTCGATGCGATCGAATGGGCGGCGCGGGGGGAGCGGCTCGGAGCGGGCGAGATCTGCGCCAACAGCATCGACCGGGATGGGACGAAGGCGGGCTTCGATGTCCCTCTCACACGGGCGATCGCGGAGCGGGTCGGGATCCCGGTCATCGCATCGGGCGGCGGCGGGACGCCTCGCGACATCTACGACGCCTGCACGGAGGGCGGGGCGGACGCTGCGATCGTGGCTTCGATCATCCACTACGGCGAGTTCACGATCGGGCGTCTCAAGGAGGAGCTGGCCGCGATGGGCCTCGCGATGCGGCTGGAGTTCTAGCGCGGTCGCAAGACCCTGGGGGAGGGCCGGTGGACGCACGCGCGTTCCTGGAGCGGATCTCCGGCTCGCGCGCCGTCCGCGGCGGGATCCGCCATATCCGGGAGATCCCCGCGCGCCCTCCGCGGTACGCGGATCCGGCGCGCCCGATCCCCGATCGCCTCCGGGAGATCCTG
>Ga0194113_10009084_pt1 | contig 12071 bp, 11 predicted proteins | sample TA2MahC200mmetaG_FD_146193 | JGI IMG/M metagenome (GOLD analysis project Ga0194113, IMG submission 146193) | Freshwater microbial communities from Lake Tanganyika, Tanzania - TA2015017 Mahale Deep Cast 200m | ecosystem: Environmental > Aquatic > Freshwater > Lake | place: Tanzania: Lake...
ATTGCAATTTTCGTATAATACGGTATAATAGGGCAAATTCCCAGGGGGAGGGATTTGCCATGAAACCACGATATCGGGTTACGTTAACTGAGCAAGAACGTCAGGAACTCGAGAGTTTAAAAACGGGGCGGACCAGTGCGAAACGGTTCCTTTACGCACGCGCCTTACTCCTCTGTGATGCAGGACCCCAGGGGCCTGCCTGGACGGTAGCAGATGTGGCTGAGGCTTTGGGCGTTACGCCTCGCACCATCGAACACCTGAAGAAGCGTTTCGTGGAAGAGGGGCTGACTGCGGCGCTGGCGCGAAAACAGCCGGACAAGCCACCGCGCCAGGTGACTTTCGATGGGGCTTTTGAGGCCCGGCTGATTGCCTTGGCCTGCTCGGAAACACCGGAAGGCCGGCGCCGATGGACCGTACGCTTGCTGGCTGAGAAGGCAGTCGAATTGCATTGGGCTCCGAGTGTCTCCCATATGACTGTGCAGCGCATCCTTAAAAAAACGAACTTAAGCCTCACCTCCGGAAGTACTGGAAAATCCCGCCGGAGAAAAGCGCGGCGTTCGTAGCTCATATGGAAGATGTTCTTCAGGTCTATCATTTGCCTTACGATCCCGACTATCCGCAGGTCTGTATGGATGAAACCTGCAAACAGTTAATCGGAGAAGTCCAGGCCCCCCTGGCTTGTGCGCCGGGAAGGCCGGCGCGGGTCGACCATGAATACGTCGCGACGGCCACAGCCCCCCCTATAACGGAGCCGTCACCTGAACAACTTTTCGGAACAGTCGCTCATGGGCCTTCTAATATCACCCCTCATGGCGCCCCCTGCCTCAGCCCGGGGCCCGGGTGACCTTGTCCCAAAACGACCAGGATTTCAGGTCTTTTCCCAGGTGGTAGCGGAGAAAGGCCTTGAAGATCTTCAGGCTTTGATCCCGCTGTTGGGGCGGGAAGCGGAGGCGGGAGAGTTTGTCCCGGGGCAGGTCCTGGGCCAGGCGCAGGAGTTTCCAGGCGCCGGGGGACAACGGCAGCATGGGCCCGGGGACCTCGCCCTTGCAAGCCCCACAGAACATGCCGCCTCGCGGGAGGCTGAAGAAAAGGGGCGGGGTGGGTTCGGCGCCGCAGACCCCGCATTGATGGAGGCGGGGCCGGTAGCCCCCCAGACCCAGGAGGTGGAGCAGGAAGGCGGGCAGCAGGGAATCGGGAGGCGAACCCTGGTCCAACAGACTTAGGGCCTCCTCCAGGGCGGCGAAAATCTCCTGATAGGCCTCCGGGGGGCCGGCCAGGAGACCCGCCACCTCGGCCAGCACCGCGGCCGCGCCCAGCCGCTTCAGGTCCCGGCGCAGGGACGGGAAAGATTTTACCAGCTCGCCCTTCTGGAGAAATTCCAGGTCCCGGCCGGGACGGGGAGACAGGAAAAACACCACCCGGCTCAGGGGTTCCAGGCAGTGGGCGAAGCGGCGGCGGCTTTTCCGGGCGTGCTTGGCGATGCCGGTGAGGAGACCATAGCCCGGGGTGAGGAACTTCACCAGCAGGTCCGCCTCGCCGTATTCCCGCACGGTCAACACGATAGCCGGGGTCTGCCGCTCAGCCATGCCGGGTCATTCCAGACGATACTTGTCCCGCAGGCGGTGCGAGACCTCCCGCAGCCAGGCATAGGCCTGGGCCACGGTTTTCTCCCGGTCCGGGTTGATGAGGCAGCAAGTGGCGGGGCTCAGCAAACTCTGGGCCAGGAGTTGGTCCCGGTCAATGCCGGCTGCCGCGAGGGCGGCCCAAACGCCCTCCAGGTGGGTGATGAGATGATCCTGGGACTCCTGGGTAAACGCCTCGAAGCCGGTGGGGACCAGGCCCCAGGCCAGCACCCCGCCCCGCTCCAGAAACCGGCGGATAGCCTGGCCGTAGCACCGGAAGATTTCGGCGTTGGTGTAGATATCCATGGACAGGATGTCCAAATCCCGATTGAGGAGAAACTCCCAATCGGGATTGCCGCACAGGTGGATGCCCCGGGGCCGCTCGATCTGGGCCAGAAACCGGTCCAGGTCTTCTTTGGCCCTCATGTCCGGGTAGCCGGAGACGGAGCTGAAGATGAACTGCAGCCCCGGCTCATCGATGAACATAAAGGCCCGGGGGTGTTTGGCCTTGAGGCGGTTCAGCTGGGAGGAGACCCGGCGGGCCATGAAGTCCATCAGGGTGGGCCGCACGTCGTCGTTGAAGATCACCGGCCGGTCGTGTTCATCCAGGACCTTCAAGCCGAAACTGATGGGGCCTTCCAGCTGCCCCCGGATGGCGACATAGCCGCTCAAGTCCAACTCCAGAAAGCGATGATAGACCACGGAATATTGGGGGGAGATGTCAAAATAGTCCAGGTCGTCCCAATGCTCCAGGAGCTCGGGCAGACCCTCGAGGAATTTCTCCGTATCGAATCGGATACGGTTTTCTGCCGGGAAGAGCAGGATGCCGGGGAAATGCTCCGCCGCCTGGACATACATGTCTTCATAATAGCTCAGGTGGGGCAGTTGGGGCCAGAAGGGGATGTCCAGAGAGAGGGCGAGTTCAAGGGCCGGCTCCGCCTGTTCGTGGGGCAGGATGGCCATGGCGGTGGTGTGCAAATTACCGGGGATCAATGCGGGCATCACGAGGCTTTCCTGCCATCGGGGGTAGCTGACGTCTTGTCGTCCGGTTCAGGTAATTACCGAGAGAATTTTCCCTACTTCCCTCGGCGGATATAAGCATATTTACCCACAACATTTATAAAGCATGTTAAGATTAAACCATATTATACAATAATATTATTATGTTATGCATGTAAAGCCTGTATACCTGTATAATTGAGATAGCTGGCAAACCATTCGAAACACTCTTTCAAAACACTCATTTCAGCAAGTCGATCAGGCCGGGTAGATGTGCTTGCCGGCGATCCCCTTAAAGGCGTTGCGGGTGTCCACGATCAGGCGGGCCTGGGAAGCGATCCAGGCATAGTCATAGGTCGAGTGGTCCGTCACCAGCAACACCAGGTCAGGCTCTCTTAGGGTCTCGGGGGTGAGAGGCGTTGAGGACATATCGAAGCCGGGGTAACGCCGCATGCCCGTGCATCTGGGGATGTGAGGGTCGCTATAACTGACTTCGGCCCCCTCCTGCTTGAGCAGGTCCATGATCTTGAGGGCCGGAGATTCCCGGTTATCATCCACATCTTTTTTATAAGCGATCCCCAATACCAGGATCCTGGCGCCGTTCAGGGCCCGGTTGTGGTCGCTCAGGGCCCGGGCCACCCGCTGCACCACGAAATAGGGCATCGAGATGTTGATCTCGCCGGCCAGTTCGATAAACCGGGTGGAAAAATCATATTCCCTGGCCTTCCAGGTCAGGTAAAAGGGGTCGATGGGGATGCAATGCCCCCCCAGGCCCGGACCGGGATAAAAGGCCTGGAACCCGAAGGGCTTGGTCTTGGAGGCCTCGATGACTTCAAAAATATCCACCCCCATTTTCAGGCACAGCATCTTGAGTTCATTGACCAGGGCGATGTTCACCGCCCGGTAGATGTTTTCCAGGAGCTTGCTCATTTCCGCCGCCTGGGTGGAGGAAACGGGAATCACCCGGTCGATCACCTGGGAGTAGAGCGCCACCCCGTGGGCCAGGCACGCGGGCGTCACGCCGCCCACCACCTTGGGAATGGTGTTCACCTGGAACGTCGGGTTGCCCGGGTCTTCCCGTTCGGGAGAAAAGACCAGGTAGAAATCCTCCCCCACCCGGTGCTTCTGGCCCAGGACGGGCAACAGCAATTCCGCGGTGGTGCCGGGGTAGGTGGTGGATTCTAAAGAGACCATCTGACCGGGGCGCAGGCAGGCGGCAATCTCCCGGGAGGTGTCCGCTACATAGCTCAGGTCCGGCTCCCGCTTCGAGGTCAGGGGGGTGGGCACGCAGATGAGCAGGACATCCGGTTCGCCCAAACGGCCCAGGTCGTGGGTGGCGGCAAACTGCCCGGCGCCCTCCCGGGGCTCCCGCAAGGCCGCCAGCCGGGAGGACGGAATGTGCTTGATATAGGACTCCCCCCGGTTCAGGCGTTCCACTTTGCCGGCATCCGTGTCAAAGCCCAGAACCTTAAATCCCACCTCGCAGAAGCGCAACACCAACGGTAGCCCCACATAGCCCAAACCGATGATGCCCACAATCGCCTGTTTCGTCTTGATCTTGCTCAGCAAATCCATACGGTCCATCCTCTCTGGCGCGCTGCACGCTGCCACTATGGTGACGCTTGACAATTACTATGGCAATCAAAATTGGGGGGGGTCTTCCCCCCTTTTCTAAAGGGGGGTAAGGGGGGATTAAATAAGCGCTTAATACTCCCCCTCAATCCCCCTTTAAAAAAAGGGGGACTTAAAACCCCCGGTCTTCAAGATGGCTCGTTTTATACCAGACAATTTGTGAAGCACAACCCTAGCCGCGCGGCAGGCGGTGATAATCAAAATACCATTGGATAAAGCGGGGAATCCCCGCGTCAATAGGGGTGAGCGGCTTAAAACCCAGCTTAGTCCTGGCCCGGTCAATATCCGCATAGGTGGCCGGGACATCCCCGGGTTGGATGGGCAAGAGCTGCTGCTCCGCCTTGAGCTGCAGTTCGCTCTCCAGGATGCCGATCACCCGCTGGAGTTCTTCGGCCCGGTGGTTCCCCAGGTTGATGATCTCATATACGTCCAGGCCCGGCGCCATCAGCGCCGCCACCACCCCCTGGACAATGTCGTCGATATAGGTGAAATCCCGCTGCATCTTGCCGTAATTAAAGACTTTAATGGTTTGCCCCTTAAGCATGGCCTCGGTAAACAGCCACATGGCCATGTCCGGCCGGCCCCAGGGGCCGTACACCGTAAAAAACCTCAACCCCACGGTGGGGAGGCCAAACAGGTGAGAGTAGGCATGGGCCATGAGCTCGTTGGCCTTTTTGGTGGCCGCATAGAGGCTGATGGGCGTGTCCACCCGCTGGGTCTCGCTGAAGGGCATTTCCGTCAGGCCGGCATAGACGCTGGAGCTGGAGGCGTAAACCAGGCGCTCCGGCGGGAAGCGTTTGGCCAGTTCCAGGAGATTGAGGAATCCCTCCAGGTTGGACTTCTGGTAGGCAAACGGGTTGACCAGGGAATATCGCACCCCCGCCTGGGCCGCCAGATGGCAGATTTTCTGGGGCCGGTGGGCGAGAAACAAAGCTTCCAGGGCCGGCAGATCGGCCAGGTCGGCCGCAACAGAGACAAAATTGGGGCGCCGGCGCAGCTCCCGGTCCCGGTCATGCTTCAAGGCCGGGGAGTAGTAATCGTTGAAGTTGTCCAGCCCCACCACCCGGGCCCCGTGGTCCAGCAAGGCCTGGGCCACATGATACCCGATGAACCCGGCGCTGCCGGTCACCAGAAACGAATAGTTCTTGATTTCAGAGGTGTTATCCGTCATAAGCATATTTTTTATATTATCATAAGTTGAGGAGGCGGGCACCCTCCGGTGACGGGCCGAAAATTCGCCCAGACCTTGCCTGACTACCAGTAGTCTTGCTGATGTTCCCGGTAATAAGCCACGGTAAGCTCAATGCCGTGCTTCAGGGTGGTTTGGGGCCGCCAGCCCGAGGCCGCGGTGATCCGGGTGAGATCGCTGCGATAATCCCCGGTTTCCACGAAATACCGGTCCTGGGGCCACTCCACCTGCCGCACTTCGGTTCCGGGGACCGCCTCGGCCACCAGGCCCGCCATCTCGATAAACGGCACCCCGGTGCCGGCGCCCAGGTTGTAGACCCGGCCTTCGGTTCCCGGGCTCAGCATGAGAGCCACACAGGCTTCGGCCAGATCTTCGTTGAAGATATAATCCCGGCGCTGCTGCCCGTCGCCGAACACCGTCAACGGCTGCCCCATCAGGGCCAGGCGGACAAACCAGTTGAGAATCCCATATTTGCTGTGTTTCATCTGCTGCCGGGGCCCGTAAGGGTTGGCAATGCGCACGCTCACGGTCTTTAAACCGTAGGCCTCTTGATAGAAGCGATAATATTTCTCCCCCGCCAGCTTGTGGATGCCATAGATGCTCAAGCAGTTAAACGGGTGGTTTTCATCCACCGGATTGTATTCGATCCGGCCATAGACAAACCGGGAACTGGCAAAGAGCAGCCTGGCCTGGGTGTTCTCCAAGCGGCAGGCCTCAAGCACCTGGAGGTGCCCCTTGCAGTTGATATCCAGGTCCAGGAGAGGGTCGGTGTTGCTGTCCACGTAACTCACCTGGCCGGCCAGATTGAAAATATAATCGTAGCCGGGCACCACCCGCCGCATCAAATCCAGATTCCGGATATCGCCCTCAATGAACTGGATTTCATCGAGAATACCCCGGAGATTTACCAGGTTGCCCCCGTAGAGGGGCAGCATGGCGTCCAGGATGCCGACCCGGGCCCCCAGGGCCACCGCCAGATGGGCGATGGTGCTGCCGATCATGCCGGCGCCGCCGGTGATCAGCACCCGCGCGCCTTTGAGTCTCCCTAAGTCAGGAATAACGCACCTCTGTTCCTGAAAAGTTCTTTAAATCGGTGGCACAGGCTTTCCAGCCTGTGCCAAGGAAGCAGGTTAGTCGTGCACAGCCTGGAAAGGCTGTGCCACCATCCAATACCAGTTTTTCAGGTTTTACTGGTGGGCTAAAGGCCCATGAATGACTTTGCCACTTTATCACGGAATCGGGAAAAACCGGCCACCCTTTACCACCCCGGCCCCACCGGCCACGCTCCTCCTTTACCCACTCGCCTTGAAACGGGACCATCGCCGGGGATGCCAGGCGGCCGGCAGCAACGGCAGTTCCCGCACGGTCCGGCGCCAGAGATACAGGGCCACCCAGATAAACAGGAAATTGGACAGCCAGGGCGCCAGCCCCGGATCGATCCGGGCGTTGACGGCCAGGCGCCAGGAAGCGGTAAATATTATATAATACACTAAAAATATCACCAGGCCCAGGACCAGGCCCCAGGTGCGCCCGTGCTGGCGGGGGCTCAAGCCCAGCGGCATGGCCAGCAGACAGAGCAGCACCGCCCCCACCGGCATGGCAAACCGCTGGTTCAGTTCCACCAGGGCCCGGTTGGAGAGGTCCGATCCCCGGGGGTGCCCCTTGATGGTCGCCCGCAATTCCCCCAGGGACATTTCCGTCTCGGATTTGGCCCCCTTCAGGGCAAAGCTGAAGACCTGCAGGGGCAGTTGATAGGTCTTGAACTCCAGGGTTTGCCAACGGTCCGGCGCCTTCCCCCACCGGATGACGCGGCCGTCATAGAGCTTCATAAACATGGTTTCCTGGTCCCGGTCGTAACTCAGATCCCCTCTCTCGGCATAAACGGTCAAAGGGTTCTCCGCATCCCGGAGATCGTAGACGAACACCCCTTCCAGGTGGCCGCTCTTGGGGGCGACCTGATTCACAAACAGGGTCATGCCGTTGAAGTCGGTATTAAACGTCTGGTCTTTAATGCCCAGGTCGGCCCGCCGCTTGACCACGTCCTTCAGCAGGTCTTTGGTCGCCTGCTGCCCCCAGGGGCTGGCAAAGACCGTAAGCCCCAGGGTGAGCAGCCCCACCGTCAGGGCAAACCCCAGGACCGGCGGCAGCAGCTGGGCATAGCTCAACCCCGCGGTCTTCATGGCGATCATCTCCTGATCCACCGTCAGCCGGGTCATGGCCAGCAAGATGCCCACCGTGGCCGCCATGGGGAGGGTGAACACCAGCAGATAGGGCAACAGAAAGACGCACGTCTTCAGGACGTCGATGAGCCCCACTCCTTTGACCACGATCATCTGGGTGACCTTCATCATACGGCCCAGAAACACGATGGAGGTGAAACCCAGGAGGCTCACCCCGAAGGGCGGCAGGATTTCCAGGATTATATAGCGGTAGAGGATACGGGGCATGACGGATTGAGTTCCGGGACAAAGCTGGGTGGCGATTTCGCGACTGCCTTATTTTCCCTCATAGGCCGTTAAAATACAATCCTTATGCGAAGCCACCGGGCGGAATTTTCCCGGCAGCCCCTGGGCAAGCCAGGGGAGATCGTGGACCTTCAGGAAAAAGAAGGTCACCGGATGCGCCGCGGTGAAGGCCGGCAAGGCCCCTTTATCAACCAGACCTAAACCTTTCTCCGGGCGCAATAGCTGGCCGAAGTTAAGTTCCGTCCGGCCGCCCAAAAGATGAAAAACCTGCCCGCTATAAAAACTCAGCCCCTGGGCATAGAGACTCACCCCTACCAGGGCCGCTCCGGGCTGCCAGCGCGACTTGAGGGCCAGTCCCATGTCCTTAAACGACCGCCCCAGGCTCACCTGGTCTATGCCCCGGGGCACCAGGGCCGAGAGCAGCAGCGCCCCCAGCAACAGCGCCCCCAGGTGCCGCCAGATCAGGGCGGCCAGGGGGGTCAAGGCCCAGATCAGAGAGACCGCCAGGAGGAAGGAAAATGAGAGGTTTGACCGGGCCATGGCCTGGGCCAGGGGCGCGGGAGGCCAAAAATTGAGCGCCACCAGCAACACGCCGGTGACCGCCCAGACGAGCAGGCTGGTCTTGAGCAACCGGCTGTTGAAGGACAAACGCCCCGCCCCGGTGAGCCGGGCCAGCCCGTGTCCCACCAGGAGCGCCAGAGGTAAGAGCGCCGGCAGGATGTAGGGCGCGAGCTTTCCCCGGGACAGGGAGAAAAAGACCAGGATCACGGCCGCCCAGATCACCAGGAACCGATAGTCCGGGTCCCGCCACCGGCCCCCGGACGCCAGCGTCCAGGGCAGCAGCCAGGTCCAGGGCAACAGCAGCCCCAAGAACACGGGGACGTAGTAATAGAGGGGCTCGGGGTGGATGGCCGGGGTCAAAAACCGGAGCAGGTGATGCTCCAGGATAAAAAACCGGAAGAACTCCGGGTAGCGCCACTGCACGTAAAAAAACCACGGCAAGGTGATAACCGCCAGCAGCGCCCAGCCCCGGATTTGGATGAGGGGCCGGAGAGCCTGGCGGCTTACCACCACCCAGATGACCCAGACCAGCCCCGCCAACACCAGGGCCACCGGTCCTTTGGTGAGGACCGCCAGGGCCAGGGCCAGGTAAGCCCAGGGCCACAGCCGGGCCTGGCCCCGGCTCAGGGCCAGGTACCCCAGGCCGATCCCCAGGTTCAGGCACAGGGCGAACATCATGTCCAGGGTGAGGATGCGGCCCAGGGCCACGTAACCGGCGGCGCTCGCCAGCACCAGGGCGCCCAGGACCCCCGGCCCCGGCCCCCACAGGGCCCGGCCCAGCCCGTAGGCCAGGAACACCCCGGCCAGGGCGCTCACCGCCGACGGCAGGCGGGCCGCCGCCTCGGTGTAACCGAAAACCTTGAAGCCGAGCGCCGTGAGCCAATAGACCAGGGGCGGCTTCTCCAGGTAGGGCAGCAGGTTGAGGTGGGGGATGAGCCAATCCCTCTGGACGAAAAACTCCCGGGCGATCTCGGCATACCTCCCCTCATCCGGGTCCATGAGTCCCGGGGCCCCCAGACGGTGGAAAAACAGCACCAGCCCCACCAGGGTCAATCCCATGAGGAAGGGCCAGTCCGAAAGAAAGGGGTTTCGGGTTTCGGGTTTCGGTCTTCGGTTGGTGGAATTTTGGTCATCATGAAGCATGAAATGTTCTCACCCAGACGCTAAGAAAATATTTAGAACAGCCGCCCCTGACTGTTCTTTTCCGTGTAGGGCGGGCACTGCCCGCCAAATAAATGATGGTGGGCAATGCCCACCCTGACATTTTTCCTGATTATTCCGAATTCGGCAATTTCGGATAAGATTTCTCCTGCTCCTGCGGAGTCGGCCCCTTGTACCGGCGGACCGCCTTTTTGAAGGTCTTGGAGGGCACCCAGCGGGGATACTCCAGTTGCCGCCCGGCGAACAGTTCGGTGATGGTGAGGATTTGCAGCCGGGGAAAGCGCAACTCGGGAAACATCTCGGGTTTATAGAACTCCGCGGCCGCCGCGGCTTCCCGCATGGGTCGCGTCGGCGGCTGGAGCGTCAAAAGCGCGGCGATTTTCGCCTGTTCCTGTTTGCGGGTCCCTTCCAGTTCCCGCACCGTGGCGGCATTGACCTTGCCGCTCTTCACCTGCACGATGATCTTGTGGTACGGTCCGTCGTCTTTTTCCTGGAAATAAAGGACCCCGTCCACCCCTCGATCCGCCCCCTTCTTCTTGTCCTGGGCCGGGGCCGCGTCCACCATCCCCAGGGCCCACCATTCGAACTGATGGCGATTCTCCTCTGCCAGGGCCGCGGCGCTTTTGGCATCCGCGGGCTCGCCGATGACCTCAAAGTCCTCCAACTCTTCGGGGCCGAAGGTGTCGTGCAGCCGCTTCTTAATCAACGTGATGGCCAGGTGCGTGATATCAATGCCGATCCAGCGCCGCTTCAACCGCTCGGCCACGGTGACGGTGGTGCCGCAGCCGCAGAAGGGGTCCAGGACGATATCGCCTTTTTTGCTGGAGGCGTTGATAATCCTTTCTAATAAAGCCTCAGGTTTCTGGGTGGGATAGCCGAGTCTCTCTGGATCATTTGCATTTAATATACTAATCGGCCACCAATCCTCAGGCACTTTCCCCAGAGGATGAGGTTTATAAATTTTACTCGTACCTTTATGCCTACCCCACATAGAGTCATCAGTTCTATTAATTCCTTCTGCCTGATAAGGAATTCTGATTGTATCTGGGTAAAAATTATAATGATTACTATTTGAATATCTAAAAATAACATCATGTCTTCTTGGAAAATCTTTTTTAGATGAGCCACCACCTTTGTAAGCCCAAATTATTTCATTGCGAAAGTTTTTAAAATCAAAAATCGCATCCAAAACCATTTTCAAATAATGACTTGCCGTCGGATCGCAATGCAAATACAAAGAACCCGTGGGCTTCAGGACCCGGTGCAGTTCCACCAGGCGCACCGCCATCATGGTGAGGTAGGCCATCATGTCGTTCCGCCCCAGGAAGGCCATGAGGGCCTGGAGCAGGTCCGCCAGCTTGGGCCGGTCGCCTCGGATCACGTCGTCATAGGCCGCCATGGCCTCCGGCCCCCAGTGCCAGGTGTCATCGAACGCGGTGATCTGGGCCGCGGACTTCTCCCCGCCTTTTTCGGCGAACAGGATATTGTAGGTGGCGTTGGAGTTGAACGGCGGGTCGAGATAAATCAGGTCCACGCTCCCCACGGGGATGCACCCGCTCCGGAGAATATCCAGGTTGTCCCCGAAAAAAAGCTGGTTTTTCCAGGCGTCCATTTATGCCCCACCCAGTTCCTTGAGGAGTTCCTCCACTTGACGTTTGAGCACCGGCAGATCAAGTTCGACGATATTCCAGACTTCATCCAAATCTATGTCAAAATAATCATTCACCAGGACATTGCGAAACCCCGCAATTCCAGTCCATTCCCCCTCAGGTTTCTTGGCCTTGAGAGAGTCGGAAAGCCGCTTAGTCGACTCGGCCATAACTTGCAAATTCCTGAGCACCGCGCCTTGAATAAGATCGGAAGCCATGAAAGATTCTTTGCCGCCAAAGACGAATCGCTCGATGCGCCCTATGCACTCGCTAATGTGTATCAGATAAAGGCGATCATCTTTCATAATGGCCTGGCCTCCTTGAGGACCCGTTCACGTATGTACCAATGGACTGCCTTTTCGGTGACCACATGAACCTTACAGCCGAGTAACTCCTCAAGGTCCACTAAGAGGCCGCCAGGGAAAAATGGGGTGCGATGGGGGCCGGCATCCACTAGAAAATCTACGTCGCTTTCCGGCCCCGCCTCGCCCCGGGCCGCGGAGCCGAAGATGCGGACATTATGCGCCCCGTGTTTGGCGGCGATTTTTAAGATTTCTTGCCGCTTTTCCCGCAACAATTCGGTAAGGCCCATGAGCGTTTTCCTCCTGCCCAAGTATCCGGGTATAATATCACAAATTTCTGTTGGCGGCTGATTCGATTTGACCGATCGACATAGGTAGGCCCTTGCGGGCTTTCCCTGTCACACCACCGGGCGTACGGGTCCGTACCCGGCGGTTCGGATGGTTAAGCTATCTTTCTGGTGCTAAAGTTGGGAGGCCAAGCGAGATAAAAT
>Ga0194113_10009090_pt1 | contig 12064 bp, 9 predicted proteins | sample TA2MahC200mmetaG_FD_146193 | JGI IMG/M metagenome (GOLD analysis project Ga0194113, IMG submission 146193) | Freshwater microbial communities from Lake Tanganyika, Tanzania - TA2015017 Mahale Deep Cast 200m | ecosystem: Environmental > Aquatic > Freshwater > Lake | place: Tanzania: Lake...
TTATTTTTTGCTCCTCGCTCAAGAAGCGCATGAATGTCGATTGGTAACATTAATGACTCCTTAGCCATTAACATTGCTTTTTCAGATGACCCACCAATACCTATACCAATGACACCTGGAGGACACCAGCCAGCACCCATTTCTGGAATGACTTTAAGCACCCAATCTACGATGCTATCGGAAGGATTCAGTGTCGTAAATTGTGCTTTATTTTCTGAACCCCCACCCTTAGCACTAATAGATACACTCACTTTGTCACCTTTAATTATTTTTACATGTGTAATGGCAGGTGTATTGTCTTTTGTATTTTGTCTCTGACCTGCAGGATCTAACACCATTGATGGTCGAAGTGGATTGTCTTTATTTGTATAAGCGCCCTTCACACCCTCATTCACCATTTCTTCAATTGAGAGGTCAGATAACCATGTCACATCCATCCCTATTTCTATAAAAGCAATGACAATACCTGTATCCTGACATAAAGGTCTTTGCCCCAATGCGCTCATTTTGGAGCTTGTTAAAATTTGAAATATTGCATCTTTGGCAGGAATAGATTGTTCTTTTTTATACGCCTCGCGCATCGAAGAGATAAAATCCTCTGAGTGGTAATAAGAAATAAATTGAAGAGCATCAGTGATGCTTTGAATAAAATCTCCTTTTTTGATTAAAGTCACTGTCTTTTAAATTTCATTAATTTCAATAATTTTTTTGGGCTTATATTCTGACATTTGATCAAAATTTAAATATCGATAAATTGAATCTAAATCTTTTGAAAGTTTTTGATTACCAATTGCAAGATATTCAGTAAGCGTTGGAATCTTTCCTAAAGTTGCGCAAACTGCTGCGAGCTCTGCAGAGCCCAAATAAACTTGAGCATCTTTGCCCATACGATTATCAAAATTTCGAGTACTTGTAGAAAAAACATGGGCTGCATCTTCAACTCTGGCTTGATTACCCATACAAAGAGAACATCCAGGGACTTCTGTCCTAGCGCCCACTTTATTAAAAACTGAATAGACGCCCTCTTTCTTAAGCTCTGTTTCATCCATTCGAGTGGGAGGTACGATCCATAATCGTGTTGGGATTTTATCTGTATCTTCAAGCACTTTAGCTGCTGCTCGATAATGTCCAATATTAGTCATACAACTGCCAATGAACACCTCATTAATTTTATTACCTGCAATCTCAGACAAGGTCTTAATGTTATCTGGATCATTTGGACATGCAATTAATGGTTCTTTAATTTCATCAAGATTAATTTCAATGATACTTGCGTACTCTGCATCATGATCAGCTTCTAATAATGCTGGATTATTTAACCAATCCTCCATGGCTTTCATGCGACGCAATAATGTTCTTTTATCTTCATAATTGTTATCAACTAAATTTTTAATAAGTGCAATATTAGATTTGATATATTCAATGATCGGTTCTTTGTTAAGCTTTACCGTACATCCATTTGCAGATCTTTCAGCCGATGCATCAGCAAATTCAAATGCTTGTTCAATTTTTAGATCAGGCAACCCTTCAATTTCTAAAATGCGACCATTAAAAATATTTTTTTTATTTTGTTTTGCTACTGTAAGGTCTCCATTTTTAATCGCTACATAAGGTATTGCATTCACAAGATCTCTTAATGTGATACCAGGCTGCATCCTGCCCTTAAATCTCACTAAAACAGACTCCGGCATATCAATAGGCATAGCGCCTATAGCTGAAGCAAAGGCTACGAGTCCAGAGCCTGCTGGAAATGAAATACCAATAGGAAAGCGCGTATGTGAATCACCGCCTGTTCCCACGGTATCTGGAAGTAAAAGACGATTGAGCCAAGAGTGAATAATGCCATCCCCGGGCCTTAATATTACACCGCCTCGACTTGACATAAACTCAGGCAATTCATGTTGCAATTTAAGATCTACTGGCTTTGGATAAGCTGCTGTGTGGCAAAAACTTTGCATCACTAAATCAGCATTAAATCCGAGACAAGCCAATTCTTTTAGTTCATCTCTTGTCATAGCACCCGTTGTATCTTGAGAACCCACTGATGTGACTTTAGGTTCGCAATATGTTCCAGGCCTTACACCAACACCATCGGGTAATCCACAGGCACGTCCTACCATTTTCTGTGCAAGCGTAAATCCTTTTTTAGAAGAAGCCGCTGGAGCAGGAGTTAAGAATAAAGTACTACGAGGTAATTCTAAAAACTCTCTGGCCTTAGATGTGAGTCCACGACCAATAATAAGGGGTATTCTTCCACCTGCACGATATTCGTCCGCAAGCGTAAATGGAGTTAAATTGAATGAAGCAATCAATTCATTTTTGCTATTTAAAATACTACCCTCAAACGGTCTAATAATAATTTCATCGCCAGTTTTCATTTGACTGACATCACATTCAATGGGAAGTGCACCTGAGTCTTCTGCTGTATTAAAAAATATGGGTGCAATTTTACTACCCAATATAATTCCACCTGTTCTTTTGTTTGGAATATAAGGAATATCATTTCCCATGTGCCATTGGACAGAATTAATGGCTGACTTTCTTGATGAACCGGTGCCGACAACATCACCTACATAAGCAATGGGTAATTGCTTTAATTTTAATTCTTGAATCGTTTGAATACCATTCGGCATTTTATTAGTTAACATGGCTTTTGCATGCAATGGAATATCTGATCTTGACCAAGCTTCTTGCGCTGGCGACAAATCATCAGTATTTGTTTCGCCATCCACTTTAAAAACTAATGCTTTAATTTCTTTTGGTAATGCTGGTTTTTTTAAAAACCAATCACCATTTGCCCATGACTCCATTAATCTCATTGCGGCTTTATTACCTGACTTTACTTTTTCACTTACATCATGAAATGCATCAAAAATTAAAATAATATGAGATAGAACTTTAACGACTTCATCAGCAAGATCTGAATCTAGAAGTGATATAAGTGATTGAACGTTATAGCCACCGACCATCGTTCCTAATAATTCAATCGCATATTTAGGTGAAATGATTGAAGATTTTTCAATGCCCTTAGCAATATCTGTGAGGTAAGCAGCTTTTATATATGCAGCTTGATCCACACCTGATGGGGCGCGATGACAAAATAATTCCATCAACGCTTCGGTATCTTTAATATGAGGTGATTTAAGTAATGTTATGAGTTCTGCGGTTTGCTTAGCCGTCAGAGGAAGAGGCGGCAGACCCTCTTTTAAACGATCAGCAGCTTCTTTTCTGTAATCATCAATCATTGTATGTAAACGGGCTTAAAAAAATTAAATGGGTGAGAAGCTCTAGTATAAAGCCAATACATTCATCTTTAAAAGATAAATCAGTAGATTATGGCGGAAGGGGCGGGATTCGAACCCGCGTTAGGTTATTCACCTAAACACGCTTTCCAGGCGTGCGACTTAAACCACTCATCCACCCTTCCAAAAGAGACGAAATTATAACTTAAGGGTCAGTTACATTAAGAATCATCTTTTCTCACTTGATTAAAGTTGATACTCGTATTAAGGTTGATCTATTGAATTTATTTACCATACATCTATTGCTGTATATCCGTTTTAATAATTTCATAACTTATTAATATATATAATATATTTTATTAATTAATTATCAACTTAGGGGTAATTTATGGGCTTAGAAACATTGAATAATCTTGGGGTGAAACATCCTTTCAAGGCCAAATATGACAATTACATTGGTGGAAAATTTGTGCCTCCAGTGGATGGTAAATATTTTGAAAATATTTCGCCTGTTACAGGTAAAGTATTCTGCGAAGTTGCAAGATCAAATGAAAAAGACATAAATCTTGCATTAGATGCAGCGCACGCAGCGAAAGATGGCTGGGCTAAAAAGAGCCCTACTGAGCGCGCTAATCTCCTCATGCAAATGGCTGACATTATGGAAAAAAATCTTTCAACGATTGCGATCGTGGAAACGATTGATAATGGCAAGCCGCTTCGTGAAACCACATATGCTGATATTCCTTTAGCGATTGATCACTTTAGATATTTTGCAAGCTGCGTCAGAGCACAAGAAGGTAGCATCGGTGAAATTGATCACGACACTATGGCTTATCACTTCCATGAGCCCCTTGGTGTTGTTGGACAAATCATTCCATGGAACTTTCCTATTCTTATGGCAGCATGGAAATTAGCACCTGCAATTGCTGCTGGAAATTGCGTTGTGTTAAAACCTGCAGAACAAACACCTGTGTCATTGCTAGTCGTTGTTGAGCTTGTGGGTCATCTCCTTCCACCTGGCGTATTAAATATTGTAAATGGTTTCGGATTAGAAGCTGGTAAGCCACTTGCAAGTTCACCTCGTATTGCAAAAATTGCATTTACCGGTGAAACATCAACAGGTCGCTTAATCATGCAATATGCCTCACAAAATCTTATTCCTGTCACATTGGAGCTTGGGGGTAAATCACCTAACATTTTCTTTGAAGATGTGATGGATAAAGATGACAACTTCTTTGATAAAGCTCTTGAAGGCTTCACATTATTTGCACTTAACCAAGGCGAAGTATGTACTTGCCCTTCACGCGCACTGATCCAAGAATCTATATACGATAAATTTATGGAACGTGCACTTAAACGTGTTGCAGCAATCAAACAAGACAATCCCCTTGATATGACAACCATGATCGGCGCTCAGGCATCAAGTGAGCAAGTTGAAAAAATTATGTCTTATATGAAAATTGGTCAAGAAGAAGGTGCTCAAGTCCTCATTGGTGGAAACCGCAAAAAATTAAGTGGTGAGTTAGCAGATGGTTATTACATTGAGCCTACTGTATTCAAAGGCCATAACAAAATGCGTATTTTCCAAGAGGAAATTTTTGGACCTGTCGTTTCAGTAACAACATTTAAAGATGAAGATGAAGCACTTGAAATCGCAAACGATACGCTTTATGGCTTAGGCTCAGGTGTATGGTCTCGTAACGGCAATCGCGCATTTAGGATGGGCAAAGGCATTCAAGCAGGACGTGTATGGACTAATTGCTACCATGCTTATCCTGCTCATGCAGCATTTGGTGGTTATAAACAATCAGGTATCGGTCGCGAAACACATAAGATGATGCTTGATCATTACCAACAAACAAAGAATCTTTTAGTGAGCTATAGTGAAAATAAACTTGGTTTCTTTTAAGATTCAATTTAACTAAAACTAAAGGCAAGGCTTTAAGTCTTGCCTTTCTTTTTTATGGAAAAAACTTTTACACGCATAGATACAACAGAAGCCGCAAACAAGCTGATTGATTCTTTAAAAGAAAAATATGGTGAAATCATATTTCATCAATCAGGCGGTTGTTGTGATGGAAGTGCGCCTATGTGTTACCCCAAAGGTGAATTTTATTTGGGTGGCTCTGACGTGGAGGTGGGTATTACGCATGGTGTCCATTTTTATATGGGCGCTAGTCAATTCTCGTATTGGGAACATACACATTTAACCCTTGATGCCATTCCTGGCAATGGCGGACAATTTTCTCTCGAAAATGGAACAGGTATGCGTTTTATTATTCGGTCACGCTTATATAGTGATGAAGAATGGGCTTATTTAAGTCAACATCCCGTGAAACAGTGCGGGTAAAAGATGTTCCCTTAGGTTAAAATAATCACTGGCGGGCCTCCCCGCATTGTAATTTAGCCAACCTGGTCAGGTGCGGAAGTAAGCAGCCACAACTAAAGAAACAAGTGCCGGGGGTCTGGCTCGCCTCTTTATTAACTTGGATTGGTTAAACATTATTCATGAGTTATCAAGTTCTTGCTCGCAAATATCGCCCTCGTTCATTTGATACGCTCGTGGGTCAAGCACATGTCGTCCAAGCTCTCAAAAATGCACTTGATCAAAAAAGACTTCATCATGCTTATCTTTTTACAGGCACGCGTGGTGTGGGTAAAACCTCATTAGCGCGTATTCTTGCAAAATCTCTTAATTGCGATAAAGGCATCAGTTCATCGCCTTGCGGTATTTGTAAAGCTTGTACTGAAATAGATCAAGGACGCTACGTAGATTTAATTGAAGTGGATGCTGCATCCAATACCCAAGTAGATAATATGCGAGATCTTTTAGATAACGCACAATATGCACCTACCCAAGGGCAATTTAAGATTTACATCATCGATGAAGTGCATATGCTTTCAAAAAGTGCATTTAATGCGATGTTGAAAACATTAGAAGAGCCGCCAGAACACGTCAAATTTATTTTAGCAACGACTGACCCACAAAAAGTCCCTGTCACTGTTTTATCGAGATGCTTGCAATTTAATTTAAAACAAATGCCTTCTTTTTCTATTTCAGAATATCTAGAAAAAATATTAAAAGAAGAGTCCATTAATTATGAAATAAATGCGATTTATCTCATCGCAAAAGCAGCCAATGGAAGTATGCGTGATGCATTATCAATTCTCGATCAAGGGATTGCTTATTGTGGCGGCACTATCGAAGAAGCTACGATCAAGAGAATGCTAGGCGCTATTGACCAATCCTACTTATTCAATTTAATGCATGCAGTCATAGAGCAAGACGGCCTTAAAGCGATCGAGATTGCAAAACAAATGAATGAAAGAAATCTTTCATTTGATGCAGCACTTCTTGATCTTGCTAACCTCACTCAAACTATCAGCGTGGCTCAAGCTATCCCAGATAGTTTAGAAGCTTCATATCTTGATCGCGATCTAGTGATCGCATTAACAAAAAAAATAAGCGCAGAACAATTACAGCTTTTATATCAAATTGCTATATTAGGTCGACGAGATCTTTATTTAGCACCTGAAGAGTTTGCGGGATTTACCATGACACTTTTAAGAATGCTTTCTTTTGTACCTCAGGATGTTATTACTTCTAAACCGATAGAGCCTGCAAAAACAGAAATTCCAACTCATGTAGCCAAGCCAGAAGTGATTTCAAAGCCTGATGAAACCTCTTCTGATGTGTTTGAGATTAAAAAAAAAATTGATGTTATAGATGAAATTAAAGATAAAGCAATAAAAAAGACATTATCATTCCACGGAAACTGGCGTGAGCTTGCAGATCAATTGAAATTGGGCTTAGTGAAAGCCCTGGCACAACAATCAGAGCTTGTCAGCTTTAAAGATAATGAGATGATTTTATCTATTGCAGATGAGCATAAACATCTCCTTAATGAAACTTACCAAAAGAAATTGGAGTTAAGTTTATCTGAGCATTTTAATCAGCGTATCAAACTTGTCATCTTACAAAAAGGTGCCAATAATTCACCACTTAAACAAAAACAAGAAGAACACTTAACACTCATGAAAGACACGGAAGAAGCTATGTTACAAGATCAGTTCGTACAATCATTACTTACAGAATTTAATGCTGAAATTATTCCATCGAGCATTAAACCTAATCAATCTTTATAAGGAGTCCTCATATGATGAAAGGTGGCATGGGCAATTTAATGAAGCAAGCTCAAATGATGCAAGCTAATATGCAGAAAGCCCAAGATGAACTTGGGCAGATTGATGTCGAGGGTTTAGCGAGTAACGGACTTGTTAAAATCGCTATCTCTTGCAAGCATCAAATTAAAAAAATCTCTATTGATCCCTCTGTCATGAGTGATCACGAGATGCTAGAAGATCTTTTAATCGTGGCTTTTAAAGATGCATTACAAAAAATTGAACAAACAACAAATGCCAAAATGGGCAATATGCTCCCACCCGGTATGAAATTACCCTTCTAATTCGATTAGATGAAAAATACAGAAGCTCTTGAACAGCTCGTCGACGCCTTAAGGTGCTTACCTGGTATCGGTCCTAAATCAGCTTTACGTATGGCTTACCATCTCTTACAACATGACAGAAAACGTGCATCTCAACTTGCAAGTTCAATTGTCAATGCTATCGAACTTATAGGGCATTGCTCACATTGCAATAATTTTTCTGAGGAAGTAATCTGCTCACTTTGCTCATCCAAAGAACGAGACCCTACTCTTCTTTGTGTCATTGAAATGCCAAGTGATCTTATGATGCTAGAACAAACACATTCTTATAACGGTATGTATTTTATATTAATGGGTAAACTTTCACCTTTGGATGGTATTGGTCCTAAAGATATTCATTTGGATAGGCTTTTGAAACGACTGGATGCAGGTATCGTCAAAGAAGTCATTTTAGCTAATAATTTTACAGTGAGTGGTGATGCTACAGCTCATTACGTCACTGAACTTCTTAAATCTCGTGGTATTAAATTAAGTCGTATTGCAAGAGGTTTACCTATGGGTGGAGAGATTGAATATGTCGATAGTGGCACACTCGCTCAAGCTATGATTGAAAGAAAAACGATTAAAGACTAAAGATAATTTAAAAGATCTATGGGCTTATCAATGATATGGTGAGCATTCCAATTTTTACCATCATCGCCTACTTCTAAATATCCATAACGTGCAATCATACTTATCATGCCAGCATCATTGGCTGCTTTGATATCTCGTCTATCATCTCCTAAATAAATCACTTCAGATGGTTGAATAGAAAGTATCGATACAGCTTTCATAAGACCTTCAGGAGAGGGTTTTGGCGTATTTACGTCATCACCCGAAATAAGACATTGCGCAAGTTTCAAAAGAGGATGAGCCATTACAATCGGTACTGAAAATTTACTTGATTTATTAGTCACGATACCCCAAGGGATTTTTTTACGGGTTAAATCTTGAATTAATGCTTCTACACCATCCATGCATTGCACATCTTGATTGAATATTTCTTTATAAATGTCTAAAAATTCTCCAATACGAGAATCAAATAAAGGATCATTTTTATCGATATCAAATCCAGCTTTAAGAAGTCCAGCGGCGCCGTGAGAAGCAAAGGGACGAGCTTTTAAAAAAGGAATGGGGGGTAAATTATATTTTAGTCTTAATTGATTAAGGGCTCCTATAAGTTGCGGTGCACTATCAATCAAAGTGCCATCTAGGTCGAAAAGAACTGCTTTCATTGTGAGTCTTTGGTGACTTCAATCAGGTAATTGACTGATACATCATCACCTAATTTGTAGATATCTGTGATGGGGTTATAAGTCATACCTGTTAGTGTTTTAATATTTAAATTTTCTTGTCTGCACCAACCAATCAACTCAGAAGGTTTAATAAATTTTTCATAATCGTGTGTGCCACGTGGCAATAACTTCAGAATATATTCAGCACCAATCACAGCAAATAAGTAGGCCTTAATATTGCGGTTAATCGTTGACATAAAAAGTGTGCCGCCCGGTTTTAAAATTTTTGCGCATAAAGACACAATGTTTGATGGTTCTGGCACATGCTCTAGCATCTCCATACATGTAATGACATCAAATAAAGGGCCATCTTGTGAAGCTAAGACTTCCAATGAGGTACATTGATAATCAATATCGAGTTTAGATTGAAGTGCGTGAAGCTTTGCAATGTTAATCACTTTTTCACCCATATCAATACCCGTCACATCCGCGCCCAGTTTTGCCATGGACTCGGACAAAATGCCTCCACCACAGCCAACATCGAGTACTTTTTTGTTTTTTAAATTCACTTTTTCGTGAATAAAATTAAGACGAAGTGGGTTGATCTGATGAAGTGGTTTAAATTCACTTCCCTCATCCCACCATTTATGAGCGAGCTCATTAAATTTATCGACTTCTTCTTGTGAAACGTTTATATGTTTTGTTTTATCTTGAGTTGCCATCTTAGCGCTATATCCTTACATGCTTGAATATCCATGGATGCGAAGTGCCCTTCTTCATATTGCAATATGCCATTTACCCAAACATGACTGACTTCTTCCCGTGATGCTGCATAAATTAAATGGCTCATCGGATCATACATGGGCAATGTTGATATATGGTCCATATTAAATATAGTCAAATCGGCACATTTACCTTTTTCGATAGATCCGATGCGATCGTCTAAGCCTAATGCTTTTGCAGCATTAATGGTCATCATCTCTAAAGATGTTTTAGCATTAAGTGTTGCAGGATTTTTTGTGAGCCCTTTAGCAAGTAAAGACGCTAATTGCATATCATGCAATAAATCTTGCTTATTGTTACTCGCACTACCATCGGTGCCTATACATATATTCATGCCATGTTTTTGTAATGTGCTTATATCAGCCATACCACTCCCTAATTTTAAATTTGAAACTGGGCAATGAATGACTGATGCAGATTCTTTTGAGAGTATGGTTAAGTCTTCTTCGTTCAAATAAATAGAATGAACCGCCATAAATTGTGGGCTCAAAATGCCAAGACGATTTAGTCTTTCAATAGGCCTTAATTGGTATTGTTTTAAACTTTCTTGAATCTCATCTTCAGTTTCATGCACATGCATATGCATAGTGAGATTAAGCTGATTGGCATAGGTTAATACTTGAGAAAGCGTTTTATCTGAAACTGAATATGGTGCATGCGGTGCTAAGCTTGAAGTAATTAATGCTTCATCTCGCCAGCCATCTCGAGCCTCAAGCCCTTTCATCAAGTAATCGTCCCCATCATTCGCGTAATTCGATGGATAATCCATCACAAAAAGCCCAATGTTCGCTCTCATACCGCTTTGTTTAATTGCGCGCGATGCTGCTTCAGGATAAAAATACATTTCATTGAATGTCGTTACACCACTCTTTAACATTTCAGCGCATGCAATTAATGTGCCGTCATATACAAAATCAGGGGTGACCCATTTTTTTTCATGCGGCCAAATAGATTCGTTAAGCCATGTATGAAGTGGTTGATCATCTGCAAAACCTCTAAATAAATTCATTGCAGCATGTGTATGCGCATTGATAAGACCGGGAGTCACAATATGATGGTGAAACTGAAAGTGCTCTTGAGTTTGATAAAGTGAAGCAACTTTTTTTGTCTCAATAATATCAATGATTCGATCCTTATCAATAACGATCGAATGATCTTCTAGTGTTATGTTATGCGGCCTAACAGGACAGATCCATTTTGCAGAAATAATCGTGCTGACATGCTGAACTTGAGGATCTGCCATCAGGTATTAATCGAAGGGATGTTTAAGAACAATCGTTTCATCACGCTCAGGGCCTGTGGATAGAACATGAATTGGCACTTCACATAATTTTTCTAATGTTTTGAGGTAATGCTGTGCATTTTTAGGTAAGGCATCCCATGATTTAATTCCAAATGTATTTTCATTCCAACCATCGACTTCAATCAGGATTGGCTTACAACGCGCCACTTGATCGGCACCCAACGGCAGTAGATCAATTTTTTTACCATCTAGTTCGTAGCCTACGCATATCCCAATTTTTTTTATGCCATCTAATACATCTACCTTTGTAATGCATAAACCTGTCAGACTATTAATCATGGCGGAGCGTTTTAATGCCGTAGCATCAAACCAGCCACAACGTCTTTTACGTTTAGTGACTGTGCCAATTTCTTTACCCTTCGTTGACATTTGATATCCAGGTGTATTTTCAGTTTCAATATCGAGTTCACTTGGAAAAGGGCCGCCACCCACACGCGTGGTATATGCTTTTGTTATGCCTAAAATATAATGCAACATATGAGGACCCACACCAGCGCCTGCTGCTGCTTGGCCTGAAACACAATTTGATGAAGTCACATAAGGATAAGTACCATGATCAATATCTAAAAGTGAGCCTTGCGCACCTTCAAATAATAGATTTTTATTTTTGGCGTTCGCCTCATAAAGTTTTTGTGATATATCGGCAAGATATGGTTTAATTTTCTCCGCATGCGTCATTGAAAGATCGAATTGTTCATTGACATCAATCGGATCTTTTTTCAAATAATGCTGCAAGACAAAATTATGGTAATCCATGACCTCGATGAGTTTCTTTTTAAATGAGTCTGGATTAAGTAAGTCATAGACGCGGAGTGAACGACGCGCGACTTTGTCTTCGTACGAAGGGCCAATACCCTTGCCCGTTGTGCCGATTTTCGATTCACGCATCGTTTCCCTAGCTTGGTCGAGTGCAACATGGTGTTTTAAAATCAACGGGCAGCCTGGACTTACAAAAAGACGATTACTGACCTCAATACCATCTTTTTCGAGTGTTTTAATTTCATGAAGCAAATGTTC
>Ga0194113_10009095_pt1 | contig 12062 bp, 9 predicted proteins | sample TA2MahC200mmetaG_FD_146193 | JGI IMG/M metagenome (GOLD analysis project Ga0194113, IMG submission 146193) | Freshwater microbial communities from Lake Tanganyika, Tanzania - TA2015017 Mahale Deep Cast 200m | ecosystem: Environmental > Aquatic > Freshwater > Lake | place: Tanzania: Lake...
GAGCTGCCGCTGGTGGTCATCGACGTGCAGCGCGCCGGGCCGAGCACCGGTTTGCCGACGAAGACCGAGCAGACGGACCTGGGCATCGCGCTGTACGGACGGCACGGCGAGTGCCCAGTTCCCGTGCTGGCCGCTGCGACGGCAGAGGACTGTTTCTACACGGCGTACGAATCCGTGCGTCTGGCCACCAAGTACATGACCCCGGTGCTCCTGCTCTCCGACAGCTTCCTGGCGAACAGTTCGGGAGCGTTCCGAATTCCGTCCGCCAGCTCGCTTCCCGATCTGCGGATCGAGGCGCCGCGCGGCGCCGAGGGTTTCGCGCCGTACCGGCGCGACCCCGTCACACTGGCAAGGCCCTGGGCCACGCCCGGCATGGCCGGCATGCTGCATCGGGTCGGCGGGTTGGAGGGCGAGTCGGTGACGGGCAAGGTGAGTTACGACGGCGAGAACCACCAGCAGATGGTGCACGAGCGTGCCGCCAAAATCGCGCGGATCGCCGACGATATCCCACCGGCCGCGGTCAGCGGCGAGGATGCGGGCGAGCTGTTGGTGATCGGGTGGGGCAGCACGTACGGCGCCATCGCGGGCGCCGTGCACGAGATGCGGCTCAAAGGCCGGCCCGTGTCGCATCTGCATCTCCGCTACATCCATCCCCTGCCGCGCAACATGGATGAAGTCCTGAGCCGTTTCAGGCAGGTCCTCGTGCCGGAGAATAACCTCGGCCAATTGCGGTCGCTGCTCGGCAGCCGATTCCCCCGCGGCTTTCACGGGCTCAACAAGGTGGACTGCCGGCCGTTTCGCATTCGGGAAGTCACCGCGGCGATCGAGGCGATCTTGAGCGGGCGTTCGGCCGAAGCGTGCGTTTCCCAGTAGTTGTGTTTGATCGAGTCACGAAATCTCGGGGAGAACAACCTCGTGAGTACTGCCACGACTGAACTGACACCCAAGGATTTTCGTTCCGGCCAGGAAGTCCGCTGGTGTCCCGGATGCGGGGACCACACGATTCTGACACAGGTTCGCAAGGTGCTTCCGACGCTGGGAGTGCCGCCTGAGAAAATCGTGTTCGTGTCCGGCATCGGCTGCTCATCACGGTTCCCCTACTACGTCAACACCTACGGGTTCCACGGCATCCACGGGCGGGCGCCAAGCATTGCCATGGGTATCAAATGCGCCAATCCAGCGCTCTCGGTGTGGGTCGTCACGGGTGACGGCGATGGACTGTCGATCGGCACGAACCACTTGATCCACGCGATGCGCCGCAACATCGACATCAACATCCTCCTGTTCAACAACCGCATTTACGGTTTGACGAAGGGCCAGTACTCGCCGACGTCCGAATTCGGGACGCGGTCGAAATCGAGCCCGTGGGGCAGCATCGAACAGCCACTCAGTCCCATCCGGATGGCGCTGGCCGCGGAGGCGACGTTTGTGGCCAGGGCCGTCTACGCCGACGTGGCCCACCTTGGCATAGTGCTCGAAGCCGCCGCGCGCCACAAGGGCGTCTCCTTTGTCGAAATCCTCCAGAACTGCTCGGTCTTCAATGATGGAGCGTACACGAACCTCATCGATCGGTCGCAGGCCGAGGATTCCCGGGTCCATCTGGAACACGGTCAGCCCGTCCGGTTCGGTGCGGCAGGAAGGAAGGGCATCGGTCAGCGAAACATGGCGCCGTGCGTGATCGACCTTGATCAGGAGGGAAGTGACGAACGTGAGATCCTGATTCACGACACTCGAGCGACGTCACCCGCCTTGGCCTCGCTGTTGGCCTCGTTGGAGCCGCCCGCGTTTCCGACGGCGTTGGGCATCTTCCGCGACGTGGAGAAACCGACGTACGACGCGCTGCTGACGTCGCGCGCGGCGGAAGTTGTCGCGAAGAAGGGCCAGGGTGACCTGGACCAGTTGCTTCAATCCGGCACGGTCTTCGAGGTCCGATGAACGACGAGACACCAGCGTGCTTCGGCGAGGATCCGGGACGCCACGACCATGACAGACGCCGTCAACAACTCGCCACCGTCGGTCTACCGGCTCGTGCAGCCCGCGAGCGGCGGCAGCGTGTCGCGCGGGAACGACGACGTTCACGACCGCGCTGGGGAGGAACAGCTCCTGCGGCAGCAGGCGGCCTGGTTCTGTCGTTTGCGTTGGCTTGTGGTCGCGGTGCTGACGCTGGCCGGATGCGTCGGGCTCCTTGCCGGCAGCAGCACCCTGGCGGGAATCCAAGTGCCGCGGGACTGGCCCTGGGCCGCCGCCACGATTCTGGCCGTGGCGAATCTCCTCTTCGGCGCGGCACTGACGCGCGGCAGAGCGTTCGGCTCGATCCGGCAGCTCCGCCTGCTGCTCTGGCTGCAGATCGGTCTGGACCTGCTCGTGCTGACGGCCGTCGTTCATTGCGTGGGCAGTGTCGAGACGTATGCGCCGTTCGCGTATCTCTTTCACATCATCCTGGCGTGCGTCTTCTTCCGGCCCGCGCCGAGTCTGCTCGTCGTGACGCTCTCCGCGGTGCTTTATCTCGCGTGCTTGGTGCTGGAATCCAGCGGCGCGATCGAACCGACAACGATCCTCGGCGGGCCGGGCGTCGTGAACCGCGCATCGCTGACCGTCGGGCCGCTCATCGTCCAGGTTGCATCGGCCTTCGCCATCTGGACGATCATCTGGTGCCTGACTTCCCGGCAAGCGAGCATTCTGAGACGCCGCGAACGAGATCTGGTGCTCAGCCATGCTCGCCTGACCGCCAGCATCGACGAGCGATCGCGGCACATGCTGCAGACCACGCACCAGCTCAAAGCGCCCTTTGCCGCCATCCATGCGCTTGCACAGCTCATGCTCCGCGCGCACGCTTCAACGATGCCGGACAAAGCGGTTGCGCTCGTCCGAGCGATCGAGGCTCGCTGCAACGGTCTCTCGCGGCAGATCCAGGACATGGTGCAACTCGCCAACCTCCGGTCCGCATCCCAGACGCCACCCGCCGCGGCACCGCTCGATCTGGCCGACATCGTGCGGAGCGTGGTGGCCGGCAGCGAACCGGCGGCGAGCCAGCGGGGAATCTCGATCGCCGCCAGCCTGGAGCCGGCCGTCGTCAACGCGGTGGAGGACCACATGCGCATGATCGTCGACAACTTGGTGACCAACGCGGTCAACTACTCGTTCGAAGGCGGCACGGTGGATGTGACCTTGGGCAATGGCGGCGGCGATCCCGCCGCTCGGCTGATCGTGCGCGATCGGGGGATCGGCATCCCGGCCGACAAAATCGCGCGGATCTTCGACGACTATTTCCGTACAACCGAGGCGACGAAACACAACCAACATTCCACCGGCCTGGGACTGGCCATCGTGCGGCACGTGGCCCAAGCCGCGGGCATTGATGTCGAGGTGCGAAGTGCACCCGGGTGGGGAACCTGTTTCACCCTGACGATTCCACGATGACGATTCACGCGAAAACAGGAGGGTGTTCCGCGAGACAACCCCAGCGACCGGGCCGGAATATTCGGCCGTCGGGAACTTGAGGCGGGCGCGCGGCAGCGAGTGTGGCCGCGCGACCCGCGCCGCCATACACTGTGTATGGCATGACGACAATGTGAGAATGGAACGGGGCGCCCCGTGCCGGCGCGAGCAACCTGAGACGTTCGGCAATCGCACCACGCCGCCCGTACGCCCGTTTCGCCAACAAAGAAAGGTCCCCCTGGCATGGCACAGATCCTGATCATCGACGACGACAAGGACTTCTCGCAGACCGTGGCCGAGGTGCTCGCTCTGGAAGGCCACGCCGCGACCGTCGAAAACGAATCCGCCAAGGCGCTCGAACGCGTGCGCCAAATGCACCCGGATGCCATCATCCTGGACGTGATGTTTCCCGAAAACCCCAGCGAGGGGTTTGAAATCGCCAGGAAGATCCGGGAAGATTTCGGGCAGATCCCGATCCTGATGCTGACGGCAATCAACCAGCGGTTCCCGCTCGGCTTCAGCAACAAGGACATTGATCCGAAGTGGATGCCGGTGACCGAATTCCTCGAGAAACCGGTGGATATGGACCAGTTGTGCAGAAAGATCGCCGGACTCGTCGGTTGAGGCGGGGCGCAACGTGTGTGCCGCACGCCCCCTGGTTCGGCCTCGCGGCAGATGCCCGGCCCGGAATGCCCTGCGGACAGGTCCAGTGACCTCTTGCCAGAACCGTGCCGAGGTGTCAAGGTGGTGAAGGAATCAACGAGGAAAGTACTGGAGACCATTCATGAGCGAAAAGGCCATTCTGAAGATCGACGGCAAGGAAATCGAACTTCCGATTCTGCAGGGCACGGAAGGGGAACGGGCGATCGACATCACGCAGCTGCGAGCGAAAACCGGATTCGTCACGTACGACCCGTCATTCGGGAACACCGCGTGCTGCTCCAGCAAGATCACGTTTGTCGATGGTGAGAAGGGCATCCTCCGTTATCGAGGCATTCCGATCGAGCAGTTCACGGGACATCCCAACTTCGCGGAGGTGGCTTGGCTGTTGATCTTCGGATCGCTGCCGACCCGCGGCGAACTCCAGGGATTCAGCGATCTGCTGACGGAAAACGAGCTGCTTCACGAGGGCATGAAGAACCAGTTCGATCACGTCACGAGCGAAGCACCGCCAATGGCGATTCTCTCTTCGGTGCTCAGCAATCTCTCCTGCTTCCATCCGCAGCTGTTGGCGGTGGACGATGTGGAATCGATGGCCGTGGCATCCGCTCGATTGATCAGCAAGGTTCGCACGATCGCGGCGTTCTCGTACCGCCGCTCGCGCGGTCTGCCTTTCATTTACCCCGATCCCAAGTTGCGGTATTGTGCCAACTTCCTGCACATGATGTTCTCGATCCCTTACCAGCAGTACCAAGTCACGCCGGAAATCGAGGACGCGCTGAACCTGGTGTTCATCCTCCACGCCGATCACGAACAGAACTGCAGCACGTCGACCGTTCGCACCGTCGGTTCCTCGCGCGCGAACCTCTACGCGTCGTGCGCGGCGGCCGTCAGCGCATTGTGGGGACCGCTCCATGGAGGCGCGAACACGGAAGTGCTCAACATGTTGGAAAAGATCCACGCGGGCGGCATGTCGGCCGAAGAAGTCGTTCGCGAGGCCAAGAAGAAGGACAGCGAGTTCCGCCTCTTCGGCTTCGGACACCGCGTGTACAAGACCTATGACCCCCGCGCGAAGATCCTCGCACAATCGTGCGACCGCGTGCTGGCGACGCTCCACCGCCAGGATCCCCTGTTGGATGTCGCCAGAAAACTCGAGGAACGGGCACTGAACGATTCCTATTTCGTCGAGAGGCGCCTGTATCCGAATGTGGACTTCTACAGCGGAATTCTGCTGCGGGCGATCGGGATTCCCAAGAACATGTTCCCCGTGTTCTTCTCCATGGGGCGGTTGCCGGGTTGGATTGCGCAGTGGAAGGAACAACACGAAGACCCGCACGGACGCATTACGCGACCGCGCCAGATCTACATGGGACCTAACCTCACCAATTACGTGCCCATCGACCAGCGCGGCTAGATGCAACTCATTGCGGCACGGCGCCGCCGTGCGCCGTGCCGCGCGGCTGCGCCCGCCAACACATTGACCGGCATCGGAGCGGAGTAATGTCGCAGTCTGTCACGATCTCGTTCGACTGCCTCCCCTTGCGCGCGATCAGCCGCTTTGACGTGCCCATCGACGCGCCGCCCGACTACGAAGCATTGGCAAACCGCATCCGCCGAGCCGTCGAAACCCATGGACTGCATAACAGCTACTACCTGCACCGCGCGAGCTGCGATTTCCACCTGACCAATGATCCCGCCGTCGGTTTGCTCTCCTTCCGGTTCGAGGGTGTCGTCTTGACGGATCCGGACGACCGCAGAACCCTGCATTGCCACCTCGATGTCGAACTGGTCGCCGAAACGTGCGACTGGCTGTCCGAACCCGTCGTGAAATGGTTCAGCGAAACGGTCCGCCGCGCCGTGCAATCCGAATTCGATCAGTTCATCCGATCCGGCGATCTGGACAGGACCGTGCAACGCATGCTGAGCCTGCAAAAGGACTGCGATGCCCACGGCGGTTTCCTCGGCATGTGGCTGTAACTGCCCGCGCCCGCGGACTTCCTCACCCGGTCGTCGGCTGCGCCGACTCTTTCAGCGACCCTGTTCTCGGACAAGTGATAAGCACAGATGGCAAGGCCGGAGCACAGATGATCGGCGTGCGTGTGTCCCGGACGAGGGATAAACACGGATGATCGGCCACATGTGCAGCACAAATCCACTCGCATGGGGGTGTGCTAGTCTTGCGGCGGCTCTCAATACAGCCGTTTGTGCTCGTCAGGATGCCGTCCGCGAACGATTTCGTGGATCGACAACCTCGCCAAAACCGATATAATCATTGATCATTAAAATTACTAAGTTAATTAATAATCGGGCTTGCGGCGCGGACGAGGGGCGCGGCTGAGCGGTTTCTGCCGGTAGGTGCTCCCTTCTGCTGGTGCCCCTTGGCAGCTGGCGCGATTGGCGTGTCGGCGAGGCTATGGGGACGGGTGCGGCGCGGCGCCGGGAGCGTTGCAGCGACGGTTTGTACCGTATCTGACGAGGCTGGCCATGATGACCACGGCAGTATGCGACCGTACTGAGCAATCCGTATCGAGGAACTGGGAGGGGAGGAGCGTTGTGGCATCCCACTCGAAGTGCGAGCCGGATGCGGAGGCTCTGGCGTGGTTGGATCTTCAAAGTCAGGCCTTGGAGGATGCGTCGCCTGAAGAGATCATTCAATGGGCGGTTGAGCACTATCATCCGAAACTGGCGATGGCCACGGCGTTCGGTCCGGAAGGCTGTCTCATTCTGTCGATGCTGGCCGTGATTGAGCCGTCGGTCTACGTATTCAACCTGGAGACGGGATACCAGTTTCAGGAGACGCTCGACACACGCGAGCGGATTGCTCGCAAGTACGGACTGGTGGTCGATCTGCAGCGACCTGATTTGGCGGTCGAGCACTACGAGGCGATGCATGGCGGCCCGATTTACAAGACCGATCCGGACCGCTGTTGTCGCGATCGGAAGCTAGCGGTGCTGCATCGCGTGGCGGCCAATTATTCCGCGTGGATGACGGGCATTCGCCGGGATCAAAGTCCCCATCGGGCGAAGGCGCCGATTGTCGGTTGGGACAAGAAATTCGGGCTCGTCAAAATCAACCCGCTGGCCAATTGGACGCACAAGCGGGTCTGGGCCAGGGTTGTGCAGGAAGACATTCCGTACAACCCGCTGCACGACCAGGGGTATTCGAGTATCGGTTGCAGGCCCTGCACGCGACCAGTCCAGTCTGGGGACGACGAGCGTGCCGGGCGCTGGGGCGGCACCGGGAAGACGGAGTGCGGATTGCACACGACGGACGGCTAGCCTGCGGGAACGCGGCGTCTTGCTGCTGGGCGTTTCGTGGCACGAGCGTCTGGGGCGTGCTCAATCAACGGGCAGTGGAAGGTCGAAATCGAACCGGTTGTCGCCCGGCTCGACAGTGCGCCGCAACGTACTTCGTGCGTTGAATTCCGCAGGAACGCGCTCCTCCAGTTGAATCTCGTTCCCTTGGTCGTCGAAGTCCGTGCGGGCTGTGCGGATGCGGACGACGTGGTCGCCGACCATGGCGCCCGGCGCATCGAACGAGTACATCAATTCATAGTCGCCGTTCTCGTCGGTTGTTCCGCTCGAGGGACTGCCGCCTCGCTCCAGCGGCTGAAATTCGACCACCGCACCCGCCAGCGGTTTCATGCCGCACGTGACTCTTCCCGCGACGGACGCCAGGTCCTCGCTCGTCCCTGCACCACACCCGACGGCTGTCAACAGCAGCAGCACTGGCGTCGAACGCCACAATAAGCGTCTTGTCAAACCCATCAGCGTGTTCCCTCGCGCACCCCGTGAGTCAACCCGAAACACGAGCGCGCTCCAGGCCGCACCATCGTCGGCGAATTCCGCAACATTCGTTCGCGTCAATCACCCTCCGGAATCGGTTGATTGTCGTTGATGACGCCCAGCAGTTGATACACGCCGACTTGCCCGACCGCGGCCAGAAACTCGACGGGGTGCCCCGTGTTTCCGGTTGCCAGCCCCGCGGTGTTGGAGTGAATGGAATCCAACAAGAAATGTACCGAACCGTCCACATACAGGAAATTGGCTCCGTTGGGATGATGACTGCTGAAGGCATGCATGTCGGTGGGATGGTTCATTTTGACGGCAACACAGGAACTGACTGTCGCGCCGATTCCGAGCCCGCCGGGACCACACCAGGACGGCCATTTCTTCGGATCTTGGGCGTCTGCCGGCAGGACCGTGCGTTCCCCGATCGCAAACGTGTTGCTGGTGCCATCGATCACGTCGCGGAGTCTTGTGGCGCTTTGAGCGTAAAACACCCCGTTGTTGCGTTTGGTCAAGTTGGTGGCCCCGCTGAACATGTAGAACCCGCGACAGCACGTGTAATTCGCGGTCGATACCATTTGCGATCCCGGGCCGAGGAACTCGCGGAGCGGTCCCATCGGTGAGGAAGGACACGTGAACACGGCCAATCGCGTCTGCAGCAGGGGCAGCAATGCGGGGTTGTCGACCACTTGGGAAAGCGTGTACATCGTGACGCTCAAACGGTCCTGCAACGGGTTCTGCTCAATGTACGGCATCAGGTACACGCCCCAGGCCCAACCGCCGGCCACGCGTCCCTGATGGTCGATCGCCATGAATCCGGGCGGGAAACTCGTCAGAGCGTCGTGATAGCACTGGGCCGCCAGCCCCAACTGCTTCAGGTTGTTCTTGCACTGCATGCGGTGGGCCGCTTCCCGCGCCGCTTGTACGGCCGGCATCAACAGCGCTACGAGAATGCCGATAATGGCAATCACCACCAGCAGTTCGATCAATGTGAAACCCGCAGTGTCGCGCCGCGTTTTCATGGACGGTCCCTTTCCAGGTTCCCTCGAGTTCGCTCCCGAACGCTGCCACCAACCCGGCACGAGGCACGCACGGCCGGCGCACGACGACGGTGCACTGACCCCGACGGGGGGCACGCCAAGCCGCGAGCACTGGCAACCTGTCGCGGAACGTTGACCGTGAGAGAACCAGGTAATAGGTTAGATACCGTACGTTGAGCCACTTTGTGGACATTCTGCTGTGAGTTTTTTTCTGCCGCGCGGGATTCGGGATGGGAACAGGCGGATGGCGGAGACTGCTCGGCGATTGTGCGTTGGGCCGTGGAGGTACCGAGCATCGCGTGCCGCGCCGGCCGGTCGCGCTTTTTCGTTTGTTGGGTCGGACCCGCGTTGGCGGTGTTGAGGCTCGACCCCTTTTCAGACAGATCGCCCGATGGACCCAGCCAAACCCGCACCCGACGACACGTTGACGGACGACCTCGCTGCCGTAGAGGATTGGGCGGAAGACGAAGCGGGACGTCAGGAGTCCCTGGCCAGTGTCTTCGGACGCCATCGACAGCATTTGCTGCGGATGATCGCGGCGCGTCTGGATCCCCGCATCCTGGGCAAGGTGGACGCGGAGGATATCCTGCAGGAAGTGTACATCGAGGCAACGCGGCGCAATCGCGACCCATCGGCCTTTTCAGCCGTGCCCTATCTGGTCTGGCTCCGCCAAGTCACGACCCAGGTCCTCATCGACACGCACCGGCGTTACCTGGGAGCCAAGATGCGCGACGTGCGGCGCGAGGTGGCGATGAGCCGAGCGGGACCTGCCGACACGAGTTCTCTGATGCTTGTCGGGCAACTGGCCGACAACCTCACGACTCCCAGCCAATGTGCCGCGCGGGAGGAGATGTTCTCGGAGTTGCGTGCGGCACTCGCCGCATTGGAAGAGCCGGATCGCGAAGTGTTGATCCTGCGCCACCTTGAGGAACTGAGCAACAACGAGATTGCCTCGATCCTGGGCATCGACAAATATGCGGCGAGCAAACGGTATCTGCGCGCTCTGGAGCGACTCCGGCGCTCCATGACGACGGGCGCTGTCGATAGGGACCCCGGCCACGAGCCAACTGTGGCCTGATGACGCCGCGATGACGTGCGGGACCAATAGGGCTAATAGGGCTGATGAGCCTGATGCCACCCCTGCAGTGAACCAGAGGGAATGGCCGAGACGAATGATCGATTCACGGCGAGATCGCGATCCGGTGGAACTGCTGGCGGACGAGTATGCTTCGCGCTGCCGGGCTGGGGAAACCCCGTCGATTGCCGAGTACGTCGACAAGTACCCGCTTTTCGCGGACCAGATCCGGCTGCTGTTCCCCGCAGTTGAGATGATGGAGCGATTTCGAGTCAACGAGCAGGCAAGGGAGCACGGCAAGCATCAGCGGTTTTCGTCACTCGCGGTTCCCTCGTCGCTGGGCGACTTCACTATCGTGCGGGAGATCGGGCGTGGCGGGATGGGAGTCGTGTACGAGGCCGAACAGCAATCGCTTGCGCGGCGGGTGGCGGTGAAGGTGTTGCCGAAGCAGATGCTGCTGTCGGACGAGCTCTTGAGGCAATTCCAGCGCGAGGCGCAAACGGCGGCGCGGCTGCATCACACGAATATTGTTCCGGTCTTCGGGATCGGCGAGCAGGATGGTCTGCACTACTACGTCATGCCGCTCATCCGGGGCGTGGGTTTGGATGAGCTGATTCGTCACATGCGCGGCGTTGGTGAGATGGAGACGCGTCATTGGCGCGCGGGCGGCCGCGGCGGCGGGGAGGATGGGATGAGAGCCGCCGTGAGGGACTTGGTGGCGAAGAAATTCCCATCCACAACCGGTCGGGAGGTGTCGGGCGCGTGGGGCATGGGTTGGCCTGCGGGCGATCACCCCGTCGGGCACGGCGGTGCGGTTGCCGGAGACCGCTGGCGCATGACAGCGAACGTGGGGCTGCAGGCGGCAGTGGCCCTCGAATACGCGCACGGTCAGGGGACATTGCACCGGGACATCAAGCCCAGCAACCTGTTGGTGGACGAGCGCGGGTTGGTTCTCGTGGCGGATTTTGGCCTGGCCAGGGCCGTGGACCTGGCGGACGCGAGCCGCGGCGACGACGTCGTTGGGACGTGGCGGTACATGGCGCCGGAGCAGTTCGAAGGCGACGCCGATCCGCGGAGCGACATTTACGCGCTCGGATTGACTCTCTACGAACTGCTCGTCCTCCAGCCGGCATTTCGGGGCGCCGACGGGGCACGTCGCGTTCCGGGCCGTCGGTCCGACCCGGAACCGGTGTGGCCGAGGGACATCGACCCTTCGGTGCCGCGGGACCTCGAGACGGTCATTCTGAAGTGTGTTGCGGCCGAGCCGGCGAGGCGGTACGAGCGGGCCGCGGCGCTGGCCGACGATCTGCAACGGCTGCTCGACGGCCGACCGATTCGCGCGCGGCGCGTGTCGTTGCCCGAGCGAGCTTGGCGCTGGTGCCGGCGCAGCCCTGCGTTGGCGATCGTTTCGGCTTTGGCCGCGCTCTCGTTGCTGGCCGCGGCCGCCACGGCGATCGTCGGCTACGTGGAGACGAGTCGCGCCTATGCACAGACCCGGCAAGCCCTCGCGCGCACGGAAGCGACATCCCGATTGTCGCTCCAGGTGCTGGACGACATCTACCTGCAGCTGTCGCCCGATCGGATCTGGGTCCTTTCCGACGTCGGCGCGGGCGGGGAAGCGTGTGCCTGCCTCGGGCTCCGCACCGGTGCCGGTGCGGCGATCCTCGGACAGCGTCATGCCATGCAAGTGCGTCTCTCCGAGGAGACGGCTTCGTTGTTGAACGGCCTCCTCATTTTCTACGACCGCCTGGCGGAGCAGTCCGGCGACGACTCGCACGTCAAGCTCCAATCCGCCATCGCGCGCCGGCGCATCGGCGACATCCGCCAGCGGCTTGGCCAGCTGGCCTTGGCCGAGACGGAGTACGCGAAGGCGATCCGGCATCTGCGCGATCTGAGCGAACTTTCGGCAGTTGACGCGGAGGTCGCTCGAGAACTTGCGCGCACGTGCAACGAACTGGGGAATATCCAGACGGCGCAACTCGAGCACGCGCGCGCTCGAGAATCGCACTGGAATGCGATGCGCGCGCTGCAATCCTGCCAAGCGGTAATCGCGACGTCGG
>Ga0194113_10009106_pt1 | contig 12053 bp, 10 predicted proteins | sample TA2MahC200mmetaG_FD_146193 | JGI IMG/M metagenome (GOLD analysis project Ga0194113, IMG submission 146193) | Freshwater microbial communities from Lake Tanganyika, Tanzania - TA2015017 Mahale Deep Cast 200m | ecosystem: Environmental > Aquatic > Freshwater > Lake | place: Tanzania: Lake...
CCTCAAGGACGGCCCGACGCTGGAGTTCAGGAACTTCGAGCCGGGCCAGGTCATGATCATCGAGTTTGCCGCCGAGGCGGAACTCTCAGGCCTGAGGATGATCCTCCAGGAAGGAACCTATCGGCCCGGCATTCGCGACGTGTATGCTTTGAAGTAATTGCCGCCGCGCGCTGCTGCCCACTTGCGGGGGTGCCGCCTCCGGCGCCTGCCCGGCCTCGGCGGCGTCGGCGGCCGGGATGGCGGTTACTTATCGAAACATTTGCTGGCCTTGGCCAGGTCGAGCGCGTCCGGGCGCCGGTTGCCGAGCCGCTCGCGGAGTTGAATCAGGTCCTGCTGCGGGCGGGCGGGCGGCGGGCCGGCCCGGTTACAGTTCCCATCCTTCGCGGTACTTCCGCCTGAGGAGGGCGTTGGCCTCCGGCGAGTTCGAGAAGGCCATTTTCGCGGTGTCCCAGGAGAGTTTCTTTTCCACCCGCAGGGCGACGGCGCCGAGGAGGATGGTTTCTGCGAAGGGGTAGACGTTTTCGAAACAGGCATCCGACGGCAGGCCGCCCTTGCACGCGCGCAGGAACTGGTCGAGTTCGTCGATGGGCCGCGGCAGGGCGGGGGCGGGGGGCTTGAAGTCGCGCATCCGCGCGGCGGGGATGAGGCGCGGATTGTCGCCCGTGAAACCGGCCAGGATTTTGCCGCCGTCGCCTACGAGCAGGAGGCCCTCGGCGGGCAGGGCGGCCCCGTCGGCGTCCAGTTCAGGCGGCGTGGGCGGGCGAAGGCCGCCGTCGTACCAGGTGAGCGAGAGGGGCGGCATGTCGCCCCGCGCGGCGAACTCCCAGCGTATCATCGACGCCTGCGGATATGACACCTGGTTCACCTCCTTGTGCCAGGTGAAGTCCGTGATGGACCAGTACTGGCTGCGCCCGGCCTCCACGCTCAGGGGGCATCCGAGTTTCAGGATGCGGAAAACCTGGTAGAAACTGTAGTGCCCCATGTCGCCCAGGGCGCCCGTGCCGAAGTCGTACCAGCCGCGGAACACGGCGTGCGTGTACGCGGGGTGATACGGCCTGTGCGGGACGGGGCCGAGCCAGAGGTCCCAGTCGAGCCCCTCCGGGACGGGCGGCGCATCGGCGGGCGGCCGGGTCATGCCCTGCGGCCAGAAGGGGCGCGTGGACCAGTTGTGGACCTCGCGGACGGGGCCGATTGCGCCGGCGGCGATCCACTCGCACAACATCGGCGTCGTGGCCTTGTCGGCCGCGCAGAACAGGGCCGTGGCCGCGCCCGTCTGGCGGGCCGTGTCGCGGGCAAGCCGGGCCTCGGCCAGAACGTTGGCCACGGGCTTGTGCGTGACGGCGTGCTTGCCCGCGCGCATGGCGCGGACGGAGATCGTGCCGTGCAGGTGGTCGGGCGTCATGATATAAACAGCATTGAGGTCTTTTTGGCGGTCGAGCATCTCGCGGAAGTCGGCGTAGGCGGGGCAGTCTGCGGCCTGGCCCTGCTTTTCGTAGTGGCGGGTGACGACGGTGCGTCCGACCTCGCGGCCGCAGAGGCCGCCGCGGGCGCCCTTGGCCCACTGCGGGTCGCCTAGAAAATCGCGGACCTTGCGGTTGAGTTCATCGGGGCCCCACTGGGGGTAATCGTCGCTGCGGCGGTTCGGGTCGCAGACGGCAACGATCCGCGCGTCGGGCTTCTGTAGGGCGGTCATCAACTGCCTGAGTCCCTGCGTGCCGCAGCCCACGTAGCCGATGTGGACCTTTTCGCTGGGCGGCACGCGGCCTGCGCCGCCGAGTACGCCTCGCGGCACGACCGCAACGGCCGCGCCCGCCGCGGCCGCACCTAGCAAGTTCCGCCGATTGAGCGCCATCGCACGTCCTCCTTGTTTCTGGTTGAGGATATGCTACCCTATCCGGGATAGCCGGCGAGCGGCAAGGCCTCGCCCCCGGCCCCTCACCCTCCGAAAGCATACCTGCCGCGAGAGACGCGTGAAAGAACAATTGCGGCTTGCTCTTTCAGTGCGGCGCGGTAGGATTACCGAGGGAGGTAAAGCATATGGCGAAGTGCCTGCATCTGACGGCGGTCATCTGGCGCGAGGGGAAGCAGTACGTTTCCCGGTGTCCGGAGATCGGAGTTGCGTCTTACGGCAAGACTCCGACTGCCGCACGCGAGGCACTCCAGGAGGCGGTGGAACTGTGGGTGTCGAACGCCCGGAAACTGGGCATCCTGGACGACATCCGGCCGTCCCTGGAGAAGGAAGAGCGTTACACCGCACCGCTGGAAGTGGCTGTATGAGACATGGCTCGATTGCCCTCGCTATCCTCCAGGCAGATTATCCGCGCCCTCCGGCGGGCAGGCTTTGTGGAGGCGCCCGACCGGGGCAAGGGCAGTTATCGTGCCTTCTACCGTGCTGACCAGGCAGGTCGGATGCGGCTTGTTGTGGTTCCACAAGGCAAAGACATTCCCCGCGGCACACTGATGGCCATTCTCGACCAGGCGGGCCTGAACAGGAAAGAGTTCCTGGCGTTGCTTTGACGGCGTGAATGACCTGAGTGCGGCGTGCGGCTTGGCGCTGGCATGCGGAAGCAGGGCACGGCTTCGATGGAGGGGCATGGCATGCCGGTGCTGTGATACGGCGCCCGAAATCGCAATCACTTGTTGTGCGCGAAATACTCGCGCACGAGTGCTTCCATGAGTTCCGCGCGGCGGTCGTAGAGGCGCTTCAGGGGCCGCTTCGGGTGGTTCGCCAGGGCGTAGTGCGTCAGGATGGGCAGGGCGAGGGTGGTGTCGGTGTAGCAGACGACGGCGTCGGGCAGGCGCTGGGGGTCAACCTTGCCCCAGGAAACGGCCTCGTGGGGGGTTGCGCCGGAGAGGCCGCCCGTGTCGGGGCGGGCGTCGGTCACCTGGAAGAAGTAGTCCTGGCCGACTTCCTTGATGCGGAGGACTTCCTGGATTTGCGGTTCGGTCTGGAGCATGAAGTTTTTGGGGCTTCCGCCGCCCATGAGGCAGACGGCGCTCTTGCCTCCGGAGCGCTTGGCGGCGAGGACGAAACTGGTGGTCTCATTAACATCAATCGAGGGGTTGATGCGAAGTTTGTTCCCCCTGAGTTCCACGCCCGCCACGTTCATGCCGATGGTCGAGTCGCCGGGGCTGGAGGTATAGACCGGCACGCCGGCGCGGCAGGCGGCGGCCAGGAGCGAGACGTTGCGGAGGCCGCTCTTTTTCTCCCACGCGGCGGCGTGTCGGCCCAGGAGGTGGTGGAACTCGGCCGTGCCCATCTCGCGCTGGAACTCCGGCTGCACGACGATGCCGCGAAGTATCTCGTCGGTGGCCATGAGGCAGTCGGCGTAGCCCAGCAGGACGTCGTAGATGCGGACGACGTCGTTTCGGCGGAGGTCGGCGTCGTCCACCAGGTGGCTGCCCGCGTGCATGGGCAGGTTGAAGGCGAAGTGGAGGTCGTGGTACAGGTTCGCGCCGGTCGAGACGATCCAGTCCACAAAGCCGGCCTTGACGAGGGGGATGACGCACGAGCAGCCCAGGCCGGCGGGCGTCAGGGCACCGGCCAGGCTCATGCCGACCGTAACGTCGGGGGCGAGCATCTTTTCGGCAAACAGTTGGCATCCCTCGCGCAGGCGTGCGGCGTTGTAGGCGAGGAAGGTCTCCTGCACCAGCGCGCTGAGATTCTCCCGCCCCGTGACGCCCCTGGGCATGATGCGCCTGCCGGAGAGGTAGCGGCCCTTGTGCGGGCACTTTTTCTTCAGGAGCCAGTCGGGCGCCTCGGCAAGGTCGGGGCGCACGCGATGAGTACGTTTCATGATTTGGGTCCTTCTATGGCACGAGGACGGCCTTTGCCGGCTCAAGGCCGTTGAAGTTCGTGGCGCTGGCCAGGCTGTAAGCGCCGGCGTTCTCGGCGTACACGATGTCGCCGAGTTCCAGTTCGGGCAGTTCCTCGCCGCGTGCGATGATGTCGAGGGAGTCGCACGTCGGCCCGGCCAGGGTCGATAGTTGCGTCCGCCCGTTGCGTGCGACCTTGAACTGGTACTTGGCGTGGTCGAAGACGATGCCCGACAGCGCCCCGTAGACGCCGTCGTCGAGGTAGTACCAGTGTTTGTTCTCGCGTATGGCCTTGCCGACGACGCGCATGACGAGGGTGCCGGCGGGCCCGGCGATGAAGCGGCCGGGTTCGGCGATGAGGCGGACGTTTGCGTCGAAGAGGCGGTCGATTTCGCGGGCGATGACGCCGGCGGCAGGGTCGAACGGGTCGTCCTCATCGTCGAAGTGGCGGATGGGGAACCCGCCGCCGATGTCCACGATTCCGCAGGGCACCTGCTTAAGGCGGGCATCGCGGACGATGATGGCGGCCGTTTCGAGGGCCTCGATGTAGTTCTCCACGCGCGTGCACTGGCTGCCCACGTGGAAACTGACGCCCGCCGGCCGCAGGCCCAGTTTGTGCGCCTTGATAAGGAGGCTGATGGCGTCGGCCGGGTCAACGCCGAACTTCAGGCTGAGTTCCACGATGCTGCCGACGTTCGGCACCTTTATGCGGACGATGACGCGTGCCCCCGGCGACCGCTCGGCGATCTTGTCCAGTTCGTACTCGCTGTCGAAGGTCATCAGGCTTATGCCGCGCGCGGCCGCCGCGGAGATGGCGCGGGCGGGCTTGATGGTGTTGGCGAAGATGAGGCGCTCCGGCGGGGCCCCGGCGGCGAGGGCGGCCTCCATCTCGGCCAGGGAGGCCACGTCGAACCCCGCGCCGGCCTGCGCGAGCGTCTTCAGGACCGCCGCGCACGGGTTGGCCTTCATGGCGTAGAACGGCTCGACGCGCGGGAGGGCCTTGCGGAAACGCTCAAGTTGGGCGCGCAGGACCGCGCGGCTGATGGCGAGCATGGGCGTTCCGTGCCGGCGCACGAGGTCGCGGAGGCGGCGGTCGATCTTGTTGTTCGTTTTCGCCACGGCGCGGCGCAATGTACAGCGTGCCCGAAGTTTCTGCAAGCACTTCCCGCGGTTGCTGTATAATCGGGCGCGCCGAAGAGACGAAGCCGGCGAACTCGGCGTACTGCCATGCTTTCGCAGGCGAAAGCATGGCACCCTGCCGGAAGGGGCACGCATGATCTTCAGGAAATCCGGCCGCGAGGTCCGCTGGGCCAACGAACTCGGCGAACTCTCGTGGACGTACCGCGCCGGGCGCGTGGTGCAGGTTGCGAGCACGACGGGCATCTTCGAGGGCCTCGGCCGGCGTGCGGCGACGGCGGCAGAGGTGGCCCGCCATCGCGGCCTGGACGCAGCCATGGTGGAGAAGATGCTGTATCCGCTCGCCGCGATGGGCCTGGTGCGGCGTGCGGGCGGCCGGCGCTGGCGCCTCACGCGCAAGGCGGCCGCCACGATGCTGCCCGGCGCGCCGTGCTACCAGGGCAACATGCTCGCGCACGGCGGGCAGGTGTGGCCGTTCTGGAGCGACCTTGAGGAAGCGGTGCGCGGCCGTCGCGGCGGATGGCGGCACACGTCGGAGGTCGAGCCGGGGCCGCCGGCGCGATCGCACCGCGACTTCATCCTGGCGATGCACGACATGGCGATGGCCGGGCGCGCGGCTGAACTGGCGGACCGCGTGGACCTTGGCGGCCGGCGCACGCTGATGGACATCGGCGGCGGGCCGGGCAGTTACGCCATCGCCCTGTGCGAGCGCTATCCGGGCCTTGCGGCCACTGTCTTCGACCTGCCGGAGACGATCAAAATAGCCCGCGAGGTCATTGCGCGGCTGAGGATGGTCGGGCGCGTCGGCACGGTCGCGGGCGACTGGGACAAGGATGAGTTCGGGGAGAACGTTGACGCCGTCCTGCTGTCGAACATCATGCACGGGCCGACGAGCGGGGCCGAGATGAAACTCCGGAAGGCCTGCCGCGCGCTTGCCCCGGGGGGCCTCTTGATCGTGCAGGACTTCCTGATGAGCGCCGCCAAGACGGGGCCGCTCATTCCGGCGCTCTTCAACCTGATGGTCGGGGCGTTCTCGCTGCCGGAGATGGTGGAGCGCATCGCGGCGGCGGGGTTTGCGCGCGTCCGCGTGCGGCCGATGCCGCGGCACGTGGGCACAGCCGTTATCACGGCGGTGAAAGAAAGTACATGAGTACCTGAGTGCCTGAGTGCCTGAGACGAGAGACAAGGCGGTTCGGCTTGTGTTTGCGTTGTGCGCCGGGCCTGAGACAGCCACGGCCGGACAAGCCGGCCGTGCCACACGTGCCGTCTTTGTGTGCCCTTGTAAGTGACGCCGTACCGCGCGGGCGAGATAACTGTTGACGGTGCGAGGGTCGGCTGACAAAGTATTGCCGCCCGCGGCCCCCGCGGCGGGCGCGGCCGGTGACAGCGAAAGGGTGAAGCGTGGCCAGGTTCCATCACGTCGGCGTTCCGAGCAAGGTCCGCCGCGACGGCGAGACGTACCTTGAAGGCGGCAAGGTCCACATCACCGACCCGGGCAGGCACCCGTACGGCTTTGAGTACCTCCGGTTCGAGCGTGGCAGCCCGCTGCCGAAGGAGTTGCAGACGATGCCGCACGTGGCGTTCATGGTCGAGAGCGTGGAGGCGGCCCTTGAGGGCGAGAAGGTGGTGCTGCCGCCGCTGGATGCCACGCCCGAACTTCGGGTGGCGTTCATTATGAAGGACGGCGTGCTGATTGAGGTGATGCAGAGGCGGTAGGGCTGCGGCGCCGCATCGCGCGGCGGGTCTCCTGACCTGCTGCGCGTCGCGGGAGGAAGGCGTTTGTGGCACGGCCGGCTTGTCCGGCCGCGGCGGCGCTGATGATGTTTCCCACGGCCGGACAAGTCGGCCGCGCTACCCTGTAAGCGAGGCGGCGCGCGGCATGCGGGGAATCGCTATGGCCATGAAGAAGTTCATCAACAAGCGCGAAGACCTGGTGAAGGAACTCCTGGAGGGCTACGCCCTGGCATTTCCGCGGAAGGTCCGCCTGGCCGGCTCGAACCTGGTGGTTCGGGCCAGGCCGAAGGCGGCCGGCAAGGTGGGCGTGGTGACGCTCGGCGGCAGCGGGCACGAGCCGGCCCTGAGCGGCTTCGTGGGGGAGGGCATGCTTGACGTCAGCGTTCCCGGCGAGATTTTTGCCGCGCCGGGGCCGCCCCGCGTCTTTGAGGCCCTCAAGACGGCCGACCGCGGGGCGGGCGTCCTGTTTATTGTCCTGAACCACGCGGGCGACGTGATGGCCGCAAAGGTCGTCATGGAGATGGTCAAGAAGCAGGGCCTGAACGTGAAGATGGTGCTGACGCACGAAGACATCGCGGGCGGCCCGCGCGACAAGCCCGATTCGCGCCGCGGCCTCGTCGGCTGCGTGCCGGTGATGAAGATCGCCGGCGCGGCCGCCGAGGCGGGGCGGCCGCTCGATGAGTGCCTTGCCGCGGCCGAGCGCGCAAGCGAGAACATGGCCACGCTGGCGGTGGCGATGTCGCCCGCCACGCACCCATCCACCGGGCAGGCCCTCTTCGCGCTCGCCGACGACGAAATGGAAATCGGCCTGGGCCAGCACGGCGAGCCCGGCACGGGCAGCATGAAAATCAAGACGGCCGACGAGACGGCCGACGCCATGCTCGGGCGGCTGCTGGCGGACCTCCGGGTGAATCGCGGCGAGCAACTGCTCGTGCTCCTGAACGGCGCGGGCGCGACCACGCTCATGGAACTCTTCGTCGTCTACCGCCGCGCGGCCCGGGTGCTCAAGGAAAAGGGGATCGTCCTGGCGCGGGGCGCCGTCGATGAGTTCCTGACGGTGCAGGAGATGGCCGGGTTCCAGATGTGCATCGTTCGTATGGATGATGATTTGTTGAAACTGTGGGACGCCCCGTGCGACACGCCATACCTGGTCGTGCGGTAGCCGTTTCAGAGCCGCGACCGTAAGGGAGCGGCGCCGTTTGCGGTCCGCGACCGTAAGGGAGCGGCGCCGTTTGCGGTCCGCGACTGTAAGGGAGCGGCGCGGTTTCTCGGCCGCAAGGAACGCATGACAGAAACCATCGGTCGCGACGAACTGGTGCGCATGCTCCGCGGCGCGGTCGAGAAGGTCCGGGCCGGGCACGAGGGCCTCTCAAGACTCGATTCCGCCATCGGCGACGGCGACCACGGCACGACGATGCTGCGGGCGATGGGCCTGGTGGAAAAGACGATTGTCGAGCGCCCGTCGGCTCAGGGCCGCGACCGCCAGGGAGCGGCGCCGTTTCCGCCGCGCCCCCTGCGGGCGCTGCTTAACGACGTTGGCTGGGCGGTCATGGGCGTCGACGGCGGGGCCGCCGGGCCGCTCCTGGGGTCTCTGCTGATGGGCATGGCCGAGGGGGTGGGCGAGCGGCAGGAACTCGACGCTGCCGCCCTGGCGGACGCCTTCGAGGCGGGCCTGGCCTCCGTCCGCCGCTACTCGCAGGCCCAGGTGGGCGACAAGACGATGATGGATGCGCTTGTGCCGGCGGTCGAGGCGCTGCGTGCGGCCGCCGGGGCGGGGCAGGGCGCCGCCGCCGCCCTGGCCGCCGCCGCCTTGTCGGCCGAGAAGGGCGCCGCCGCCACCGCCGACATGTGCGCCCGCTTCGGCCGCGCGCGCAACCTGGGCGAGCGCAGCCGCGGGTTCGCCGACCCTGGGGCGACGTCGATGGCTCTGATTTTCCGCGGTTTCGCCGATGGGCTGGCGGCGGCGCGATGACAAGCCGCTGCCGCCGCACGTGTTTTGCGTTTCTGCGCGATGTGGCACGGCCCGCCCTCCGTCCTGGCGGGCCGTGGCCGGTTCGCCGCGGCTTGACCCGCGGCCGGACGAGCCGGCCGTGCCACATGTGCTGGTCAAACTGGGGCGGAGGAGAGCAACATGCCTGAAGCCGACGCCGCACCGAAAGAGAGGAAGGATTTCGCCGTCAAGACGCCGCAGAAGGAGATTCCGGCGTTCTACCTTCGCGGCACGGAAGGGCAGGACTGGGGCCTGAAGAGCCGCATGGCCCGCATTTTCAACCCCGAGTCCGGCCGCACGGTCATGCTGGCGTTCGACCACGGGTACCTGTACGGTCCGACGACGGGCCTGGAGCGGATGGACCTGGCCATCATCCCGCTTCTGCCATATGTGGATGTCCTGATGTGCACGCGCGGTGCCCTGAGGCAGTGCATCCCGCCTGAGTGCGGCAAGCCCGTGTGCCTGCGGTCAAGCGGCGGGGCCACCATCCTGAAGGAGATGAGCCACGAAATGCTGAGCGTGGCCGTGGATGACGCCGTCCGCCTCGACGCCGCGGCCGTCACGTGCCAGGTGTACGTCGGCGGAGAGAAGGAGCACGAGACGCTGCGCAACCTGAGCCAACTTATCAACGAGGGCCTGCGGTACGGCATCCCGACGCTGGGCGTGACGGCCGTGGGCCGGGAACTCGCGCGCGACTCGCGGTACCTGGGCCTCGCGACCCGCGTCATCGCCGAGTACGGCGCGCACTTCGTCAAGACGTACTACTGCGCCGAGAACTTCGACGAGGTGGCGGCGGGGTGCCCCATCCCGATCGTCATCGCGGGCGGCAAGAAACTGCCGGAACTCGACGCCCTGAAGATGTGCCATAACGCCGTCCAGCAGGGCGCCCTGGGTGTTGACATGGGCCGCAATATATTCCAGGCCGATGACCCGGTGGCCATGGTCCAGGCGGTGCGGGCGGTGGTCCACGGCGGCGAGACGCCCGAGAAGGCCCTCGACCTGTACAACACCCTTAAGTCGGAGGGCAGGAAAACGCGCAAGGCCAGGTAGTTTTTCCTGGCCAGCCGCCCATCGTGACGGGCGCGGCCGCCGGCAGGGCGGAAACGGGCAGGTTTAGATAGAAGGAGATAACACGATGAGCATTACCAGGCGTGAACTGGTCGCGGCGGCGGCGGGGGCGGCGCTGGCGGCGCCGGGGTGCGCACCGGCCGCAAAGCAGGCCCCCGTGAAGACCTACAAGAACTCCGACTTCTACGGGCCGGACGGCAAACTGGACGAGTCCGCCGCCAGGCAGGCCTGTTTCGACATGCTCCAGCGATTCGGCAGCCCCGCGTACGAGAAACTCCGCAAGGAACTGTGGGTCCTGGACTTCGCCCTCGGCAGGTTCACCGAGGTCGGCATGGGCGGCATGTTCTGGATCAACGACAAGGAAGGCAAGTACCTGGGGCACGAGATTTACCTGCTGCCCGGCCAGATGATCCCCGAGCACTGGCACGTGAAGACCGATGAGGTTGCCGCGAAGGCCGAGGCCTGGCACCTGCGCTACGGCGGCGTGACGCTCTTCGGCGAGGGCGATCCGTCGCCGGAGTGGGACAAGGCCGTCCCGGCGAGCGAGAAGGAGTTCACCACCGTCAAGCACGCCACGGTCCTGGCCCTCGGCGACGTGGCGGCCCTGAACCGCGCCGAGGCGCGGCACTTCATGGTGGCCGGCCCCGCGGGGTGCATCGTTACCGAGTACGCATCGTACCACGACGCTAAGGCCCTGCGCTTCACGAACCCGAAGATCAAACTCTGAGCGCCAGGGCTGCGATGCCTGAGTGGCGGGTAATCGAGCCGCGCGCCCTAAGGTCGCGGGTGCGTCCGGCCGCGGGGGCGCGACAACCAACAGGAGATGATGCCCGCGGGCTTACGCCCGCGGCTCGAAACCTCGGTTTGCGCGGCGGGTGCGGCGACCCGCTGCGCACAGCGGGGGGGAGGCGGCCATGAAAAACGTTCGCACGGTTGCGGCGGCATTCCTGATTTGCGGGCTTGTTCTGGCGGCGGCGCCGGCGAGCGGCTGCCTGCCGCCGGTCTTCAACGTCCGCGACTACGGCGCCAAGGGCGACAAGCAGGCGGGCGACCAGAAGGCCATCCAGGCCGCCATCGACGCCTGCGCAAAGGCGGGCGGGGGGACGGTCCGCCTGCCCCCCGGCGACTACCTCTCCGGCACGCTCCGCCTGCGCAGCAACGTGACGCTCCGGCTCGACAAGGGGGCGACTCTCTGGGCGAGCACCGACCCCGCCGACTACGAAGGCAAGCGCTCCGGCCACCTCCTTCTGGCCGACGACGCCGAGCACGTCGGCCTGGGCGGCGAGGGCACGATCAACGGTCAGGCCACCGCCGACTACGGCGCACGCTGGGGCGCCCCCGAGGCGCCCGCCTTCCGCACGGGCATCCTCCTGTTCACCGGCTGCCGCAACGTGAGCATCCGCGGCGTAACCATCCTTTACAGTGACGCCTGGACCCTGCACCTGAAGCGGTGCGAGGACGTAACGATTGAAGGCGTAACGATACGCAACAACCTGAAGCGCCTGAACTCCGACGGCATCGACCCGAACTCGTGCAAGCGCGTGCGCATAACGAACTGCGACATCGCCGCCGGCGACGACTGCATCGTCCTGAAGGCCACCGAGCCGTATCCGTGCGAAGACGTGGTCGTCGCCGGCTGCACGCTTGAGACAACGTGCACCGCCCTGAAACTGGGCACGGAGTCGTACGGCGATTTCCGCGACGTCCTTTTCAAGGACTGCACCATCCGCCGCGCGCCCATCGGCATCGGCTTCTACATGAAGGACGGCGGCACGATGGAACGCATCACTTTTACAAATATCAAGATGGAAGCCTCGGGAGTGGAGCATCACACCGTGGTCCCCATCTTCATGGACATCGAGCGGCGCAACGCCGACTCCAAGATCGGGCGCATCCGCGACGTAACGCTTCAGGACATAGACATAACCAGCGGCTCCGGCATCCTCATCCAGGGCATGCCGGAAAGCCCCATCGAGAACCTGACGCTCCGGCGCATCGCGATGCGCGCGGACCGCGCGGACGATTGCGCGAAGCGCTCAAAGCCCGTGGGCGGCAGGCGCACCACCCGCGACGACCGCGACACGCGATTCGCCCGCCTGCCGACGTACGCCGCCCTTGCGCACCTGAAGAACGTAACGGTGGACGGGCTGACGGTTCGCATCGCGGCGGACGCGATGAAAGGGTTTCCGCGGTCGGCGCTGGCCGGCCGGGCGATTGAGGGCGGGGTCATCGGCGGCGTCGGCCGCGACCCGCCGGAGGCCGCGGTCTGGCCGCAGGTCCTCGACTTGCAGGATTGCCGCAACGTCCG
>Ga0194113_10009110_pt1 | contig 12049 bp, 10 predicted proteins | sample TA2MahC200mmetaG_FD_146193 | JGI IMG/M metagenome (GOLD analysis project Ga0194113, IMG submission 146193) | Freshwater microbial communities from Lake Tanganyika, Tanzania - TA2015017 Mahale Deep Cast 200m | ecosystem: Environmental > Aquatic > Freshwater > Lake | place: Tanzania: Lake...
TTCAGAGCGGCGGCTCGCCCGTCGGCAGCCGGAAAGTTGTTCCGAACGCCGGCGGTGTTTTCCGGAAACGGAAGAATGCCACTTGCCACTTGCAACGGCAAGGCTAGGAAAAAATGACAAGTGACAGATCTGCTGTGCGGCAGGACGAAAGAAATTTGGCAGGTCCGATAATTTCATTAAAGAGCGCCCTTCTCTTTGACGATAGCATACCGTTCAGTACTCAGCACCGTGATGAGGCCGCGAGGGGATGGCTGCACCACGTGACGTCTTGCCTATGCCCGTAGCCATGACGGCTGGTACGGAGAGTTCGCCCGGGGGACACGGCCCCGCGACCGGCGGCCAGCCGCTATTTTGCGCCGGAGTGCCCGCCAGGCGTTCCTCTCGTCGGGCACAGCCCCGGCATCCGGCAGACCCTGAAGATCATCCAACTGGTGGCCCGCGCCCGCACGTCTCCCCTGCTTATCACCGGCGAGACGGGCACCGGCAAGGAACTGGCCGCACAGGCGCTCCACGTTCTTCGCGGCGGCGGGCCGGACAACTTCGTCGCCGTCAACTGCGCGGCCCTGACGGCCACCCTGCTGGAGAGCGAACTGTTCGGCCACGTCAAGGGCGCCTTCACGGGAGCCGACCGCGAGAAGACGGGCCTGTTTGAACTGGCCGGCTCCGGTACGCTGCTGCTGGACGAAATCAGCGAGATGCCGCCCAACCTCCAGGCGAAACTCCTGCGGGTCCTCCAGGAACGCAAGTTCCGCAAGGTGGGCGGCACGCACGACGTCGATTGCCGCGCCACGGTCATCGCCTCCAGCAACCGCGACCTGGCGAAGGAGACCCGCGCGGGCGCCTTCCGCCCGGACCTCTACTACCGGCTGGCGGTGCTGCCCATCCACCTGCTGCCGCTGCGGGCCCCTGAGCGCCGGGATGACGTCCTCCTCTTGGCGGATTTCTTCCTGGAATCGCTTTCCGTCGCCATCCGCGGGCGGCCGATACCGCTGGCGGCCGAGAGCCGCGACATCCTCCTTCGCCATCACTGGCCGGGCAACGTGCGGGAACTGCGGAACGTCATCGAGCGGGCGCTCATCCTGGAAACGCAGGAGGAGATCACGCCGGCCAGCCTGCGCCTGGAAGGGCATGCTTCCGCAACGCCCGCCGACGCAGCGGGCACGCCTCAGTCCGACACCGCCAACCTCTCCCTTGAGACCGCCGAGCGGATACTCATCACCCGGGCCCTCCAGGAGACCGGCTGGCAGCGGACTCGCGCGGCGGCCCTCCTGGGCATCACGCGGGCCACGCTGCACGCAAAACTCAAACGTTATAACATCGCGTTTCCGGAGGGGGTATGCAGCCGCCCCCTGACGGGTGACGAAGACGACAACGCGCCGGTCTCGCGGCTACCGATGGACATAGCCGACCGGCTGCCCGCCTGACGTTTCGCGCCGGCGGCCCGCCGGATTTGAGGGCGGGCCCTGTCGCTGCCTCCCCTGCAAGAGGGCAATGCTCTTTTCCGCCGCGCCTCAAAACCGCCCCTGTCGGATAAAAACCTGACGCGAGGTCAGGCGCTTCCCCGGCGGGGGCCGATGTGCAGGCCCCGCCAGCGCCCTGAAAACACGCCTTCACCGGCCCCCCCACCTTTCCACCGATTGGCACGGCGGTTGCGTGTCCGACCGGCAGGTCTCGGCGCGCTCCGCCTGCCGAACTGCGCCGCCCGCCAAGATGGGGGGCGGGTCGCCGAGTGCGCCGGACACGGAACTGGCACATGGCCGACGAAGAACCACGTTCACCAGATGCCTCGCCGACGCCGGAAGCGGAACTCCTGAGCGTCCTCGGGAAGCCCATCGTCCGCCGACACATGCCGAACTTCGCGGCCGTCCGGGGGCTGCTGACATTCCGCCGGGCGCTCGTCCTGCTTTGCGCGGTCGGGACGGCAGCCCTGGGCGCCGCGGCTTGGTGGCTGCTGCCTGCGATGCTCCAGGAAGACCCTGCCGCCGCCGCGCCGCTTGCGGAAGTGGACCATCCTCCCGCCCCACCGGAGGCCGCACCTGCCGCGCCGACCGGCGCCGCGCCGACCTTCCGGACCGAGGCCGACCAAGTCCCCCCCGAGGGCCTCTCCTGGCCCGCCGCCGAGCAGGCCTTCGGCGCACGCCGCTGGGCGGATGCCCTGAAGATGTACTCCGCGCTTCTTGCCCAGAGCGAACGGACTGCCGAGAACCGCAACGTCAGCGACTACCTCCGCCTGCGGACCGCCATGTGCCTGCGTCGCCTCGACCGGCAGGCCGATGCGCGGCGGATGCTCCTGGATACGGCCGCCGGCCCATCGCCCATCCTCCGGGCGACGGCCTGCCGCGAACTGGCCCTGGCCGACCTGGCCGGCGGGCAGCCGCTTCTGGCCCGCATGCGGGCCTGCCAGGCGGTGGCGGCGCTCGGCGCCGTTTCCGGCCAGGCGGCCCTGGAGACCGACTGCGAGTTCCTGGCCGCGCAGGCACTTACGCAGAAGGCCGCCGCCATATTCGGGGCGGAGATCCTCGTCAGCCGTCCCGCTGCGGCCGAGGCGGACCCGTTCCAGGGCCTCGGCGAGGCCGACCTGCGCCGGCTGCTGGACGAGGGCACCGCCCGCCTCGCCTCGGCCGCGCTCGGTCCGTCCATCCGCCCCGACGAGTCCGCCGGCGCCGCGCGGCGATGGACCGCCGTTTCGTCGGGCGCGCCGCTGGAGGAGTTTCTATCGCGGCTGACGCTGGAGACGAGCATCGACATCCGGTGGGAATCCGTGGACCCGCCCGCCCGCCGCCGCACCGTTACACTGTGCCTGGCGGGCGCGACCGACCAGAGGCTGGTGGAAGTCGCCTGCGGCACGGCGGGCCTCGTGGCCCGGTTCACCGGCAACGAGGCGGTCGTGTGCGACCCGGCGACGTGCCCCACGACGGCTTCGCATCAGGACCTGCTGGTGCGCGAGGCGGTGAGCGCCTGGCGCCGGTTCTTCCTGCGGGCCACGGAAGACGGCCGGCTGGCCGCCGGGCGGTTCGCACTGGGCCAGATTCACGAGCGCTCCGGCGACGGCGGCGCCGCCATCACCGAGTACCGCGTCCTGGCCGAGCGGTTCCCGTCGGACCGGCTTGCGGCGCTGGCGCGGCTGCGCGTCGCCGTCATCCGCCTGGACCTGCGCGACTACGCCGGCGCGCGCCAGGAACTGCTGGACCTCCTGGACCGCTACCCCGATTGCCCGGCCATCGACGAGGTGTACCTGCGCCTGGGCCAGGCCACGATGGAGGCGGGGCGGCTGGACGATGCGTTACAGATCTTCAAGAAACTGTATTATCTCGACCTGTCTGCCTCGTCGCGCGCGGGGGCCGCCCTGGGCGCCGCCGCGTGCCACTTCCGCCAGGGCCGCCGCGACGAGGTCGCGCGGTGGCTTACGCACCGCATCAACCTGGCCCGCGCGCCCGACGAGCCGGGGCTGGCCGAGGCGTACGGCCTCCTGGCGAAGACCGAGGCCGCGCGCGGACGGTTCTCGCACGCCATCGACGCCTACAAGAAGGCCCTCGGCGCGGCCGGCAAGGCCGGCCCGCCCGGCGGCAGCGCCGCCTGGCGCGTCGAGATGCTCCTGGAACTGGCACAGATTCTCGCGCAGCAGGAAGATTTCGTGGCGGCCCTCGGCATCCTGGAGCACCTGAGCCCGAAAGACGCCACGCCGGCGCAGGCCGACGCGCTCCTGCTGGCGCGGGCCGACCTGCTGCGCGCAATGCACCTGCCCGAGCAGGCGATGACGGCGCTGCGGCGGGGCCAGCCGGCCGCTGCGTCGCCCGAAGCGGCCTCCCGCATGAAAGTCCTGGAGGCCGAGTGCCTGGCCGACGCCGGCGACGTGGATCAGGCCCGCACGGTCCTGGCCGAGGCCCTCGGCCGCATCGCGCCAGGGCCGACCGCCCACCGCGCCGCGCTCACGCTGGCCGACCTGAGTCTGAGGGCTGGCCGCGCACCCCACGCCGTTACCGTCTGCCGCGACCTCCTGGGATCCGGCTGCACGGACGACGTGCGCCGCAGCGCGCTCCAGATCCTGGGCGCCGCCTACGCGCGCGAAAAAGACTACGAGCGGGCCGCCATGGCCCTTGCCGGCAAAGTGCCCGACGAACAGGGAACCGGTGAACCATGAACTCACCACACCCCATCCTGGCGGTCATGATGGGCGCCGCGACGGCCTTCCTGGCAGGCGCGCCGGCCGACGCCGACGACCCGGTCGGCCAGGTGGCCAGGAACCGCCGAGACCTGGCGAGCGCCGCAATAACGGCGCCGGACGCCGCAAGGGCCGAGCCGTCGAGCCTCGACCGGGCAATTGAGCGCCTGCGCGGCATCCAGTTCAAGCCCAGGGGCGAGCCCCCTGCCGACGACGGCGGCAGCCCGGCCCAGGCGGCCCCGCCGGCCGCTCCTCTGCCGGCCGCTCCGAAGATGCCCAGGGCCGAACCGACCAAGGCGCCTGCGGCCGCACCCAACCCCGCTCTCGCGCTCGATGAACTGAATCGCCTCACCCCCGAACAGGTGCCGAACCCGGTGGCCCTCGCCGACACGCTGTACCTGGCGGGCCGGTGCGACGAGGCCTTCATCTTCTATGAGCGCGCCGCGAGCGGCCAGGCGCCCGACGAGGCGAAGGCGTGGGCCGTCTTCCAGATGGCCAACTGCCGGCGCGCGAGCGACCCGGCCGCTGCCGCCGCACTGTACAAGCGCGTCGCGGCCGAGCATCCCAAGACGCCCTGGGCCTCAATCGCGGCGCTCCAGGATCGGGTCATCCAGGCACAGCCGTCGCTCCAGGCGCCGCCGGCAGCATCCACGGCCGGACAGGCCGGCCGTGCCACGCCGCCGAAGAAGCCGTGACTAGCCCCCGGCGTGAGCCGGGGGTGAGACGCCGAGAGGCGAAGCATGATTCAAGACATCTGCCCGGACGTTCTGGTGGTCGAGACGGAATCCGATGCCACGCGCCTGATGCTGGAGTGCCTGGCCTGCCGCGGGGCACGCGCCACCGTCTCGCGCAGCGCCGGCGACGCCGCAGACCGCATCGACGCCCGCCCGTGGGACCTGGTCCTGTGCAACCTGGGAATGCCCGGCGGCGGCCTGGACCTTGTGCGGCGCATCAGGCTGTCGCAGCCGGACCTGCCGGTCGTGGGCCTGATGGCCGACGGCACGGTCCGCGCGGCCGTGGAGGCCATGCGCGAAGGCTGCGCGGACCTGCTCACCAAGCCGCTCGGGCGCGAGGCCGTCGGGGCGATGCTCCAGGCGCTGCTGCCCGCCCGGAGCGTGCCTCTCGCCGCCGCCGATGAGGCCGACGGCCGGTGCCTGTACCGCATCGCGGGCCGCAGCCCGCGCCTGCACGAGACCATCGCCTTGGCCAAGAAGGCGGCGCCTACGTCGATGCCCGTGCTCATCACCGGCGAGAGCGGCACCGGCAAGGAACTCCTGTCGTACCTGGTGCACCGCGCCAGCCGCCGCGCACAGGGGCCGTACATCCGCGTCAACTGCGCGGCCCTGTCGGACACGCTTCTGGAGAGCGAACTTTTCGGCCACGAGCGGGGGGCCTTCACCGGCGCCATCGCGCAGCGCAAGGGCCGCTTCGAGCGGGCGCACGGCGGAACGCTCCTCCTGGACGAGATCAGCGAGACCGGCCCGCGCCTCCAGGCGGAACTCCTGCGCGTCCTGGAACAGCAGGACTTCGAGCGCGTGGGCGGGTCCCAGGCCGTCAGCGTGAACGTCCGCGTCATCTCCACAAGCAACCGCGACGTGGCCCGCGAAGTGCACGCGGGACGTTTCCGGACGGACCTTTACTGGCGCCTGTGCGGCCTGCACATCGCCGTGCCGCCGCTGCGCGACCGCAAGGAGGACATCCCGGTCCTGGTGTGGCACTTTGTGAACCAGTTCGCCCGCGAGGTCCGCCGGCCCATCACCGGCCTGGACCCCGAGATGATGGACCTGCTCCTCAGGTACGACTGGCCGGGCAACGTGCGGCAGTTGCGAAACGTGGTGCGGACGGCGCTGATCGTGGGCGACGGGCCGGTGCTGTCGCTGGCAGGTGCGCCGTGGATGATCGCGGAACTCTCGTCCGGCGCGGCACGGCCGGCTTGCCCGACCCCGCCTGCCGGCGGCCAGGCGGCGGGCGGCGCCGAGACGGGCCTGCGCCTGAGGGACCTGGAGCGCCAGGCCATCCTCCAGGCCCTGCGCCTCACGCGGAGCCACCAGGCAAGGGCCGCCGGCCTGCTGGGCATCACGGACCGCACTCTGCGCGAGAAACTGCGGCGGTACCGCCGCGAAGGGTTCTTGCCGGCCGAGGACGCCTGCGGCGGGCGGCGAAGAACGGGCCCGGGCGCCCCGGCGGACAAGGCGCCATGCGCCCCGCCCGCGGACGAACCCGCTCCCGCGCAAGGAGAAGAGCCATGCCTCATCGCGCAGGCATAATCGACTACCTGGAGGCGGGCCTCCGGGGGACGGCCCTCAGGCAGTCGCTCATCGCCAACAACGTGGCGAACCTGGACACGCCCGGCTTCCGCCGCTCCGACACGATGTTCGAGAAGGTCCTGGCCGACGCCATCGAGGATGGCGAACTGGCGAACCTCGACGAAAACGAGGCGTGGGTATTTACGCCGGGCACCAGCCCGGTCAACGAAGCCGGCAACGACGTAAGCCTCGACGCCGAAATCGGCGAGATGGTCAAGACGGGCGCGCTCTATAAGACCTACGTGCGACTGCTTGGCCGGATGTATCGGCAACTGGATATGGCTATCCGCGAGGATGTGCGCTGAGTTAGCCGCGAGCCGAAGGCGAGCGCGTAAAGGAGAGCACCATGAGTTCGATCAAGGTCGCCGGGCCGGTCGACATCGCGGTCTCGGGCCTGAAGGCGCAGGCCCTGCGGATGAACGTCATCGCCACGAACATCGCCAACGCCAGCACCAGCCGCACGCCCTCCGGCCAGCCGTACCGGCGCCAGGAGGTGCTCGTCCGCTCGACCGGCGCCGGCCTGGCGGGCGTCGTCGTCGGCCAGGTGGTCCCCGACACGCAGACCGACTTCAAGCGCGTCCTTCAGCCGGGCCATCCGGACGCCGACCCGGGCGGCTACGTCCGCATGCCGAACGTCGACCTGCCGGTCGAAATGATGAGCCTGGTGACGGCGTCGCGGGCCTACCAGGCCAACGCGGCCGTCCTGAAGCGTTTCCAGGACCACGTGGATACGACGCTGGAACTTCTGAGGTAACCGCGGCCGCGCGCCGGTCCGCCAGGATCGACCGGCCGCACGGCATGGGAAGGAGCACGCATGAACCTGAGCGGCATATCCCGCATCGCTACGCAGCCGATCCTGCCCACGGCCGCGCAGGCCTCCGGCCCCGCGGCGAAGCCCGGCGGCCCGGTGGGCGACTTCACCCGGGCCGTCCACGACGCGCTCGGGGCCGTGGACCATGCGCAGCAGGCCTCGGCCATCTCCATCCAGGACCTCCTGGCGGGCAAGAGCCAGGACATCCTGCCCGTGGTGGCCGAGGTGGCCAAGGCGGACCTCAGTTTCAAACTCCTCATGGGCGTCCGCAACAAGGTCATCGAAGCGTACAAGCACACGATGAATATGCAGATTTGACTTCACAGTGTAGCACGCTGCTTGCGCGGCGCAGCAATCCGGAGTCCGCCACATGGGCAACTTCCTGGTGAACCTGCGTGAAGTGTGGCAGCGGGCCGGCCTCGTGCCGCGCGTGGTGCTGCTGGCGTCGCTGCTGGCCTGCGCGGGGGCCGCCGCGCTGCTCGTGGGCTGGGTGCGCCAGCCGTCGCTCGCGCTGCTGTACAGCGGCCTGGACCCGGAAGACGCCTCCCGCATCGTCGAGAAGGTCCGCGACGCGAAGGTCGCCTACGAACTCCGCGCCGGGGGCACGGCCGTGTACGTCCCGGAGGACCAGGTGTACTCCCTGCGGCTGGACCTGGCGGGCCAGGGCCTGCCCGCGGGGGACCAGCGCGGATACCGCATCCTGGACGAGGAGAAGATCGGCACGAGCCCCTTCACGCAGCGCCTCAACTACCGCCGCGCACTGGAGGGCGAGATCGCCCGGAGCATCCAGATAATCGAGGGCGTGGCGGCGGCACGCGTGCACATCGTGCGGCCGGAGTCGACCGTCTTCGCCGACTCTCGACCAAGCGCCAGCGCCACCGTGGTGCTGAAACTCAGGGGCGCCGCACGCCTCACCGCCCGCAACGTGGCGGCCATCGTGCGGATGGTCTCGGGCAGCGTCGAGGGCCTGCGGCCGGAGGCCGTCGTCGTCGTCGACAGCGCAGGCAACCTCCTGGCCGGGAGCACCGACGACGCCTTCGCCCGCGGCCTCGGCACAATCCTGGACTTCAAGACCCAGCACGAGGAGTACCTGGCCCGCAAAGTCGAGGACATGCTGACCAAGGTCCTCGGACCCAACCGCGCAAGCATCCGCGTCGACGTGACCATCGACCACTCCAGCATGACCACCACCAGCGAGGTGTACGACCCGGCGGCCAAGGTCGTGACGAAGGAGGAGATCAAGAGCAAGTCCGCCCCCGGCGGGTCCGCCTCCAGCGCCGAGGGCGCCGCCAGCGCCGGCCCCGGCAAAGAGGAGACGAACGTCACCGACTACCTCGTCGGCCGCACCGTCAAGCAGGAAGTGCTCATCCCCGGCAAGATCACGGCCGTCTCGGTGGCTGCGATGGTGGACCTGACGACGCCGGCCGAGGCGCCGCCTGCGGCCGAGGCGGGGGCGGAAGCCGCCAAGCCGCCCGCCCCGCCCACCATCAAGGTGGCCGACCTGGAGTCGCTCATCCGCAGCGCGCTGGGCCTGAAGGAGACGGATTCCATCAAGGTGGTCGAGACGGCGTTCCACCAGGCGCGCGCCGCCGGGGCCCCCGCCGAGGACCAGGGCGCCGGCGACACGCGCACGTTTTATCTGGACATCGCCAAGCATTCGTCGCTCGGGGTCCTCGTCGTGGGGGCCCTGGCGGCGCTGAAGGTCCTCTCCGGGCCGCGCAAGCGCGCGGGGGCGGCCGGCGCACAGGCCATGCCCGCCGGCGCCGCCGCGGGGGCGCTGCCCCCTGCCCTCGGGCCCGAGGCCGACTCCGGCCTCCTCCGCGCACGCATCTCCACCGCCCTCCAGGAGAACCCCGAAGAGGTCAAACGCCTCTTCCAGACCTGGGCCGAAACCGAGAAGGGAGGCGCGTAAGTGGTTGCACCAGGCGTCCGCAAAGCCGCGATCCTGCTGGCAAGCCTCGACCCGGAGACGGGCGCAGAACTCCTCAAGGCCGCCCGGCCGGAACTCCTGACCGAGATCGCAGCCGAACTTGTGTGGCTGGACTCGGGCGGCGCCACCGACGCGGACGTCCGCGAGCCTATCCGGGAGTTCATGAGCCTCCTGCACTCACCGCCGCCGGCGCAGGGCGAGAACGGCTCCTTCGTCCGCCGCCTCCTGACGGGCGCACTGGGCGCCCAGCGCACCGAGGAGGTCTTCGGCCAGGCGCAGCGCGGCCTCCTGGCGCGCGACCCGTTCCTGTCCGTCCGCGAGGTCGAGGTGCCGCTGCTGGCCCGCGCGCTTGAGGGGCAGCATCCGCAGGTCGCGGCGCTGGTCCTGCTGGAGTTGCCTCCGGCCAGAAGTGCGGCACTCATCCCGGCCCTGGAGGAGAGGGTCCGCGGCGAGGCCGTGCGGCGGATGACCTGCGGCGAGGCCGTCTCGCGCGAAGCCAAGGTCCGCGTCGCCGCCATGCTCCAGGGACGACTGGAGAGCCTCAGAAAGGCCGACGCGCAGGAAGCCTCGGGCGGACCCACCCCGGCCGCCCCGGTCGCCACGGCGACCCCGGCCGCCAAGGCCCGGGCAACGGCCCACCTGCGGCGCGTGGCCCTGCTGCTTCGCGGCCTGGCCACCGAACTGCGCGACAGCCTGGTCAAGGCCATCGCCGACCAGAACGCCGACGCCGCCGCCGCCGTGCAGAACCTGATGATCCTCTGGGAAGACATGCCCCAGGTGGCCGACCGGAGCATCCAAGAGGCGACCCGCGGCCTCGACGCGCGGAAACTGGCCCTGGCCCTCGCGGGCGCCGACCCGGCCACACGCACCAGAATCGTGGGGAACCTCTCCGAGCGCACCCGCGCCATGATCGACGAAGAAGCCCAACTGATGAAGCAGCCCAAGGCGGAAGAGATCGAGCAGGCCCGCGAGGAGATTCTTGCGATCCTGCGCGCCCTCAGCGCCAAGGGCGAACTACAGTTCCAGGGGGCCTGAGCCGTGCATGCAACTGTCATCGAGTTGCCCGGGCCGCCCGCGGCGGTCGAGGTCCTCCGCTCCGTCGGCCCGGCCGACGAGGCCGACGAGGCCGCACGCCAGGCGGATGCCCTCCGCCGCCAGCGCGAGGCCGTCCAGGCCGAGCGCGAGGGCCTCGCCCAGGCCAGCCAGGCGCTCCGGCACGCCGCGGCCGCCTTCGCCGGCCTCGAGGCACAGGTCGTCCGCGAGGCCGAGGCGCAACTGGTGGACCTCGCCCTGGCCATCGCCCGCCAGGTCCTCGCCCAGGAAATCGAAAACGGCCGATACAAGGTCGAGCCGATCATCCAGGAAGCGCTGCGGCAGGCGCCGCCGCGCCGCGACGTGCTCGTGCACCTGAACCCGCAGGACCTGGCCCATGTGCAGCAGGCCGCCGACGCCGCGCCCGGACCGAGCCACCCTGGCACGGACACCGGCCGTGCCGTGGTCGGCGTGCGCTTCGTGGCGAACCCGAACGTGCGGCGGGCGGAGTGCCTCGTCGAGACCGCCGAGGGCACCGTGCCGGCCACCATCGCGGACCGCCTGGAGGCCCTCGGCGAGGCGCTGCGGCAGCCGGAGTAGAAATGACGCGCGTTGACCTAGGCAAGTACGTGGAGAAACTCGGGCGCCAGGCCTGCCTGGCCTGCCGGGGCTCCGTCGTGCGCGTCACGGGCCTGACGGTGGAATCGAAGGGGCCGCCCGTGGGCATCGGGCGGCTGTGCGAGATACGTCTGGCCGATGGGCGGCGCGTGCCGGCGGAAGTCGTCGGATTCAACCATGAACTGCGTATCCTCATCCCGCTGGAGCCGGTCGAGGGCATCGCGCCGAACGACGCGGTCGTGGCGCGCACCGAGCCGCGGCGCCTGGCCCTGGGCGACGCCGTCCTGGGCCGCGTGCTGGACGGCCTCGGGCGGCCCATCGACGGCAAGGGGCCGGTCGCGGGCGACGACTGGCGGGCGATTGACGCCTCCGGGCCGCCGCCGCTGTCGCGCAGGCCCATCACGGAGCCGCTGGCGTTCGGCATCCGCGTGTTCGACGGCCTGCTGACCTGCGGCAAGGGCCAGCGCCTGGGCATCTTCGCCGGCAGCGGCGTCGGCAAGAGCACTCTCCTGGGCGAGATCGCCCGCGCGAGCGACGCCGACGTGAACGTCCTGGCGCTGGTGGGCGAGCGCGGCCGCGAGGTCCGCCACTTCATCGAGGAATCGCTCGGCCCGGAGGGCCTGGCACGCAGCGTGGTCGTCGTGGCCACGAGCGACGCAGCAGCCATCCAGCGCGTCAAGGCCGCCCAGGTGGCCCTGACGGTGGCCGAGCACTTCCGCGACCGCGGCCGCAACGTCCTCTTCATGATGGACTCCGCCACCCGACTGGCGCAGGCACAGCGCGAGATCGGCCTTGCGGCCGGAGAGCCGCCCACCACCAAGGGCTACTGCCCCAGCGTCTTCGCAATGCTCCCGCGCATCACCGAACGCCTGGGCCGGAGCGCCTCCGGGTCCATCACGGGGATCATCACCATCCTCGTTGAGGGCGACGACATGGCCGACCCGGTGGCCGACTGCATGCGAAGTCTGCTGGACGGGCACGTGGTGCTGTCGCGGCGGCTGGCGGAACTGGGGCACTACCCGGCGGTGGACATCCTTCAGAGCGTCAGCCGTCTGATGACGACTGTGGCGTCGCCGGAGCACCAGGCGGGCGCGCAGCGCTTGCGGGCCATCTACGCCACGTACCAGGGGGCCGAGGACCTTATCAGCATCGGCGCGCTGGCGCCGGGCTCAAACCGGCGGATTGATACG
>Ga0194113_10009111_pt1 | contig 12049 bp, 9 predicted proteins | sample TA2MahC200mmetaG_FD_146193 | JGI IMG/M metagenome (GOLD analysis project Ga0194113, IMG submission 146193) | Freshwater microbial communities from Lake Tanganyika, Tanzania - TA2015017 Mahale Deep Cast 200m | ecosystem: Environmental > Aquatic > Freshwater > Lake | place: Tanzania: Lake...
GGAGCATTGACCGCACGGAGTTCGACTTCACGTTGGAGAACGACCTGGCGCTGTTCGATCCCTTGATTGAGCTGTTGCAGCAGATCGTGCACGGCATGGGGTTGTGCGACGACACCGATCAGTTCCGGATCGGCATGGCGCTGAAAGAGGCTCTGCTCAATGCCCTTTTCCGAGGCAACCTGGAGATCACATTCCAGCAGATGCGGGGCAAGGTCGGTCCGTTGCTGGCCGGGGAACCCGTGCCGATCGTGGAAGAGCGTCGCCGGCAATTTCCGGATCGCCGCATCCGCATGAAGGTCCGGATCAATCCGCGGCAGGCGGAATTCGTGATCCGCGATGATGGCCGGGGATTCGACACCCGAAACGTGGCTGGCCCCGTCGACCTGGGCGCGCTCCATGCCGATGCCGGTCGGGGCATTGTGTTGATGCGAGCCTTTTTCGACGACGTGACTTACAATGAACAAGGGAACGAAGTCACACTCGTCAAGCGTCGTGCATAGACGATCTCATCAACGGAGAACTCGGGGGCAGCCGCGGGGAGGAAGTTCATGGCAACGGTGCTGGTTGTCGATGATCTGGCCGTCGACCGCAACCTGGCGGGTGCACTGCTGGAGAAATCGTCGGAACTGACGGTTGAATTCGCCGTCAACGGGTTGGATGCGCTGGCGCATCTTGAACGGCACCAACCGGACATCGTGCTGACCGACCTCATCATGCCCGAAATGGACGGTCTGCGTCTGGTGGAGGAGATTGCCGAGCGGCACCCTCTGATCCCGGTGATTTTGATGACGGGGCGCGGAAGCGAGGAGATCGCGGTCCGCGCGCTGAAGACGGGCGCGGCCAGCTATGTGCCCAAGAGCCTCTTCTCGACCCTGCTGCTGGAAACGGTGCAGAACGTGCTGGAGGCCAGCCGCATCGAACGGTGCGAAATGCGACTGATGGATTGCCTGACGCACAGCGAAATGGCCTTCCTGCTCGGCAACGATTCCTCTCTGATCCCGCCCTTGATCAACTATCTCCACCGCACGGTGCGCGCCGTCGGTCTGTGCGACAAGACGAACGGAATTCGCGTCAGCGTTGCCTTGGAAGAGGCTGTCAGCAACGCGATGTTCCACGGCAACCTGGAGGTGACTTCGGAACTCCGCGCCAGCGATTCCAATGCCTATCAAAGGCTGCTGGAAGACCGCCGGCAACGCGCGCCGTACCGGGATCGCGTCATCCATGTGAACGCCCGATTCACGCGACAGGAAGCGCGGTTCGTCATTCGGGACCAAGGGCCGGGGTTCGACCCCGATAACCTCCCCGACCCGACAGACCCGGAGAACCTGGAGAAGGCGAGTGGCCGAGGCCTGCTCCTGATGCGCACGTTCATGGATGCCGTGGAATTCAACCGCACGGGGAATGAAGTGACGATGGTCAAGAAGGCAGGCTGACCGGGACGGCGCGTGGCCGACCCAAGAGGTCAGAGCAGCCGGATCGGATCGGATTCCCGCCGGCTGGGCCACACTTCAACCTCGGGGAACTCGCGGACCAGAACGTCGGCAAGCCTTTCCACGGCAAACCGCTCGCTGGCATAGTGGCCGGGCATGAGCAGCGTCACGCCGACCGCCTTCGCTTCCAGGCACGTGTGAAATGATGCCTCACCGAGGACCAGCACGTCGCATCCTGCTTGCTTCGCCGCCGCCAGATACTCGCCCGCCGCGCCACATGCCACGGCCGCGCGGCGGACGGGTGCCGCCAATTCCCCTACGTAGTGCACGTAGCTCGCGCCCAGGAAACGTCGCAAACGCTCCCCCGCCTCGCCCAAGGGCAACGCCGCGTCGAAAACGCCCATCCGGCCTGCTCCGGTCCCCTCCGGTGCTCCGGCCACTGCCTCCAGCGGCACGATCTCCCGCAGATCCAAACCCTCGGCAAGCCGCTGGTTGATGCCCCACAGCGCCGAATCAAACGCCGTGTGCGGACTGTAAATCGCAGTGCGGTGGGTCGCCAGTTGCCACAACAACCGGCCCGGAGTCGTGTCGGTCACCAACCGCTTCAACGGGCGAAACGGCAGCGGATGGTGCGTCACCACCAGGTCCGCCCGTTCGGCCACCGCCTCGGCCGCACTCTCCGGCGTGATCGTCAGGCACGTCATGAGACGCCCCACCGACGCTCCTGGATCGCCCGCCAGCAACCCGACATTGTCCCACTCCGCCGCCAACACCGACGGAGCAAACCGGTCCAGAAAGTCACAGATCGTGCCCAGCGCCGGCATGACAGTCCTCACCCAACGCCCCTCCGTGGATGAACGACGATGCGACCGCGACCAATGCGGACTCCGCGACGCATCGCCATGCCACTCGGTCCAGATGCTACCTGCAGCCACACCCGGCAGACGCGGCAACCGGCGGCGAATACACCGTGGTGACGGGCATTGCCGGTGCATAGTAACTCGTCACGGGAATGGCCGGCACGCGATACGCAACCGTGGGAACACGGTACGCAACCACCGGTCGATACACCACCATGGGTGACGCCTGGTAGGCGATCGCCGTCGGCACGCTCGTCACATAGTACGCCGTCGTGCGCGCAGCGGGCACCAACGGGACGACAGGTGCCACTGCCGACGGCATGTAATGAACCGTCACCGGCGTTGGAACATACGGGTCACCGATCGTCACGATCGGCGGCGCAATGCCCCCTGGCACCACCGCCGCCGCCACCGGATACCGTGCCACGACTGTGTGCGCATGCGGCGTCCATGTGGTCAGAACCGGATTCGAAATGATCTGAGCGTCGACCGAAACAGCCAGAGCAGCGACCAGAACAGTCGCCAGCGAAAGGACGCGAAGCATGGAGTTTTCCTCGATGAGTCAGTCGGCAAGTCAACACGCCTTCCTCTTCTCAAACATACGTCCACTGTACCAGCTCCGCCATGCTTTGTCTTCATCGGCGCCGCCAAGTCCACCGAATTCCCCACGCGTCACGCCCAATCACGTCGATCCCCATGCCCGCACGATCCGCGCAGGCCGCGCACTTGACATGATCGGCAAACTCGCCGCCATCTCGGCCGCCAGCGCCAATGCCGCCCTGTTCGCTCGCCGACGGCGCGACATGAAGTCCGCCGCCAAAAACCCCACGACGCCTTCGTTGCGGCTCCCGCCAAGAAAAAAAAATCCCCGCTCCGACGATGCGCGTCGAAGCGGGGTTCCTCGTTGGACGAATTCTCGAGTGTCTGGATACAATCCTTGCACGCCGGGAGGATCAGAGTCCCTTCTGTTCCTCAAGACAACGTCACCGGTGGATCAAGCATGGAACCCCTCCGTGTGCGAGTCGAAATCACCGATCCCACGACGGGCGTCTTTCTACCAGATCCTGCCGCCGGCAGGCAACAGGATTTTCCTCGCGAGCGAGGATTTCCCAACGAAAACACGCACATGTGCAATGGGAATTCCGCCAGAAGCGCGAGGCACGTGGGCCAAGCCCGTTGCGAATGCCTCCGCGGCTCGTGCCGCGGCAGAGACGATGTCGAACGCGCGTTGTTCCGCTATATGACACGGTGTTGTCACTAAAGGTGTCGGCGTCACCCTGAAGCGTGAGCCGCGCTCTCGCGTGACGGAACAAGTGCCAGCCGCCCGCCCCAACAGACGCCACTCCAGCGCCGAGAGCGGGTTGGCGTGCATGTCCGGCGGGCAGCTGTTCTTTCAGCCGCGGAACCAGGAGCAAGGGTAGCTGGAATTCGCGTTCGAAGTCAAGGAGAAGGAACCGCTGCGGCTGCTGCTCGAACTGACCCGCGCGCGCGACTACGGCGTCTGGCAACCTTTCTTGAACGGGGTCCAGCTGGGCCAGCCCATCGACCCGTACCGACCCGAGCCGGACGTGCACGAGTTCCACCTGATGGACTTCTGGCCCGAACCTGGCACGTACACGCTCCGCCTGCAGTGCGTCGGCAGGAATCGCCATTCGTCCGCGAACTACATTGGCGTGAACTCCATCCGTGCGAGAACGCCGGCCCCGCGTCAAGGCATTCGGTTACGATCGCGGCAAAGACTGGACGAAAGAACCCGTGCTCTACGACTGACCTGGCCGGATGGCGGTTCGGCTGCGGGCCGCGGAGGCGAGCGGGCAGCGTCAGCTGCCCCGGTTATGCCGGTACACGCTTCCACCCGCCGGTTGACACCGGCGGCTCGCCTGCGGGTGTCATTGTCTGGCAGGCAGGAAATGCCGCCGCCGCTCTTCCACGGTGAGCGATCGGCCGGCCGTCTTGCGAGCCAGTTCCAGCAGTTCGTCAACGTCCAACAACCAGGTGTACACGCCCTGGATTCCCACGGTCTGGACCGCGCGGCTGTCGGGCGTGAAGGTAATCCACTCGCCGAAGAAATCCACCGGCTGCCGGTGCGGGCACAGGGCAACAGCTGACAGTGTCGGATCGGACGTGCGGAGATCCCAGAGCATGAGGGGGACTTTCCCCATGCCGACGCTGACGAGCCAGCGGCTGTCGGGGCTGATCGCCACGTGTTCGATCGACGTGTCGTCGTGCGCGCGCAGCACGACGCCCCCGGCCTGCGGGTTCTTGGCCCGCAGGTCCCAGAGGCGGGCCCGGCCCATGCTGGCGGGCCCGGCGCCGGAGTCCGCCGTGGCGACCCAGCGACCGTCCGTGCTGATGGCGATTCCGTTAATGCTCCCGTGGTGGCCGGCCAGTTCCACGGAGGTCGTGGCCATGTCCGGCCGAGTCAGGTCCCACAGCCGAACTGTGCCATCGTGAGTGTCGAACGGATCCGGGAATCGCGTGCCGCTGCCGGTGGCCAGCGTCTTGCCATTCGCGCTGAAGGACACGGTCCGCACGGCGCGCTCGTGGCCGCGGAATTTGATTTCCGTTTCACGCGGCTGCGCGGACGTCAGATCCCAGACGTGGATCATGCCTTCGCCTTCCGCGGCCACCAGATAACGGCCGTCGGGGCTCAGTTGCACGACCTGCAGCACGTCGCGGGGGCCGAGCAGGACGGTGGGGGTCGCGTCCGCCCGGGATTCCCGCAGGTTCCACAGGCACAGACTGTTGTCGTCCTCCTCGGCGAACTCCGACGATGGCGCGGGAGGAGGCGCAGCGTCGACGTTGCTCGAGGCGGTCACGCACCAGCGGCTGTCGGGACTGATGAGGATCGCGTTCACGGACCGCGCGTGGCCCCGCAACGTGATGGCCTCGCCAGTCGCCGTGTTCAAGTTCCACACCCGCACGGTCGGATCGGCGACCGGCGGCCCCATCGGCTCCACCGGCCCCATCGGCTCCCCGGCCTCGCCCTCTCCGAGCTCCGGCGGTGGGACCGCGAAATGGGCACTGGCCGCCGTCACAAGCCACCGGCCGTCCGGGCTGAAGGCAAACGCGCCGACGCCGTTCTCCAGACCGCCAAGTTCTCGGACCGCTGACGGCACGTCATCGGCCTTCAGATCCCATAGGTGGACCACCGCATCGAGCGTCTCGGTGATGGCCCAGCGTCTGCTGTCGCTGACCCCAACCACCCATTCCAGGTCGCCGTTCACGGGAAGGGACGCCAGCGGCTCGTCGAATTCCCGTGAAGGGACCGGCCAGATTGTCACGATTCCCCGCGGTTCTCCACCGCCAGCGGATTCATCCGGCAGGTACGTCGACACGGCGTTGACCTTTCCGTCGGGCGGCAGGGCGACATTCAACGCCGTACTCAAGGCCGGCAGGCACCGCGGCTGGACGAACGGGCTCAGCCGGTTCGCGTCCCACACGCGGACGGTTCCGTCGCTGCTTCCGGTGAGCAGGCGACTTCCGTCGTCGGAGGCAAGAAGAGACATAATACTGTCACTATGTCCTCTCAGCACCCTGGCTCCAGGTTCGCCACCTGGCTCCACCGTGATTCCCCCAGCGATCGTGTCGCCTTCGTAATAACCCAATCCGGGTTCCACCACGATCGTCTCGCATTCGTCGCTCATCAGCGCGCGCAGCATGACGAAATCGTAGAAGGAGATCTCCGGTCCCGCGGTACTGCCGAAGGCGAACCACTCCCCTCGCGGGTCGCAGGCCAGCAGTTCCGCGGCGCCGATCCGCCCCACGACGGCCGCCGGCTGGCGGTTGTCCGGTTCGCCATCGCAATCCCACAGGCGAACGTCGTGCATTCCGGCGCTGACGAGCCAGCGTCCCGAGGGGTCGAAGGCAAGTGCCTGCACGGAAACTCCACCCAAGAAATACTGGCCCGCCTGTTCGAACAACCGCGGCTCGCCCTCGATCCCCCCTTCACCCAGCGTCCAGACGTGGATCATTCCTTCCGTCGAGCAGGCGGCCAGTCGCTGGGAGTCGGGACTGAAGGCCACGCGGCAGACAGGATCGGCGTCGAGCGCGATTTCCGAGAGGTCTTTGCCAGGGTCCTGCTCGTTGAGTCGGTACAACTGCAGGCAGCGAGCGGCCAACTCCAGCCGTGCCTGTTCCGCTTCGCGATCCGCCCTGGCTTGGTCGGAGTCGTCCCCCAGAATCGCTCCGAAAATCCCCCCGAGCGCGTCGCCCAGGCCTTCGAGAAACTGGCTGCCCGGGTCGGCATTCGCCACCACCAGCCAGTTGCTGTCCCGGCTGAACTGGAGAATCGGATGCTCCAGCGGAACCGGCGAGTTGCGGAGCGCGACCGGGGGATCGGCCGGTCCGCCGCCGGTCATCCGCCACAACCTCACGCATCCGTTCTGCCACGCCGCGGCCAGCCACCGACCATCTCGAGTGAAGGTCACGGCCGCCACGGCCGCGTTGTCCTGTGATTCCGGCGGGAGTGGCAAGGCGTTCGCGTCCGGGGCGGGCGCCGCCGGCAGCTTGGCGGGCGCCGGAGCTTCACTCGGACCGTCGGGGCCCAACATCAGATTCGGCTGCGGTGCCAGCGGTCCCTTCAGACGCCAAAGGTGCACTCGCCCGTCGTCACCGCCGACGGCCAACCAGGCACCATCGGCGCGGATCGCCAAGGAAGGAACTCGGCCTTGCCCAACCTGAAACACGGTCGGCTCAGCATCCTTGCCGGGTGCCGAAAGATCCCAAAGGTAGACGAACGGCGCCGGGCCGGCGTGCATCGGGCCGGCGAGCATCGGGCCGGCGAATTCTGTTGATCGATTGCAGGCGGCCACCCAGCGGCCGGCATCGTCCGTTGCCAGCTCGTCCAGCCGAGCGTTGGCGACGGGCGCCCACTGAATGGGCTCCGCGCACTCACGCGACGTCGCAGGGGGAACCACGGGAGTCTCATCTTCGCCGATCGTGAAGTCAAAATCCTTGCCGATGCGGTCTCGTTCCTGTTGCGATGTCTCCATGTCCGGTGCGGCCGGTGCCGGCGGCAAGGGAGGTTCGGCCTGCGGGGAGAATTGATCGGATACGGGAACAAGGCGCGTGTAAGCTGCCATATCGCGGAGGTCCTCGGACGCCGCGGACGGGTCTTCTATCTTGGGAGCCGGTGGCAGTGCATCGCCGGGGTCGGGGGCGGTGAACGGCTCGGACGCGGGCACGGGCGGCGCACGAAGCACGCGGCCCCCCGTCGCGGACAGAGCGTGGATCAGTGCTTCCTTGACCTGCGGCGGGATCGGACGGCCCGTGCCTCGAGCCACCTCGACCGCTTCCACCGCCAAGAGCAGGCTCCGCTGAGGATCGGACTGCATCGCAGAGCGCGAATCGATCGCCAGCCGAAACGACGTTGCCAGCGCCTGGGCGACGCGTTGTCCGTCCCCTTCGACCGCTTTCGCGACCGTGCTCGGCGTGCCCTCGGCACCCCGCGCGTTCGCCGGCACGCAGACGCGCCACGCAAAGAGACCTGCCGCCAGCAGCAACGCGATTGTCATCCACCTTGAGTTCATGTGTCTTGCCCTCGAGCCGCGAACGCCTTCCCGCAACGCCACTGCACCCCGTGATTGTACTGGTTCAACGGGCTCGCACCAGAAGCCGACTTCTCCATTGTGTGCCGGGCGCGCGAATCCGGATTGACTTTGGTGGCCCGGAACCCAGAATGAGGCTTGGCCGTCGGGCCGATCCGGGAGTCGTACGATCGGTGGTCTTCCTGGGAGAATCGACAGTCCCATGCGTTTCTTTCTGGCAGGCATCATGCAGGGGTCTCACCAGCGCGCGGTGCTGCACGGGCAAGGTTATCGCGATCACCTCAGGCAGCTTCTGACCGTGCATTTTCCCGGCTGCGAGGTGTATGATCCGTTGGCCGAGCATCGCGAATCGCTGAAGTACGAAGAGATCGAAGCTCGAACGGTGTTCCTGCGGCACAACAGGATGTGCCGGGAAGTTGACGTGTTGCTTGCCTTCCTGCCGGAAGCATCCATGGGAACCGCGATCGAGATGTGGGAAGCGTATTGCCACGGACGGGTCGTGTTGACAATCAGCCCGCTGGAGCACAACTGGGTCGTGCGATTCTGCAGCCACGAGGTGTTCCCGGACCTCGAGTCGTTTGAATCGTGCTTGCAGACGGGACACTTGCAGAAGAGGATTGCGGTGTGGAGGCAATGAGCCTGTTGGAACTCTCCGAGACGCAGCTGTCCGATTGGCTCGCCGCGCACGGTTACCCGCGGTATCGGGCCAGTCAGATTCGCGGCGGGCTGTTCCGGAATCGCGTGGGCAGCTGGGAAGAAATGAGCGACCTTCCCAAGGAGATGCGAGCGCGGCTCGGCGGCTCCTTCCCGCTCTACGGCACCCGCGTTGCGGCCCACCGTTGTGCGGCGGACGGTACGCAGAAGCTGTTGTTGACTCTCGCGGCCGGCGGCCAGGTGGAGTGCGTGCTGCTGCCGGACGGTCCAAGACGTTCCATCTGTATCAGCACGCAGGTGGGTTGCGCGATGGGTTGCGTGTTCTGTGCGAGTGGTCTGTCCGGCGTCGAGCGGAATCTGGCTGCGGGAGAGATCCTCGAACAGGCACTGCAACTGCAGCGGTTGTTGCCGCGCGACGAACGGCTGACTCACATGGTGGTCATGGGCATGGGCGAGCCGCTGGCGAATCTCGACGGCCTGTTGCCAGCCCTGGAGGAGGTGCGGCGCGACGATGGGTTGGGGATCAGCGTCCGCAGGATCACGATCTCCACAGTCGGCATACCCTCAGCCATTCGACGCCTGGCGCGCGGCGTCCCTCACTATCACCTGGCCGTGTCACTGCACGCGCCGACCGATGAACTGCGGAATCGCCTGGTGCCGACGAACAGGAAGTCTGGACTTGCCGAGCTGCTGCGCGCGGCTGACGAGTACTTCCAGGCGTCGGGGCGCCGACTGACGTACGAATATGTTCTGTTGGCGGGCATCAACGATCAGTCACAACATGCGCGGGGACTCGTGCAGTTGCTCAGGGATCGGCCGGTTTTGCTGAACGTGATCCCATTTAATCCCGTGGCTGGCCTTCCGTACAGCACACCGGACGCGGCCGCCATCCGCCGGTTTCGCCGCGTGCTGCTGGATGGACAGGTGAACGTGCAATTCCGGCAGCGGCGAGGCGACGACATTGACGCGGCGTGCGGCCAACTACGGCGCGCGACGACCGGCCGCTGAGCGGGCGGCAGACCTGGCGGCCCCTTGCCGAAGGGAAAAAAATGGGCCCAGAGCCTCGGCCCCTCTCGATTGTGGCGGGGTTGAATCTCCACATATGGCGGCGGTTGGCAGCACCTGGGTGGCGGGGCCATGTAGCTGGAACGGCTCGCGTTGCTTACACTGGGGAGTAAGTGCGTGGCCCTTTCGCAGCCCCCCCTTTCGGCTCCAGGGGAATCGGGCGCGCGGGAACAGAACCGCGGAGTGGGTTGCCCTGAGGGACTTGTAGGGCGTCGGCATCCACGGACCGCAGGGGCGCTGGCAGCTTGGCAATCAGGACGGGGACCGACGATTGGCCCTCAGTGACACGACCTCCCAGAACTACGAACTGCGCGATCCGGACGTGCGCCTGATGCTGCAGGTGCGCGACGATGACGCCGCGGCGTTTGAAGAGCTGGTGGTGCGTTACCAAAGCCGCCTCATGACGGTGTTGGAACAGTTGGTGCACAAGCGTGAACAGGCCGAGGATCTGGCCCAAGAGGTGTTCATGCGGGTCTTTCGCGCGCGCAAGTCTTACGAACCGGGCGCGAAGTTCTCGACGTGGCTGTTCACGATCGCCAACAATGTGGCGAGCAACGCTCTGCGATCCATGGCTCGCCGCCGGGAAATCAACGTGGCACCGGCACAGGATGCCGAAAGCCAAGCGGATCCCCTGGCCCAACTCGCGTTGGCCGCCAGCGGCCTGATGCCGACTCGTCAGCTGGATCACGCGGAGCGGGCGGAGGTCGTTCGCCTGGCGATCCATTCGCTGGGCGAACGTCAGAAGTTGGCGCTGTTGCTGTCCAAGTTCGAGGGCATGAGCTACGCGGAAATCGGCGAAACCATGGGTCTGTCAACGCAAGCCGTGAAGTCCCTGTTGGCGCGTGCCCGATCCAATTTACGTGCGAGCCTGGAACCTTACATGAACGAGGGCGTGTTGCCTGGAAGCGCGAATGGGCCTGAGTAGTGGCGAGCCCGGGAGTACCCGCGTGGAACCCCCACGCCGTGGAGCCCTGCCTCGCTGCATTCCTTGAATCCCGATTGGTCCGATGAACGAAGCCGATACCCACAATACGAGCGACGACGCCCGCGAGGAACTGGTTGCCTACCTCGACGGTGAGCTGGACCCACCGGCAGTCGATTTGGTCGAGAAGCGGCTGGCTGACGATGCCGAGTACCGCCGAGAACTCCGACAACTTCAGGTCGCGTGGGACATGCTGGACGAGCTTCCCAAGCCGGCGGTGTGCGAACGATTCACGCAGACCACCGTCGAAATGGTGGCTCTGTCCGCCGAAAAGGAGCTGGAGGAGGTCAAGGAGCACCAGCAGCGCAGGCGACCCTGGATCTGGGCGTTGGCGGGAGCCGGCGCGCTGGCTATTGCGGGCGCCAGTTATCTCGCGTCGTCGCACTGGCTGTCGCGACCCAACCAGGCCCTGCTCCGCGACCTGCCCGTGATTGAGGACATCGATCTTTACAAGGTGGCCGATAGTGTCGAGTTCCTGGAGCAAATGGACAGAAAGGGTCTGTTCGCCGAGAAAGGGCTGTTTGACGAGGAGACCGGCAATGCGCCCTAGCCGTCTCGCCACCGCGTGCCTGGTTCTGATCGTTGCCGCCGCGGCAGGTTGGTCTAGCGGTCCAGGCGACGATGTGATCGAGCAGCGCCGCGCGCGACTTGAGCAGATGACGGACGCCCAGAAGACGGCGATCTTGGACAAGAAACGCCGCTTCGAAGACCTTTCGGACGAGCAGCAGGATCAACTGCGAAAGCTGCACGAGGAGCTCGCTGCACATCCGAATTGCGACCGGCTCCGTAAACTTCTCCAACGCTACAACGACTGGCTCAGGACATTGCCTCCCGGCACAAAGGCGGAAATCCTCAGCCTGCCCACGGCCGAGCGCGTCGCGCGGATTGAAAAGGACATCACGAAGCCGGATCCTCAACGATTCCAGCGGTTCTTCGGATCGCAGTTGACTCGCGAGGACCTCAACGTCATCAATCAATGGCTGGATCAGTTCATCGACGACCACATCACGGAGATCGTGGCGGCTCTGCCGGAAGGTCGTTTCGATGAGATCAAGAAAGGTTATGACCCAGACAAGCACCGCCGCCGACTGGCGTTCATTCTGTTCCAGCTGGAATCACCCAACTTGCCGCGTCCCTCGCGGGAAGACGAGCAGCGGTTGCAGGAGTCGCTTTCCCAGGAAGCCAGAAACGCCCTGAAGAATGCAGCCAACGAGGAAGAACGTTCGCGCATGCTAGGCCATTGGATCCGTGGAGCCGACTTCGTCCGCAAGCCGTTCTTCTTCAGCAAAGACGAACTCGACAAGTTCGTCGCCACTCTGGACGCCAGTCAGCGGGAACGGCTGGAAAACCTGCCGCGAGACCGCATGCACTGGGAGCTGCAGGTATTGTACTTCCGGCAGTGGTACAGCAAGGCGTTCGGCGATCCCATGGGCGGACCGAGTGGACGACGTGGCGGACCAGGTTCCGGCCGCTTTCCAGGCGACGGGCGCGGGTGGCCAAATTTCCCCT
>Ga0194113_10009113_pt1 | contig 12048 bp, 9 predicted proteins | sample TA2MahC200mmetaG_FD_146193 | JGI IMG/M metagenome (GOLD analysis project Ga0194113, IMG submission 146193) | Freshwater microbial communities from Lake Tanganyika, Tanzania - TA2015017 Mahale Deep Cast 200m | ecosystem: Environmental > Aquatic > Freshwater > Lake | place: Tanzania: Lake...
ATCAATGTTCTCTGATATTGTATAGATGATACCACCCAGAATAAATGCTGGGGGCGTTTTTGAAGCCTTAGCCGGATTCGTTTCTAATCCAATATCTGCAACAACAGTAAGGTCTTTGACAACCTCTACCCTTGAGGACAGGGAAGCATGCCATATATCTCCTCTTTCATCAACCTTGTTTTCATTTCTTTTATATCCAAGATTTACATCGAATGACCATGGCTTTACTTCCTTTGTAACAAACAGAAGCATGCTGTATCCTACCTTTCCAGCACCCAGCCCCTTCTCATCATCTCCTGTCGGTAGCGAAATCAATGGCCTCAATGCAAAGCTCAGACCATCTTTTTCATAAAACCGCCATTTGAGATCAATCTCTACATCTGAGATTCCATTCTCTTTTGTTGTTGTCCCTGCATCTTTTGTTCTTATAAACTGATAGGGAACGCATAGTTCGATATCTACATTATCTGTCATTCCGTAAACGAATACCGGCACTATCTCGGTAGAATCCTCTTTGACCCCATCTTCATATTCATGTCCATACTCTGTTCCAATCTCAAGTTCAAACTTCCCCTTCCCTGCTGTACCAGTATCATCTGTGATGAGCGGGTGCGCTGCATAGGAATTGACGGTGAAGGCAAGAGTAAATGACAATAGACAGAGGGCATACACCAAACCTTTACTAAGTAAGACTTTTAACTTTTGACTTTTGACTTTTGACATGAAGGTGCTCCTTTCCCGCGGCAAATAAAAAAGCCACGAAAGCTTCTTTTTTACGACCTGCTGGTCATTTTTTAAGCCTTCGTGGCTTTCAAATTCTAAAATTGTAATATTACAAGAAATCTAAATTTGCAACAGAATTTTTATGGCTTTTGTTTCAGACTTCTTTTGGCTACCTTTATTCCAAACCCGATGAGTATAACCATCCCCAAAACCATGATACCACCAAGCAATCCCGCGATTGATGTGCCAGTATCAACAGCAGGCCAGGATGGTTTTTCCTTTTCTTCACCTTTTGATGGGAAAGAGTAATCAGGAAATATAGCGGTTTTCTCTTGTAATTTTGATATATTTTCTTTAATCGGATTTTCTTTTTCAGGTATCTCAGGCTTGCCATAAATCTTTTCGATTGACCATTCAAGCCCATCAGGATACGTAGAGGCAAACCAGGAAAACGCCCCACCGGTGATGACAGCGAGGATTGCCATGGCTACTAATACCTTTTTTAATGAAACGCCGGGGGAAAGAGACTTCACTCCTTCAAGGTCCTCAACAATATCTGGTCTCAGCGTTCTTACATAAATAACTATGCCTGCGGTTACAAATCCCTCAATCAGACCGATGGCAAGATGAATTGGCTGCATGAGTAAAACAAATGTACTGAATGGTAATTCTGTTATTCCAGATAGCTTTGTTTCAAGAACAACCGATAGTGCGCCGAGTTGAAGGCCAGCAACCACACTGAGTATTGAGGCTATCATAATTCGTCTGTGAGACATATTTTGTCTCACAATTGCCCTGTAAATCAGTGGATAACCTATAAAACAGGGATAAATACCCATGTTCCAAATATTGGCTCCAAGCGCAAGCAGTCCTCCATCGGCAAAGAAAAGTGCCTGCACTACGAGAACCGATGCTATAACAAGGAATGCTGCATAAGGCCCAAGCAAAATCGCAAGGAGCATCCCTCCACCGATATGCCCGCTTGAACCAGTTCCCGGTATAGTAAAATTTATCATCTGTCCTGCAAAGATAAAGGCCCCGAGGACGCCCATCAAGGGGATCACCTTTTCATCCATCTTCTCTTTTAATTTTTTTGCACAATAGATAATTGTCCCAAGTGTTCCTGCCCACATTGCTCCGCCAACTGCAGGTGAAAGTAAAGCATCTGCCATATGCATAACAATTTCCTCCTCAAATTTCCCGCGGCAAATAAAAAAGCCACGAAAGCTTTTTGACCTGCTGGTCATTCTTTAAGCCTTCGTGGCTTTGAAATTCTGAAATTAGAATATCACAAGAAATTTAAAATTGCAACATAAATTTTTGGACAAAAATTTATAAATTATAACCTAACTATAGAAATTATCTATTTTACTTATATAGTATTTCTATATAATAATTACTATGAGGGGTAATGGGGCTGGTGCCCCGCCTGGTCTGCAAAACCAGAGAATGCTCTGCACAAGTAGTCATTGTGGGTTCGATTCCCACTACCCCTCTCCATATTATAAGGTATTAATTCTTTAATTTCCAATTTTCTATGCGTTACATAATCCTCGGAACAGCAGGACATATTGATCATGGTAAGAGTGCGATTGTAAAGGCACTGACCGGGATAGATCCTGACAGGCTTAAGGAAGAGAAAGAGCGCGGGATGACCATTGACCTCGGTTTTGCAGACCTCAAATATCCTGATGGTCTTACCGTCGGAATTGTAGATGTCCCGGGTCATGAAAGTCTCGTCAGAAATATGCTCGCAGGTGCGGGCGGCATAGACCTTGTACTCTTTGTCATTGCTGCTGACGAAGGGGTTATGCCGCAAAGCCGTGAACATCTTCACATATGTAACCTCCTGAAGATTAAATCAGGTATCATTGCTATTACAAAGGTTGACCTTGTTGAAAAAGATTGGCTTGAGCTTGTAGAGGATGATGTAAGAAATTTTGTAAAAGGTACATTTCTTGAAGGCGCAGTCATTGTGCCTGCCTCATCAAAAACAATGTTTAATATTGATCTCCTGAAAGAAAAGATTCAAGAAGTGGCCTTAAGGGTCGAACCAAAACCAACAGGAGGTCTTTTCAGGCTTCCGGTAGATCGTGTTTTTACATTAAAGGGTTTCGGAACTGTTGTCACAGGAACTGCTATATCAGGGACTATTTCTGTTGATGATGTTGTTGAGATTCTTCCGAGCAATATTAAGAGCAAAGTCCGCGGGCTTCACAGTCATGGAAAATCTATACAGACAGCATATGCTGGACAAAGGGTTGCGATCAATCTTCAAGGAGTTGATAAGGAAGGATTAAAAAGAGGAGATGCTGTTGTGGTACCTGAAAGGTGTATTCCGTCAACGATGATCGATGCCAGGATTGAACTGCTTCAAAATGCGCAAGTCCTGAAGAATAGAGACGTTATTCATCTTCACATTGGCACCTCAGAGTCCATGGCAAGGATTGTACTGTATAGTAGAAATGAACTAAAAGCATGTGAAAGTTGTTACTGCCAGTTCAGGCTTCAAGAGCCTATTGTTGCTATGTCTGGAGACAGATATATTATAAGGAGATTTTCTCCTGTAGATACTATTGGAGGAGGAGAAGTACTCGATCCATCGTCATACAAGATGAGTCACAAAAAAAGTTTGGATGATTTGAATATACTTGATTCTGGAACTTTGTCCGATAAGATAGCACTCAAAGTAAAAAGGGCTGGTATACATGGAACTAAAATATCATTAATTGAAGGGTGGATTAAAGAAGAAGTTACAACAATAAAGCATTCAATAGAGGAGTTAATCGAAAAAAATATTCTTCAGCAGTATGATGATATCCTGTTTCATACCATGAATGTAAATACATTTAGTAATCTTGTAAAAAATAAGGTTGAGAATTTTCACAGAAGGAATCCTTTAAAACCGGGAATTCAAAAAGAAGAGCTCAGAGCCAATCTCAATATAGAACCGAGACTTTTTAATTATTTCATTAAATTACTGAAGGACATTGTCGTGGAGAATGAAACGGTCAGGCTTTCAACTTTTACAATGGTTTTATCACGGTCAGATGAGAATCTTAAACAACAGATACTCGAGATACTGGAGAAAACAGGACTACAGCCTGCAACAAAAGAAGAATTAGTGGATATTCTGAAAGTGGATCACAGACGCATATCGGATATCCTGAAACTGTTGGCAAAGGAAGGGAATCTTGTACGGATCAATGATTCCTTATATATAACATCTTCAGTTTACAAAAACATGGTAGAGCGGTTAAAGGAATTTTTCATGAGCAAATCAGAGATGTCTGTAAAGGATTTCAAGGCTACAGTCAATGCCCCGAGGAAATATGCTATTACCTTTCTTGAATACCTTGACATGAACAGGATTACAAAACGGGTCGGGGATGTAAGGAAATTTATGTATAACGGTTAGATCACCATTAAAGCAATATATTTTCTGCTAAATTCTATCCTTCTCTATAAGTTGGCCTTTTAATATAGATATTTTCTATTTGAATTATAGACTTTCTTTATCTAAAATATTTTTGATTATGGATTCCTTCCACCAGCGAAGCATAGCTGGAAAAGAAGAAATCCGTTTTAATGAAAGGGAGTGGTTAAAAGCTATATCGGAACCTATCTAAAAAGGTTGCGATAGAAAGGAGAAGAATGATGAGGTTGTTGAAATTTCTTGTGGCAGCGTTTTGTTTTATTTGTCTATGCTGGTTCCAAATAGTTTTCGCTCAGATTGAAGATGAAAAGTGTCTGGGTCCGGGTTGTCCTCCAAGAGAGGAAATAAAACTCGAAGAGGTACTTGTGACTGCATTTCACGGAGGAGAAGTCATCATAACCCCTACAAAGACCATCATAGATGTGGAAAAGTTCGAAAAAAGTGGTTCAGTTGAAAGGGTTGAGGACATCCTGAAACATCTGACCGGAATCGATGTCTTTAGTAGTTCAACCACGCCCGATCCCCAACAGGTAATCATTATAAGGGGATTCGATGACAGTAGGTTTACAGTTGCCATTGATGGGAGACCCATAACCGCCCCAACTGGAAGGGCATATACCCAAGTAGATTGGTCCAGCCTGACCACCAGCGATATCGAGAAGATAGAAGTCATACGGGGTGGTGCTTCTGCCCTGTACGAAAACTCACAGGGAGGCATAATCAACATCATCACGAAGAAGGGAAAGAAAAGAGTCACATTGATCCCAAAGATCTCATTGTCAGGTGATTACTCCAGATTTGATACCCATTCAGAGAAAATCGCTGTGGAAGGTGGTATTGGGAATCTGAGTTATTTCACCAATTTCGGAAACAATGAATCGGACGGTTACTTGAGAAACAACTACTGGAGAGGGAAAGACGCTTCTGCAAGGCTGAACTATCTCTTCCCCTTCAGGGGGAATGTGACATTGTCCTTTAAGTTTTCAGAAAAAGACATGGGATATCCCGTTGTAAATGATCCCAGCAGGTCTGACTATGATCCTGAATATCCGACAGTCCCTGAGGATGCGGATACGTTGAGGAGGGGTCGTACTATAGCTTATCCGGGTGGTGAATCTCATAAAGAAAGGAAAAGTCGTCATCTGGATTTTATCTTTGAGCAGCCTATAGGGAAAAGTAGCTTGAAATTGCAACTTTATAAGACCAAGGGAAGTGAGAACAGCTACTGGTACGGTCTTTCTAAGGGGAAGCTGATACAGAATTACCTTGGCGGTGACGACGGGAAAGAAAAACATTATGGAGGAATTTTTCAGTATCATTTGAACTTATGGAAAGACAATTCCCTCACAGTAGGATATGATCAAAGATGGATGGGAGTGAAGAGCATGCCGGATAATTTCAGGGTACAGGCAGGGTACTTTGATGACATTTGGGCACTAACCCACAAATTAACACTGAATTTAGGGCTCCGTTATGCCCATATGCGGGAATTAAGCTATCCTTACGCAGACCCTGGCACTACAACAAAATACAGACACAAGTTCAAGACTGACCTCTGGTTACCTAAATGTACTGTAAGTTATCGATTCAGCCCAAAGACAGAGGCATATGTCTCGGTAAACAGGGACTACCATCTCCCTCTTTGCTGAGATAGAGTATTATGGGCCTCGACGAGGCTCACGGAAAGACTTGAGACAGAGACGAGCATGCATTACGAGACAGGTATCTATAAGAAGCTAACGAAGGATATTGATACCCGACTTTCGGTGTATTACACTGATATTACCAACTATATAGCAGCTGATTCCTCGGGTATCTATTATCCAACTTCTTATGCCTATAACAGAGATTCGGCAGAGTTCTATGGTTTCGAATGGGAGTTTAATAGTACTTTTTTTGATAAACTCGTTGCCTTCGGCAATTATACCTTCAGGGAGGCAAACTACTCTGAAGAAGTGGGTAAGCCATCGGCCTATTTGCTCGATCTACCGTCGAAACACAAGGCTAATCTGAATTTCAGATATCCTATATTCAAAGATACCATGCTAACAACGGATCTCCGATACATTGGGAAGAGGAAAAGCGAAGGTGGATACACAATCAATGATTACTTCGTAACAGATGTAGGTATCAAGTATAACCCCTGGGAGAATACAACAATTCGCGTGTATGCAAATAATGTTTTTGGTGAAAAATACGAGGAAGTGTACGGCTATCCCATGCCTGATCAAGTCTTTGGTGCTCGATTGGAACTCACCTTCTTTTAAAGTAGGCAAAAAAGGTTTGTAGAGGAGGTTATCAAATAGAATGGAATGGCTTTCGGCATTGGTTGATTACGGGATTATCGGACTTCTGATAATCATGAGTGTAATTGCAGGCTCAATTGCAGTGGAGAGATATCTTGTTTTCAGGAAGATTAGGATAGATGCCTTTGAAGAGAAGAAAAACCTTGAGATAGAGCTTACAAAAAAACTGCATATCATAGCAACCATCGGAAGCAATGCACCATATATAGGACTGCTTGGCACCGTGCTCGGCATAATGCTGACATTTTATACAATAGGCAGGGAAGGGTTGATGGATACCGGCAAGATAATGACAGGGCTTGCCCTTGCGCTTAAGGCAACAGCAGTGGGACTTGTTGTTGCAATCCCCTCAATAGCCTTTTATAACTTTCTATTGAGGAAGGTTAAGGTACTTCTTGCACAATGGGAGACAATGAATGGACGAAAAAGAATTTGACTATATGAATGTTATTCCATTGGTTGATGTGATGCTTGTACTGCTTACAATCGTACTTACCACATCAACGTTAATTGCCTCCGGAATGATAAATGTATCACTTCCAAAGGCATCTGCTGAACATAAAGAGATTCTGAAAAATCAGATTATATCCATTGACAAAGGAGGAGCAGTCTATCTCAACTCATCGGTAGTTACTCTTGATGGATTACAAAACAAAATGCTTCTTCTGGATAAACAAACCCCTGTCCTGATTCGTGCAGACAGGGACATCCGGCTTCAGGTGTTTGTTGATGTCCTTGATGTCGTGAAGAACCTCGAGTTTAAGAGAGTGAGTTTACAGACAGAGAAAAGAAAGGGGGGAATGGGGGAATGGGTGACCAACTAAAAGGTATAACACTCTCTTTTATCATTCATATCTCGGTGTTTTTGACTATGATTGGAATCAGCAGTTCTGCTGTTCCGATGAGCAAGCCTATTGTGATTGACTTTACCTTTGAGGATTCTACAGGAGATGAAGAGGTAACTTTGCAGACAGCACTTCCATCAAAGGGGTACGAAAAGATAACAAAAGAGATGGTGGAAGAAATAGTGAATCCTTTTCCGGCAAAGGAAGAAAAACCGAAAATAGAGAAAGAAGTAACAGTCTATGAGAGTCCAGTTGCACCATCCATCTCAGAGGCTCAGGTACCAGTTCCAGAAGCTATGACAATGGAACACAGTGCAGATTTAAAAGGGAAAGAGCACAATCCTGTTGCAGAAGGTATAACAGGTAGTTCATCAATGGGAAGAGAGGTTAATGTGGCATCTGCCGGTGGTTCCGGGGATTCAGTAGAAAGGGCGAAAAAAAAATATTTGAAGACAAACTTTGTATACATAAGAGATTTGATAATGAAGAATATCTTTTATCCTTATGAGGCAAGGAGAATGGGTTGGGAAGGTAAGGTGACGGTATCCTTTGTAGTTGGAAAAAATGGATACGTTGATAGCATAAAGATAATAAATAGTTCAGGATTTGAGGTCTTGGATAAAAGTGTAGTAGAGACTATCAAAATGGTTTGCCCCTTTCCAAAACCGCCTGTTGAGGCATTGATAGTATTGCCGATAGTATATAAGCTCAATTAAGGTGCCATTTTATCAATCCTGAACATGAAGTTCAGGGAATAAGCCTTTTATATATTAATAAAAGAATAAAGGCTTGTTCTAACTGCTATATGAGAAAGGAGAAAGTGTGTATGAACCCAAGAATAATAGTCCCCGAAGAAATGGCCAAGGGCTATACGAGGCGGGAGTTCCTGAAGCTGCTTGAGCGCGCCGGTATTAGCGTTACTGTTGGAACCACCGTCTTTCTTGCAGGCTGCAAGAGGAAGGTGAACCCTCTTGCTGGGGCTAGGGAGGTCATTACAAGGTGTGGAATCTGCAGTGCTGACTGTGGCATGAATGCCTATATCAAAAACGACCGTGTTATAGCAGTGGCTCCATGGCCTGAGGATCCAGATACTAAGGGGTTTATGTGCGATATGGGGCTGGCTACTGTCGAACTATTATATGCCCCCGACAGGATACTCAATCCAAAAAAGAGGGTAGGAACTGCATGGACCGACATAACTTGGGATGAGGCGATGGATTCCATTGCCAGGAAATTAATAGAACTAAAAAAGGACTTAGGGCCACAATCCCTCATCTGTCATTATGGGGTGAGTCAGGTACGTTCAATGTTCTTCCGTTATCTCCAGCGCCGTTTCTGTAATGTCTATGGGACTCCGAACTTTACTGGATGCGGCAGCCAGTGTGCTGTGGCCACCATGCTGGCCAGGAAATACAGCACGGGTCCTATATCTCCTGATTATGAAAACGCAAAGTGTATAGTCCTCTGGGGCTGTAATCCATCCGTATCCGCACCCCTTGGCTGGGTACATAGAATCCTGCCGGCAAAGGGGCGGGGAGCAAAACTCATCTGCATCGATCCCAGGCCAAACCTCACGACTAAGGTTGCGGATATACATCTTAGACCTCGGCCGGGATCCGATGGGGCACTGGCTCTGTCCATGATGCAGGTAATTGTGAATGACCACCTGTATGAGGAAGACTTTATTGAAAAACATTGCGTTGGATTTTCCGAACTTAAGGCCCTTGTGGACGGCTACAAACCAGAAGTGGCTGAAAACATAACAGGGATTCCGGCTGAGGACATTCGAAAGGCGGCGAGGACATATGCCACCCATTCTCCCGCATGCATCGAGCCGGGCAGCGCCCTCGAGCTTCACATTAATGGTGTTCAGACCATACGGGCGGTTATGCTCCTCCAGGCCTTGACCGGCAACATAGATGTGAAGGGTGGGGCCCTTATGGAGGGGGACAAGACCCCCTTGGTGGATTTGGAGTTGAAGGCCCATTCGAAGGTCGTTTCCACGGGGATAAGTAGCAACACATATCCGCTTTTTTGGGAATCGAGAAAGATGGTGACTGCTAATGTGATTCCTGAGGCCATTCTCTCGGGCAAGCCCTATCCGATCAAGTCGCTCATCGTGGTAGGTGGAAACCCGGTTGTTACCGGACCCAACGCCGCTCACCAGAGAAGAGCCTATAAGCAACTCGACTTGATGGTCGTCATGGACCTTTTCATGACAGAGACCGCAAAGATGGCCGATATCTTCCTGCCTGCCGCCTCATTCCTTGAGAGGGACAACCTTAAGGTAAGGGACCGTATATATATGACTCCTAAGGTCATACCGGAGCGGGGAGAAGCTTGGCCGGAATGGAAGTTCTGGTTTGAGCTTGCCAAAAGGATGGGGTACACGCGGGAATTCCCCTGGGCTACGCTGGATGAAGCAATTGATGAGCACCTTTCTCCGATTCAGGTTACATCCTCCCATCTCAGGCAGAATTTCCACGGTGTTGATTACCAGGCGAGGTCTGGATATAAAAAGTACGAGAAGGACGGGTTCCGGACCCATTCCAGAAAGATTGAGTTCTATTCCCAGGCTCTTGCCGACGCAGGTTACGACCCACTTCCGCGCTATGTGGACCCTTACAAGGTCTTTGCAGAAAAGGGATTAAATGCTCGGTATCCCCTGATCATGACCTCGGGGGCCAGGATTCCATACTATTTTCATTCACAGTTCAGAAACCTTCCGTCCCTTCGGGCAAAGTTTCCGGACCCACTTCTTGAGATAAATCCATCGGATGCATCGGCTCTGGGGATTCGGGAGGGCGATACCGTGAACGTCATATCCCCCAGAGGTGGCATCCGGGCCAAGGCAACCATCATCCAGGCGCTAAAGGTCGGAACCGTCGCCATGTCCCACGGTTGGGCGGAGGCGAACATAAACGAGCTAACTGATGATGCATTCCTTGACCCGATCAGCGGTTTCCCAGAGTACAGGGGATTTATGTGCAGGGTGGAAAAGGTGTAGACAGATGAATATGAAGATTAATGTGTTGACATGGATAGGGGTGGGCCTACTGAGCCGTTTAACCCTTATAAGGCCGACGAGATGGGGTAATGGACGATCACCATATGGCATTATATGGTAAATCTCTGATAACGAGAAGAGACTTCATGAAGTTCGCCGGTATTGTGGGCATGGGTATCGTTTTTCCCGCTTTTCATTTAGGTGACATTATCCGACCACCAGGCGCTGTGTCTGATTTCCTGGCTATGTGTATCCGGTGTGGCCAATGCATGGAAGCCTGTCCTTACGACAGCATTTTTTTCTTCGGCATCACTGCAGGAGCTCTCGTCCATACTCCATACATTAACCCTTTACGGAGTCCTTGTTACCTTTGTCAGGAACGGGGACCAGATGGTAAAAAACGGCCTGTAAGCACATACTTGCGGTGTGGAGAGGTGTGCCCTACCGGGGCCTTGAGGCGGATCGCCAACGACAAGGAGGTCCTTTGCAACTTACCGGATGAACTAAGGATGGGGAGGGCTTTTCTTAATCGGGAATTCTGTATAGCGTGGCAGTTCAATTTTTGTGGAGAGTGTTATCTTAATTGTCCTTTGAAAGATAGAGCACTTTTGGCACGGCCGCCTGATGAGCCTATTCCGGCCGGAGTTCTTCGGCCTCATGTAGACATATCACATTGTGTTGGATGCGGAATGTGTGCTTACATCTGCCCGGTTCGAAAACAAGCTACTTTTTCGAGGACATTAAACCGTGTTAATCAAGACCTTTTTCAGTTCAAATACCGAGCATTGGTGAGGAGTCTACTCGCCCGAAGCGGGGAACAGGTAAGACTTCCTGCCATAAGAGTTACTGGAAGACTTTGAAACTCATGAAAATGGAATATTCCAAGAGAAGATGGAAGGTCAGACCAATTAGAAGACTCACCCAGATGTTTGTGCTAATTTTTCTAATCGTCATACCTGCAACTTCACAAAATTTCAGTGTATGGTCTCCCTCCTTAATCATACAAGGGTATCTGCCTTCACCTGTTCTGTCTCGGATTACTGGCGATACATGGAGTCTTGGGATAGGTGACTTTCGCATCACCCACCCGGTAGCTTTAATGGATTTCTTAGTGTCTGCAAAGGAGTGTTGCAGTAGCCTATTTATTTCGGTGCTTATTCCTCTATGTGTGACCCTGATATTGGGCAGAGCATTTTGTTCATGGCTTTGCCCTGTCGGATTCTTACTTGAGCTGAATATGAAAGCAAACCGTCTGCTGTGTAGAATGGGGTTTACGCATAAAATTGAGTTAAGGGATTTCAGGTATATCATTTTTGCTCTTCTATTGATCCTCGGATTTTTCTTTTCCTTTCCCTTGATTTCTACCTTTGATCCCCCTCACGTATTGGGCAGGGAATTAATGTATCTCTTTACCCATCAGCAGGTCAGTCTGAGCGGTATGGGGCTTCTTATAGTCATCCTGCTTTTTGAGGTCTTTTTTACCTCTCGGGCGTGGTGCCGTGCTTTTTGTCCCTCAGGTGGAGGTCTGGCCTTGTTGGGTAGGAAACGTATGTGGCGGATCAGGATAATCGCTAAGGAATGTATCCGCTGTGAGAAATGTAACAGTGCATGCCCCTATGGGCTGTCACCCAGTCATCTCGTAACCAATGGAAACTTTGACTGGACCATTTGCGACAATTGCGGGCTTTGCCGGGATATATGCCCGACTAAAGCAATTTCTTATGGTTTTGG
>Ga0194113_10009122_pt1 | contig 12034 bp, 18 predicted proteins | sample TA2MahC200mmetaG_FD_146193 | JGI IMG/M metagenome (GOLD analysis project Ga0194113, IMG submission 146193) | Freshwater microbial communities from Lake Tanganyika, Tanzania - TA2015017 Mahale Deep Cast 200m | ecosystem: Environmental > Aquatic > Freshwater > Lake | place: Tanzania: Lake...
AGGCGGTGCTGACGCCCTACGTGCTGCGGCTGATCGAGAACGCCGCAGGCATCGTGCTGCGCCGGCCGATCGAGCTGATTGGCGACGACTACTGGAAAGACTTTGCGAAAGACGTTGACGGACTGGGTAGTTCGTTGAATGAGTTTGCGAAGAGCTATCTCATTGATGCGCTGCGCGATGGTCATGCGTTCACGCTTGTCGATGCACCGCCGGATACCGCTGCAAACCGTACACTGTATGACGCACGGCTGAACGGCATCCGTCCGTATTTCGTCTCGTACACGGCGCCGCAGTGCTACGGCTGGCGACAGGCAAGCACAGCGCCGTACTCCCCGCTGTCTCAGGTGCGGCTGATCAGCAAGGCTGTGATTCCCGAGACGACAGACGATTACATGGAGCGCACGATCGAGCAGATGCGCGTGATCTATCCAGGCCGTTATGAGCTGCACAGCGAAGGCGAGTTGATCGCAGTGGAGCGCAGCACCTACGGCGCTGGCAAGATTAAGGAAATCCCGCTGGTGACGCTCTACACAAACCGTCGCGGCATGATGATGTCAACGCCGCTGCTGATTGATCTGGCGTACATCAATCTGGCGCACTTCCGAGCGCAAGCTGATCGGCTGCACAGTATTCATATCGCTGCAATGCAGCAGTTGATTCTGGAAGCGCATGAAAATGCGAACTTCTTGATCGCTGGTGTCAACTACGCACTCAGGCTAGATCCCGGCAACAAAGCCTACTATCTGACAACTGATCCGGCAGCGTATCAGGCGCAGAAGGAGCTGCTGGAGGATCTGGAGCAGCAGATGGCGACACTGGGCACGACCAAGCTGGTTGGACAGAAGATGGTGGCCGAGTCGGAAGGCGCCAAGCGTATCGATCAGGCACAAGCCAACAGCACGCTGGCGCTGATTTCGATGGAGCTGGAACGCTGCTTGAACAAGATGTTTGAGCTGGCGGCACTCTATGCCGGCAAAGAGCCGCCAGTCTTGACGCTGGATCGTGACTTTGACTTCTCGCGGCTGCTTGGGCAGGACGTTTCTGTTATCGGCACACTGCACAAAGAAGGTCAACTGCCAACTAAGGAGTTCGTGCAGATTCTCAAATACGGCGAGATTCTGCCGGATTCTGCCGATGTGGACAAACTAGCATCCGACATTGACGCCAAGATGAAAGAGATTACGGATAACCAAGAAAAAGCGGCTATGCAGAAAATGGCTGCACAGCCGCAATCAACGTCTAACGGTGGTCGGACTGATCAGATCAAGCGACGAGCACCTGCTCTTCAGCGGCAGTCTCGGTAGCGGCGGCCTTCGACTTCCGCTGCTTGCGGACCTTGCCGGTCTCGATCAGCTCAGCGGCGACTTCTTCGCGCACCTTGGTCAGCACGATCTGGCCGTAGTCCTCGGTGTGAGTGATCTCGTACAGATCGCCGGCACCGGAGACGGCGCGGGTGAAGCGGGGGCCGACGACGAGCTGGCCCAGCTTGGTGACGCGCACATGGTTGTCGTACTGCGGCGCGGCACGCTTGCTGGTGAAGGCGACGGAAACGCCAGCCTGCATCAGGCCGCGCAGGAAGCGCAGAACAGCGGGGCGGCGCTGGCCATCCTTCTCGGAGAAGTAGCCGCAAGCGATAGCGGCTTCGGCTTCAGTGCAGCCTTCGGCGGCGAGTGCCTGAGCCTGTGCGGCGAGTTCGGCACCAGTAAGGGCAGTTTCCACGTTGTTGATAGGTGTGGGTGAGTTGCCTGATAATCCTACACCATCAGGAGCGGATAAGAGCAATTCCGCCCGAGCTTCCCGCTTCGGGCTGCATCGTGTACAGTAGAGGTGCCTTCAACGTATGCGATGAGCACCGCTGCACCCGATCCCGTGGATCCCCAGGCCGCGTCCGTGACGCCACCTGCTGCAGTGCCGCCAAATCCGAACGTCGCTGACCTGCAACGCAAGATCGAGCTTCTCACGCAAGATCGCACTGAGCAGGGTCGCAAGAACGCCGAGCTGAACGATCGCCTCCGCGAGATGTCGGCAGAGCTGCAGCGGATCAAGGACGAAGCCGCGACGAAGAAGGCGAAAACGCTGGAGCAGTCAGGCGACTACCCGGCTCTCGTGCAGCAGCTCAAGGCTGATCTTGAGGCTGCTCAGACGGCGCTCAAGGACAAGGCCAAGGAAATCAGCAAGCTCACCAAGGACATCGAGTCCATGCAGCAGCAGTCGGCCCGGCAACGGCTGGAGCAGACCGCGCTAGAGCAGATTCAGGCCGATCGTCAGGTTGTGAATCCCAAGCAGCTCCTGAAGCTGCTGGAAGCGGAAGGCATCATTCGGGACAAAGAAGGAACGCCGGTGGCGCTTAACGGGGGCGTCGAGCAGTCACTGAGCGAGTTTCTTCCGACTCTCAAGCAAGCCAACAGCGGCTACGAACACTTCTTTGTCGCGGGCGGCGCCCCCGGCATGGGGGCATCGAACGCTGCAGTCGGCAGCACCAACATTCCGCCAAGTGATAACCCGTACATCACGGGTAACCTGACTATGCAACTGGCGCTGGAAACACGAGAGCCGGAGAAGGCCGCGATTCTTCGGCAAGAAGCCAACCGGCAGAAAGCCGCGCAGCGATAACACCAACATCGCTTTTGAGCCAACATGGCACTTCAAAACCTGGGGGATTTTTCGACCCCTACTCCCGTAGCCATCGGCACGCGGGGTACTCCCAACTGGGGTAGCACTTTCCTTGGTGACCTGATCGCCAATGAGCGCTTCAAGGCCGCCGTCTACGAGGAAATCTTCTCGCAGTTTGCGTTCACCAACTCCGGCATTATCACCCGCGACGCCAATCTGGACTGCCGCGAAGGTGGTATCAGCACCACGCTGCCGCTGGTTCTGCCGTTTGAGCCCTTTGAGGAAGTCATTGAATCCAATGACACCTGGGGCCAAAGCGGCGCCGGCCACCTGACCCCGCAAAAGGTCAACAGCCGCACGCAGATTTATCCGATCATGCACCGGGGCTTCCTGGTCGCTGCGGATAAGCTGTCGCAGCTCGGTTCCGGCATCGACCCGCTGGGCGCCGCTGCCCGCTATCTGGGTGAAGGGCTCGCTGCTCACAAGAGCAACACGCTCATCACCATGCTGGCTGGCGTGTTCGCCTCTGGCGGTCCGCTGGTGAGCAACGTGCTGAACGTCAGCCGCACTGGCGCCGGCCCGTCCACGGCGGCGAACTTCCTGACTTCCTCTTCGGTTACCCGCGCCAAGGCGAAGCTGGGTGAGCGTTCCAAGCGTCTCCGCATGATTGCGATGCACAGCGACGTGTCTCACTATCTGCAGGACATCGGGATGCTCACTTGGGCAAGCTCGACCTCCGTGACCGCGACTCCTGCGTGGGGCGCTGGCGGCATCGGCGTCACCGATACCGACGTTGCCTACTTTGCGGGTCTCCGCACGGTGGTTGACGATCGGCTTGTGCCGACCACTGATGCTGTCAACGGTGACAAGTATCCCGTCTACCTGTTTGAGCCCGGTGCCATCAAGCAGGGTGTTCAGGAAGACCTGAACATCGACTACGGATACAACCTAGAGTCGAAGCAGTGGATGATGTCTCCTGACATTCACTACAGCTTCGGCATCCCCGGCCTCACCTACGGCGGCCCGCTCGGCAGCCCCACCAACGCCCAGCTCGGCACTGCCGGCAACTGGACGATGGCCTACGCGCAAGGCGCCAAGCTCATCCCCATCGTGCGGATGGTTGTCAACACGCCGCTTGCGGTCAATCCCTGATCACCTGATCTGTGGTATCCTCTGGGGGCTTCGGCCCCCATTTTTTTGACCGAAAAACCTGATTTCGTCAACCATCCGCCGCATTACACGGCGGGGAAAGCAGAGGCCATCGACATCATCGAAGATGCCATCAAATCTGCACTGACAGCCGAAGATGGCTACGCCCATGGGCAAGCGCTAAAGTATCTGTTGCGTCTATGGCTCAAGGGGAATCCCTTGGAGGATGCCAAAAAGGCCCACTGGTATCTGCAGCGGCTGATCTGGCGCCTTGAGGGCGGGAGGCCGTAGACTGGCGGCACTTCTCGGCGCTGGGCCGTGCCGATCGCCGTCCTGACGCCGCCGCTGACGCTCGCTGAGGTTGACGCCTACTTCGTGGCGTCACAGAACGCTGCGGCGTGGGCCGCGCTGACGACCCCGCAGAAGAACCTGGCGATCGGGCAGGCGACTCAGTGGTTTGAGACGCTGAACTGGAACGGCGAGAAGGCCGACCCGTCGCAGACGGGCAAGCTGCCCAGGGTGGGTGTGACATGCAACGGCATCGAAGCGACCGCTGACGCGCTGCCCTACAGCGTCGGCATGGCCTTCTGTGAGCTGGCGCTGGCGCTGCACCGGAACCAAGGGGCGCTGGTCCCTGCGGAGGCCGCTGAGGGCGCCTCCGGGCTCACGAAGCAGGAGCGGGTGGAAGGTGCAGTCACGGTCGAGTATTTCCCGCCAGCGGCGCGGCTGTCTAACGGCACCAAGGAGACCGACCCGGCGCTGATCCGTGCGTTCCCGTGGCTGCGCGACATGCTCGCCTGCTGGGTGGACTTTGGCGATAGCCGCATGATTCGGCGTTATCGAGGCTGACATGAGCAGAATCGATAAAATCTTCGGCAGAACTGCAGGGATGCTGGTCCGCAAGTTCGGATCTGACATGGTGTTCATCCGCTCGGGCGAAGCCGAGTATGACACTGACACCGGAGAAATCTCGACAGCGACGACTCGGCTGCCGCTGAAAGCCGTGATTTCGCCTGTCAAGCCCGAAGAAGTGTCGGCACTGACGCAGAAAACAGATGTCAAAATCATTCCTGACCCCGACGTAATTGGCGATGAGCCGATTCGCGTTGACGATGAGTTTGAGTACATGGAAAATGACGCGACAGTCGTAGCACGAGTTGTCGAAGTCAAACAGTTTCGTGGCGACAGCGCTGTGGCGTACATCGTGATGGCGAGGCCGCAATGAGACGACCCGGAAGCGCAAAAAAAGGCTTTGATCGCGTGGTGCCCGACATTCAGCGCAGGCAGAACATCCAGGCGCGTATCGCTACAAGCCGTGTCGTCAATGCTGTCACCGAAATCAGCCCGAACTACAGCGGCAAGTTCCGTACACGTTGGCTGGCAGACCCGATCGGGCCATCAGTTGAGCCCGCGCAGGAAGGCGGCTTTGTGCCGAAACTAAGTCAACCGAAGCCAGGCAGTGACCCGCAGCGCGGTTACAGCATCCGCAATGAATCGCCTTATGCGCCGGAAGCGATGGATCTGGAGCCGGGCGTGTGGATTCGGCCTGCAACACCGCCGAAGGGCGACATTGTGGATCAGGGCGAACGCACAGGCGCGTTCCGTGGTGAAGTTGATGGCTCTGCGCCCGGCGGTGCGGTATCAACCGCTGAGCGTGATTGGTATGTGAACTACGCGCAAGGCGGGCAATTCGCCAAAGACGTGCGCGATGGCGCTCGATCGGCGGTAGCGAGGACACAGCGATGAGCGGCTACGCACTGCAGAAAATCCGTCGCTATTACGAAGTCGTCGTAGAAGATGCGCTTGCCGCATTTACCGGCGATCCAATTCCTGTCTACACAGACAACGCTTACTACGCTGATAAGCAAGGTGAGAGAGAGTTTGCGCTAGTTCGATTGAGCTATGGCGACATGCACGAGTTGACGGTTGGCGGCATGATGGAGCGCATTATGGGCACGTTGATCGTGGAGATTTTCGTGCCCAAGGGGAAAGGGCCGGGCCGGGCGCAGGCGCTGGGCGAGGCCATGCTGGTGGCGCTGGCGCGGATCAACGCAGAGCTGTATGCGCATGACGCCGAGGTGGTGGCCCGCGTGGGGCCGATCAGCGGGCCTCGCTTGACGCCACTGCAGTCAGCGCCGCACTTCCAGGCCCGCCTGAGCTGCTCGATCCGAGCAAGCTACCGGTCTCTATAATGCAGCCATGACAGTCATCCCCGGCGATTACAAACTGATCATTCCGCAGCGTGCAACGCTGGAAGAAACTTTTTGGCTGCCGTTTGATGCAACTGGCGTTGAGTTTCACGCATCAATCTGGACGAGCGACAAGCGGGAGACCTTGCTGCTTGCGCTGACAGTCGTTGTTGATGACGTACTGGTGGAGGGCGAAGATCCCGATAATCCAGATTCCATCGAGTGCAAGATTCGCGTGCGTGCTGACTGGGATGACACGAAGCCTGTCACCAAAAACGGCTACTGGGATCTTTTGGCTGTAATGCCAAGTGGCGATCGTGATTACTATCTGCAAGGGCTTGCAATTCTCGACCGCAATGTGACCGAAGCACCGCCATGACAGTTGTTCGCACAGTCAAGAACGTCGTCAAAGTGCGCGTGCAGGAGCGTGCAGGTGTTCGTGGCGTGCGCGTGGCGATCGGTGGCCCGCGAGGGCCGCAGGGCGAGCCGGGACTGCCCGGCGCTGATGGACTCGATGGCTTGCCTGGGCCGGTCGGACCCCAAGGGCTTGCTGGTCCTACTGGTCCTACTGGGCCTGCTGGCGCCGCTGGGCCTGCTGGGCCTGCTGGTGCCACTGGTCCGCAGGGGGCCGCTGGTCCTGCAGGTGCCACAGGGGCGACCGGGGCGACCGGGCCTCAAGGCCCTGCGGGGCCACCCGGCGCCGATTCGACCGTTCCCGGTCCCGCCGGTCCCGCCGGTCCCGCCGGTCCCGCCGGTCCGGCCGGTCCCCAAGGCCCTGCTGGCCCAGCTTCAACTGTCCCAGGTCCCCAAGGCCCTGCTGGACCCACGGGACCGACAGGGCCACAGGGGCCGCCGGGCGCTGATTCGACCGTCCCAGGGCCGGCGGGGGCGACTGGTCCGCAGGGGGCGCAAGGGGATCCTGGCCCTGTTGGCGCGACAGGGGCGGTCGGACCTCAGGGGCCGCAAGGCGACACAGGGCCAGCGGGTGCGGCCGGCCCCCAAGGTCCGCAAGGCGACACAGGGCCAGCGGGTGCGGCCGGCCCCCAAGGTCCGCAAGGCAATCCTGGCTCCGCTGGCGCCGATGGCGTGGGCGTTCCCGCTGGCGGCGCTACTGGGCAGGTTTTGGCGAAGAACAGCAACACCGATTTTGACACCGAATGGGTTGATCAGGCTAGCGGCAGCGCATCAGCCGGCGGCAGTAACACGCAGGTTCAATACAACAGCGGCGGCGCGTTGGCCGGTGCGGCGAATGTCGAGATCAGCAGCGACAACCTGCAGCTCATTGCCCCCAGTAGCGCACCAGCAGCGGCAGAAGCATCAAGCCTGATCGTATACCCGGTCTCAAAGGCTGATCGCTTCATGCTGGCGATGAAGGGGCCAACAGGCAACGCCATGGTGCTGCAGCCCAGCATTTTCTCAAACAACATCATGATGTTCAGCCCGCAGTCTGGCACGACCGGCACGGGCGGTAACGCTTTTCAGACGGCATGGACATCCGGCGGCACGGTGTCACATACGGCCCCGGCGATCACGAACTTCCAGACGCGGATGCGTCGCACCAGCTACACCAACGTGGTGACGACACAGAACCAGCAACTTGGCGTCAGGATGAATACCACGGCAGAGATGGCGTTTGTCAGGGGCAACGCGGCAGGCGTTGGTGGGTTCTTCTATTTTGCGCGGTTCGGCATTGGCATTTACCCAGGCCCGACCATCAGGATGTTTGCGGGCCTACAGGGTGCTGGCGCCACCACGTCAATCTGCACGTCGGACACCGTGGCGAACCACACCGTAGGTCTGTGGCACGACACCACGAATCCGGCCAGCGGCTCGGGCGCGTTCAACCTCGTAACGAGGGACGGCACGACGACCACCAAGACGGCCATCAACCTGACAAATGCCATCGCGGCGAATAACGTTTATGACTTCATGATGTACTGCCCGCCGAACGGGACTGAGATTTTCTACAGGCTGGATGACATCGTGAACAGCGTGAGCTATACCGGCAGCAGCACAACGACGTTGCCCGGCAACACCACCTACATGTCGCCGCAGTGCCAGATGAGCAACGGCACGGCGCACACTGCTGCCAATGCCGTTTCCATGACGCTGGCACGGATCTATGTGGAGGCCGCCTACTGATGGACCCGAACTACGCCACCTTCTGGAACGACTTCAAGGCCACCGCTGCATGGGCCGGGCTGGTCAGCATGGCCCGCTACTCCGATGCCGTGGAGCTGCGGCTGCTGCGGCTTCGGGTCGAGATCATTGAGGCCATCGCTGGCTACCCGAATCAGGCCGACATTCAGGAGGCCATCTGGCGGCTGATGGAGTTGATCGGCAGCCAGTCTGACCCGGCGCAGGTTGGCGAGCTGCTGGGGCTGATGGATGCCCACGAGCTGAGCGGCCTCTACACACTGCAGCCATGACGATGAAACGCGAAGCGATCTTCGTCGCCATCACCACCGCCCTGGCCGGCACGGCGCCTGCTGCGTGGCCGCAGTAGAATCGGCTTGCACGCCGAGCCGGCCATGTTCTTTCCGCTGGCTCCGGTCCTTCGCAGGAGACGCCGCTCGGCCATGGGATTCTTCGCCACCCGCAGACCGCTGCCGAGCCGGCGGAACGTGCCGCCCGAGTTTGAGTGGGTGCAGGTCCAGATGGACGTGACCCGCTGGGCGATCACGGGCGTCCTGGGGATCATCGCGCTCGGCGTCTGGAGCGGCGCCATGCGCTTGAACGATCTCGGCTACAGCATGGAAGCCGCACAGGCTGCTGACATCAAGCACGAGCAGACAAACGCACGGCAGGACGAAGACATCAAGAAGCTGGAAACGTCAATCACTGAACATGGCGTCTATCTTAAGCAGATCCTTGAGGAAGTAAGAAAGAAATGACTCTTGATCTACTGACCGAAGAACAGTTCCTTAATTTCTTCAGCAACTACAAAGGGCTGGAGGGGCAGCGCAAAGGGTTGCTGAATCTTCGCAAGCAGATGCTTGCGGCACGCCCTGGGTTGCTGGGCGCTGACAACGAATGGATCAAAGAGTATCGAGACAATTCCGATCCAGCCCCAGGTCGCGTGCTGCCTGGCTCCCCATTCTCAACGCGACTGACGCCGCACATTCGGCTTGGCGAGTTCGCGCTGGATCAGGAAGCACGTCGCTTTAACCATCAGCATCAGGTAGACACTGCCGCTGAGCTTGCTGCGTTTATGGAACGTTGCCGTGCAAAGTTTGGCGGCAAGCCCGTGATTATCACCAGCGGCTATCGCCCGCCTGCGATCAATCGTTCTGTCGGTGGCGCCAGCGGCTCCGAGCACCTATACAACGCCCCCGGAGTCGGTGCCGTTGATTTCTACATCAGAGGCGTAGATACGAAAGCTGTGCAGGATTGGTGTGACAGCAACTGGCCATACAGCCTCGGATACGGTGCGCCCAAGGGATTCGTTCATCTTGGCATCAGAGCGAATCGGCCTCGTGTACGCTGGGATTACTGATAACACAGCATGAACTGGACACAGATTCTCGCTGGCGGTGGCATCACTGAGCCGCCGGGCTATGCTGAGGCCGCAGATCCCAACGGACCCCTGGCCATGGCACAACGGATCGAACGCGAGCGCCAGCAGGCCGCTGCCCACGCCCGCAAGCCTGCCGCCAAGGGCAAGCCGAAGCCGAAGCCCAAGGGATACGGCAAGTGACCCCCGGCATCGTCAAGGCGGCGCTGATCACCGCTGCTGCGGGGGTCGCCGCTGGCGCTGTCATCAACACCGTGGACTGGGCGGCGTGCGCGGCGAACGGCGGCGGCCAAGGCTGCAACGAGTCGCGGAACATCGCCGCTGGCGCATGGACGGCGCTCGGGATGAACGCGCTGGCGCTGGCGACGAACATCATGAACGACGACGAGCCGCGCCGGAGCTAGACTCAGGGCAACCGGCCAGTGGCCGCGAGATCGGACGCCCCCGCCCTGATCTTTCCAACGAGGCACCATGCCTGTTTCCTGCACTCAATCTGTCCTCACCGGGCAGGATGGGTCGGTCTGGTTCAAGCCCGCCGGCACGAGCCACTGTCTGCTCGACCTGACCGACTTTCCGCTTGGCTCCAGCTTCGTGAAGGTGCCTGTCACCCACGACTTCAAGCCGGGCGATCCCGTTACCTTCATGCCTGAAGGCGGCGTGCTCGATTCCGAGCTGACCGCTGGCACCACCTACTACATCGGCCTGACCCAGCCGACTCAGGTTCAGATCCTGGCGTCCCTGGGTGGCACCCCCGTCTCCTTCAATGCTGACGGCGGCGCTCCGGCCTCCAACCGTGGTGCGGTGCTCACCTTCGGCGCCCGCGTCAATGGCTCCGGCTACGTCAACGGCACCTACGCCAACGTCCCTCTCACGGGTGGCAACGGCACGGGCGCCATTGCTGACATCACCGTGTCCGGCGGCGGTGTCACTGCCTGCGTTCTGGACACTGCTCCCGGCGCAGGCGGCGTGAAGTACGCCGTGGGTGACGTGCTGACCGCTCCCAACTCGCTGCTCGGCGGCACTGGGGCCGGCTTCCAGATCACGGTGGCGACCATCACGCCGCTGCCGACTGACAGCCCCGGCGGTCACATTCGCATCAGCTACGCCGAGTTTGCTGCAGTGGCGCAGGTGTCGAGCTTCACGATCAACATGACTCGTGAGCAGCTTGATACCACTTCGCTGCCTGCTGGCATCGGCCAAGGCCAGGGCAAGTACGCCGCCTTCCGCACCCGGCAGGCTGGCTACGCCGATGGCACCGGCTCGATGACTGTTCGCTTCTCACGCGACCAGACCAGCCTGTCGTCTCGGCTGCTGGCCAACTCCATGCTGCGCTCGCAGGATGGTGCTCGCGTGAAGCTCTACATCGACACGATCAGCGACGGCAACATCATCAATCCGATGCCGGACGACGTGGCTTCCAGCTACATCGAAGCGCCGATTTCGATCGAAGGCTTCGATGCCAACGTGACGCCCGATGATCCTTCGGAGGCAACGCTGAACTTCAGCTTTGCCGGCACCCCGACTCGGATCCTCAACGTTGATCTCTGATCAACGGTGCTGAAGCGACTGGCCTCCGGTTTCCGCCGGGGGCCTTTTGCTGTAGACTGTTGCGGCATCCCACCACTATTCAGACATGCGTGCGATTGACAGGCTGAAAGCCGCCGCAAATCTCAAGCCGATGCGGAAGGTTATCCCGCTGTCGGATGGCACTGACTTCGTGCTGTATCATGCGCCGCTGACCATGGCCGAGCGTGAGCGGGCGCAGAAGGATGCCAAGTCCGATGATGCCGGCGCGTTTGCGCTGCAACTGATTGTGCAGTGCGCCAAAGACGAAAACGGCGAGAAGCTGTTTAACGTTGCCGACATCCCCGAGCTGAAGCGTGCCGTGCGCGATGAGGACGTGCAAAAGATCATCGGTGCGATCCTCAGCAATGATGACGACGAAGGGGAGGCTCCGATGACGGCCGATGCCAAAAGCCCAGCAACTGGAAAAGGAGCTGCGGTCTGATGGTTTCATGATGCTCGCTTTCAGCGTGGCCAAGGAACTTCGTATCACCTTGTCCACGCTGTTCGAGATCATGACGTTTGAGGAGCTGCTGGGCTGGTCCGCCTACATCGCTGTGGTCGCCAAGATCCGCAAGGAAGAGCAGGACCGGGCCGCTCGGACCCGAAGGCTGTAGACTGGGCCGATCCAGCTCGGTCTACCCACCTTGGCCTACACCGAGTATCTGGATATTGTCATCCGCAATCAAGGGAAACTTGACGCGCTTGACAAGCAACTGAAGGAAATCAAGGCCAACCTTGACGCTATCAATGGTGGGCCTGCGGCTGTAGCGGCAAGACCGTCTGCACAGCTTGACCGCCGCGACCTCAGGGATGTTCGGCAAACCTCAAGACTAAATCAAGCGCGAGACCGACTGCGCATTGCAGCGCCTAATCGTCCGCTAGAGCAGGCAATTAGAGGCTTTGATCAAGCGTTGCAAGGTGTTCAAGAGCAAGCCGCCGATCGTCTTAACGAAGCTACCGAGCAGATTGCGCGTAGCGGGCGTCGCGGTGGGCGTCCGCCCCG
>Ga0194113_10009127_pt1 | contig 12028 bp, 8 predicted proteins | sample TA2MahC200mmetaG_FD_146193 | JGI IMG/M metagenome (GOLD analysis project Ga0194113, IMG submission 146193) | Freshwater microbial communities from Lake Tanganyika, Tanzania - TA2015017 Mahale Deep Cast 200m | ecosystem: Environmental > Aquatic > Freshwater > Lake | place: Tanzania: Lake...
AAGTGAGTAAATCAGGCTCTTTAAAGTCAATCATGTTAGAAAACATATTCTATTCTCCCTACTGCAATCAATTTACAAACATAGATATTATCTCATATCCTCCCCGGAATTTGTGGGTAATGATTAGCTTTATTAAGGGGGACTATTTTCTGAAACATGCCTGATTTAATGCCTTTTCCATGTTATCGAACCAGTATTCCTTGTATTGCTTTGATAACTTGTTTACATCATCCGTATATAAAAAGGCGAACACTTGAACGTTTAATCCATTGTATTCAAACACCCGCTTTCCTGCGTCGTCTACCTCAAATATCCCCCTATAGCCATCAATCTTTTGTTCATAATCCGTGTACGCTATGCCTTTTGGGTCAATGAAGAGGATGGAATAATCCTTGTTCCGCTGGAGCCAAAAAATAAAATCAGGCTTGAACTTGCTCACCTTGTTGATTTTCGAACTGTAGTAGGGGATATAAACCTCATCGAGGCTTTCATCCAACTTACTGAACAGCCACCAATCAAAGTCTTTGAATTTGTTGTCGCCGCCCTGTAAATACTGTTCCAGATGATTGATGAAATCTATTTCGCTTGGTGTTTGAATTATATGCTTGATATAGTCTATTTTCTGTTTTTCGTCGGACAGGATGATGGGAACATAGTAGTGATTTGCAATGTGCTTTATTCTGAACCGCTTGCCCTGATACTCCGCCTTTTCTTCTCTGACCATCCGCGCGGTTTGCTTAATACTCTCCGTATATTCCTCTAAGGTAATCTCCCCGCGGGTGAATTTCTCTTTTAATTCAGCTTCCAGTGCAGACGGAGCTTGATACTGCCGCACCGTTTCAACCTTCTGAGTCAGGTCGCTGATGTCCTTCAGCGACACTGTAATACGCTTGAAGTGCCTTATCTCCTCCTCCAATTGCTTCAGCCGTTCAAACTCTTCAGGCACAATGCTGAAGTAGTCAAAGATTCGTTGCGCCAGTAGGTCTATATTTTTGAAGTTTCTTCCGTCCTGTTTGTAATAGTTATCAGGGTCATTCAGACTTGCCCGCAGAATTTCAATCTTTCTTGGCGCCGTCTCATACAATGCTAACAACACCCTGTTGTCCTGGACGAACTCCACATACCGCTTGAGCAGGTCAAGTTCATTAGACGTGATTTCAAACTTCGTTAGCTTTCGCTCATCAACACCCCCCCTTTCCCCCCCGTCGACGGGGGGGTAGGGGGGGCGGTCTGCCTGTCTATATGTGGGAATCAACAACTTGTGCTGCTTCGCTTCCTCATTGACAAACAGCGAGAGTTGCTGTTCGCCTTCTTTTTCCTTTTCCTGGTTGAGTTGTTCAATCACCGTTTGCAAAGCGTTCCTGTTTGTCCCGAAGAGAAACAGGGACTCTACCGGCAAAACCTTATCTTTAATCTGATGAAATAGGTCAGCGGAAACTTCTTTGGCGTTGTAGAGCGGGAGCAGCCGTTTCCTTTTGTTTTTGAACGGTTCAATGCGCACGCCTCTGCCGACGGACTGGAGGATAAACTTTTTGGCGTCCGTGCCTGTCCCGATATTGATGAAGTTGATGACGTTCGGGCGGTTAGAGTCCCAGCCTTCGTAGAAAGCGCGCGAGCCCATCAGGATGTTGATGTCGGAGTCGTCCTCATTGAGCCTTTCAAAAAATCCTTCCTGTTCAAATTGATGATTCACGTTAAACCGTGCCAACTCCTCTTTTAACCAGTTTGGCATATCCCCCGTTTTCATCAGCGCAAAGTGCTTATCCGTTGTGGTCAATTTGAAGGCGACCTGCTTCTTGTCCGAGGGTCTGAAAGAAATCTCAATCTCTCCAAAACTTGGCGCGTTGAAGACATATTGTCGAATGTCTTCTCTGCTCAGATGTTTGAATCCCTCTGTGTCAACTTCGATTCTGCCGTTCTCCTCAAACGTGAAACCCGGTCGCGCCTTCAATTCTTCCCACAATTCATCTTTTGCCGCCTTCCATACGTCGTCGTTGATTTCCCCTTTGCCAATCCTTTCAATTTCCCTGAAGAACAGTTTCAGGTCCGCGTCTTCAGTGTTCACGGAGTTGACAAGCGTGAGCAGCAAGGGTTTATGGTAGAGTTTACCCACCCCTACCCCTCCGGAGGAGGGGACGTTTTGGATGTCCTCGTAACATTTTCTCACGTAAGATAGCATTATCAGGGATTTCAACACCACCTTTTGCTTCTCTTCGCTGTTATAGTCTTCATTGTTTCTAAAGGCTCGTATCTCCTGCTTCAGGATGGCGATGTGCTTACCGTAACCTGCCTTGATGAACTCGGAGAGGTTGAAGTTACAAACCGTCGTTATGAGGTCGCGTGGGTCGGTGAAGGTTGCGGAGAAGTTGAAGAGAAAGCCATTGCGCGACAAGATGGAGTAGATATGCTGTCGTTTGGAGTCTTCTTTGTCTCCCTTGTGCGCTTCGTCAAGTAAAATATACCACTTGCCGTTGTCGTTGTAGTTTCGGAAGTCAATAATCTTCTCTTTCTGCTCATCGCTGAGGTTATCAGAACGGTAGTAGAAAACGGTCAAGGTGGCTGAAGTGGCCATCACTTCAGGTTTGAAAAGCGAAGGGTTTCCCCGCTTGACCTCTGCATATTCCTTGAGTTCCCTGAGTTTGATAAAAATATTGCGGTGCGCGGTGTTAAACTCATTTACATGCGCTTTGAGTTGGTCAATTAAATCATCTCTGTGGGTAAGCACCAGGATGTCGTGCGGCGGAATCTCTCCTACTTGAATCAGGTTTCTCAATAGTTGAATCAGTTTGACGATGACAAGCGTCTTGCCGCTTCCCGTCGCCATCCAGAAACATGCACGGTTTATGAAGTGCTGATAGGAAACCTCACCCCACCTCACCCCCGCCCCTTCCTCTTTGTGGGTGAGGTGTGGAGAGGGGAGAGGGGGTGAAGCGTAGTATTCTGTCAAAAGGCGGGAAATGTTTCTGTTCGCCCGGTTCAATCCGATGTCCAGGTTTTCGTCTTGCCCGTTGTCCCGATACCAGTCAAAAAATCTGCGCTTCCTTTCCTGATTGATTTCCAACCTTTCGCCGGGCTGATAATCCGCAAAATCCTCGTAATACTTCCACAAAACCTTGATTGCGTTTTCCAGCGCCTGTTGCTGGTAATCCCACAGTTGCTTTGCCCTGGAAAAACTTGCAACGTCAAACAAAGTCCAGTTGATAGGCAGAGCGTCCCAGCGAATATCGTCCACCATGTCTTGCAGAAATACTCGTGCCATAGCTTATACCTCTTCAGTATTTATAGCCGCTGATTTATAGACATCGCTGATTTGCGTAACTTTTAGGTAGTTTTGATTATTAAAGTTAGGTTATTGTAGTAACGACTTCAGTCGTTTGCTTGCGCTGTAACGAATGAATTCGTTACTACAATTACGCAAGTTTATTTTTGAAAATTACCTAATCAGCGTCGTCTGATAATCAGCGGCTATACATAGAATATACCGTTGTCTTCAAGAAAATTGTAGCCCAAATTTCTAATTTGGTTAAGATAGATACCACTGACTTTATGGACGAACGCGGACAGTAGATATTGTCGATTGTCGATTGTTGATTGTTGATTGGAAGAATTTTTTCAATCGACAATCTACAATCATCAATCATCAATCCAAGGTCCGCGTGCGTCAATTATGTCAGCGGTATCATGCTATTTACCACCAAATCAACGGCTTGATGCGCCTCCAGTCCAGATTCTTGAGGTCCAATGTTTCGCCGTCTTCAAACTCCACGCAGTCAGCCTTAATCTTTTTAATCCACTTGCCCGTCAGGTTGGAAAACGTTTCGGCGATGTCAATGTCCTCGTAGAGTTTGGAAAGTTCCACTCTCACTTTGTCTTGCTTCAGGTCAACCGCAAGCGCCTCAAGCATCTTCAGGTCGCGCAGGAACACATACTGGTTGTAGGGTTCTTGATACGGATTTTCAAACAAATCGGAATCCTCGTATTTCGCCTTCCGCAATGTATTTTCGTATTGTTCCAGTTGGTAGTATTTGAAAAAACCGCTGCCCTGCCAGTTGGCTTCTTTGGAGATGCCGGACTGCTCACCAGCCAAAACCTTTTTCATTCTTGGCAAGATGACATCGTAAAAATGCTCGCCCATTTCCACGCCCAACCACCTGCGGCCAAGTTTATGCGCTGTCGCTGTCGTTGTGCCGGAGCCAAGAAAGAAGTCCATCACAATTGTTTGTTGTAGTGAGGATACCTCAATAACACGTTTCAATAATTCTTCTGGGTTTTCTGTTGGAAAGGTTGAACCAAAAACATAACCTTTTAAATCGGTCCAAACCGAGTCAACTGGAGTTTCTTCGGTTTGAAGATATTCCGGTAACCCCTGAATTCTGTTACCCTCCAGGTCAGTATAAGTTATACTCTCGTTTATGCGAATTCGTCCATCCATCTCCATTTGTTCTATTTTTTGCTGTGTAAATGTCCAGTGACGCCCTTTGGGCGGTAATAATTCACGGCCCAATATAACTCGCTCCGGCGGATGACGGAGCCCTGGAGAACTCATCGGACGCCAATTTGGCTCTATTTCTTGGCCGCAAAATGAGCAGATACGTTTCCGATATGGAGTAGAAAAGAATGGTTTTTTCGTCTTTGTAAAGTAAAATAAACTATCAGTAGCCACATTGAAGCGTGTAAGTTCATCCAATTGTCTTCTAAACCGATTGATGATTATCTCGTTCCCGAAATTATCTTCTCCCAAAATTTCACTCAATAGCAGTCTGATAAACATATTTCCGTTATAGTCGCAACGTATAAAGATGCTGCCTTGAGAGGAGAGCAAGTCACAGGCAAGTCGCAGACGATTTTCCAACAGAGTGACCCAGGAAGCATCTTTGTACTTGACAGAGTAAAAGAAATCAGCATTCGTGCCCAAGTTGAACGGTGGGTCAATATAAATTGTCTGCACCCGCTCCCGAAACTTCGGCAAAATCGTATTCAGCGCCTGATAGTTTTCGCTTTTGATGAGCCATCCGTCCAGAGCCTTATCTAAGTTGTCAAACAGCCCTAAAATATCCAGTTCCAAATCTTTGAAATACCTTGTGTCAATGGGAAGATAGCGGTATGCGTCGCTTAGATGTTTTCCTAACAGGTCTTGTTTTATCACTCGGCAGGAGCCTCGCTCTCCCACAGCCTCCTTGTTGAAATCCGAATCGACAATTCCCAATGCTTGCCATTCCTCAACTTGCTCCTGAAAGTTTTCGTGGTCAAGTAACCGCTCAACCAACCTCATGTCCCGTTCGGCAATTCTGTCCAAGGTGATAACATAATTGGAGTTCAGCGCAAATTTCGGTTTGTTCCAGATTTTTACTAATTCGTCCTCAAACTGGCTGATGAAGTCAATGATTTTGTAGGCGATGCCCTTTAGCGCTTGCAGTTGCTTGATACGTTTCTCTGTCCAGTCAGACATAAATGCCGAAGTCTCCGTGACTTCGGCTACCCCTGAGAAGACATACTGATAGAGCCAGAGGTTGAACTGTTCCTGCAAAAACGCCTTCGCATTTTTGTTTATGAAGTAGTCAACTTCGCTCTGCCGTTCAAATACGCGGAACGCTCGTTCCAGCGTTTCTTCTTCAACCTTCACACCTTCACGCTTCAAGGCTCTCTGAATCTCGTCCAATTTTGTCTTCTGTCCGCGCTCAGAATAAGCGACGACGAAGACTAACGTCCCATCTCCGCGTTTCTCTTTAAACTCGTAGATAATCTCCCTTTTCTCATTTGCCCTTTTATGTTCCAGAGTGGAAACATCGAAGAAGAATTTCACGCCGTCTATCTCCACTTCAAGGTTGCGGAACAGGCGGTCGGTTTTCACGTAGTAGAGCATATAGGTCTTCCAAAACAGCATCACGTCTTTGTCATCGGTGTAAACTCTTTCATAGATATTTTGGTGAAGCGGCGTGTAGCGGAAGTAAATCGAGCCGCTTTCGCTGAAGTATCGGCTGAAGAAGGTGTAAAGTTTGTCGAATAGTTCCTCTCGGAAGTCTGGGAACGGTTTAAGGGCGTCCTCGATATCCTGTTTGAGTTTGGGGAAAACACCTCCCTCATAATACCGCGACTTAATTTTCATCAGGTTGATATAACCCGATTCGCCTTCGATCTTTGCGCCAACGAAGATATCTTTGAGCGCATCGTAAAATTTTCTTTCTTTTGTCATGGACTTCACCTTTTCCAATAATTTTCAAAAATAAACTTGTGCTTTTGTAGTAACGAATTCATTCGTTCTTCCGGTGAGCGAGCAAACGACTGAAGTCGTTACTACAATTACGCATACTCTTGCCCTTAATTCTTGGAATATTATTTTATAATATGGTGAGTATTTTATCAAGAAAAATTTTGGACAAAAAACTTGAATCATTCATGGGGAGAAAAAGATGAATTTCCCAAACAAATTTCTACCTGAAGTGATGGCCACTTCAGCCACCCAGGAGCGAAAGTTTTTTGTGATTGACGCATGACTGATTTTGCGGTATATTAATTATAAATAGCCGCTGATTTCCAGACGACGCTGATTGGATAAATTTTAAAAATCAGCGATGTCTGTTCGCTTCGCTCAGTTTCCCACTTTTCCCCCCTTCATCCCCCCGCATGCAGGGGAAAGAGGGGGGGCAGGAGGGATTTACTTCGTAAACCACCTAATCAGCGGCTCTACCACTGCATTACTACATTTTAAGGAGAAAAAATATGGAAAATCACTACAAAGCATGCTTAGTTGGTTGTGGTCGCATGGGTGGGACGATTGACGATGAGATGCGTGGACATCCCTACTATGTGTTGCCACATACACACGCTGGCGCTTGCCGCGCGGTCGATAGAATTGATTTAGTGGCTGCTTCTGATGTAGTCGAGGAGAAAATGCGAGCGCTTTGTGAACGATATCAGGTTCCTCGGGGTTATACTGATTACCGCGAAATGATAGATAAAGAGAAGCCCAATATCCTCTGCATCGCCACACGTCCTGTAAATCATGCTGAAATTGTCGTGTTCGCGGCCGAGCACGGCGTCAAAGCAATGTATTGCGAAAAGCCGCTCTGCTGTTCGATGGCGGAGGCTGACACAATGCTTGACGCCTGTCAAAAATACGGCGTCAAGTTTAACTACGGAACTAATCGCCGCTTTGTGCCGCTCTTCTGGCGGATGCGTGAGCTTATTGACAACGGTAATTTGGGGACCCTGCAATCGGTGACTTCGCATAGTAGCAGCGTGGCTCAATGGGGCTTGACACATGCTGCGGATATGTTGTTATATCTGGCTCAAGATGCCGAAATTGATTTTGTCCAGGGACACATTACCTGCGACGAAGCGGATTTTGACGATAATCGCCTTGATACCGACCCACCAATCAATATGGGTTATGTTCAATTCAAAAATGGCGTCAGAGGTTATGTCCTGACTGGTTCTGGCTATGAATTTGAAGTTAGCGGCTCGGAAGGCAGACTGCGCACGATTAACGATACAGGCGCGCTCTCGTTTCGGAAATTTATGGGCGAACACAAGTTACTAACAGAAATGCCAGCAGTCGTCTATGTTCATGAAAGCGGCACAATCAACGCCATGCGGGATATTGTTAAAGCACTCAATACTGATGGCAATACGCTTGGCAACCTGACTTTAGCATGCCGCAGTCAGGAGATGATTATCGGCTTTGTTGAATCCCATCGGCAAAACGGCGCGCGGGTAAAAATGCCGCTGGAAAATCGGGAACTTTACGTTGGAACATGGTAAACGTGATTTAGATACCACTGACTGAATGGACGCACGCGGAGTAGTTTACGAAGTAACTGTAGAGCTAAGTGAATAGTCCGTGTTCGTCTATTCAATCCGTGGTATCTACTTTATAGGTGATAATAATGCCCGAAAATAGAAACCAAGAAGCAGAATATTTAACTCCCAAATTATCAGATGTCGTAGATATATCCATCCTGCAGGATATTCAAGATTGGTTTGCCCGTTTCACCGGGATTTCCGGAGCCATCCGCGACCCTGATGGATTTCTTATCACGCAGCCGAGTATGAGAAACGCTTTCTGTTCCATCATAGCAGAAGAAGGGCACGGTTCTGAGTATTGTCGGGTATCAAACCAGGAGGCCGCTAAAATCGCGGCTGAAACCGGAAAACCGACAAAATACATCTGCCATGCGGGATTGACCCAATTCACCGCCCCCATTGTCGTGGACGGTGAAACTTTAGGATTAATCGTGGTCGGCGATAGGCCGGTTGAAGCGTTAAGCGCAAGTAAAATCCAGGAGATAGCAGAACGATTACACATAGATAAAACCGTCTTGCAAAAAGCGGCGTCGGAATTGCGTACATGGTCAGAGGATGAAATGCGTGACGCCATTCAATTTTTATATTCTATCGCCAATACAATAGCCAGTATCTGCTATCAGGGCTATCAACTTCAGAAGCGCATCAACGAACTTTACAGCTTGCGTATGATTAGCGGAATGCTGATTGCTTCTCCCGGTTTACAAGAAGTTTTAGATGTCATTGTAGAATCCGCCACTCGGTTGTTAGATGTAAAGGGATGCGCAATTAATCTCATTGATGAAGAGGAAAACAAGTTATACGTTAAAGCGTTTTATAACGTGGAAGAAAGTTGTTTAGAGGAACGCGTCGCGCTTGTGGCAAATAGGTCATTTATTCAGCAAGTGATGAACGGGGATGTCGTAATCGCCGAAGATATTACGGAAATTCCATGTCCTTTAGAGTCGTCTGAAGCAGAAACGAAAGAAAGGTGTTCCATACTCTCTGCCGGCTTGATTTCTAAGGATAAAGCCATCGGTACGATACACGCGTATGTATGCGAACATCATGAATTTACCGAAGAACAAATTGCCCTATTCCGCGCTATTGCCAATCAAGCGGTTATTGCCATCGAGGGCGCTAAGTTATACGAAGCGAGTCTCGAAAAACATCGTATGGAACAAGAATTGTCGCTGGCTTCAGAGGTACAGTATCAATTGCTCCCACACGAATGTCCGAAAATTAAGGGCTTTGAAATTGCCGCAGATTGCATATTTTGCCGCTATGGGATAGGCGGTGATTTCTACGATTTTATCCCTATTTCTAAAAGATATTTAGGCATTGTCATCGCCGATGTGGTTGGAAAAGGCGTGCCAAGCGCTATCCTTATGGCCGAAGCGCGTGCGGCTTTACGAGCGCAAGTGGAAAATATACAACATCCAGATGAAATTATCGAACGAGTCAACCGAACCTTGTATCGTGACACCAGACCGACTGAATTCGTTACAATGGTTTACTGTCGGTTGGACATAAATCAAAAAACCTTAGCTTATACTAATGCGGGACACAATCTGCCTGTCTTAGTCCGAGACGGGGAATTAACACTGCTTGAAAAAGGCGGGACTATTCTTGGATTTCTCGAGGATGTTGAATACGAAGAGGAACGACTCCAACTCATGCCAGGCGACCTCTTATTTCTGTATACTGATGGGATAACAGAGGTCAAATCCATCAGTGGAGATGAACAATTCGGCGAAGAGCGGCTCCACAGAATTTTACAGGAAAATGCCCGTATGGGCGCCAATGAAATCAAAGAAAAGGTTTTGCAGGAAATTCATAACTTCGTTGGCGGTGAACCGCTTGACGATGATTTGACGATGTTAGTGGTGAAAGTGTTGAACTAAAACGTTTGGTATGAGCTGTCTGAAAATCAATTGTAGGGTGGGCACTGCCCACCAGATTGCTTCGCTTTCGGCTCGCAACGGTTTCTTTTGCACAAGGAGTGAATATTATGGCTGTTTTAGAACCCAAAAAACGTTTTGACCGCAATCGGGAAGAATTACACGCCATAGCGCGTGAATTTGCGCAGAAGGTAAAGGATAACCCGTATGTTTGGGGCGTTGTTGCAAAGCCTTACGGGGCTTATATGCATCTGATGACGCTGATAGATTGGCAAATACCGAGAGAATTGGTAATGTCGATTTACGACGCTGAACTCGAAATTGCCGATAAATACGATGGACAACTTCTAATTGAATTTGATACCATCGACTGCCTATCACCAGATAGAATTGACGAAGCGGCTTACGATGACCCAGGTAATATCATCTACAGAAAGGGAGGGAAAGATGCCGAGCGAGAGAATTCACCGGATGCAAGCGGAGCAAAATGAGAAATTAGCAAGAGGGCTTGTTCTTTTATCTCCTCAGTCTTGATAATGTTCGATCTACTTTTTTCACCAGCAATGTCAATGTATTCCAGATAGTAGAAATAGGTTTTACCTGCTTCCGCTTTCTTATCGGTGAATTGATAATCTATCGGCATTGCGGAATTACCTACGCCATCGACAAAAGCTATCCTGGTGTAGTTGCCGTCTTTTTCTTCGCTACGGTAGATACCAAAGCCGATGTTGTTGACTTCGGACTCTGTGCGCCAGTGGAGGGTAACACCATCTACCGATGCCGTTGCAGTGAAAGTCGAGAGTTCAACAGCAAGTGAAGCGTCAGCGTTTTGTTCGTATGCCCCCACGTCAGGATTTGAGCCAGGTGGATTAGGGCGAGGACGACCGAGGATGTCCGTAGATGGAGCGCCAGTTGATGTTCCTGCGTTCAAGCAAGGACTTCCTGGCTTTAAGTCATAAGCATAACCACTATAAGGATTGCCGAACATCGGATCGGCGTCGATATTGCCTGTTCCTGTGTAACCGCCCTGCACATCGCAGTAGGTGACCGTTGGCCCGCCGCTGAAGTAGTTGTAAATCTCGCCTCCGCTATCTCCCCACATGATGCAGTTGGTCACCGCAAACGAGGAGAAGGAGTCGTTGTACATCCCGCCGCCGTGCAAAGCTAAGTTGCTTGAGAATGTACAGTCGGTCACCGTAGGTGAGGAGTTGTGGTTGAACATCCCGCCGCCGAACGCATTGGCGAAGTTGCTTGAAAATGTACAGTTGGTCACCGTAGGCAAGGAGGAGTAGTAGTTGCACATCCCGCTGCCGACTCCTGTGAAGTTGCTTGAAAATGTACAGTTGGTCACCGTAGGCGAGGAGGAGTCGTTGTACATCCCGCCGCCGCTGTCAGTTGTTGTGTTGCTTGAGAATGTGCAGTTGGTCACCGTAGGTGAGGAGTTGTGGTTGAACATCCCGCCGCCGGACGTAGTGGCGGAGTTGCTTGAAAATGTACAGTTGGTAACCGTAGGCGAAGAATCGACGTTGTACATCCCGCCGCCGTCGTTGCTATTTGGGTCATTTGGTGGCCCCCCGATATTGGCCTTCCCGCCGGTGATGGTGAAGCCGTCGAGAACGGCATTGTTCGCGCCGGTGACGACGTGATAGGCGTCATTGTCGGTTTTAGTGCCGCTTTTGTCAAGATCTCCGCTGAGGATGGTTGGGTTGTTCGTCCAGTCCCGTTGGTCACGGCTGGTCTCTCCACCAACAAAACCGCCGTAGATGCTGACGCCGGCTTTGAGTTGGAAGGTAGAATTCCTGTTATTGTCCGTCTGCCCAGTGCCTTCATCGGGGTAGTATGTTCCTTGCTCTATCCAGATTTCGTCGCCGGAGGTGGCTAAAGCCAATGCACTTTGCAGATACTTTTTGGCGGTTGTCCAGCTTTGACCATCACCATTGTCATCTGCTGGCGTCAACATAGATGATGCCAGCGGTTGCAATTGCTGGCATTAGAAAAAGAATTAACAATACCAATGTTATTGAATATAATTTAGTAGTTAGGTTCATTTGATACCTCCCTGAGTGTTTTGGACAATATCAAGTCACATCAATGAATTTTGGGCAAAATAAACTATTTAAAAATTATCATGAAACTCGGAGTTTGTCAAGGAAAAAATCATAAAAAATTACTGATTTTCAAAAATTTTTTTTAGCGTTTTAAGTGAATTCCCCAAAAGATTGTATTAGTCAAAAACATCTTGCAATGCAAAAAAACGACTTTTTTTAACGCTTTAGGCTTTCTATACTTTTGCGAAAAGAAGCAGAACTCTCTGCGTTCTCAGCGCCTCCTCTGTTATCTCTGCG
>Ga0194113_10009133_pt1 | contig 12024 bp, 8 predicted proteins | sample TA2MahC200mmetaG_FD_146193 | JGI IMG/M metagenome (GOLD analysis project Ga0194113, IMG submission 146193) | Freshwater microbial communities from Lake Tanganyika, Tanzania - TA2015017 Mahale Deep Cast 200m | ecosystem: Environmental > Aquatic > Freshwater > Lake | place: Tanzania: Lake...
CCATGTTTTGCATGACGGTCTGCACGTCGGCAAAATCGACGCTGATATAGCCGCTGATGTTGATAATGTCCGAAATTGCCTTGGCGGCGTCATAGAGAACGTTGTCCGCCATGCGGAAAGCGTTAAGGATGCTCAGGTCGGAGTAGATCTCCTTGAGTTTTTCGTTTGGGATAACGATAAGCGTATCAACATTTTCGCTGAGGTTTCTGATGCCTTCCTCGGCATTTTCAGAGCGTTTTTTACCTTCGGTATGGAAGGGTAAGCTGACGATCCCGAGGGTGAGAATGCCCAGGTCTTTGGCGATCTTGGCAACGATCGGAGCTCCGCCGGTTCCCGTACCGCCTCCCATCCCGGCGGTAACGAAGACCATGTCCGCTCCTTCAAGGTGGCTTTTAATCTCATCTTTGGATTCTTCCGCCGCCAGTCGTCCTTTTTCCGGCAGAGCGCCACAGCCCAAACCGCGGGTCAGGCGTTTGCCGAGTTGTAGTTTCATTTTGGCACGGGATTTGTGCAGGTCTTTGATATCCGTATTGGCAGCAATGAACTCCACTCCGGTGAGTTCATTCTTGATCATCGCGTTCACGGCGTTGCCACCAGCACCGCCAATGCCGATCACTTTGATGTTGGTTCCGATAATGCTTGGTTTTTCGTCGAATTCGATCATGATTCCCCCTATGATACTATGTCTTTTATGAATTTTTTGGTCTTTTCGATTAAGTTTATGTTTGTTCCGGTTCTGATCCTGGTCGTGGAACTTTTACCGCTCTGACCCGCCTCAAAGCCAAATCTGAGCAGGCCTACCACGGTAGCAAAGGCATGATCCTCAAGGCGCAAAGTGGAGCCGCTGAATCCACTGACATCCGGCTTGGCAGGTTTGACGGGCATATTGAAGGTTTCTGCTATCAAGCTGTCGATCTCTTTGAGATTGGCAATACCACCGGTGAGCACAACGCCGGCAGTGATCAATTCGGTTGGGACAATGGTGACCGCTTCGTTGTAGCAGAGCGCCAGAATGTCATCCAACCGGTGCTGAATGATCTGACTGATCAGGTACTGGGATTTGGTCACACCGGTTCTACCGCTGATCCCATCAACGTTGACGACCTTTTCCTTCTCCGTCCGGTCGGCAATTGCCACGCCATATTCACTCTTGATCAATTCGGCATTGGCGACGGTGGTCTTGAGTCCGATCGCCAGATCGCGGGAAATGGCATTGCCTGCCATCGGAATCACGATCAATTTCAGGATCGCACCTTTGTTGTATAAAGCCAGATCACAAGTCCCACCGCCAAAATCCATCAGCAGGCAGCCGAGGTTTTTCTCGTCATCGGTCAGAACGGCTTGAGCCACAGCCAGATGGTTGAGGATAAAGTTCTCCGGTTCGATCTGATAGCCCGCCAGTTCGATGCATTTGGTGAGGTTGCGGAGGGTATTGATATCGGCAAAAACGCTGAGGACATGGGCTGTGAGATGGAACCCATTCATATTGACCGGATTGCGGATATCCCCCTGTCCATCGATCTCAAAGCTCTGAGGGATGCCATGCAGGATCCGGAGGCGTTCAAACCCCTTTTGGATCTTCAAGCTTTTCTTGGCATCCTCGATAACCTGTTCCACGTGCTCGGGGAGAATCTCGCCCGGTTCATTGGTATGAGAACCGGGGATCGATATCCTGCCGATGCTTTCGTGGGTCTTGATGTGCTCTCCGCTGATATTGGCGTAGATATTCTGGGCTTTGCATTTGGCATTTTGTTCGGCTTCGGCAAAAGCGGTTTTGAGACAGGAGGAGACCGCTTCGATATCCTTGACGATACCTTTGTCCATGCCGTCAACGGCAGTTTCGCCGATGCCTTTGATCTCGATCTCACCGTTCTTTGAACCGACGGCGATCACCACTCTCACATTGGATGAGCCAATGTCCAATGCAGTGACTATTTGTTGTTTCATATCATTTTCCTGCTTTGACTACCACTTGATCTTTGAAGCGGAGGTCAATGACCGAATTACGGTCAATTCCGCCATTATCCTGAACGAAAATATAGCGTTCGAGTTGTTTTCGAGTGTTTTCGTCGCTGACGATCACCTGTGTGCCATAACGGGCATCAACGAAATGTACCACCTCATCCATGATGTAGTACTCTGATATGTATTGCCCGAATTCGGGATAAGCTGCAAGGATCGCCTTATGCGTTTGCAACACCTTCTGGATCGGCAAATGCGAGAGCGACCTGCCCGGCAGTAGTTTCTCATCGGGCAGATAGCTTTGAACAATGGGAAGGTCTTCGACATTGACGATTCCCGTTTTCTCCAGAATAAGTCCATCCTGATCGATGGGGAAGAGGTTACCTTCAGCGCTTTTTACATACAGAAAACCCTGCCGTTCATTGATCTTGATGACCAGTGAGCGCATCAGGCGCTTCTGGATGATCGCCTCTTCGATCCTGGCGATCCGGGCAAGTGAGTCCTGCAAGGAGGAGGTATCAAGTGCGATCAGATTCTGACCCCGGCAACTCTTTGCCAGAGCCAATATACTGTCGGCGGGGACATACTGGTTGCCCTTGACGGTGATATTGCCGATGTTGAACCAGGAAACACTGATCAATAGCTGATAGAAGCAAAAGAATGTGGCGGAAAGGCATACCAGGACAACAATCATTATCCAGTAATAGCGGCTATTTCCACGGCGTCTTGGCATATCTCTACCTTCTTATAGTACAAAGCTTTACTTCTGTTGACAATAAAACAGCATTATCCATTCTACTACTCTAATTGACTATGAATTTTGCATTTAGTGATTGTGTCAACACTTTTCTGTAGTTCCAGCAATATTTTTTCGCCATACTGCCAGATATTGCCTGCGCCCATGGTGATCAGGATGTCGCCAGAACGCAGGATCGACAGGACATGAGCTACGATCTCATCGTTGTTTTCGATGGTATGAACACTGTGATGTCCGCTCTGCACGGCGATCTCGGCGATCAATTTGGAATTGATCCCGGGGATGGGATCTTCCCTGGCTGGGTAGATCGGGGAAAGAAACAGCTGATCACAGGAGAAAAAAGCTCTGCCAAATTGCTCGTAAAGGTCGCGGGTGCGGGAATAGAGATGAGGTTGAAACAGGGTGACGATGCGCCTTTTGGTCGCTTCTTTGAAACCATCGAGGGTGGCGATGATCTCGGAGGGGTGATGGGCATAATCGTCATAGACAGCAATTCCTTGCGCCTCGCCTTTCAGTTCACAACGGCGATATACACCGTTGAATTCAGCCAGTCCATCACGGATTGAGGCGAAGGGGATATCAAGCTCCAATCCGATGCCAACAGCCAGCATGGAATTGAGGATATTGTGCCGGCCATTGACCTTCATTTTGATCCTGCCGAGTTTGTAGTTCTTGTAATGGGCGTCATATTCCGCGCTGAAGTCCTTCATCCTGATATTGAGGGCTTGGATATCAGCTTGGCGGGAGAAGCCATAGGTGATCACTTTTTTATTGATGCGAGGGAGGATCTCCTGCACTCCCTGATCCTGGAGACATGCGATCACACATCCAAAGAAAGGGACTTTATTGGCATACTCGACAAAAGCACCTTTGATATCGTCCAGATTGCGATAACAATCGAGATGATCCAGATCGACATTGGTGATGCCGGCAATGATCGGAGTTAAACTGAGAAAAGAATGATCGTATTCATCAGCTTCAACAATGATGTACTTGCCAGAGCCCATCACATTGTTTGAACCGAAGTTCTTTACCTTTCCACCGACGATGATGGTGGGATCCAATCCGGCGGCTTCCAGTACCATACCAGCCATCGATGTGGTCGTGGTCTTGCCATGAGTGCCGGAGATGCCGATACTGTAGCTCATCCGGGTGATCTCAGCCAGCATTTCGGCGCGCCGGATGACCGGGATCTTGAGTGCTTTGGCTGCCTGGATCTCGGGGTTGTCACTCTTGACGGCGGACGAGATAACTACCACATCCGCATCCTTAACGACCAGCGGATCGTGTCCTTCCCATATGGGGATACCAATACTCTCCAGATGGGCGGTTACCTCGGTCTTCTTCATGTCCGATCCGGTGATCTCAATACCTTGATTATGTAAGAATTCAGCGATTCCGGACATGCCGATCCCGCCGATCCCGATGAAGTGGATTTTACGTGTTCTTCCTAACATGTTTTCTCCGTTGTCTGCGTTTGGCTGACTATAAATCTGGCCACATCCCGGGCTGCGGTGTTGGGTGGAAGGGAAGCGAAAGCGATCTGCATCGAGGGCAGGGTTTGACGGATCCGGTGAATGGCGTTAAGCAGGGTTTCGGCAGTTAGATCCTTCTGCTCCAGCAATACTGCCAGTCCCTTCTGCTGTTGTTCAGCGGCATTCCAGTATTGATGATTGGCAGCGGCGGTGGGCAGTGGAATGAGGACAGCTGGACGCATAGCACATTCAAGCTCGGCGATGGTCATCGCCCCTGCCCGGGTAATGGCAATGCACGAATTCATCAGCAGAGCAGGCATCTCCGAAGTAAAATCAAAAACGTGGATGAAAGGGTTTTCTGCGTGTTTGCCGGCATATCTTTGTACTGAATTACGCCCGGTCTGCCAGACGAGATCGTAACCCTCGTCGATCAAGCGATCGGCACATCTGTCGATCATTTCATTTATGACCAACGAGCCTTGGCTGCCTCCGCTGATCAGCAGCTTAGGACGGTCCGGCGATAGCCCGAATTGCGTCCAATCGAGATGGGATGGTGCAAACTGGTCGTTGAAGATGGGAGTTCCCAGCAGAATGGTCCTGGCTCGATTCAGATACTGCTGTGATCGGTTCCAACTCAGGAAACACATCCGGGCAAAGGGAGCCAGCATTCGGATGGCTAATCCCGGATAGCAATTGCTTTCATGCAGATACAAGGGTTTACGGGACAGAAGTGCAGCCAATGCCACCGGTCCGCTGATGTAACTGCCGGTACAAAGGATACATTGAGGATCGATCTGCCGGATGATCCGGCGGGACTTTATGATGCTCCGGATCAGTAAATAAGGAAACCGGAGATGGGCAAGAGTGATCTGGCGATATAGTTTTTGAACCGAGATGGGGTGAAATGGCAGGTTGGAGCCAGTGACCAGACGCTCCTCCAAGCTGTCGGCATTGCCGATGAAATGTGGAATGAAACCTTCCTTCTGCATTTCACGGGCAATCGCCAAAGCCGGGATGATATGACCGCCGGTTCCGCCAGCTCCGAAGATGATCCTCATACTGTTTTCCGTTTGGCACTGATATTGAGAACAACACCGACTGACAAGGAATCAATCAGGTAAGCCGATCCGCCATAACTAATGAAAGGAAGAGTATTACCGGTGGAGGGCAGTATGGACATAGCCACGCCCATATTGACCAGGGCATTGATATAAATGTTCATTGCCAGTCCGGCTGCTAAATACACTAGATAGGGAGTGGACTGCCTCTGGGACACCTTGAGCATTCGGAAAAACAGAAATGAATGCAAGAGAAGAACAACCATAGCACCCAGATAACCAAATTCCTCGCCAATAATAGTATAAACATAATCAGTACGGGCTTCGGGAAGATAGAAGTGTTTTGCCCTGCCCCGGGAAAAACCGGTTCCCATGATTCGACCGGTGGAAAGGGCGGTTAAACTTTCTCTGACCTGATGCTCCATGTCACTTGATAATTTGAGAGCGTCGTCACGAATGAATAAAGAATACTTTCGATAGACCGAGATCCGGTCGCTACGATAAGAAGCGCCCTTCCAGATGATACCAATACCGGCGATCAAGCAAAGCAGCAACAAAGTAAGCACATATCTTTTACGCACTCCGGCATAATACAATAACCCGATAATGGACAGCCCGCTTATGACTATGGTACTGAGATGTCGTTCCAGGATGATCAGGATATAGATGACAAAGGTAATGACAATTGGCACCAGAAAGGTCTTTATGTTTTGCACTATCCCGACCTCTTGGATCGAGTCCTGTTTTTTATCAAGCCAGTGTGCAAATAAAAAGATCAGAGCAAACCTGGCAAGGAAACTGGGTTGAAATCCCCATACACGACGAGTAGCGCCCTTGATGGTGACTCCCTGATATAACACGATGCCCAATAGGATGATGGACAGAATGATCAAAAGAAACGTGAGTTTACGAAACTTGAGCAGGTTGGGAAAGTATAATGTGAAAAGCACTAAAAGAACAGAAACGATCGAGAATCCCAACTGACGGTAGAAATAGGTCAGGGAATGCAGGACCGAGCTGATATCCAGCATTATGACCAGACCGATGACCACCAGGATCAGATACGAAAAGAGGATGTATCTGTCGAAGTCAACTACATAGGATTGTGTTTTAGTTCTTCTCATATTCTGCGGCTATCTTGTCCACAATAAACTTGAATGTCTCACCACGGTGTTCAAAGTTTTTGAAATAATCAAAGCTGGCACATGCCGGGGATAGCACAATGTTGTCTCCGATATCGGATTCTTCAAAGGCGCGATGGATGCACCCTTCAAAGTCCTCTTCACAGAGAAGTGGAACTTTACCGAGCCAGGTCTGTCGCATCCGATCCAGTGTCCCACCTGTGATATATGCCTTGATCGCTTTCTCTTTCAAGAGATCTGTCAAGACGCTGAAATCCTCACCCTTATCGGAACCGCCCAAAATGATCCGAATGGGTTTATCGAACGAAAGTAGGGCATTTCTGACCGAATCGGTATTGGTCGCTTTGGAATCGTTGTAAAAGGAAATGCCATTGATGGTACGGACGAACTCCAGACGATGATTGAGGGGGCGGAAACGGGTAATATGTTCCATTGCTTCCTCCATCCTGTTTACCATAACATCTACCGCCAATAGCGCTGCCATGGCATTACTGTAGTTGTGTGGACCTCGAATCCCTAGGTTGTATTTGGACAACTGAAAGCTGTCGTATACGTGGATAAAGACCTCATTCATCCATGCATCGACGTTGTGGTTATCATAGTGCGAGGAGAAAAACATCTTACGGGCTCTGACCTGATCGATCCGGCTCATTATCTGAGCATCATTCTTGTACAGTATCGCATAGTCGGACTCGGTCTGGTTTTCAAAAATGCGAAACTTGGTTCGCGCATAATGAGAGAAGGAAGCGTATCGGTTGAGATGATCGGGTGTAATATTCATCAGTACCGCTACATCGGGGTGGAATGTATCGATCAAGTCCAATTGAAAACTACTTACTTCCAAAACGATATAATCGTATCCAGGTTTCTCGATCGAAAAACCACTGACAGCATCTCCGATGTTTCCAGCCAGTAAGCTTTTATATCCGAGTTCATTAAGTAAATGGTGGATCAAACTCGATGTAGTGCTTTTACCATTGGAGCCGGTGATGGCGATCAGCTTACTATCGGGTGACTTTATGGTAAAGGCAAATTCTATTTCGCTGATGATCTTGATCCCGGCAGCTATGCCTTTCCTGATGATCGGGACATCCAATGGAATGCCGGGGCTGACGATCCATTTATCACAAGCCAACAACCGGTCGGAGTGTCCCCCGAATTCACAATCAAAATCCCGCCTCAGATCTGCACTGATGTGGACCTCAGATTCCGGGAGCAATTCACTGAGGAAAACCAGTCCGCCTAAGGTCTTAATTTTATAAGCAGCAGCGATTCCGCTTCTGGCCATGCCGAGAATACCATATTTGCATTGTTGATCGAACATTACAATTCCTTATCGAAGTTTTATTGTTGCCAAAGCCACTGCCACCAGCAGGATCGCTACGATCCAGAACCGGATGACGATTTTGACCTCGTGTAATCCCTTGAGCTCATAATGATGATGCAGCGGCGCACAGAGGAATATACGTTTTCCGGAGCCAGTACGTTGTTTACTCCATTTGAAATAATATCTTTGCATGATCACGGATACTGCTTCGGCGACAAAGATCAAGCCGATAATCATGAAGAACAATTGCTCTCGCAGAAGGATCGAGATAACTGCCATGATTCCACCCAGTGTCAAGGAACCGGTATCACCCATAAAGACCTGGGCAGGGTATGAATTGAACCACAGAAAGCCTATCAAAGTCCCGATCAATGCAGAGATAAAAACGGTCAGTTCTCCAGCTTGGGGGATAAACTGCAGATTTAGGTAATCGGCTATGATGAAGTTACCTTTCAGGTATGACATGATCCCCAGTCCCATAGCTGCCAGAGCAAGGGTTCCTGAGGCCAATCCATCCAGGCCATCAGTGAGATTGACGGCATTTGATGTTCCTACGATCATGAACACGGCAAATGGAATAAAAAACCACCCTAAATGAAGAAATGTATTCTTCAGAAAGGGCACTTGGATATTGGATATGCTTCCTTCGATGCCCAAATCTGAACTACTATAATAAATGGTCAGAGTCAGGATCACCGCGATGCTGATCTGTCCCCAGAGTTTGTATTTAGGTAACAACCCTTTCTTCAATTTCACAAAATTCTTGAGAAAATCATCCAGAAAACCAAATACTCCCAACCAGATGGTTGTCAGATACATCATCAGGATGGCCGGATTGGTCAGGTTGTTCCAAAGCAGAGATGAGATCAAAAGACTAAACAAAATGATCAATCCACCCATGGTTGGTGTACCTTGCTTGATCCTATGTCTTTCGGGAGCATCTTCATCGATGTGCTCTACGGCGGATTTCTGTTTCAGTAGTCTGATCAGGTATGGACCTAAAATCAGGGAGATGATCAACCCTGTGAGAAAGGCAGCAATGGAGCGAAAGGTGATATAACGAAAAACATTGAACAAAATGGAATAGCGTTCTAATGGGAAAAACAGGTGATAGAACATCAATGTCTCCTCTGAATATGGGGAACAACCTTTTCCAAATGGATCGAGTGAGATGCTTTCAACAAAACTATGGCATTGGATGGGATGTCCTTGAGGATCACGGAATCGATCAATGCACCGACAGTATCGAAATGAAGGCGATAATCGGCAAATCGGGTAGAATGATAATTATTGGATAGCTGGCCAACACTTATTAAAGTATGATTGCCATATTCACATAGCATCGCTCCGATCATTTTATGGTACATCACGGCTGAATCGCCCAGTTCAAGCATATCTCCCAGAATTGCGATATGTGGATTCTCTGGTTTGAATGCAAAGAAGAACTCGATGGCTTTCTGCATGGATACCGGATTAGCATTGTAGCAATCCACAATCAGGACACCATCACCTGTTTCGATCAATTCCATCCGGTGATCCAGATTGATATGGTTCTGAATCGCGATTCTGATAATCTGAGGATCAACACCCAATTCAATCGCAGTAGCAATGGCAAAAGAGGCATTCGTAGCGTAAAATGGAATGGTCTGAGGAATCTGATAGACGCAGCTGTTAATGGTGAATTCCACGCCATTGACTGACGTGTGTATGTTATCTATTTGATATTTGTTATGGCTTTTCGAGCCAACCGGTACACCATGATCAGAGAACACGGCAAAACGCTCATCATCGCCGCTATAGATCATTTTGTCCAGATCTCTGCGGAACAGCGCAGTTTTTTCCCAAAATACACCATCTTCATCGCCAAATGCCTCCAGGTGCGATGGTCCTACATTGAGGATGATCCCGCACTGGGGATCGATGACATCGGCTAATTGAGCGATCTCACCGAAGTGGTTTGTACCGATTTCAAAGATGGCGTATCTCTGGTTTGGTTTGATCCGCTGGATCGTTTTGCACAGTCCGATGATGTTGTTTTCGTTCTTCTCGGTCTTCAGAGTGGGTGCCACGCTTTCCAGGATATTGGATAAAATCTCTTTAGTACCGGTTTTTCCCGTGCTACCGGTAAGGGCAATGCGATAAGCCGGAAACATCTGAAGATATTTACGGCACAGTTTCCCCATTGCCACCACCGTGTCAGCGGTTACGATTCTGTTGTATTCGCCTCTATCATCATGCTGCACAATTGCAATGTTATCTTTATGTGCCAAGGCATGTCCCACATAATTATGTCCATCATAGTTTTCCCCTTTGATCGCGAAGAAAATGGAGGACTCTTTGATCGATCTGGAATCGGTAGATATCCTGAAGAAATGCTGAGGTTTTATCGATGAAAGCGTATTGGGTGTATGGGCTTGATGATTGAACAAAATATCCAGCATCAGCCTATCCACCGGTAAGGCTAATTTGTCACTATCAGTCCGCTTTTTACCGAGTACTTCTTCAGCAACCAGATAATCATCAAAATACAGCTTAGTTCCTGCAATCTCCCGATACTTCTCATGTCCTTTACCAGCGATCAACACGATATCACCTTCATTTGCCAGATTGATTATGGATTCAATTGCGGTATGTCGGTCTCGGATGATCCACCATGCCGACCAGATATTAGTGCTACCGATAATGTCCCTGATGATTTGATCCGGGTTTTCATAGCGGGGATTATCGTCGGTAATGATGACTGTATCGGCATATCTCATTGCAGTGGTCAGCATTTCGCTACGTTTTCCATGATCCCTGTCACCTCCTGCTCCAAACAGACACAATAACCTGCCGGTTGTAAGTTTGGCAAGTGACTGCAGTACATTGCTCAGGGCATCAGGAGTATGAGCGTAGTCTATATATACTCCAAGTCCCTGGTTATTGGGGACTTTCTGTAATCTGCCAGGAACAGTATCCAAATCTGGAATGATTGATTCGACGATTTTCTGAGGAATTTGCAAACGATCCAACAAGGCAACGGTCAAGGCAAGATTCAATATATTGAAGTGTCCGATCAGATGGGATTTAATCTTATATTGAAGAGCATTAGTCTGAAGGATAAAACTGCTACAATCCAAGTCAAATTGGCTTTCTGTGACCAAATAGTCGCCTTGGACAAAGGACAAACTTCTCAGCAGGCAGTGACGGTCATCCGATTCTGATACCATGTCTTTTCTGCCCACACCGACTATAACGGAGTCCATGGTCGCAATATCATGTTTCAGCTTCTGATAGAATTCTGAACCGTATTTATCATCAATATTGATTATGACTGTCCCCCGGTTTCTTCGAGTATACTCAAACAGAAGATACTTGCAATGGGCATATTCGGACATCGTGTAATGAAAATCAAGGTGATCCCGGCTGAGATTGGTAAACATCGAGACCAAAAACGGAACACCATACACCCGATCCAGAGCAAGGGCATGGGAAGAAATCTCCATCACAACGTATTCACAGCCTGCATCCACCATTTCCTTCAACATTGCCTGTAACTCCACGATGTCTGGTGTAGTATGCTCAGTAGGTTTATGGACTTCATTTACATAGTATCCCAAGGTTCCGATCCAGCCGCATTTCTTCCCAAACTTCATAAGAGACTGATAAATAAGCATGGTCGTCGTGGTCTTACCGTTTGTTCCGGTAACCCCGATGACCTTTAATTTGGATGCTGGATTGCCATGGTGAGAAGCCACGAGCAGTGCTGCTGCTTTGCGGGTATTGGTTACCTGTACCGTAGGAAAATCGTCGCTGATCGGAGTCTGTTGTACTATTAGGGAAGCTCCACTCTTATGTGCTGATGGGATATAGTTGTGACCGTCAAATCGATGTCCTTTGATACAGATGAAAATATCGCCCGGTACAATGGCACGGTTATCAGTCTGAGGTCTGCCTCCAATTTCGAGTTCCATATCTTTGATGTTTGAGGTTACGAAAAGATCGTCCCCGTGTAGTATTTTAACAACATCTCTAGTTTTCATAACGTTGCCTCAACCTGACACGTTGCCCCGGGCAGAACACGTGAGCCAGGTAGAATGGACTGTTTTCTTACTTTTCCCGATCCACTTATGTTTAGACAGATGTGATGCTGTGCTGCCAACTGAATTGCTTTGCGTAAGGTTAATCCACGCAAGTCTGGCATCACACCCTGAGTAATCCGGGGCAGGTTTTGATCCACGCTTTTTCCGATCTTAAGTGTGATGTGATGATTTCTATCTATTGTAACATTCGGTTTTGGAAACTGATCAACGACCACCGATGC
>Ga0194113_10009137_pt1 | contig 12023 bp, 8 predicted proteins | sample TA2MahC200mmetaG_FD_146193 | JGI IMG/M metagenome (GOLD analysis project Ga0194113, IMG submission 146193) | Freshwater microbial communities from Lake Tanganyika, Tanzania - TA2015017 Mahale Deep Cast 200m | ecosystem: Environmental > Aquatic > Freshwater > Lake | place: Tanzania: Lake...
TACCAGGCGCGGGTCCAGCTCCTTGCCGGCGAGGCGCCAGAGCTGCTCCAGCGCTCCCCGCTCATCTGTCGCCTGCTTCAGATAGGCGCGACAGACCGCCAGAACGCGTGCCGCACGCGGGATCTGCTCGCCGGCAAGCCCTTCGGGGTACCCGTCGCCGTCCCAGCGCTCCGTGCAGTAGAGCAGCGCATCGAACGTCTCGTCGCCGAGCCGGTCGCCGTTCCACAGGCCCCGATAGCGATGCGCGGACCGCTTCATGGCATCGCCGCGCTGTGGACCCGCGGCGGCCGTCTCAGCAACCCTGGCAGCCAGAAGAGCCGCCGCGACGCCGGCCGCTTCGCCGTCGTCCAGGCCCACTGCGATCGCGAAGCCGCGCATGAGAGCCAGGGCGTCGTCTTCCACAGGCCCTGGGCCACACGTCGCGTCTTCCCCGTGGAACCGCACGCAGTTGCGTCCGGCCGCCTTGGCGCGCAGCAGGGCCGCGTCGGCGGCCCGCAGCACGTCGTCCATGTCGGAGAAGGAATCGGGGTAGGCGGCGACACCGATCGACATGCTCACGCGCAGCGCCGGCGAGCCGGCGTCGATGGCGCCGACGCTCGTCCTAATGCGCTCCGCCACCGTGCCCGCTTCTCCCATGGAGGTGCGCGGGAGGATCATGACGAACTCCTCGCCGCCGTATCGAGCCAGGTAGTCCGACTCACGCGAGCACTGTCGGAGCGCGGCGGAGACCGCCCTGAGCACCTCGTCTCCCTGCTGATGGCCGACGGTGTCGTTCACGGCCTTGAAGTGGTCGAGGTCCATCATCAGCAGGCAGAACGTCTCGTGGTAGCGGTCGGTTCGCCTGACCTCGGCGGCCAGTGCCTCACGGAAATGGCGATAGTTGTGCAGGCCGGTCAACCCGTCGCTGACCGCCAGCCGCTCCATCTCCCGGTACGTACGCGCGTTGTCGACGGCGATGGCCGCCAGGTTGACGAACAACATGGTGAGCTCGATCTCGCGCGGGCCGAACCACTGATCCGACCAGCGTCCGATGCCCAGCACGCCGAAGACCTCGCCGCTGGTGGCCAGCGGCGCCAGCAGCATGGCCGGCGGCAGGCGCTCGACACCGTCGAAAGCGTCGGGGACCTGCTCGATCAGGTCACCGTTGATCGACAGGAGCCGACGCTGCATCACCATCGGCTTCACGAGAGGATGGTCCAGCGGCGGCCGGGTCTCGAGCAGCGCCTGGACCTCGGTCGTGTTCGCGAAAGCCGGCTCCAGCGAGCCGGTCTCGCCGTCGACAAGGCCGATGCCGATGACATCGTGGGGCACAAGCTCAGCCAGGACGCGGGCGATCTCGTCGAACACCGAGCGCTGATCGAGCTTGGCGAGCAACGTCCTGCTCATCTCGGTCAAGTCGTGCCGCACGTGCAGCTGATCCTCGAGCTCACGGGTCACGTGCTGCAGCTCGCGGTGCTCGCGGGCGTTCTCGATGGCGACCACGGCATGGGTGGCGAAGACACCGAGCAAGCCGACGGTGTCCAGTGAGGGCTTGACGCCGTCGGCCGGCGATCCCAGCCTGATGGCCCCACACAGCCGCTCATCGCGGCCGCGGAGCGGCACCAGCAGCGTGTCGCCACGCCGCCACGCCGACCTGCCAAGAGGGCCGCGGGCGGCCAGCGGCCGCACGCCGGCGGCGTCCCAGTCCGGATCGTTGCCGGCGACGAAGAAGCAGCCGCCGATCTCGTGCCGTTCGGTGAGCAACGCTTCGACGGCGTCAACGGCGAAGGTGGTGCTGAGGGCGTCGGGGTCGAGCGCCCTTTCGGCACCGACGGCCGCGTGCGTGCGCAGGACGTCGTCGTCGCGCACCAGGACGGCGGCCTCGCCGAAGCCGAACGTCTCTGAGGCCGCCGTGGCGACGACGCGGACGACCGCGTCGAGCTCCAGGTTCGCCTGCAGCTGGTTGGCAAGCTTCAGCAGGGCGCGCAGCAGCTCGACCTCGCCGCGCTCGCTCCTACGCTCTTTGAATGGCCAGGTGACCAAGGCTCGCTCGCTCGCTCGGGACGCCTTGATGGCGTCGCAGGCCTCGCAATGCTACTCCCGCGGTGAGCTTCCGACCACAGGCGGCGCCGTCGCTCGAGACGGGCTCCGCGACCCGCAGGATCCTCAAGAGAGAGAACGTACCAGCTCTGCGGATCGTTTCGGCCAGGCGTTGCCTCACGCGACAACACAAGCACCGCTGCCGCAGTGCCGGCTCCGCGCTGCCGGCGCCGTCACCTCAGCTGTCGTAGGGCGGCAGTCTCAGGAGCTGCCGGGCCTCATCCGGCGTCGCCGTCTGTCTGCCGCACTGCGCGGCGATATCTGCTACGCGCGTCACAAGCTGAGCGTTGCTCTCGGCCAGGACGCCCTTGGTGAAGAAGACGTTGTCCTCGAAGCCGAGACGTACGTGACCTCCCAGGGCCAGCGACGTGAGCATGCAGGGGACGTGCCAGCGACCGATGCCGGTGCAGGTCCACGTCGACTGCTCGTGCGGGATGCGGTCGACGAGGAACACCAGGTTGCGTGGCTCGCCGCTCATGCTGCCCGGCACGCCGAGGACGAAGTCCCAGTGCAGGAGCGGCCCGGCGGGGCCCAGCTGCCTGACGAGGCGCAGCGCGTTGTCTATCTGCCCGGCCTCGAAGATCTCGAACTCGGGGCGCACGCCGGCAGCCTGCATGCGCGTGTAGAACTCGGTCATGAGCGCCGTGTCGTTGAAGAAGACCTCGTCGCCGAAGTTGGCCGTGCCGGTTGTCAGCGAGGCCATCTCCGGCTTGAGCGCCAGCGGCTGCAGCCGCTCGTCGGCGCTCATGCCCATGGCGCCGCCGGTGCTGGTCTGGATGATGATGTCGGTGCGGGCGCGGATCTCCTCTACGGCGGCCCGAAACACGGCCTCGTCCTGCGTGGGCGTGCCGTCGTCGCGCCGTCCATGCAGATGGTAGACGCTGGCGCCGGCCTCCCGGCAGCGCGCGGCGTCGACGCCTATCTCGACCGCAGTGACCGGCAAGGCCGGCTGCGCCTCCTTCGTCGTCTCGGCACCCACGCCGGCGACGGTGATGATCAGCTTCTCCATCTCGCCTCCTGTGCGGCGCCGGTCGTCAGACGCCGCGCGGGTGCTTCTGGCCGACGTACGCGAGCGACTCCTCGACCACCCCGAGAGAGCGCGCCAGATCCTCGTCGGTATGGCGGTAGCAGATGTACCAGTGATGGTATGGCTGGACGAACAGCCCGCGGCGGATGCACTGCGTGTAGAAGTCGGTACGGCGCGCCTTGTAGTGCTCGTCGACCTTGTCGAACCACAGGAACGGCATCGGCGGGATGCCCGACACGCTCACCGGTACGCCCGAGTCGTCGACGATGCGGCCCAGCTTCTCAAGAAACGCCGTGCCTCGCTCCCAGATCACGTCCTGCACCTTCTCGCGCTCGAGGATGTCCATGCACGTCATGGCGGCGACCATCTCGAGGCTGTTGGGGAAGAAGGTGGAGCTCAGGAAGGCCGCTTTCTCGTAGACGGAGAGGACCTCGCGCGAGCCGACCACGGCGGCGATCGGGTAGCCGTTGGCCATCGCCTTGCCGACCGTGGTGAGGTCCGGCGTGACGCCGTAGCGCTCCTGGGCGCCGCCCATGGCCACTCGGAAGCCGGTGCGGATCTCGTCGAAGATCAGCACCGCGCCGTGCTTGTGCGTCAGCTCCTTGACGGCCTCCAGGTACCCCGGCGGCGGCGCCATGACCGGTGCGGCCAGCGGGTGGCCGACAGGGGTGATGATGACGCAGGCGACCCGGCCGTCGTTCTCGGCGAACACCCGCTCGAGGTCCTCGACGCTGCCGTAGTGGAACTCCCTGGTGAGGTCCTGCACGGCCTGCGGGATGCCGCCGGGGTTCTCGACGCACCAGTCGCCCCAGCCGTGGTAGCCGCAGCGGGCGATGACCTCACGGCCGGTGTACGCACGAGCGGCACGCACGGCCGCGTTGGTCGCATCGGAGCCGGTCTTGACGATGATGGCTTGCCCGCCGCACGGCAGCACGTCCGCCAGCCGCTCCTCGAGCTCGTTCTGGATCGGCTGCACCAGGCTGAAGCAGAAGCCGCCGTCCATGCGCTTCTTGACGGCGTCGTTGATCTCCGGCTCCACGTAGCCGAGGATGATCGGCCCGTAGGCGCAGAGCATGTCGATGTAGTCGTTGCCGTCCACATCGACGATGTGCCCGCCGTAGCCCTTCGTGATGAAGATCGGGTACTCGCCGACGACGAAGTTGTACGGGCGGCGGATGCCGCCGACGCCGCCGGGCGTGAGCCGCTGGGCGTCTTCGAACATGGCTAGTGACTTCTTCAGATCGAGCGGCGGGGCGCTCTCGACGGGCTTCTTCATGGCTTCTCCCTGGTCGTGAGGATCACTCGTTGACGGGTCGCAGTGGTCTCACGGCTCAGCCGGGATCGGTGAGCTCCCGGCAGATCAGTCTTTTCAGTGCGTACCTCACGGCAGTGCCTCCGCCTCGGCCAGCGCCTCTTCCGGCGATCCGGCCATACCCTCCTCGCTCTTGCCGAACAGCACCACGAGCACCGCGGCCGCCAGGATCAGGCCGCCTCCTGCGAGCGTCCACACGTCGGTGCGCTCGCCGAGGAACACGAGGGCGTAGAGCGGCACGCTGACCGGCTCCAGCAACCCTACGATAGAGGTGTGCTGCACGCGGATGTAGTGCATGCCCTGCAGGAAGATAGTACCGCCAAGGGCCGTCCCGAAGACAGCCAGGCCCAGCACCACGCAGAGGTCGCCGAGCGTGAACCGGTACCCGGAGCTCAGCGTCTGCACCAGGCCGACCGGCAGCATGAGGAGACCCACGAACACACCGTTCCAGATGAGCAGCGTGTCGCCCCCACATGAGCGCAGAGGTCCTTGGCCACCAGGAAGAAGAACGCCAGCGCCAGACCTGCCACGAGCCCGGCGGCGACGCCAACGGCCGACACGCGCAGGTCGGGCACGAGCAGACCCGGCAGCAGCATGAGCGTGATGCCGGCCAGCGCCGGCAGGAGCGCACCTACGACGGCCCGTTCCGCCTGCTGCTTGAGCAGTCGGGGGGCGAGGATGGCGATGTAGATCGGTGACATGTAGGAGAGGAGCACGGCCGGCGCGACATCCATGTACCTGAGAGCGACGAAGAAGGCGTACATCTGTACGGCGTCGAGCACGCCGAGGGCCGCGCCGCCGACCATGACGTGTCCCTTGGCCTGGTCGCCGCGCAGGGTCATGCGTGCAGCTCCTCCGGCTCCGGCCGCGGCGCCCGGCCGAAGCGCACGAGCAGCACGCCGGCGATCACGATGAGCAGTCCTCCGGCGACTGTCCAGAGGCTCGGCACCTGCCCAAGAAGGAGGAGGGCGTAGATGGGGGCGCTCAGCGGCTCCAGGTACCCGATGATGGAGGCATGCTGCACCTTGACGTACTTGATCCCGTGGGTGAACAACGTGAACGTGAAGGCCGTCGTGAGGGCCCCCAGCAGGAGGGCCATGAGGAGGTTGCGGGCCGTGAAGACCGGCAACTCAGCCCGCATGACCTCGATCAGCCCCAGGGGCAGGATCGCCAGCGTGGTGCAGACGCACTGCGCCAGCACGATCGTCGAGCCGGCCACCTTGCGACGAACCGACTTGATGGTCATGAGAGCGGCCGCGTAGCAGATCCCGGCCGCGATGCCGGTGGTGATGCCGACCACCGAGAAGGTCGCCCCGCCGATGAGGGCGCCCGGCAGCACGATCGCCGCCATGCCGACCATCGCCAATGCGATGGCGCCCCAGACCGCCGCCTCCGTCCTTTCCTTGAGGAAGATGGGCGCCGCGATGGCCAGATAGACCGGCGCCATGTAGGAGAGGAAGACGGCGATGGCCACGCCGGAGTACCGGATCGAGAGGAAGTAGAGGATCAGGTTGGCGGCCACGATGAGACCGACCGCCGGCAATCGGAGCCGCACGCCCGGCTGCGCCAGCTCGCGCCAGCGCCCGAGCAGCACGAACGGCACCGCCAGGATGGCGCCGGCGATGGCCATGCGCAGCGTGAGCAGCATGCCGGTGGGCATGGTCGCGTACGAGACCATCACACCGATGGACCCGTTGATCAACGTCGCGGCGGCGACCTCGGCGTAGCCTCGATACCGTTCCCCCAGCAGCCCTGCGCCTCCGACCCCCGCGCGCGCAGTCGCTCCCTCAGACATCTGGGGGGCGGTGGCTCACGGCGAGAACGTGAGCCGAGAAGCGAACTCGCTGTGGAACTCGGCGTTGGTGGCCAGATCGAGGAAGCCGATGCGGGTGCGGAGGTCTGCCATTCGCGTTCGCGACCGCGTGTCGATGAGCGCCATCTGCGCGCCCACCCCGGCGGCGTTGCCGACGAACTTGACGCGGCCGCGCGCCACCGGCGGGAACAGGTCGAGCAGCAGGCTGTTGTCAAGGTCAAGGTAGTTGCCGAAGGCTCCGGCGATGTACACGTGGCGGAGGTCTTCCGGCTGCAGGCCTACGCCCTTGAGCAGCATGGCCCAGCCGGTCGAGATGGCGCCCTTCGCAAGCTGCAGCTGGCGGACGTCGTGCTGCGTGAAGACGATGTCGCCGTTGGGGCCGGTCGTCAACAGGTACTCCCGGCCCTCGTGACCGTCGCGGACGCAGTCGTGCTCTTGCATGCGACCGGAGGGATCGACGATGCCGTGCTCGATCAGGCCGGCGAGGACGTCGACCACGCCGGAGCCGCAGATGCCCACAGGCGGTGCTTCCTCGATGGTCGCGATGGTCGCCGCAGTGCCGTCTTCGGCGAAGCTCACCCTCTCGATGGCGCCGGCGACGGCCTTCATGCCGTTGCGGATCTGGTAGCCCTCAAAGGCCGGACCGGAGGCGCAGCTGGTGACGGTGATCTGACCGTCGTGGACCAGGGCGATCTCGGTGTTGGTGCCGATATCGATGGCCATCGCCGGCGTGCGCTTGGCGGCCAGCCTGGTGGCCGCCACGACGGCCAGCGCGTCCGAGCCGACAAAGCCGGCGATCGGCGGCAGGAAGTGCACGCCGCCCTCCGGGTTCATCGCCAGGGAGAGATCGCGGCCGCGCAGCTGCAGCGGTCGGCAGACGGCGGGGGCAAAGGGGGCGCTGCCGAGACCGTCGGGCGACAGGCCGAGCGCCAGATGATGCATGGCCGTGTTGCCGACGATGGTCATGTCGTAGATGTGGCGAGCCTCGATGCCGAGCCTGGCGATCAGCGCCTCGAGGACGTGGTCGATCCCCTCATGCGCGGCCCGAGCCAGCTCCTCCGGACCTTCGTCGATACCCAGCGAGATGCGGCTGATGACCTCTTCGCCGTGGCGCATCTGCGGGTTCTCGACCGCCTCATGGTCGATGAGACGGCCGGAGGTGAGCTCGAAGAGATAGGCGATGATCTTGGAGGTACCGATGTCGACGGCGGCGCCGTAGATCTCCGCCGGTGCGGTCGGTGGCTCCACGTCGATGACACGATCGTCGTAGATGGTCACCGTGGCCCGCCAGTCGTGGTCACGCAGGACCGCCGGCAGGGCCGACAGGGCCGGGATCGCGACCTCGTCGGCCGCCACGACCGCCAGCAGACGCCGGCGGTCCGAGCGCGGGTCGTCGAAGGTCGCCTTCGGCAACTCGACGACCTGCCGTGTCACCGCCGGATGAGGCTTGCCGTGATGCAGCATCGAAGCGGTCAGGATCTGACGACGGCCCTTCGTCTCGTGGACCTCGACGCTGACGCGGTCAGACACCGGGATCGTCTGACAGGCGAGCCGCCAGCCGTCCGCGATCTGCTCGGGCGTCAGCTTGGCGAGCTCCGACTCGGTCGGCTCGCTGAACGTGCCGGCACCGGCACGCACAAGGCACTTGCCGCACGTGCCCTTTCCGGCACACGTGGCCGGGAAATCCGTCGTGGCGCGCATGACCGCGTCGAGGACGGTCTGGCCGGTCGTGACCTCGAAGCTGAGTCCGATCGGCTCGACGAGCACCGTCCGCGGTCTCCCGGGATCCTGGCCCGCATCCCTCCAGTCGAGCCCGATCGGCTCGACGATGCCCGTCCCCAGCACAGAGGTATCGTTGTCCGTCTGCTTCCTGCCGGCTCCCACTGAGCTCCACCTCCCGCGCAGTCGCCGACCGACCCGCACGTCCGGCGACACCTGCTCCCATCGTCTCACGTCGCGCCTCGGCGCGCCCGACAGCGCCCGGCAGCGCCCGGCAGCGCCCGGCAGCGCCCGGCCAGTATACCCGAGGGGGGTATATTGCGACAGAGCCCCCCCGGGGGCGCCTCGGAGTGGTCGCCCAGGACCAGAGCCGACGCGCCTGTGGCAGGAACGCCCCGGACAAAAGGCGCCTATGGGGCGGGCGGCCGAGCCGCCCGCCCCGCAGGCCTCACAACTGGGTCGGCCCGTGGATGTCGGCCATCACGTTCTTGCGGTCGACGACCTTCTGCACGCGTGCCGCCCAGACGCCGTCGAGCGTCGGCTGCGGGCTGTCGAAGAGGCCGGCGACGCCGCGGCGGGCCCGCAGCGCCTCGCAGTCCTCACAGTGACACTCGCCCTCGACGTAGTCGTCGGGCTCGGTGTACTTGCTGATGACGCCCTCGTAGTTGCGCAGCACGATCTGGTGCTCGGCCTGGCTGATCATGTACTGCGGGATCACCGGCGTCTTGCCGCCGCCGCCGATGGCGTCGATGATGTACATCGGCACCGCGAAGCCGGTGGTGTGACCGCGCAGGCTCTCGTAGATCTCGATGCCTTTGGCGACGCTGGTGCGGAAGTGGTTGGTGCCCATCGCCAGGTCGCACTGGTAGTAGTAGTAGGGCTTGACACGGATGCGCACCAGGCCGTGGACGAGCTTCTTCATCACGTGAGCGCAGTCGTTGATGCCGCGCATGAGCACCGTCTGGTTGCCGAGGTTGATGCCGGCGTCGGCGAGCATCGCGCAGGCGCGTTCGGAGTCGGGCGTGATCTCCTTGGGGTGGTTGAAGTGCGTGTTGAGGTACAGCGGGTGGTACCTCTGCAGCATCTCGCAGAGCTCGGGCGTGATGCGCTGCGGGCAGACTACCGGCATCCGTGAGCCGATGCGGATGATCTCGACGTGATCGATGGCCCGCACCCGCCTGATGATGTCCTCGAGCTGGTCGTTGGAGAGCACCAGCGGGTCGCCGCCGCTGATCAGTACGTCGCGCACGTCGGTGTTGCGCGAGATGTAGGTGATGGCGTCGTCGATGACCTTCTTGGAGACGATCGACTCGTGACCGCCGACGATGCGGCGTCGGGTGCAGTGACGACAGTACATCGAGCACATCTCGGTGACGACGAACAGCACGCGGTCCGGATAGCGGTGCGTGATGCTCGGCGTCGGTGAGTCGATCGTCTCGGCGATCGCGTCCTCCATGTCCTCCTCCCGCACCACCAGCTCGGCCGGGGTGGGGACGCCCTGCATGCGGACGGGACAGCGCGGGTCGTCGGGGTCCATCAGCGAGGCGTAGTAAGGAGTGACGGCGACGCGGAACTTGCCCAGGCACGCCTCGAGGTCGGCGATCTGCGCGTCGTCGAGGTGCAGCGTCTGCCGGAAGTCGTCGACGGAGGTGAGGCGGTGACGGAGCTGCCAGCGCCAGTCGTTCCACTCCTCGTCGGTGACGCCGGCGAAGAGCGGGATGTCGTTCCAGTTCCGGGCGGGAGGCTTGGTGACGGTCATGGCGTCTCCTTCACAGGACGATGGTCACGTGCGGGTCGCAGGCGACGCGGCGTGGCTGACGATGGCATCGAGCTCGGCGACGATCGCCGGCTCGAGCGATTCCCCGGGCCGCTCAGCCAGGACGCGGTCGACGAACGTGGTTGCCAGGTCCACGGACTCGCGGCGATCCTCACGCAGCCACTGTTCGTACGGCGTGCGATCGAAGAACCGCGGCCGCCACACATCTCGCATGTGGCGCCGCGTGTGCTTCTCGCCGAGGTAGTTGCCGCCGATGCCGACCTTCTCGATGACGTCCAGGGCGAGCGTCTCGTCGTCGACCCTCACGCCCGTCTGGCCGGCGGCAACATACGAAGCCGTCTCGGCGTCCAGCGCCAGCTCCACGAGCGACACCGTGGCGCCGCCGTCGAGCGACCCGGCGCCGGCGAGCCCGGCGACTCCGGCCAGCCAGGCCGTCAGCGTCGCGGCGGTGTTCTCGGCTGAGGCCAGCCACCCCGGCTCCGAGGCTCCCGTCGCCAGCGCTGTGGCACAGAGCGGCAGCCCGAAGGCGCGCGCCACCTGCGCGGCCGTCGCCGTGAGCGACAGGGCGGCCGGGTCCAGCGGCCCGCCGCCGGGCACGCGCAGAAGCAGCCCCACGGGCGACCCGGGAGCGGCCTCCTGGACCGCGACCACGACGCGGAGCGCAGCGGCCAGCTCCGCGACGAGCGCCGGCCGTGAGGCTTCTGCCGGCGCCGCAGTCACCAGCACCGGTACGCCCGCCCGAGCCGCCGCGCAGGCGGCGGCCTCGCCGGAAGGCGCGACCGCGACAGACAGTGGCGGTCGCTCGCGGAGCCGACCGCCGCCGCCCATGACCGCGGTGCCCATGCCGACCGCCGCCCGCGCCTCAGCGACATCCGCGACGGTCGCCAGCAGGTGCTTGCCGGTGGCGGCGAAGCCCGCCGCCAGACCGGTCAGACGGGCACGGCGTGAGCCGGCTTCGGCGCCCTCGTCGCCACAGCCCGCGTCCGGCTGTGCGGCCGGCGGCGCGACGATCCGCACTTCCGGAAGCGCCTCGGCCAGGCGACAGAAAGCGATCGCATCGGCCGTCAGGAGCGGGCGGGGGGCGGAAGCGCCCGGACCGAGGATGGCGGTCGCGGGTCCACCCGCCACGAGCGCCGTGCCGTCGCCGAACGGCCACGGCTCGGCGGCCGTGCCGCCCATCGTCCAGCTGCCCGGCGCTCGCCGCAGCGCAGCCTCGGTCGCCGACGCCCGCTCCCCCAGGCACGCCAGTACGTCGCCGCGCAGCTCGTCGACCTCCACCGCCGAGAGCAACTCCAGATGGATGCCCACGTTCACGATCCGGCCAGCTCCCGGTCGGCGCGATCGACGATGGCGCGCAGCTCGGCCATCACGTCGACGGACAGCGCCTGCGGCTCGTGGGTCGCGAGGATCTCGTCGGCCACCTCCACCGCCTTCTCGAAGGCGCCCCGCCTCCCCTCGCGCACCCAGACATCGTACGGCGTGCGGTCCCAGACCTGCGGGCGCCAGATCTCCTTCATGTGGCGGCGCGTGTGCTTCTCGCCGAGATACGTCCCGTTGGGGCCGACGTCGGCGATGACGTCCAGGGCCAGCGTCTCGTCGTCGACCACGATGCCGCCGGCCATCTTCTGCACGATGCGGTAGATCTCCGTCTCCATGACCATGTGCGGATAGCTCAGGACCTTGGAGCCGTCGAGCAGGCCGCACCCGTTCATCATGTCGGCCCAGCTCATCACCGAGGCCACCGTCGAGAGCGAATCGTCGACCGCCGCCTGCCAGCCCGGTTCCTTGGCGCCGGTGGCCATGGTGCCCATGGCGATCGGCAGCCCGTAGTAGTGCGCAAGCTGCGTACAGGCCGCGGCAAGCAGGTAGTCCTCGGGGCTGCCGCCGGTGTATCCGCCGGTCTGGAGGTCGATGACGCTCGGCGCGGCGGCGATGAAGCACGGCGCGCCGGGGTTCACGAGCTGCAGCAGGACGACGCCGGAGAGCGTCTCCGCCTGGTTCACGACCAGGTTCCCGGCCATCGTCGCCGGTCCCGTGCCGGCGGCCAGCGGCATCGGCATGAAGCCGGCCGCCAGGCCGTGCTCGGCAGCCACGATGTTGGCTTCAAGGTTAGGGCCGTCGTGCGCCAGCGGGTCGACGGCGCACTGCATGAAGCTGATGATCGGCCGCTTTCTGAGCTCGTCGGTGCCGCCGACGATCGCGGCGGCCATCTCGATGAGGTAGCGCGCCGGCTTCTCACCCACCGTGGTGACCGTCTGGAAGTGCTTGCCGGTGCTGGTCAACACCGCCTCGGCGT
>Ga0194113_10009152_pt1 | contig 12013 bp, 7 predicted proteins | sample TA2MahC200mmetaG_FD_146193 | JGI IMG/M metagenome (GOLD analysis project Ga0194113, IMG submission 146193) | Freshwater microbial communities from Lake Tanganyika, Tanzania - TA2015017 Mahale Deep Cast 200m | ecosystem: Environmental > Aquatic > Freshwater > Lake | place: Tanzania: Lake...
GGTTTGCTGGCCGGGATCTTCACCCATGGCGATTTCGTACGAGGTTATCAAGCGGATCGGCATATTGCCGATCACCCAGTCAGCCAGCACATGACCCGCAACCCGGTGGCCGTCCGCGGGGATCGATTGGCAGCCGAGATCGTGCACGTCTTTGAACAACACCGCATCGACGAGATCATCGTGGTGGATGCCCAACGCCACGTCATCGGCCTCGTGGATGTGCAAGACTTGTCACGCGCCAGCATCCTCTAATCATCGCAGCTTAAACCCACTGCGGACGACTCAAAAGCACCGGCAAGCGGAAATGCTTCGGCCGAGAATGTGTTCGTCAACCCGGACGGCACCGCCTAAACAAGTCCCGCTTGTGCATTTGCTGTTCCTCAAGCCCAAACACATCGGTGACGCGCTACTGCTCACGCCCACACTGATGGCAGTGAGGGAGCGTTACCCTGCCGCGATGATTTGGGTGCTGGTGCGGCGCGGCACGGAATCCATCCTGGCGGGGTGTCCGGCCATCGATCGCATCGTGACCACGGCGGCACCGGAGGCAAAAAGACGCGGGCTCTCGGCGCTGCGCGACGATGTCAAACTGGTGAGGGAGTTGCGGCGGCAACACTTTGATTATGCGTTCGAGTTTAGCGACAGCGACCGAGGGCGTTGGCTGGCGTGGTTGAGCGGGGCACGAGAACGCGTCGCCACCCGATTCTACGCGCGGATAAGCTGGATCGCGCGCCGGGCGATCACCCGTTTCTCAGACAGTGACTGGCTGCAAGGCCACCGGGTGGAGAAGGATTTTATGCTGGTGCACGAGACAATCCCGTTGGGATCGCCGGTGCCGCCTTTGACCTTCAGCCGGGAACGGAGGGCGGAGTGGTCCCCAGCCGCCGCGCTGGACGAGTTTGCGGTGCTGCATCCCGGGACGCGCTGGCAGCGCAAGCGGTGGCCGCTGGAACGATGGGTTGAGTTGGGACGGATGCTTCAGGCCCGGAACTTGAAGCTGGTGCTCAGCTCGGGGCCCGATGCGGAAGAGCGCGAGGGGGCGCGGCGCTTGCAACAGGAACTGGGTCCCAGTGTGTTGAACACGGATGGGCAGACCACTTGGGCGCAACTGGCCGGGTTGCTGGGAAAGGCGCGTCTGTTCGTAGGCGTGGACACGGCTGCAATGCACCTGGCCGCCGCGTGTCAGTGCCCAACGGTGGCGCTGTTCGGGCCGTCTGTGCTGCATTTTTGGCGGCCGTGGCGCGTGGTGCATCGGGTGGTGATGTCAGAAGGGGCGAGCGAGGCCCAAGAATCAACTGACTTTCTGAGCCGCGTGCCGAGTTTGAGCACCGATGGGGTGCCGACAGCAAAGGTTTACGCTGCGTGTCTGGAAATGCTGGCGCCGACGAGGACTGAGACTGCGATCCGATAATGCGTTTCCTGAGTCTCAATTTCTGTGGAGCCCATTGCGCGAGTTCGTGGTATCGCATCCACGCCTTCCAAAGCGGGCTTGCTGATAGCACACCACGCATTCTCTGCGTGCGGACGTCGATCAGGGGCTGCTTAGCTGGGCAAAGCCTAAGTCTTTGAGATCACAAAGAAACGATGCAGACTGGCCGGAGCCATCGTCCGCAACATAACCGGCGGTAAGCTCAAGCTCACGTGTATCGAGCAATGGGACCGGTCAGCGGCCACCGACCTGCAAGACCGACCTCAGCGGCCGGTGGAAGGGCGACCGAGGCGCTTGCGCAGGCTGAGTTCCAACTGCAAAACGGGCGACCACGCCAGCGCCCACAGCCGGTCCAGCCCGTTCACTTCGCGCCGGGCGCTTTCACGCTCACGTCGGATGGCCAGCAGGCTACCAGCCTGGCCCACGCGAGTGAACTGGGGGTAGTTCCGCAGCAGGCGGTTCAGCGGCCACGTCACGCCCTTGAACGCCGTCCCGTAGTCATGGAAGCACGCCAGTCCGCCAACCTCGAGCAGTCGCAACCATCGCAGGTCGGCCATGACATGGCGGATCTTATGCGAGGCGTCCACGAGGATGAAGCCGAACCGCTCGCCGGTCGCCGCCGAGCGCTCGAAAGCCTCACTACTGCGCGCGACGCGGAAGTCCACGGCCTCCGGAGCAATGCCGTGCTGGCGCAAATTGCCGCGCACGATGTCGAACTGGTTCGGGAAGTAAGCCATCGTGTCCACAACCGAAAATGCCGGCCGGCGCTCCGGCGCGTAGCAGCCCAGCATGAAGCAGAGCGTGCCGCCGGCAGCGGTGCCAACTTCCAGATGCCGTCCGCGCAGTTCTGACGCGGTGAGCCATTGCCGGAGGGCCGACAATTCCTCGGCGGACATCTCCGGCTGGAGGGTGGTGGCGGACGGGCGAAAAGCCATGCAGCGATTCAGGCGGCGACGGCGGTCTTCTCGTAAACGGCGAACAGCGTGTGCGCGTAGCGGTTCGCGTAGCGTTCGCCGGGATGGCGCAAGTGGCGCAGCAGGCGGAGGGGCAGCGGACGTGGCTTTTCCGCCATGCGCAGGTCCACCAGCCGCAGGGGGCCGACGGCCTTCGCCTCGAAAAACTCGCGGGCCTGCGTAAGGTTGATGAACCATTTGTGCCGATCCGACGGTCGTTGCAGAGGCAGACCGTAGTGGGAGATGGAGCCTTGCCCCCTCTCGAGTTGCCGGCGTGCGGCGCACCAGCAGTTCGGCAGCGAGATAATCAGGTGCCGCCGCGCCACACGCACCAGCTCGTCGAAGATGCGGTGGAGGCCGTCCAGATGTTCGAGCACTTCCACGCAAACGACGCACTCGAATTGACCGTCGGTAAACGGCAGCCGCTCCGCCTGTTCCAAGTCGATCACGTGGTCAGGCTTGCCGACGATGTCCACACCCACGTAACGGACCCCGGGCAGCAGCGCGCGCAGCGGGGCCTCGTAACAGCCGACGTCCAGCACCGAGCCGGTCAGATAGGAACGGTAGTGGCGGACGATGAACTCGGTGCGCTGCTCCCGCCGTTTAAACGCTACATACTCGGTTGGAATGTTTCGCATCGAAGGCACGGTAGAGGAACGGGGCATGGGCGGACAGAAAAAAGCCGTTCTGCTCACGCTAGTCACATGAACCGTCCTTGCCCTTGCCTTGACCCGCCGGTGTTTCTAAGTTTGCGTCGGTGTCCGGCACAAATCCCAATCCCAATCCCAATCCCAGTCCCGCGTCCAGCACCCAGTCCTTCCGGGCCGAGCGGAAGCGCCAGCACAATCGGCTGGCCGACTGGGCGAACCGGCTGGCCGAATGGCGTGACCGCCTGCTTCCGGGCGAATTCGGCCGACTCTACCACCATATCAGGCCGCACAGCATGATGAGCCACCCCCGGCTGCGCGGCATTCACCGGGCGATTCGGGAAGCGGCCGAACGCAACGTGCCGGGCGACCTCGTGGAGTGCGGCACCGCGCGTGGCGGCTGCGCTGCCCTCATGGGCCTTGCCTGCCGGGCGCGCGGCCCCCTCCGTGAGCTGTGGGTCTTCGATACCTTCGAGGGACTGCCGCCGCCGGGCAAGAACGATCCTGATTATGAGCTGGCCAAGAACTACATCGGCGATTGCCGCGGCGAACTCGAAGAGGTGCGCGGCCTGCTGGAGAGGTTTGGTGTGCTGGAGGGTGCACATCTGGTCAAAGGCCTTTTTCAAGACACAGTGCCCACGGCGGAAGTGCGGCAGATCGCGCTGCTACACCTCGATGGCGACTGGTATGACAGCACCCGCGTCTGCCTCGAACACCTTTACGACAAGGTCTCACCCGGCGGCATCATCCAGGTGGACGATTACGGCCATTGGGCCGGTGCCCGCAAGGCACTCCACGAATTCTTCGACCTACGCGGCATCCGAGTGGACTTGAATTATTTGGATTACACAGGCCGGCAGTTCCGCAAGCCGGCCTGACCATCCCCAGCGGCATCTCCGAAGCCATCGCGCACGGGACGGACGGACTGCTTCTGAGGGCCGCTGACCCACGCACCGTTAGTTGCACGTCGGTTGACCGATGCCCTGCCGCCGCGCCATCGCCGCAAATTCGCCGTTCGCCTGAAGCAGTTCCGCGAAGCTTCCCTGCTCCACCAGTTGCCCGTCGGCCAGCACGATGATCCGATCCATGGCAGCCAAGGTGGAGAGCCGGTGCGCGACGCAGATGACTGTCCGGTGCTCGGCAAACTGATCGATGACTTTCTGCACCTCCGCCTCAGCCCGTGAGTCCAACGATGCGGTGGCCTCATCCAGCACCAGGATCGGTGCGTTCCGAACAAATGCACGAGCGATGACCAGCCGCTGCCGCTGCCCGCCCGACAACGTGACTCCGCGTTCGCCGACCCGGGTGTCGTAGCCCTCCGGTAGTTGCATGATGAAGTCATGGGCGTAGGCCTGCCGGGCCGCCGCCTCAATCTCAGCACGTGAGGCCCCCATCTTTCCGCAAGCAATGTTTTCCGCAATCGTCTGGTCGAAGATCACCACCTCTTGGCTGACCAGGGCCATCTGCCGCCTCAGATCGGGCAATGCCAGCTCGCGCATATCAACCCCGTCCAGCTTCACGCTTCCGCCGGTGGGATCGTAGAAGCGGAAAATGAGGTTCACCAACGTGCTTTTGCCGGAGCCGCTCTCGCCCGCAATGCCCAGTTTCATGCCCCGGGGAATGACGAGGTTCAACCCTTTCAGCACGGGCTTGTCCCCGTAGGTAAAGTGGACGTCTTCAAAAGCCAGGCTCTGCCGCAGATCGGTGACCGAGCGGGCGTCCGGCCGGTTCGCCACCGTGGGACGCTCCGCAAACAACTGAAATAGCCGGTCCACCCCAACCGCAGTCTGCTGGATGAGCACATGCAGCGCGGTGAGCTTCTTCAGCGGCTGCAGCAACATGACGAGGCCGGTGACGAAGCCGATCATGTCGGGCAGGTTGCTCTGCTTCCAAAAGATGAACAATACGAGGCTGCCCAAACCCAGCATGGCGATGGTCTCCGTGATGGGATTGACGAGTTCGCGCGCCTGCACGGTTTTCATCCCGTAGTGGACCAACCGCCGGGCCTGTTCGCGGAAGCGTTCTTCCTGCCGCGCCTCGAGTCCGAAGGCCTGAATCACGCGGATGCCGGCCAGTGCTTCAATCAGTGAACTCGATTGTGCAATGTTCACATTCAAGCCGGCCTGCGTGACCCGCCGCATCTTGCTGCCCAACTGCCGCAGTGGCACCAAGATCAACGGCACGAAGACCAGTGCCACTAAAGTCAATTGCCAGTCCACCAAGCACAAGGCCACCAGAACGCTCAGGATGGTGATCGGCTCCCGGATCAAGTCCCCAAAGCCCAACGCCATGCAGCGATAGAGCGAAGCGGTGTCCCCATTGATGCGCGTGATCAAGTCACCCATCGTGGCTCGGTTGAAAAAGTCCAGCGAGAGCTGGTTGAGCTTACCCAGCACATCGGCGCGCAAGTCGGCCATCACCCGCTCGCTCACCCAGCACATACAGTAAGTGCTGAGGTAACCCAACATTCCCCGGAGTCCCACCAACACCGGGAGCAGGAAAAAGCCCCCCAACATCTGCCGCGCATCCAGAGGGCGCCCGGCCAGAGGCAGCCAAGGGTCAATCATCGCCTCGACCTGAACACGCGCCCGGTCCAACAGGTGGGCCAGTGGAGCGGCCAGACTCATACCGGGGGACGCATCCTTGACCGCCTTCGCGGCCGCCGCCGGCTGGTTATCCAACCTCACGAAAATGGTCTTGGTCGCCCAGATGAAGCTGGCATTGGACATTCCCAGCAGGATACCGCACAGCACTCCCAACCAAAGCCGGCTCTGATATCGGCGCATGTAGGGCCAGCCGAATTCAAAGACTGACTTGAAGTAGCGCATCGGGCGGCAGTCTAGTATCAGCTTGGAGACCCGTCGAGTGCTTGCGTGACGGATTCAGGCCGACGAGTGATCCTCCCAGTCGTCGGTCAAGCCGGAGGTATGTGAGTTGCGGCCGCACATACGCTCAACCGAATCAGAAGACTTGGGCAAAGTGCCGCATGAAATCCCCCGCCATTGGCTGGGCGATGGCACGCAGAGTCAACTCTTTTGCCCTCCGCCGGGCCGGGCTTGGGCTTTACCCCGAGTTCAGTTACACTTGCTGCGCATGGCCGAAACTACCCCACCCGCGCCCACGCTCGCAGCGGAACTCCTCCGTGAGGCGCGTGTCTTTTGGAGACGGCTACCAGACAAGACGGTATTTCTTGTGCTGCTCGTAGCATGGGCGGTGCTGTTCCAATTCCTTGGCCATTGCTCCTTCAACTTCACCAACCATCCCTCGCTCTTCGCGTGGATGTGGGGCGCTTGGAGCGCGCCCGCGCTCGAGGCAGAACACGGCAAGCTCGTGCCGTTTGTAGTGCTGGCACTACTGTGGCTCCGGCGCAACGAGCTACTCAACACGCCCGTGCGCCGTTGGTTGCCTGCGCTGGCCGGGCTGGCGGCGGCACTGGCAGTTCATGTCGTAGCCTTTACCGTGCAGCAGCCGCGCCTCTCGATGGTAGCGCTGGCGGGCGGCGCGTGGTGGCTCGTGGGCCTCGTGTGGGGACCGGGCTGGTTGCGGAAAACTTTCTTTCCGTTTCTGCTGCTGGGTTTTTGTGTGCCCTTGGAGTCGCTGGGAGAAGGGGTCTTGTTCCGGCTCCGCCTGCTGGTGACCACGCTCTCTGTCGGCATCGGGCATCACCTTTTGGGTTTGGACGTGCTGCAAGAAGGCACGCGCATTTTTAACGCTGCCCGTACCTTCAACTATGACGTGGCCCCCGCGTGCAGCGGCATCCGCAGCCTTGCCTCGCTGCTGGCTCTCACCACGATCTACGGCTATGTGACCTTCCGTGCGCCGTGGCGGCGGGTGGTCATGATTGCCCTAGCCGCACCGCTGGCCGTGGCGGGCAACGTCGCACGCATCACCACCGTCATCATCCTCGCCGAGGCGTTTGGCGAGAAGACCGGCGCTGCAGCGGAGACAAACCTCGGCTATGTGACCTTCGCCGTGGCCATCGGGCTTATGCTCGCGGCGGGCTGGCTAATGCGAGAACGCCCACCTGCATCAAACCCTGCTGGGCTAGCTGCCTCTTCGGACGGAGACCAGCCCGGCGCAGTGGCCCTGCCACTCGTTAGCCCGGCTTTCCTCGGCGGGCTGCTGCTGATGGCTTTGGCCAGCGGGGCGATTTTTAAATTGCAAGCCCGGCAATCGCTCGGCCACCCCGGCGTGCTGGCCGAGGCGCAAGCCGGCTCTCAGCGCTGGCGCATCCCGCTACCCGAGCGCGTGGCCGACATGACTTCGGAAGAAGTGCCCGTGGTCCGGGAGGAACTCGACGGACTGCCATCGGACACCTCTTTTGGCAAGCGACTGTATCGGACGACGAATGGCACTCCCTTGCTTTTGCAAGTCGTCCTAATGGGCCGCGACCGCACGAGCATCCACCAGCCGCAATACTGCCTGACTGGCCAAGGCTTTCTAATTGAACGAACCGAGGAAGTGCACCTCACGCTGGGCACACCTACCGCGCGCAAAATCCCCGCACTCAAGCTCACAGCTAGCAAGGTCTTCACCACGCCCGACGGCCAGCGCGTGCCGGTGCGTGGGATTTACGTGTATTGGTTCGTAGCCGACGGCGCGCTCACCGCGCATCGGCGCGAGCGGTTGTGGTGGATGGCGCGCGAGCTGTTGCGCACCGGCACGCTACAGCGTTGGGCCTATGTTTCCTGCTTTGCACAATGCCGACCGGGTGAAGAGGAGCAAGCCTATCAGCAAATGCGGGAATTTCTGGCCGAGGCCGTGCCCCAGTTTCAAAGGATGCCATGAGCTTGACAGACCTTTGTCGGCCGCTTGCCGCTTGTACTTCATTCGCGGGAGCGTCAGCAGACTACGGTGGCAGTAGGAGGCTTGTCGCCCTCGTCCATAACGAGAGGCCCAAAGGAGCAAGCCTGGTAATGCTTTTAAAATGGGGTTCCACCGGATGAAGGCCCGGCTATCATAAGGCATGCGACCTATCTTACCTCAACTTTGGTGTTGGCGGGTGATCGTGATTTTCGCTGCCTTTTTGCTCGGATGGGCGAACGGTGTGGCGGGAGAACCAGTGCGCTTGTCGCTTTGGCCCGGCGAGGCCCCGCTGGGTGATGGTAAAACCGAGATGGTTAATGTCCCCGTCACGGTTCACTTGCCGGACCCCAACAAGGCCACCGGCACCGCCATGATTATTTGTCCTGGCGGCGGCTACGGCGGGCGCGTCGTAGAGGGCGAAGGGCACGGGATTGCACGATGGCTCAACACCAACGGCATCGCGGGTGTGGTGCTCGAATACCGACTGCCAGCTGGCAACTATCATCGCCCGTTGCTCGATGTGCAGCAGACCATCCGACTGGTGCGTGCCCGCGCGGCTGAATGGAAGCTTGCCCCTGAGCGGATTGGAATTGTCGGGTTCTCGGCCGGCGGACATCTGGCCTCTACCGCAGGAACGCACTTCGACTCGGGTAATCAGCAATCTTCGGATGCAGTTAAGCGACAGAGCTGCCGGCCGGACTTCATGGTGCTCGTTTACCCCGTCATCACCATGGGCGAGAAGACGCACGGCGGCTCGCGCCGAAATCTGCTCGGGGCAGCCCCCTCAGCTGAACTGATTGAACTGTTTTCCAACGAGAAGCAGGTCACCCCCAAGACTCCACCAGCGTTTCTTACCCACGCCCGGACAGATGCGGTTGTGCCAGTGCTTCACAGCCAGATGTTCTACGAAGCCCTCAAGGCTAAGGGCGTGCCGGCCGAGTTACAGGAGTTTCCAAAGGGCAACCACGGTTACAGTGGCTACAAGGGTGAAGAGTGGGACGCTTGGCAAAAACGTTCCTTGGAGTGGTTGGGCGAACGAGGGCTTATGGGCCGGCCAAATCGAGGTCGCTAAACCCAAAGACGAAGCGCTGAAAGCGTGCTGATTCCCAACGGGGTCGCCCGATTTCGCTGACAACCTTTAGTTGCAAACCATTCTCGTGACCCTTGCTGACCCGCTGTCATTTGCCGCAACCGCGTCACGCACCGGACGGAAGCAAAACCTGTGACAAATCTGTGTCCGCTGGCCGAGTTTCTTTAATTTCCCAAGTGTTTATGGCTGTCCGGCATGGATTCGAACCATGACAAAAGCCTCCAAAGGGCCTTGTGCTACCGTTACACCACCGGACAAACCTTAAATAGAACCTAGCGGACACACGCACACAGGCAATGGTTTTTTCTGCCGCCGCACATCACAGTTGCATAATGACGCGCTGACCATACGTGTCACGGCCTGCCGCTGGGCGTGCCGGGCGTTGCTCTTGATGAGCGGCCGATAAACGCCTGCCTGGACGGCAAAGATAATCCCGAGAGGCGCTACTGCCACAAAGGACGAGCGCTCCGCCGGCGCACCCCAAATCACTTCGCCGTCAGGCGGCGGGTGATGTATTCACGGAGCAGGGGAATTTTGGCCTTGGCCAGCAAGAGCGCGCCTTGAGTCGGAGCGGCGGCGACGATGGGCTCGGTGGCATACCAATACATCAGCGGGAGGTTGTGGTCGTCCGCGTCCTCGGCGTGGGCGAGGAGGGCCTCGACGATGGGCGCGCGCTGCGCGACGGTCAGCCGCTGGCACGCGCTGGCGAGGTAGAGGCGCACGACGGGCGAGGGGTCTTCCTTCGCGAGCCGGGCAAATTCCCTCAACGCGGCGTCGCCGGGATTCCTGTCCTCGCAGAGGAGTTGGATGGTCCAAGCGCGCAAATGTTCGTCCCCGCTTGAGAGACACTTCTTCGCAACGCTCTCGGAGAGCCAAAAGCACAAATGCAAACCCCACAAACGTTGAAGTTGTTGCTGGGGCGTCGCGCCTTTCTCGATCTGCTCAAGCTCCAAACGAAACTTTCCAGCTTGTGCAACCGGAGACGGCTTTCCACCAAAGCTACTGAGCGAGCGGGACAAGTTTTCCAGCGTTTTGTCGCCGACAGCGGAGTTGGCGGCGACGATTTGAAAAAATCTCTCCTGCAAAATCCGCCGGGCATGGCGCGCTTGCCACTCATTCTTGCCAGCGAACAGCTTCACTAGGTCCTCATCACTCATCTTTGCTAAATTTACCTGCGTCGCCTTTCTGTCCCCATACACGATCTTGTAAATTCGCCCGTTACTGCGGTCGTGAATGTTGGGGTCGCGCTGGTTGTGGCACTGCTGCTTGTCATACCAGTCGATGATGAAGACGTTGCCGTCCTGGTCGTAGCGCTGATCCAGCGTCTGTGACCATTTATCATTGAAGTTTAGGAAGTCGGGCGCGTGCTTGCCCACGTAGCCGCTGCCTTTGCGCTCGGGCACGTCCACGTTCAGTCGCTGGCCGTGGATGTTCCCCATGAAGAGCTGGCCGTGATACTGCTTGGGCCAGCTCCCGCCGAGATAGCACATGAGGCCCGCGTGCGCGTGGCCGCCGCCCGCCGCATCAGAGCGAGCGTTGCCGCTGTGAGGCGTCGCGCCGAGATAGTGGCGGTGGTCGGCGATGGTTTTGAGGTCGTCGTAGATGAACGGGTTGATGGGCTGCTTGCCGGGCTTGGCGAAGTCCTGCGCGAAGTAATCCGGCGCGACGCGTTTCGCTTCCTCTAGGCTGGGCGCGTAGTGCTGGCCGCCCTGCCGCTGGTAGCGCCCGCCTTGAATCATGTGGAAGAGGTGCGGGATAACGCACGCCTCGATGAAGGCATGGCCGTTTTCATTAAAGTCGAGTCCCCACGGGTTGCTCGTGCCCTCGGCAAAGACCTCGAAGCGTTTCTTCACCGGCTGGTAGCGCCACACTCCGGCGTTGATAAATTGCCGCTCGGTGTCCGGCGCGCCGGCGACCTTCACGTGCGAGTGGGTGAAGACGCCGTGGCAACCGTAGAGCCAGCCATCGGGCCCCCAGCGGAAGGTGTTGAGCATCTCATGCGTGTCCTGCCACGCGAAGCCTTCGAGCAACTTCACCGGCTCACCGGCTGGCTGCGGCCCTTGGTCCGTCTCCTTCACAGGGATGTGGAGAAGCCACGGCGCAGCCCCGACGAACACGCCGCCAAAGCCCCACTCGATGCCGCTGGCGAGGTTGAGCTTCTCCATGAAGACCGTGCGCTTGTCGAACTTGTGGTCTCCGTCCGTATCCTCAAAGACGAGGATGCGGTCGGTTCCCTGCCCCTCCGGCTGGCGGTGCGGGTAGGTGTAATTCTCGATGACCCAGAGCCGACTGCGGTCATCAATGCAGAAGGCGATGGGCTGCTTTACGTCCGGCTCGGCGGCGAAGACGTGGAGCTTGAAGCCGGGCGGGAGCGTCGCGGCTTTCACGACTTCGGCAGCGGTAAGGCCAGCGAACTTCACCTCGTCGGTCGGCAGCGGGTTGGCCTTCGCGGCGGGCGCGCTCGCGACCACGGCGGCGAACGCGGGCTTCTCCTTGTAGAGCTTGAAGTCATCGAAGTTCACGTGGCCCCAGCCGCCCGTCTCCTCGTCCACGAGGCGGATGAAAATCTCTTTGCCCTGCTGTGCTGCGAGGTCCACGACCACCGGCAGCATCGCCTCGGAGTTCTGCCCGCGCGCGGTGTAAAACACCTTGCCGTCGGTCTGGGTGACGAGCTCGAGGCGTGTGCCCGGCAGGTTGCCGCCGCCGAGGAGGAACGCGGCCCACGGCTGCGTGACCTTGAAGGGCGCACTGACGAGCGTGCCCGTGGGCTGGTCCTCGAACTTCTCGTAGCCGCCGAACCAGAAGTCGCCGATGTGGTTCGCCACCTTGCCCGCGCCAAACTTACGGGCCTGGTTGATGGGGCCTTTGGTGGGCTGGCCCTTCGCGACATCGCCGGTGGCAGTCCAATCGCGCAGGTCGCCAGTTTCGAAGTCGGTGTTGAGCGGTTTACCGTTCGTGCCGACGGGAAGCTCCCCACCGGTCAACGGCTCGGCCTTGGGCGCGGCCTTGGTTTTCTCCGCCTCGCGCGGTGGGCCGGTGCGGACGATGACGTCTTTCGGGTTCACGGCTTCCTTGCCCGCGTCGGCGA
>Ga0194113_10009162_pt1 | contig 12004 bp, 7 predicted proteins | sample TA2MahC200mmetaG_FD_146193 | JGI IMG/M metagenome (GOLD analysis project Ga0194113, IMG submission 146193) | Freshwater microbial communities from Lake Tanganyika, Tanzania - TA2015017 Mahale Deep Cast 200m | ecosystem: Environmental > Aquatic > Freshwater > Lake | place: Tanzania: Lake...
GTCGGACATGCGCCAAGATGTTTTTGACGTCACCGAAATCGTGCATTTCGCTGACGAACGGCTTGCCCTTTAAGTTCGGCAGAGTGAGCAATAGTTCTTTGTAGCCAGTTCCGCCGGGGAACGTATAGAACTCGAAGTTTCCCTTGCCAACAGCGTCAACAACGTCGATCTGACGCTGCTGAATCTCATCGAGGAGTTGCTGTTTGGTGACGCTCCCGGTCTGGGAGCGGAGCCAGTTCGGCAGATCGTAATACTCAAGTTCCTCAACCTTCGTGCCGGGAATATTCTTGAGCGTGTTCAGCCACTGCTCCGCAGGAGCCTTGGTCATCTTCAGACTTTCGACAGCACTCTTGACTGCGCTGTAGAAAGTCGGCGCGACATCACGGATTCCGCCTAGAACTGTGCTTCTTTGCCCTTTGGCGACTCCACGAACTTCGCCCTCTCCGCCCACTCCGGGTTCGGCTGGTTCTTGTCCAGCCATTCCTTCGCGAGGAATCCCGCCCCGAACAGTCGGCTCCGCAGCACCGACGCCGGGACTGGGTGGCCGAACTTCTTCTCGTACTCGTTCAGGTAATTCGCGTCTTGTTGCAGCAGGTTCATTCCTTGCAATCTCCCTCTTAATGAAAGCAGAGGCTAGAGGCGCATTGTCCTCCAGCCACTTCGGATTGACTATATGTATGGCGAAGATCTGACCAATAATTTCAGACTGAATCGCCGTCCAGTCCTTGCCATACGGGCCATTGAACTGACGGTCGCCAATATAGAAGAACGGGTAGGCAAATTGTGCCGCCGTACCAGCCTCGGCAGTAGCCTGAGCGATGGCATCGTTTGGATCCATTCCGCCTTCCACAAGGCGGGTGGCGTTCGGAACGATAACCGTTCGCATCTCGTTGGCGAGAAGCCCGAAGATCTCACGGATCATCGGGGGTGCTGCGCCTGAGACCGCCGACACCGAGCCGTTGTTGATGGTCAGCACCTGATTGGAGATGCGAGTCTCACGCGGGGTGTCGTACCCATTGCGGCTGTGGAGGTTGTGACCGAGTTCGTGCGCGATCGTTGCGCGCAGCAGTTCTCGGAACTTCGGGTCGGCAAAATTTGCAGCGTTAAAGAAGTCTTCCGAAAGGGAGATGATCTTGCGATCCCTAAAGAAGAGACCCTTTGTCTCCAACTCGTTGGTGTTCTTGTAGATCTCGACCCCATCGACAAGGCTTTGGGGCAGACCGAAGTTATCCACAAGATCAACGAATGCGGCGGTGACCTCGCCCCTGAAGTCGCCCTCTGCCACGGCACTAACCGTATTTGGGTTAGCCCGGAAGGTTAGTCCAGTGCCATAGGTAATCGTCGAGGCGGTCTGTGACTGCAACAAAGTTGCCGTATCGCCAGCCTCTTTGCCAAAGGCGGGGACGTTTTCCGCCATACGAGAACGCTGAGCGGGTTCTGCGGCAGGTTGCGTGGCCGGTTCGGTGGCTGGACGAGCCTCTGGCTGGGCGACTGCTTCAGCGCGGGGCTGGGCAGCGGGTCTGGCGGCGCGGCGGGGCTGACGCTCAAGTGAGCGAAGGTCTGCCGCTGCTAACGCATTGAGAGCCGTTTGGAGCGAGTCCTTGACTGGGCCTTCTGGCGCAGCATCAATCATCGCCTCAAGCTCTCTACGGGCTTGTGCGTTCGGCATACGACCAGCCGCTGCAACACGCTCACGACGACGTCCCGCCCTAGGTGTGGGGGTAGGTGTGGGAGCAGGAGCGGGGGCTGGTGCAGGGGCGGGAGCGGGTTCAGCGGCAGGTTCAACTGCCGTCTGTATCTGTTCGGATACAGTTTCAGCCACAGGCTGCGGGGCGGGTTGGGCGGCAGGCTGCCGCATAAATGCCTCGCCGGGTCTCGCGCTGTAAGCCAAAGCCTCAAGGCGGCTCATCGGCTGCCGAACAACTTCCGGCTGCGGGACAATGTTTGTGGCGCTACGCGCCACAGCCTCAAGGCGATTGTCGGTAGGGCGAGTAACCGGAGAACCAGCCCCCTCACCAAGCGAAGGACGCGCCAACGTCATGGCAGGAGGTTCAACGCCAGTCAGGTCACGGGCCGGGGGAGGGATTACCTCACCGCTGACCGTTCCGCGACGAGGCTCTGGGCGGCGACCGAACTCACCCATGATTCTCTCAAGGGTAGTTTGCGGAGCCTGACCAAAGAACGGCTGCTGAATCGGCTCAATGCCAGCAGAGATCGCGGTCTGCGGGAAACGAGAAACAACGCCAGCCATCTCAGGCGCAACCTGAGTCTTGAATGTCGGGAACAGATATTCGATAGCCGCCAACTTGGCGAGACCATCGTTTAACTGCGCCTCTTCGTTCTTGATGAGATTGCGAAGCGTCTTCGCTTGTTTCGTCTGAGACGGCGCAGTGCGATCGAGTTGCAATCGACGCGCATCGATACGTTCGCGGAGGTTCGTAACGCGATCGCGCAGAGCAGAACGCTCCGCTTCGATCTGTGTACGCTCATCAGGAGTAATGCGCGGACGGTAAACGTCAGCAATCTTTACGACGGTGGTATCAAGATACTCACCTGACATGACCTTGCGCACATCTTCTGTGAGTGCAGCAAGAACATCTCGACCGCTTTCAGTTTCTCGAACAGACTCGCCAACACTTGCTGCTATTGCGCCGGGCTGAATCTCAGCGGCTCGACGGAATACAGGCGTAGCAACGCCCTCGACATCTTTGATGTCGTAAGCATTGTCGATCGCTTCAAACTTCGCAGGGTCAGCGAGAGAGTCTCTGAGGAAAGCCGTCTCAATGCTTTGCTCAAGACTCGGTTGCTGAACAGACTCGAGTTCAGACAAACGCTGAACCGCAAACGCAGGGGGCTGCGGAGCGGGTGGAGCCGGAGGAGGCGGAACAATCTGATCACCAGTCGTTCCGGTTTCACCGCCCGTAACAGGAGGGGCCGGAGGCGTTGGCATCGGGCCACCGCCAATGCGACGAGCGGCAGCAATCTCAGCAGGGAGAACAACAGCCTCAAGAAGACCGCCGCCAATTGCAGCAGTTGCAACGCCAGTTGTCGGATCAATGCCGCTATCGAGATAGCGACGTTGCATCAAGTTTTGTGCGTATTGATTTCCGCCTTCAGCAGAGCCTTGCAGGAGAGTCTGAAGGGCGGTCTTTCTCAGGGCGGACGATATGCCGGTTACGGCTGGGCCAATCGGCGCGATAGCAACAGATGCAGCATCAATGGCTGCGCCGAGACCAGAGGCTTTTGCCGCGTAATCATCAGCGCCTTCAAAGTCTCCGGGGTTTCTTTCGATGTAACTATAGTAGTTATCACCATAACTCTGGATGAAAGATGCAGTGCCGCCACCCAAAACACCGCCGATGATTGCGCCAACTGCGCTTCCTACCGGGCCTATAGCAGATCCAGCGATTGCGCCAGCACCCGCGCCAGCAAAAAACCCTGACGACGACCCGAGCATATTCGGGATCGCTTGCCGCCAGAAGTTTGGGTCTGTGATGTTCAGCGCACCGGACAGCCCAGTGTCACCGTAGGCTGGCTGATACAGATATGGGGCTGCTTCCGCTACGTTCTGTTCTGCCGCGACGCCAAGACTAGTGGCCAGTCCTTCTGCGCCAAGTGACTCTGCCACCCTCTGACCAGTTCTCTGGAACCCAGCCTGCATCACATCGACGCCAGCCCCAAGAGCCTTCGAAATAGAAGGCTCTTTACCGGCCTCGGCTTGCTTGCCTAGTGACGCGCCAAGAGAGCGAACGCTCTCAGGGTCAACAATATCACCCCAAAGATCTGTAATGTCAGCCATGTCTCACCGCGTGTGGTTGGTTGCTTCCATCACTTTGCTCCATTGCTTTAAGCGAAGACTTTTTTGAGATAGTTCTTTGTCTCTGTAGGGAGATGCATCCTCCAATTATCTCCCTTATCTTTGATAAGTTTTGACAGGTTGCCCGGCCCCCAGTTGTACGCAGCGGCAGCCTTTTGATAATCACCGCCATACATGTCAAGGAGTTCCCTAAAGTACCTAGCCCCCTCATTGAGGGCGTAAGCCGGGTCTTTCTTTACACGCTCGAAGTCAACATTCTTGTGCCACTTTGGAACCATCTGAACGATTCCAACTGCACCGGCGCTTGATACTGTCTTACCGCTTACTACGTCATCCCTGAAATTACTTTCAGTCTGAGCGATTTTAGCAAGTACAACAGGGTCTATGTTTGCGCTTTTGGCCGCAATAGTAATGCTTGTTGCGTATTTTGGAGGCGCAATGCTGGAGACACGATTGTCTACTGTTGGCTGCTCAGTTTTTTTTTCAGCCTGATCAGACCGTGCGACTCCATATCCGGGAAGAATTATGCTTCCAGAAGGAGTGAACGCAGCAGAGCCTAGAGGCCCGAGCTGCTCACCAGCAAGCCTGTTTGTTGTTGCAGGTGGTGTTTCGCCGCGAACCATCTTGTTGATAGCCTCGCCGATCACCCCTTCGCTGAGTTCCTTTGTCTTTGATTTTTCCATGACACCCCTAACTTCTCTCTGGAGTTGTCTGTACTCATCAAACGTGATCGGGCGGTTCAATTCAGTTGACAGCCTCCTGATCATAGAAGGGATTACTGTGTTCGAATCATCCCCATACTTAGCTTGCATGGCAAACTCATCGTTCTTCATGCGAATCGCTTCATCGTTGTTCTTGATCTGAAGACCGAACTGAGCATACGTCGATTTTGAAGATTCAAGATCAGGAATCCTCGCTATCTGCGAGGCATCATTTGCTGACCTGACACGCTGAAGCGAGGATGAGATGTGCTGCTCAACATCCATTCCGCCGAAGTATGCCCTTGTCACATCTTCTGCGGCTTCATATGGAGTCTTGCTGCCAAACCTTTTTGAAAAAGCCTCCTCATTATACTCTTTAAGAGACTCAAGGCGCTTCTCGTTTTCATCTTGAATACGAGAATAGTGTGCCCTTGCCTCTTTAGCAATGCCAATTTCCTGCTCGGGAGTTAATCCAACGCCATATGCTTTTGCAATATTTCTGAAGGCAGGAGTGCTGTTAAAAAGATCGTAAGCCGCTCTCTTGCCAACAGTGATGTAGTCTACGGTTTGACGAACTCCAATCGTCTTTTCCTCTCCGCCGATCTTTCTGCCAGCAGTCATCTTTTCTTTGAAGATGATTCTCTGACCGTTCTCATCAACACCCTCAACGAGAATGCTGAGCGACAGAACGTCCGGCCTTCCCTCTACGGCGTTAACGCTTTCTATGCCTTTGTTAAGGACGGTAATGTTTTTGTACTGAATCTTGGCCGGATCTTTCTCAGCAGGGTTCATGTTCACGCGAGTTTTCTCGCCAACATTTCTGCGAAGTTCCGGAGCAAGAAGGATATTTACAGTTTGAGTGTCGAGTTGATCTATTGATAACTCGCCCCTGCTCAGCCTGTCGTAGATATCTCTGTATTTAGGATCGAGCTGCGCCAGAAGTTCAGGGCCGAGCTTCCTATGAGCCAAGATGAATTCAGCATTTCCGGTTTGAAGTGCTTTTACAGTGTCTTGTTGGTCAACCAATCTTGAGAACTCCAAGTCGGCACGCGCTTCTGCGGCAATAGCACGCTCCTCAGCGGATTTCAGTCTCGCCTCTTGTTCGGTGGAGCGACGCTTTTGCTCCTCAAACTGTTCGCGCTGAAAAGCCATCTGCTTTTCTTGCGCCTCGGCCTGACGCTTCTCTTTGAAGACATCGCTGACGAGGCCGAATCCGGATGTGAAGCCCTGTGCAAATCCCTGAGCCATATTAGACCTCAGTCAAAAAGTTCTGAAAGAAGATACGCGACGACCATGCCGCCGAGAACCCAAGGGGCTGCGGCAAGTGCGGCGCTACCAGCGCCAGAGCCTGCAGCAGCAGTGCCTGCGGCAGCGCCTGCCGCTTGAGTTCCTGCAGCAGCAGTGCCTGCGGCAGCCGCTCCGGTTTCTAAGCCAGCAAGCGCGGCGCCGCCACCAGATCCAGCGCCATAAGCCGAAGCGAGTTCGATGCCAGTTGTCGCCGGAGCGGCGGTTGTCGCAAGAGTACCAGCAGTTGAAACGCCCTTTGCAGCGGCTGCCTTGGTCGCCTCGATTCCGAGTTTTGCGCCAATACCTGCGCCTGTGCCAAGCATGCCCATCTTCTCGGCTTTTTCAGCCGCTTTGATCTGCTCGTTGACAGCGTTCATGCTTTGCTCTTGAGCGGCGAGTCCAAGCAGCGTTTGCTGCGCCTGACGCCCACGCTCAATGTTCATTCCAATAAGACCGCCAGCCATTAGTCACCTCCGCGAAGAGCATCAAGTCCGCCGCCAAGCAATGCCATGCGACGATCTTCCGCTGTCAGGCGAGTCCTGTTGAGGCCGCCAACCATTGCTGATGTTTCTGCCAAGCCCAAGTCCGGCGTATTCGGCGTTAAGCCGTATCGACCGGCCTGCCTAGCGGCGGCTCCAGCCTCAGCCCCGAATGCGCCAGAGACCATCTCTTTAGTTCGGCCAAGATCTTCCTCGACAATCTTGTCGTAGTCCTGAAGGATATCGTTAAATAATTTCAGTTCGCGAGGACGGTAAACATCCTCGTAGTAACGACGCTGCGCACGAAGAAGATCTCTGGCGAGATACTCAGCCGTGTTCTTGCCGTAATCGGCTTGAGGGTTAAGCGTGTAAGAACTGTAGTTCGGCTGAAGTTGCTGAGGAACGTTCATCCCATAGCCAGACAGGACTTGTGCATATCCCGGGTATGGCCCGGTCGGCATAGTCTGCTGTTGCGGGGCAGACAAGAATGATCCGCCATTACGGATATAACGATCAAGATCAGGATTCAGCCCCTGCAATGCGCTGAAATAGTCCATCAACCGTTACCTCCGCCCATGCCGAAGCCCCCAGATGGATTGCTCTTCGGATAGGCATAGTTGGCATAAAAGCCAGCGCCGACGCCGCTTACAGTTCCGGCAAGGTTACGCATGGCTGCCGAGGACTCGTAAGCAGACCTAGCCTCTGCGGCTGCGCGACGACCGGAAATGTCAGCAAGTTGGCCGAGACCCTGAAGCCCCTGACCAGCCTGACCACGACCGATTCCAGTTACCGTCTGCTGACCGGCGAAGTAGCGGGTAGTCTGCGCGTCCTGCGACTCAGCAAGCCCGAGAGCCTTTGATCGAGCCAAGCCCTTGGTCAGGGCTGGAGAACCAAACGCGCCGCTACCCGGCGCCATGCCTCGGCTAATAGATTCCTGTTCTGCCTTGGCCCGTGCAGCCTCTATTTCAGGCTGAATCGCGGAACTCGCCAAGCCAGCAGCCCGCTGATATTCAGCAGGGGTTCGCATGCGGTCAACCTGTTCCATGAAGAATTTTTCAGCCGGTGCGCCAAACTGCATCCGGTCGTTCCACTCTTCAATGGCAATACGCTTTGCCTCAATGGCGTCGGCTGTATCGATTTTACCTTTGCCGCCCTTACCCATATCAAAGCACCTTTGTGTAAATCGTTGCGTACGGTGAATAGCCGTATCGTCTACTCAGTTTCTCCATCCCTTTTCGGGATGACCAAAACTCAACAGCAGAACACCCTCTCTTCTCAGCGAGGGCTTCGAAGTCCGAGATATGCTTTCTAAAAGCATCCCCTGTCTTGTCGTATCCGACCCATAGAAGAAGGGTCTTCTGGTTCTTGAAGGGCATGGGTCTCTCCTGAATTATGCAAAACCCACCAGTGTCTCCAAGAAGATACACATCAGCGTGACCATACAGGCAGCAGGCATAGAGGTCTTCAGGTCTCCAGTCAGGCGTAGAGTCATCCCAAATCTCTTGAATGCCATGCCTGACGTAGTCCCAGATATCCCTAATATCTGCCTTGTGAATCACGGTTTTCCCTCTGTGTCAATCGTAAGCCTTTGTACACCGCAAGTCCATCACGGCTTGGGCCACTTAGCCTTAACGGCAAGCACCCTCTGACGCATGGCTTCCATCTCCTCGCCACCCTTCCAGATGGCGTCCAGTTGGTCGGAGATGCGGGGGTAGTTCTTGACCCGGCCTTGCCACCAGACCATCTCATTTGGCCCCTCAACCCGCTCGAAGACGACGTCATCGACCCGCTCGTAACGGACGGTCTGCGTGACAGGGTTCCTGTCTTTCAGCCTAGGGTCGCCAATAACCGGAAGCCATTCGCCGCCGTCATCGCCGGGGGAACTCTGTACTGAAGATTCCGGGCCATTCGGCCCCCACTTGATGAACATTATCGGAGTCCCATTGCTATGGAGTCTATACGGGCAATGAACAAAGCATTATTCCACTGTGCGCGAACCTTGACCTCAAACTTCCAAGACAGCGTGGTCTGAGGGATGCTGCAAAAAACGGCGACGCTAGTCATGTCGTATGCGTCCCAATAACTATCAAGCAGCATCTGAGGCGTTCCTTCCTGCCCATTAGGGATGGTCGGTCTGGTTCGCGTATATGACGATCCGAGGGTTCCGTTGTAAATTTCAACGGAAATAGTTGTCTGGCTTCCGGTGAAGATCGCGTTAGTGACGGTTCCGCTTTCGTTGTTATTGGACGTAATGACATCGCCAATCGAAATATCAACATATCCTGTGAATGTTAAAATCCACCCAAGGAACTCAGTGAACCCCTCTAAATTTTGAGTCCAATAACTTTGGGCTGACGGAGCAATAGGGCCAAGTGCTGGCGTTGCAGTTCCGTCTCCTATCGGAGTAGCCCATATCTGGACATAACCGCCAACCGGATATGGATTTTGATCGATGATGCCCACCTGAATGAAAGGCTTGTGACCTTGCGAGTGGGTTGACTTAGGAAGGTTCATCGTGATGTACGTCTGGAACGTACTTGGAATAGATCCGGACGGAGCCGCGTATCCGCTAACGAACTTCGCTACGTCGCCAGTCAACTTCTCTACGTTGAGAGAGCCGATCTTGGCTCCGCTGATATTTGCGTTCGCGGCAATCAGGTCGTTGGTGATTGCTCCGCCAGCAATCTGGAGGACATTTCGCCCAACTACCGGGCTGTAAACAGACTCAAGAACGCTAGTGTTCAGCTCAATCCTACTAGCCTCAAGCTTTCCGGTCGTGATCTTTGCAGCATCAAGCCCAATTGTGATCTTTGCGTTATCAATAGTTCCGTTCTTGATAATTGCGCCAGTGATGTCGGCGTACTTGATTACAGCCTTGTCAATGTAGACACCGGGCTTTATCTCAACTCCATCTATATAAGTAGTTGTCGTTTGGACAATGAACGGGTTAATGACCTCATTCGTTGCGCCAATAGGCGACCCGATGCTGAATCGATCCGCTCTGATTCTGAATTCAGATGTTGGTGTACCGCTTACAGCGGCGGTCGATGCGAGACCGAATCCGCTGACATAACCGTTGTTGTCGATCTTTACGGTGTATTGACCGCTAAGTCCGGTTACGTTGTTGGCTGTTGCGGTGGCGTTCTGCTCAACCGTTACGCCACTTCCGCCAAAGTTATTCAACCTTGCGTTGATAGTGGAGAAGTCCTGAGCGGATGCTGCCGCATAACCTGCGGCATTGCTCTCTGATGTGGCAGCCTGATTTCTGTAGGTCAGGGCATTGGCTGCGCTGCTGGATGCGCTGGTCGCTGAGTTAGAGGCAGCCGTAGCAGAGTTAGATGCTGCCGTAGCAGAAGCCGATGCCGCATCCTTAGCCGTAGTTGCCGCAGTTGCTTGAGACTGAGCGGTGTTCTTGAACCCCTCTGCCGCGTCCTTCGCTGCTGTAGCCGTAGTCGCTGACGTAGAGGCCGAGTTAGCGGATGCCTGAGCATCGTTAGCCTTTGTTGTCGCGGTTGTCGCGCTTCCAGCCGCAGCATCGGCAGACGTCTGTGCGGCGTCTCTAGCACTCTGAGCGGCAACCTTTGCGGTGTTTGCTGCAGTCGCGGAGTTTGAAGACTCTGTTGCTTTTGTAGATGCAGTTGATGCGCTTCCAGCTGCGGCATTTGCAGAGTTGCCAGCAGCGGTCGCGCTGTTAGCGGCGGCTGTCTGACTAACGGCAGCAGCGGCTTGAGCCGTTTGCGCATCGTTCTTTGCGGATACCGCGTCAGTCTTTGCCACCTCAGCGGCGTTCTTCGCCGTTACAGCGGCATCCTTTGCGGTGTTTGCATTGGTGTTAGCCGTCTCGGCGGCTATCTTGGATGTGTTAGCAGCGGACGCTGAAGACGATGCATTCGTTGCGCTTGTTGCAGCAGAGGTTGCCGAGGTTGATGCAGCGGTTGCGGATGCAGCGGCGTTATCTCTTGCTGCCTGCGAATCAAGTTTCGCTTGAGTCGATGCAGCAGATGCCGCGCCTGCTGAGTCAGAATATCCGAGGGCTGTAGTTGCAGATGTAGCGGCAGCCGTAGCAGATGTCTGCGCGTCAGTCTTTGCAGCCTCGGCAGCAATCTTCGCGTTAGTTGCGGCAGTTGATGCTGATGCCGCATTGGTCGCAGCAGTAGATGCAGTTGTGGAACTTGTAGCCGCAGCAGTGGCGGCAGTCTGTGCATCAGTCTTTGCTGACTGCGCGGCAACCTTTGCCGTCTCAGATGCGGTAGCAGCGGTCTGCGAGTTGGTCGCATAGGTTGCAGCGTTTGTCGCTGACGTCGCAGCAGCACCTGATGCGGTCTGCGCCTGAGTGTTTGCACTCTCTGCTGCCACCTTCGCAGACGTCGCGGCAGTTGAGGCAGTCGATGCGGTTGCTGCATTAGTGGCCGATGTCGCAGCGTGAGTTGAAGCGGTTGTTGCAGAAGATGCTGCGTTATTGGCAGATGTATTTGCTGCGGTTTGCGCAGCAACAGCAGAGTCTTTTGCAACAATCGACCCATCTTTCGCGGCGATGGCATCAACCTTCGCCTGAATCGCCGCATCTTTTGCGCCGATTGCATCGACCTTCGCCGCAGTCGCCGCAGCAGCGGCAGCCTGAGCGGCGGCTAGGTTGTCCGCAGAAGACTGAGAGTTACCGAAAGTAGTGTAAAGATCGGTGATCTGAGTTTGAATCGAAGTGTTTGTGCTTTCGATGTTTGTGATTCGGCTTCCCAGCGCCGCGTTCAACATCGAGTTAGAAACTTGTCCCTGAAGAAGAGTTACAAGAATTGTAGGATCTGTTGAGATATACGCAGGGGTTCCATTTGTCGAGTTGTAAGCGGATACATCGCCAGTAATACTTACGTTTCGAACCCAGTAGTAATAAGTAGCCCCAGTCTGGGTTACATAATCCGTGTAAACCTTTGCCGCAGTCGTTCCGACCAGCAGCGCGTTTCCAAGGTTATTTGTCGATGCTCTCCACACCTCTGTATGAGAGTGTCCGTTATAACCCTCGTACTGCCAGTCAAGAAGGATTGCGGCAAATCCGCCATTCGCCTGAAGGTTCACCGGAACAGGAGGCGCAGGAAGGCCGCCGGGGGGCTGAGGCGCTGGCTTTATGTTCCCGCCACCACCGCTCAAGATCCCAGAGCCGGAAAAGATCGCAAACCCTTCATCGACAAGATCTCGATAGGTGACCGCCCGATCAAGCGGATCGCCTCGCTGCCCCGTCAACGTCTCGACTAACTCCCTCTGTCTTTCGATGGAGTCAATCGGACGAAAAACGCCGCTTGGTACGCCTATCTTCATAGTTCTTGTCTGTTGTCCGCCACTCCAACATAGTTGATCGTCGAGGTTCCAGAGACCTCAACCTCAAACTGGTTGGCCGTGTAGCCAGATGGAAGCGTGAATGAAAGAGAGTTAGCGACTGTCTGCGTATGTTTCAACGCGCCGTCAGCGTACAACTTGAAGGTAAGCGGGTAAGAGCCTGCATCGACTCTAGCCGCTTGAGGGCAAAATGCGCGAGGCGAATAGAACTGCTTCGACTTCCAAGTGTACGTCAGTGACGTACCTGAGTCGAACTTGTACAACTGCCCTGAGATCCAGAGATAGAGAGCGTCTTCATCACGGGCGTAGAAGCCAGCGGTTGCCGTGAAGTCGAGATCGATCCACGCATTCTTCTCGCCCCTTGGATCGAAGACGAAGCCAGAAGTTCCGTT
>Ga0194113_10009163_pt1 | contig 12004 bp, 5 predicted proteins | sample TA2MahC200mmetaG_FD_146193 | JGI IMG/M metagenome (GOLD analysis project Ga0194113, IMG submission 146193) | Freshwater microbial communities from Lake Tanganyika, Tanzania - TA2015017 Mahale Deep Cast 200m | ecosystem: Environmental > Aquatic > Freshwater > Lake | place: Tanzania: Lake...
CTGGGGGGCGGAGCCCCCCACCCCCGGAGCCGGCCAGACTGACCAGACTGGCGACGGGCAAGGAGTTGTGGCACGGTTTTTGCTGCCTACCTTGGGTGGTGTACTCCGCAGGTCTTTCTTGATTGGGTTTTCGGGCGGGCGGGCAGCGGGCGGGCGGGCTTGTTTTGTTTGTTCGGAATTTTACACCAGGCGAGCGCTTCCCCCCTCTCCCTCATTTGTGCCCTGTGGGGGGGCCGGTATATAATTCTATCATGATGGGGGCATGATGGGGGCGCGTCGTGGCGTGCCGCGCGAGGAGTAGCGATGTCGGACTCGAGGCCGCGGGTTTTGGTGGTGGAGGACGACGCGAGCATGCAGGATTTCCTGACGACGTTTCTGGAGCAGGAGGGCTACGAGGTGCGGTGGGCGGGGCACGGGGGGATAGCGCGGGAGCTGCTCCAGACCGAGGCGTTCGATGTGGTGATCACGGATGTCGTGATGCCGGAGGTGGATGGGGTGGCGGTGCTGGACGAGGTTCGGGCGGAGCATCCGGACACGGCGGTGATCGTGATGACGGGCCACTCGTCGGTGCGGCAGGCGGTGGACCTGATTCGGCGCGGGGCGGACGACTATTTCAAGAAGCCGTTCGATATTGACGAGATGTTGCACGTGATCCGCCGGTCGCTGGAGCACCGGCGGGTGGTGCGCGCGACGCGTGCGGCGCCGACGCGGCCGGGGGTGGTGCCGGTGGCGCCGGATGCGTTCCCGCGCATCATCGGGCGCTCGAAGGCGATGGAGCCGGTGTTCGACCTGATCCTGAAGGTGGCCGACACGAACTCGACGGTGCTGATCCAGGGACCGAGCGGGACGGGGAAGGAGCTGGTGGCCGCGGCGATCCAGGAGAAGAGCTCGCGGCGCAGCGGCCCCTTCATCCCAGTCCACTGCGGCGCCATCCCCGAGACGCTGCTGGAGAGCGAGCTGTTCGGGCACGAGAAGGGCTCGTTCACGGGCGCCATCGCCCGCAAGGAGGGGGTGTTCAAGCTGGCCGACGCCGGCACGCTGTTCCTCGACGAGGTGAGCGAGATGAGCGTGCCGCTCCAGGTGAAGCTGCTGCGGGTGCTGGAGACGGGGACGTTTCGGCGCGTGGGGGGCGTGGAGGACATCCACGCGGACGTGCGGGTGGTGGCGGCGACGAACCGCGAGCTGCGCGAGCTGGTGGGGAAGAACCTGTTCCGGCAGGACCTGTTCTACCGGCTGAACGTGTTTCCCATCGTGCTGCCGCCGCTGCGGGAGCGGGCGGGGGATATTCCGTTGCTGGTGAGCCACTTCCTGCACAAGCTGGGGCGTTCGGGGCGCCCGAACTGCACGATCTCCGACGAAGCGCTGAAGTGGCTCTGTGCGTATGAGTGGCCGGGGAACGTTCGAGAGCTTGAGAACGTGATCGAGCGGGCGGTGATCCTGTGCGGGGGGGGCGAGGTGCAGGCCGGGCACCTGCCGGGGGAGTTGCGGCCAGCGAGGCAGGAAGCGCCGTTGGCGGGGGACACGTCGGGCCTCCCCTACCGTGCGGCGAAGGCGATTTTCGAGGAGCAGTACATCCGCGCCCTGCTGGCCCGCCACGAGGGGAGCGTGGCGGCGGCGGCCTCGGCCGCCGGGATGTCCCGTGCCCACTTCTACGAGCTTCTCAAGAAGCATACCATAGACCTTGCCCGCTACACGAGCGGGTAGCGTCTGGCGCGCCCGCCATTGGCCGCGATGGAGAGTGGGCGGAGTTGGGGCTTCGGCCCGGCGCGGCTGCGCCAGGGTGGTCAGGAAAAGTGGACGAACGTCCGGTGCGGCGGAAACGCTGTAAGTAGTGGCAGGTCCCGTGCTTGTGGAGATGTAATGAACTGCATGTTGACGAACGTGCACATTTTTTCCTAGAATGTTGACAACTCGCATCATTGCCGCGCTCTCCGGCCCTCGCTGTAATCTGTTGTCATGTAAGGGATTACGGCGATGGCCTGTGAGGGGGGCAAGGAGTCTTCGTCTGGCACTCCGTTTGCTGTTGCTACCGCCGGAGGAGAGGCGTAGCCCCGGCGGAGCGAGCAAGCGGAAAGGTTTGCACGTGGGAGACATGTCTCACGACCAGGGCCCTATCGGGCGCGGCCAGGGGGCGGCAGGGGTCGCGCCGGAGTCGTCGCCCTGGCGGGCGGTGGAGCGCCGTGTGCTGATGAGCCGGGTGCACGAGCTTGAGGAGAAGGCGCGGCATCTCCACGAGCGGGAGGTGCACCTGCGGGAGCTGAGCCGGGAGGTGGAGCTGCTGAGCCGTGTGAGCCGCGCGGCCCACGCGATCCACCGGGCGGTGGACCTGCGGGAGCTGCTCGATGCGGCCCTGGCCCAGTGCTCGGCCCTGGTGCGCGCGGAGAAGGTGTCGCTGCTCTTCCACGAGGCGGCGGCGGGCGAGCTGGTGGTGGTGAAGGCGTGCGGCTGCCGCTTGGTGCCCCTCGAGGGTATGCGGCTGCCAGTGGGCCAGGGGGTGGCGGGCTACGTGGCCCTGCACCGCCAGCCGTTGCGGGTGGAGGACATTGCGCGGGACGGGCGGTTCGCCATGCGGGACTCTGGCCGCTACGCGACCGGCTCGTTCCTGTGCGTGCCTGTGCAGGACAACGGGACGCTGCTGGGAGTTCTGACGGCGACGGATCGGGACGACCGCCAGGCGTTCACGGGGGACGACCTCCGCGGGGCCACGGCGCTGGCCGGGGAACTAGCCCTGGCGCTGCGGCGGGTGGGCCAGGTGGAGGACCGCCAGGCGCGACACAGGGAGCTGATGTCGAAGCTGGCCCACGAGCTGCGCAACCCGCTCGATGGCGCGCTCCGCTTCCTCAACCTCACCCTGGCCGAGCCGAGTCCGGAGGAAAGCCGGCGGCGGTATCTCCTGGCGAGCAAGCAGGGGCTGGAGCGGTTGAACGGGATCGTGGAGAGCCTGCTGGGGCTGAGCGGCGCCCGGGCGAGCGAGGAGCCGGCTCAGGTGAACGACCTGCTGGCCCAGGCGGTAGCGCTCCAGGAGGGCAAGGCCCAGCAGCGCGGGGTGCGGGTGGAGCTGGACCTTGCGGAGGGCCTGCCGCCCGTGCGCGGGGCCTCGGGGCTCTTCCAGGTGTTCACGAACCTCGTGTCGAACGCCCTCGACGCGATGGAGGAGGGCGGCGGCACGCTGAGGGTGCGCTCGGAGCGCGCGGATGGCGCGGTCATTGTGCGGGTGGCTGACACTGGGTGCGGGATTCCGCCCGAGGTGCTCGAGCGGCTGTTCACGCCGTTTTTCACCACGAAGGCGCCCGGCCGCGGGATGGGCCTGGGGCTGGCCGTGTGCCGCGAGGTGCTCGACCGCCTGCACGGGCGCATCGAGGTTGCGAGCAAGCCAGGCCACGGCACCGTCTTCACAGTGGCGGTGCCGTGTGGGACGAATGGTCAGGGGCCGTAGGCCGCCGCCAGGCATCGGGCCGCGGCCCCACTCGATTGGTGGTGTGCCACGGTCGGCTTGCCCGACCGTGTCCTCCATCCCCCTAGGCAGGACACGGCTGGTCGAGCCAGCCGTGGCACACTGGGTTCCAGGGATGGGGAAGGGATCGGCATATGCCCGAAGGCACCGTCCTGGTCGTGGACGACGACTTTCTGATCCGCGACTCGCTGTCCGAGATGCTCCGGATGGAGGGCTACGACGTCGAGGCCGCGCAAGACGGCCACGAGGCGCTTCGCCGCCTCGCCTCCCACACGTACGACGTCGTGTTCACCGACATCAACATGCGCGAGGTCACGGGCTTCGACGTCCTGCGCGAGGTGAACCTGAAGTACCCCGAGACCCAGGTGGTGCTGATCACGGGGTTCGGGGAGGTGCAGACGGCGGTTCAGGCGATCAAGCAGGGCGCGTACGACTACGTGCAGAAGCCGCTGGTGGACGACAATATCAAGATGATCGTGCGGCGGGTGACGGAGCAGAAGCGGCTGACGGAGGAGAACCGCTACCTGCGGCAGCGGCTTGGGATGAGGCCGAAGTTCGCCAACTTTGTGGGCCAGGACCCCAAGATTCGCCGCATCTTCGAGGTCATCGAGGCGATAGCGGACACCAAGACAACGGTGATGATCACAGGGGAGAGCGGGACGGGGAAGACGCTTATCGCGCGCGCGGTGCACTACAACTCGTCGCGGCGCAACGGCCCGTTCGTCGAGGTTAGCTGCGGCGCGCTGCCCGAGACGCTGCTGGAGAGCGAGCTGTTCGGCCACGTCGAGGGCTCGTTCACCGGCGCGACGGCCGACAAGATCGGCAAGTTCGAGCTGGCCCACGGCGGCACGATCTTCCTCGACGAGATCAACACAGCCAGCCCCGGCCTCCAGGTCAAGCTCCTGCGGGCCATCCAGGAGCGCGAGTTCGAACGCGTCGGCGGCACCGAGACCATCAGCCTCGACGTCCGCTTCATCCTGGCCACGAACTTCGACCTACGCGAGCAGGTGGAGGAGGGGACGTTCCGCAAGGACCTGTTCTACCGGGTGAACGTGGTGCCGATTCAGATGCCGCCGCTGCGGGAGCGGGTGGGCGACATCGGGCTCTTGGCTGAGCACTTCCTGCGCCTCTACGCGCGGCAGAACCGCTGCAACGTGACCGGCATCACGCCTGAGGCGGAGGCGCGGCTGCGCCAGTACTCCTGGCCCGGCAACGTGCGCGAGCTCGAGAACGCCATCGAGGCCGCCGTGGTGCTGCGCAAGGAGGGGATGATAGACGTGCGCGACCTGCCGGCCACCATCACCGGCAAGGGCGAGCCGGCTCAGCTCCCCCTCAAGGAGGCCCTGCTGCGCGCCGAGCGCGACATCATCGAGAACGCTCTTCGCATGAACAACTGGCGCCGCCAGCCCACCGCGGCCATGCTCGACATTGACCGCACGACGCTGTTCAAAAAGATGCGGACCCACGGCCTCGTCCGCGACGAGGCGGACGGGGACGGGGAGGAGGAGTAGCCCGCATTTCTGCCGAAATGCGGGAAGCGCCAAGTAGCAATGGCCAAGTGGCAAGCAACAGCGGGGCCACGAGGAGGCTCGGGGACCCGCACAGGCTGAACCGGACCGATAAGGAGACGAGGTCATGCAGCATCGCGTTCAACCGTTCCTGGGCCGGCTCCTGGCCGCGTGCCTGATGGCCGCGGCGTGGGGGACGGCGCTCCACGGCGAGGAGGCCCGGGAGGACGCCAATCTGCGGCGCGGGCGCATCCTCTACAAGAGCGGAAAGTACAACGAGGCGATCACTGAGCTGAAGATCGCCCTGCGGCGCAACCCGCGCCTTGGCGAGGCCCTGCTCTGGGCCGGCAAGTCCCACGCCCGCATCTCCGAATGGGACCAGGCCGAGGAGTACCTGAAGCAGGCCGTGCAGCTCCTGCCGGAGAGCGAGGACGGGTGGGCAGAGCTGACTACGGCGTACCTCGAGCTGGACGGCCGCGAGCGCGCCCGCGGGAAGCACGATGAGGCCCGCCAGTTCCTCGAGAAGGCCGAGAGCGCGGCCAAGACCCTCCTCCAGCGCCAGCCGAAGGAGAAGGAAAGCTACGAGCTGCTCGTGCGCCTGGCCAAGCACAAGGCCGACGTCTTCCGCGACGCCCAGCAGTTCGACAAAGAACGCGAGATGTTCGAAGAGGCCCTCGGCTACTGCGAGAAGGTGCTCGCGCTCGACCCCAACGACATCTCGACCCACCTCGACCGCATCCACATCCTGGTGGGCCTGCGGCGCCTGAAGGACGCCGAGCGCCGCTGCAACGAGGTGCTGAAGATCAACGACAAGCTGCACGAGCCGAAGCTGATCATCGCCCAGATCAAGCGGGCCGACGGCGACAACGACGGGGCGGTGAAGGTGCTTTCCGACATCCTCGTGCAGAAGCCCACCCAGATCGAGGCCATGCTGCGCCGCGCCGAAATCTACCTCGACCAACAGAAGTACGAAGAGGCCCTCCAGGACGCCAACGAGGCGATCCGGCTGACGAACAAGAACCCCTACGCGAACTTCATCCGCGGCTGCGTTTACATGCAGCTCAAGAAGCTCGACGCGGCCATCCAGGAACTCCAGTTCGCCGCCGCCGGCCTGCCCAAGCACCTGCCGAGCCACTTCTGGCTGGCCCGCTGCCTGCTGATGAAGGACAAGTTGCCCGAGGGGATCGAGGAGCTGAACACGGTGGTGAAGCTCGACCCGCGCTTCACCACGGCCCGCCTGGTGCTGGCCAGTGCCCACCTCCAGCGTGGCTACCACGACGGCGCCGTGAACACCCTGGTGGACGCGCTGCACTTCGACGCGAAGAACGTGGAGGTCTACCGCCTCCTCGGCATCGCCTACCTCCACAAGGGCGAACACGAGCGCGCCAAGGCGATGTTCCAGAAGATGCTGACCATTGACCCCGGCGCGCCCCGCGCCCACCAAGTGCTCGCCGGCATCGCGCTGGCGGAGAACAGGATTGACGAGGCCATCGCCCGATGCCGCGACGCCCTCGAGGCCGAGCCGCGCAACGTGGATGTCCACTTCCTCCTCGGCCTCGCCTACCTCCGCCGCCAGCGCTTCGAGGGCGCAAAGGCCGAGTTCGATCACGTCCTGCGCCTCCGCGAACGCCATCCCGGCGCCCGCATGAACCTCGCAGCCGTCCACATCCAGCTCCGCGAGTTCGACCTCGCCCAGGAGCAGCTCCAGCGCTGCATAGACGAGGACCCCACCCTCGCCAAGCCCCGCTACGCCCTGGCCCGACTCTTCATGGTCCAGCGCAAGTTCGATAAGGCCGAGGCCGAGCTCACCGCCATCCTCAAGACCGAGAGCGAAAGGGCACACGTCCACCTTGCCATGGCCGAGCTCCACCTGGCCAAGCAGGAGAAGGACAGGGCGATCCAGGCCGCCAAGGCGGCCCTCAGCATCAACCCCAAGCTGCTCGACGGGCGCGCCTTCCTCGCACGCCTCTACATCGAGGACCAGAACTGGTCGGCCGCACTCGCCGAGTTCGAGGCCGCGCTGCGCGACGACGCCAAGTACGAGCGGGCCTACGAGGCGGCACTCATCCAGGTCTACCTCGGCCGCTACCCCGAGGCCGAGAAGATCTTCGACAAGGCCGTCCAGAACGAGGTCTCCCCCGCCCTTTCCCTCGCCGGCGTCGCGGCCGCCCTCCAGCTCAGCGCCGACCACCGCGCCGCCCTCGCCCGCATCGGCGAGGCCGACAAGCGGAAGCCCAACGACCCCCTCATCACCCTCCAGACCCTCAACGTCTACCTCGGGCAATGCGACGCCGCCAACGCCAAGACCCTACTCAACCAGGCCAAGAGCTACCTGCCCGACACGGTCCGCGACGCCTACACGAGCTACATCGAGAGCCTCGGCGACGACAAGGCCCGCTCCCGAGCCGTCTCCGATGCCCTCACCCGCATCATCTTCTTCGGCGCGCGCGGCTGGCACCAGCAGGCCGAGGAGAACTGCTCCCTCCTCATCAAGCTCTTCCCCGACAACATGTTCCCCTACACCGTCCTCGCAAACGTCTACCTCGCCATCGGCAGGCCCGAGAAGGAGGTGGACATCCTCCGCAAGCTCATTGAGGTCACGCCAAAGGACACCCGCCACCGCATCCGCCTGGCCAAGCGGCTGGGCGACCTCGGCCGCTTCCCCGAAGCCCGCAAGGAGCTTGAGGCCGCCGCACTCCACGACCCCAAGTCCCCCGAACCCCTCATCGAGCTCGGCATCTACTTCCTCCGCACGGCACAGTCCGAGCTCGCCGCCGAGCAGGCCCAGAAGGCCCTCAAGCTCGACGAGAACAACACCCGCGCACTCGCCCTCCTCGCCCAGTGCCAGCTCAACGACCGAAAGCTCGACGAGGCCCGCGTCACCCTCCGACGCATCACCGAGAGCAAGGACGCTGCCAAGGGCGACCTCACGGCGCGCCTCCTCCTGGCCGAGATAGACCTCAACGAGGGCCGCGTGGACAAGGCGGCCACGCAATTCGAGGAGGCCGTGAAGACCGACCCCAAGAGCATCCCCGCCCACATGGGCCTCGGAGCCGCCTACCACATGAAGGGAAAGCTCCGCGAGGCCATCGAAGAGTTCGAGCAGGTCCTCAACCTCGATGCCACCTACACCCAGGCCCTCGTCGCCCTCTCCCGCGCCTACCGCGATGCCAACCGCCTCGACCTCTCCCTCGAATACTGCGAGCGCGCCGTCGAGGTCAACCCCGCCGACGTCGGCGTCCGCTTCGAGCTCGCCGCCATCCGCATGGCCCAGCGCAAACACCCCGAGGCCATCGCAGAATACACCGGCATCCTCAAGGACCGCCCCAACGACTTCCGCGCACGCCTCGGCATCGCACATGCCCTCTTCGAGTCCGGCGACCGCCAGGCCGCCATCACCCAGCTCACCGACCTCCTCGCACAGTCCCCAACCCTCGCCCCCGCCCGCGCCGCGCTCGTCGCCTTCTACAAGCGCCTGGGCGAGGTGGACAAGGGGCAGGCCGAACTCGAACGCCTGCTCGACGCCCCCGACGTCGGCCTCGTCGGCCGCTACGACCTCGCCGTCGCCTACATCCACAAGGACCGCCTCCCCGCCGCCCTCGCCCTCGCCGACGACCTCCTGAAGGCCCGCGAAAACGAACCCGCCTACCTCCTCCTCCGCGCCGTCGCCCTCCAGCTCAAGGGCGAGCTCCCCGGCGCCATCGAAGCACTCCGCCGCGCCCTCGAGGCCGCCCCCAAAAGCCCCCGCGTCGCCTCACTCCTCGCCAACGCCTACGCTGCCGCCGGCAAGGCGCCAGAGGCCCGCAAGGCGATTGACGCGGTGGACCTCGGGCCCGGGCCGGACATCCAGGGCGCCTACCGCAAGCTCATCGAATACCTCTCCGTCGGCGGCGAAAAGTCGCGCCTCATCGGCAACGCTCTCAACCAGGCCGCCCTCTACGCCGACGCCGGTTGGCTCACCCTCGCGCGCGACCGCTACGAGCAGCTCGTCAAGGACCTCCCCGCAGGCAACCTCGCCGCACTCCACCTCCTCGCCAACATCCACGAGCGCATGAGCGACGGCCCGAAATGCATCGAAACCTACCAGCGCATGCTCCAGGCCAGCCCAGACCACGAGCCCGCCCTCTCCCGCCTCGCCGCACACTACGTCGCCGCTAAGAACTACGAGGGCGCCGCCTCCGCCTACCGCTCCCTCCTCGCCAACAAGCCCGAAGACGACCGCCTCCAACTTGGCCTCGCCACCGTCCTACAGCGCCAGAGGAAAACCCCCGAGGCCGTGGACCTCTACAAGCGCATCCTCAAGCAGAACCCCAACAACGCCGTTGCCTACAACAACCTCGCCTGGCTCTACGCCATCGAGACCAAGGACCTCAAGGCTGCCGAGGAACTCGGCAACAAGGCCCTCAACCTCACCGACGCCAAGGGCGCCGCCGGCGCCGCCGTCCGAGACACCGTCGCCTGGATCTACTACATCACCGAGCGCTACGACAAGGCCATGGAACTCGCCCGCGAAGCCGTCGAGGGCATGCCAGGCAGCGCCGAAGTCCAGTACCACCTCGGCATGATCTACTTCAAGAAAAACCTCCGCGCCAGCGCCGCGCGACACCTGCTCCTCGCCCTCCGACTCGACCCCGAGTTCGAGCACAAGGACGAGATCAACCAGGCCCTCGACCGCATCCGCCAGCGCAAGCCATAGAGGCCGCATCCACTTGACGGCGACGGGGCGGAAGCGCTAAACTCCATCGCACGGGACGCGGGCAGAAGAGGGGACATTCTCCTTTTCTGCCGCGTGTCGCAAGCGAAGACGCTCTGCCTGCCGGAGTGGCGGAATGGCAGACGCGCTGGATTCAAAATCCAGTGGCCGCAAGGCCGTGAGGGTTCGACTCCCTCCTCCGGCACCAGCAGGGTTGACGTTCTGCTTTCCCGCCAAGCGGCCTTCGGCGCCCCCTTGGGGGCGGAAAGCAGAATGTCCCCGTGAGGGGCGAAGAGGTGAACGTCCCCCTTCTTGCGCTCGTGGCCGTGGCGGGGCTTGGCTGTGCCTTGCTGTGGCGGCGCTGGCGCCGCGAGGGGCGCGAGCGCGAGGCGCTGTCGGCTGAGCTTGCCTCGGCCCGGCGAGCGCTCGACGAGGCGACGGCTCGGGTGGCGGCACTGGCCCGTCGCCTCGATGAGGCGAAGCGCCTGGCCACCGTGGGCACGATGTCGGCTCAGATCGCCCATCAGCTCCGCAATCCCCTCACTTCGATGGGGCTCTACGTCCAGCTCCTCGGCGACGAGGTGCGGAAGCGGCACGAGGCGAACGACGGCGAGGCGGGCGAACTCCTCGAGCGGGTGCTCAACGATCTGCACGTGATGGTGGAGATCACGGATAACTACCTCCAGTATGCCCGGCTGCCCGAGCCTGTGCTGGCGCCTGTGGACGTGAATCAGACGGTGGGGGGGCTGGTGAACTTCCTGCGGCACGAGCTCGAGCGCAAGGGGGTGGCCGTGTCCACGCAGTTGGCGGCGGACCTGTCTGCGGTGGAGGCGGACCGGCGGCTGCTGGGGTTCGCGGTGATGAACCTGCTGAAGAACGCCGTGGAGGCGATGGGGCCGGGGGGGAGGCTGCGGGTGAAGACCCGCCAGGAGAACGGGGCGGTCGAGATCCACGTGTCCGACACCGGCCCCGGCATCCCTCCCGCCGAGCTCGGCCGCGTCTTCGAGCCGTTCTACACGACCAAGGAGTCGGGCAGCGGGCTGGGGCTGCCCCTGAGCCACCAGATCATCGAGAAGCATCGCGGGACGCTGACCTGCCAGAGCCTGGTCGGCGTGGGGACGACGTTCACAGTTCGGCTTCCCGCCCGGGCCGGGGAAGGGAGAGCGAACGATGGAGGCGACGGGTCCGGCGACGGTTCTGGTCGTGGATGACAGCCCAAGCGTGCGCGACTCGCTCCAGCGCACGCTGGCGCGGTGCGGCTATGCGGTGGTGGCGAGCGCCAACGGGATGGAGGCGATGGATGCGCTGCGCCGCACCGAGGTGCAGGTGGTGGTGGCCGACCTTCGGATGCCGCTGATGGACGGCCTGAAGCTTCTCTCGGCGGCGCGGGCCGTGCGGCCCGCCGCGCAGTTCGTGCTCCTGAGCGCCTTCGGGACGGTGGAGAAGGCGGTCGAGGCGATGAAGCTGGGGGCCTGCGACTTCCTGGTCAAGCCGTTCCGCCGCGAGGTCGTGTGCGCCGCAGTCGAGAAGGCCCTGCGGCGCTGGCACCGGCAGGTGGCCGAGCCGGTGGAGGCCGACCCGCAGTGCGGGCTCGTGGGCCGCAGCCCGGCCCTCCTGGACGTGCTGCGGGTGGTCCGCCGCGTGGCCCCCTCTTCGGCGACGGTGCTCATCGAGGGGGAGAGCGGCACGGGGAAGGAGCTGGTGGCCGACGCTCTGCACAGTTGGAGCCGGCGGGCCGACGGCCCGCTGGTGAAGGTGAGCTGCGCCGCGCTGCCGGAGACGCTGCTGGAGGCCGAGCTGTTCGGCCACGAGCGGGGGGCCTTCACCGGCGCGCTGTTCCAGAAGAAGGGCCGCTTCGAGCTGGCCCACGGCGGCACGCTCTTCCTCGACGAGGTGGCCCAGCTCAGCCCAGCCGTGCAGGTGAAGCTGCTCCGCGTGCTCCAGGCGGGCGAGTTCGAGCGCCTGGGCGGCACCCAGACGCTGAAGGCCGACGTGCGTCTGGTGGCCGCCACGAACACGAATCTGGAGGGCATGCTGGCGACGGGGCGCTTCCGCGAGGACCTCTACTATCGCCTGAACGTCGTGCGCCTTCAGCTTCCGCCGCTGCGGGAGCGCCGGGAGGACATCCCGCTGCTCGCGGACCACTTCGTCGCCCTCTACCGTCGCCGCAACGGCAGGCAGATCGAGGGCATCTCCGGCGCCGCACTCGAGCTCCTCCTCAACTATCCCTGGCCGGGCAACGTCCGCGAGCTCGAGCATGCCATCGAGCGCGCCGTCGTCCTGGCCGAAGGGCCAATCCTCCAGCCTGGCGACCTGCCGTGCCACGTCGCCACCATTGAGCACCGTCCG
>Ga0194113_10009164_pt1 | contig 12001 bp, 10 predicted proteins | sample TA2MahC200mmetaG_FD_146193 | JGI IMG/M metagenome (GOLD analysis project Ga0194113, IMG submission 146193) | Freshwater microbial communities from Lake Tanganyika, Tanzania - TA2015017 Mahale Deep Cast 200m | ecosystem: Environmental > Aquatic > Freshwater > Lake | place: Tanzania: Lake...
TCGACGCCGACGCCATTGTCAATCACGCGTAGATGCAGTGCGTCGTCTTGCGCATCGCGGTGCATGAACACTCGCACCACACCGTCGCGACGCCCTTCGGCAAAGGCATGATCCACCACGTTCTGCAGCAACTCCAGGATCACCACGGAGAGCGGCGTCGCGATCGTCGCCGGCAGACGCCCTGCGTCGCCACGCACTTCGAAGCGAACCGGGCGATCTGAGGACTGCAGGCTCTCCTGCGTCAACTGGATGAGCGGGCGCACGATCTCCACGAAGGCGACGTCTTCACCCGGCTCACGCGACAAGGTTTCGTGCACCAAGGCAATCGTGCGAATGCGACGCACCGAGTCGGCGATTGCCGCCCTTGCTTCATCGGTCGCCAAGCGACGACCCTGCAACCGCAGCAACGAGGAGATGGTTTGCAGGTTGTTCTTCACACGATGGTGAATCTCCTTGATCGTGGCATCCTTGGTGAGGATCAAACGGTCGCGACGACGCAACTCCGACACATCCCGCATCAAGACGACACCACCAACCACGTTGATGGCTCGCGCACCGCGCTTCAGGATTGGTATCGAGCGCACCAACAAGGTGACGTCGTGCTCTTGGTCGAGTTCCTCCACCACTGGCTCGCGACGCTCGAAGGATGCGCGCGCCGCGTCGTGAGCAAAGCCGAGTTCGGCGAGACTCTGCCCCACCGCATTTGCGCGAATGCCGATGCGATGCAACGCCGACACCGCATTGGGCGACGCATAACGCACACGGGCACCGCCGTCGAGCACGATCACACCGTCACCGACTCGCGGGGCGACGCTGGAATCCGCCACACGTCCTGCGAACGGAAACAACCCGGTGGCAATCATCGTTGCGAAGTCGTCAAAGATCGACAGATACGTGCGTTCGAGTTGCCCTGGGCGTCGCCCCGACACCGTCGACACTTCGCGTGTCAACACCGCGATGACCTTCCCGATACGCGTCACGGGAATCGCCGTCATGCTGACGGGGTCGGACAGATACGGCAGCGTGATCTCGCCCTTTTGCGTCTGGGCGCTCTGCGCCGCTCCCGCGATGAACGGGCGATCGGTGTCGTCGGCGTACTCGCCCACCAAGTCGGATTGGTACAACGTCTGGCCGGTCGCCGCGCGCACCTGTGACGCCGTCAGCCAATTGGTGCCGCCGGCGCCCGCGACCGGCACATACAACAACAGGTCGGCGAACGAGAAGTCAGCGAGCATTCCCCACTCCGACACGAGCGCCGTGAGGTGTGCGATGTCGTCGTCGTGCAACTCGGTGTGGTTGCTGGCGAGTTCAACGAGCGTCGGCATGACTCACGACCATTCTTGTCGGTTTGCGGGGATGCACTGCGCCGGAACGAGGTCGGGTCGCCGTCAGACGTGATGCACTGCCTCGCCGAGGGCCAGCAGCGCGTCGACATCGGTGATGTCGCCACTGCGCGACTCGCTGACGAGAACGTCCACTTCCCATTGGCGGATGCGCTGGAGCGCTTGCTGCTCGCGCGCCGACACGGTTGCGATCTCCCGCTCGGCCTTGGCCAGTGTCATGAGCAACGGTGTGCCACTCGCCGCCAGTCGTTCGGCACGAGCCACTGCCCCGTCGGCCAGCACGGCCGGCACGAGACGATTCGCCAGCACGACCTCCAGCCGATGGCGGCGTCGTCGCAGTTCACTGACGAGATATCCGGCCTCGGTCAACGCGACGGGTTCGGCACTCGTAACTACGACGTACGAGGTTGCCGGATCAGACAACAACGACCCGACTCGGCTTGCCCGTGTGACGATCGGGGTCTCCATCGTGCGAAACAACGTGAAGAATTCGGCGATGTCAGACAGGAAGGCTGCACCGAGGATGCGGTCAGCGACGATGAAGAAGGGCCGCGAGGCAAGCGACAAGAGTCGCGACTGCGTCGGCGCGGTCAGCAACTTGAGCAGACGGCTACCGAAGAACTGCTGCATGCGGCGCGGGGCGTGGAGCACGGATAACGCGCTGCGCGACGGCGGCGTATCAACAATCACGAGGTCGAACTTGCCGCTCTCGCGTGCATCGAACAACCGCTCCGTGACGACATAGTCGTGGCTGTGCACGAAGCGTGACGTGAGCGTCTTGTAGAGGTCGTTGGCGAGCACGCGATCGCGCGTCGCCTCGTCAGGCGCGTGACGACGAATCATGTCATCCCAACTCGATTTGGTGTCGATCATCGCCATCGTCAGCGAGCCCCGTGCCGATGCAACCTGCACGGGTACCTCCACGTTGCCCAACGCCGCGAGCCCGAGCGCCGTCGCCAAACGCTTCGCCGGGTCGACGGTGAGCACGAGCACGCGCTTGTCGAAGTGTCGTGCCGCCACCACCCCGAGTGCGGCGGCCGACGTCGTCTTGCCGACCCCACCTGGGCCACAGATGATGATCATCTTGGAGTCGCCGAGCAGTCGAACAACCTGCGCATCGAGTGGCGGAGTTGTCGTCGCGGATGTCGTCATGGGCGTCGTCGCGGGAGTGGGCACGGTCAGGAGTGTTCTCGCAGGATGCGCCGCAACTCGGCCAGCACATGGTCGGTGACCTGCGCGGGAGATTCGACTGCTGCGTTCGCCTCGGCAATCGTCTCCACGTCAGCCAACTCGAACGCCTCGGCCAGACGACGCGCGTGCGACTCGGCAGATGCACGGCGATCCGCCAGCCATGCAGCCACTGCCTCCGTGGTTGCGATCGTGTCGCCCGGCGCGGCGGCCCGCGAACGCTGACGCACCTCGTGCAGACTTGCCATGTCGACGATGTCGTTTGGCATCCGGTTGATGATGACGCCCGCAAAGTCGATCGGTGTCGCCTTTGACAATCGGTCGCGCAATTCGATGGTCTCGACGACGGGCATTTCTTCCGGGGTCACGACGGCGAGCACCGTCGAAACGGCCGGGTCGTGCAACAGGTCACTCATCCACTTGGTTTGATCCGCCACGATGCCGATACGTACCAGTGTTGCGAGTGCGTCGGGTGCCGAAACTTGGGCAACGAAGTGACCGCTCGCTTCGGAGTCGACGATGACGATGTCGTAATTGCGCTCGCGCACCTCGTAGCAGAGTTTGCCGACGGCAAGAATCTCCTTCACTGCCGGCGCAGCATTCGCCACGAAGTCAAAGATTCGCGCGAGCGGAGTCAGGCTGCCGATGATCGGCACTCGCAGGAACAGGCGGATGTATTCGCGCAGCGAGTCTTCGGTGTTCATGGCCATCGCGAAGACGCCTGGTTGCACCTCGGTCGGCTCGAATGTCAGCTCGGTTCGGGCGAGATAGGCCGCGAGCGAACCCTTGTCGTCCATCTCGCACACCAGAACACGCTTGCCGTCAGCGGCAGCCACGCGTGCGAGCGCTGCTGCGACCGCAGACTTGCCTACACCACCCTTGCCGGTTACGAAGACGAGTCGGCGCGAGAGCAGCGCACGAAGTGTCAGGTGCCGAACCCCAGACGACGCTCACCATCGGGTGCGCCGAACTCCACGAACGCGATCTTCTCGGCGGGCACCGCCACCTCGCGACCGCGCTTGTCTCTCAGCCACAGCACTTCCGTCTTGCCGGCGAGCGCCTCTTCGACTGCCTTGCGTGCAGCGGCGCGTGACTTGTCGTCGCTCTCCAACTCGAGTGAAATGTCACGAACCGAATGAGAGACGCCGATGCGAATTTCCATGCCCACCACTATGTCAGGTCAATTGACCTTCAACGCCTGACTGAAGACTTTCTTCGGTCGCATCGCCACGATTTGAGTGGCGAGGTCAGCAAACACGCGCCCGACCTCGCTGCGGGGGGCAATGGCTGCGATCGGCTTGCCGTCGTCGCCACCTTCGCGCAACTGATTGACGAACGGAATCTGCGCGAGCAACGGCACACCGAGTTCGTCGGCCAGCGACTTGCCACCGCCGCTGCCGAACAATTCGTAACGCTTGCCGTCGTCGCCGGTGAACCAGGACATGTTCTCGATCACACCACGCACCGACATGTTGACCTTCTTGGCCATCGCCGCCGTGAGTCGCGCCACCTTTTGCGCGGCCTCCTGCGGAGTGGTGACGACGTACACCTCGGCGCGCGGCAAATACTGGCTGAGGCTGAGTGCGATGTCGCCGGTGCCGGGCGGCATGTCGACGAGCAGGAAGTCGGGCTCGTCCCAGAATACGTCGGTGAGGAATTGCTCGAGCGCCTTGTGCAACATCGGCCCGCGCCACACGACCGCCTGACCATCGGGCACGAAGTATCCGATGGAGATGCACCGCACACCAAATGACTGCGGCGGAATCAGCATCTGATCGATCACCACCGGGTCGCGATCGGCGCCGAGCATGCGCGGAATCGAATAGCCGTAGATGTCCGCATCAACGACACCGACGGAATGCCCGGCCGCCGCGAGTGCGACGGCAAGATTCGTTGTGACGCTGCTCTTGCCGACGCCACCCTTGCCCGATGAGATGAGGAGCGGCCGGGTCTTTGAGCCGGGTTGCGCGAACGGGATCGCGCGCCCTTGCGCGTGACCCTGTGCCGGTGTGCTACCGGCAGTGGCGGCCGGTGAACCGTGCAGTTTCTCGCGCAGTGCCGCGCGCTCTTCGTCGGTCATGACACCGAAGTTCAGTTGCACGTCCTTCACGCCGGCGAGCGGGCGAATCGCACCATTCACGCGCTGCTGAATCTCGTTGCGTAGCGGACACCCAGCGATCGTGAGCGTTACCGTGAGCGATACGATGCCGTCGTTCACCTGCACGTCGCGCACCATGTCGAGGTCGACGATGGAGCGATTGAGTTCAGGGTCGTGCACCGGTCGCAACGCATCAATCACGGCGTTCGGCGAGAGAGCACCCATACGGCGAGGGTTAGGCTAATTGCGTGTCGCGCAACAACACCGGCGCATCCAGCGTGACGAGCGGCGCATTCTCCGCCCAAGTTTCTGCAATCACCTCGGCATTCGGCGACCCGACCCGGCGTGCCGTGTACCTGTTCGTGCGCGACGCCAAGCACGGCATGACCGCGGCGCAAGTGGCCGAGCAGTTCGACGTGCACCCCAACGTGGCGCGCCACCACCTCGACAAATTGGCGGCCGGCGGCTATCTCGAGGTCGAGGTGTCGCGAACGGAGAAGTCCGGGGCTGGGCGACCGTCGAAGCGGTATAAAGCCGTCGACACTGCCGCTCCGATGCAGTTTCCGGTGCGCAGCGACGATCTCGTGCTGTCACTGCTCGGCGAAGCGCTCGAACGACTGCCCCGCGACGAAGCGCAAGCCATGGCCGAAGAAGTCGGCCGCAAGTACGGACAGGCGATGGCAGCGGGTCTCACCGGTGATGACGCTGCCGCCGGTCAGCGTTCGTTGCGCTCGGCGCTGCAAAAGGTGGCGGATGCGCTGACCGCGCACGGCTTTGCTGCGCATGCCGAGCAGCGTCAAAACAAACTGCGCATCATCAACAATCACTGCCCGTTCGGTGATGTGGCGATGGAACATCCGGTCATCTGCGCGGTTGACCGCGGCATGGTGAAGGGGATGCTCGACTCGTTGTACGGCGAGACTTCGCCGGCTACCTCGGCATCGTTGCCACAGGGTGACCGATTCTGCGAGACGACGCTCGACGAGCGCGTGTCGTAGCACGACTCCCGACACTCAGCACGCGCCGCGAACCGCCTGCGTATCTCAGTCACCCCAGAAACGCTGCTCGAGAAACGGATCACCGTGCATGTGGTAGCCGTTCTGCTCCCAGAAGCCGGGCGCATCTTGCGCAGTCGCTTCGAGCCCACGCAACCACTTCGCTGACTTCCAAAAATACAAATGCGGAATGACGAGCCGCACCGGTCCACCGTGAATCGGCTCGATTTCCTTTTCGTCGTAGGCGTACGCGACGAGTGAATCGTCGCGCGTCGCATCCGCCAGCGGAAGATTCGCGGTGTAGCCGAACTCTGCATGCGCCATGAGGTGTGTCGCCTGCGGATCAACGCCCGCCTGCGCGAACAGGTCGCGCACGCGCACACCCTTCCATTGCGTGTCGAACTTCGACCACTTGGTCACACAGTGAATGTCCGTCGTGATGGTGACCGACGGCAGCGCCAACAGTTGTTCGTAATCGACGGTGAACGGCGACGCCACTGCACCAGTGATGGTGAGTGTCCATTCACCGGGCGCGTAGGTGGGCACGTCACCGACGTGCAACACCGGGAAGCGGTCGGTGAGATACTGCCCCGGTGGTAGTCGCTGCGGGTCGAAGCCCCTGGCTTCTACTTCGGCGCGGTTACGGTCGAAAAAACCCACGCCTCAGTGTGCCACTGCGACGCAACCTCACTGATTACCGAGCAGCATCACCTCAACGTCGGCACCGGCAACCACGCCCGTGCCATCAGGCACAACGGCCAGCGCGTTCGCTGCGGAAGTTGCGGCGAGTTGATGGCTGCCCTGCGGGCCGGTGTCCCGCACGTGCACTCGCCCGTCGTCGCCGAATTGTGCGAACACGCGCATGAAGTGCACCTTGCCGTCAGGTTTTCGACGCAGCGGTGCATCGGCAATGGCGCGCACCAACGGGCGCACGAGGTCGCGCGTGTGCCCCATCATCTTGCGTAACGCCGGTCGCGCGAGCAATTCGAAACTGATCATCGACGAAACGGGATTGCCGGGCAGCCCGAACACCGGCACACGACGGTCGTCGACGGCGAGAATGCCGAATGCGAACGGTTTGGCCGGCTTGATTGCCATCTGCATCCACTGCATTTCGGCGATGCGCGACAGCACGGCTTTCACGACGTCGAAATCCCCCATGCTCGCGCCACCACTCGTGACGATGGCGTCGTTGTTGCGCGCCGCGTCGAGCAGCATGCGCGCGAGCATCGCCTCATCATCGGCGACAACCCCGAGGTTGCTGACCTCGCACTCGCTGTTGTCGAGCAGGATCTTCAGCATCGTGAGGTTGCTCTCGCGAATCTGGCCACGGCGCAACGGCGAGCCATCGGTCACGAGTTCGTCACCGGTGGAGAGCAACGCAACCTTCGCCCGCGGATACACCGACACGCGACGCGCATTGATGCTCGACAACACACCGGCACCGGCGGGTGACAACACCGTGCCGTGCGCGAACACCACGTCGCCCCGGCGAACGTCGTCGCCAACTGGTCGCACGGCCGCGCCCGCAGCGGTTCGCTTCCTCATTCGCACGCGATTGCCTGCGAGTGCCTCGGTGTCTTCGACCATCACGACCGCGTCGGCCCCCGCGGGCATTACTGCGCCGGTCATGATGCGCAACGCCTCGCCCGCACCCACCGACCACTCCGTGCCGTCACCGGCGGCGAGAGTGCCGATGACGCGCAGCTCGCACGTGGCACTCGCACCGTCTGCTGCGCTCGCGTCTCCTACGCCGACTGCCAAATTCACATCTGCCGCCCGCACGGCGTAGCCGTCAACGGCCGTGTTGGCAAACGGCGGAACATTCTCCGCGGCAATCACATCGCGCGCGACCACCAAACCGGCCGAGTGCTCACACGCGATCTCACGCGGTGTCAGTGGCGACACACCGTCGAGCACGCGCCGTCGCGCTTCGTCGAGCGAAATCATCGACTTGGACGGTAGCGGTCACCAGGATGCGGGCGGACTCAACTAGCCTCGCACAAGGCACGTAATGAAATCACTTAGTTTCCTCGTCTTTCTGTTCCTCGCCACACCTGGTTCAGGTCAACTTGCATGGGATGGGCTGCCCTTCAGTACGCGCGCCGAGTTCGTCAGCTTGGTGTTGTTCGTTGTGGTGTTGTTCTCTCGCGAGATTCGGTCGAGTTTCTTTGCGATTGTCGATGGCTTCCGCTGGCGGTCCCTTCTTGCACCAGTCTTCGTGGTCCTCTGCGTAACCAAACTCTTCACTTTTGCATTGTCACCCCTTAGTAGCGGCTTTGGAGCTTGCTACCGGAGCACATACGAGCCGCTCAAGGACGTGGCGGCTTGCGAAAAGTCATACGAGGCCCCCTTTATTCAAGGTCACGGACTTCCGGCGGCAAGAGTGTCACGTGTCGACCCCATCGTTGACTTTGGGAAACAAGCGTATGACTGGAGATTGCCTTTCATGAATGAGTTCCACCGCTTTCAGAGAGTATGGCTCTCGCGCTTTCCCTTTACTGCCAGCTACAACTTTCGAATCGAGCACGCATCAGGTGAGCGGAAGTACTTACCCCTATATGCCATCGGTGAACTGACAGTGAGCATCAATGGCCAACCAATCATGCGCGAAGAGAACTACGACCGTCACTTCCTTACAGTCGTGCCGTTGCCGCAGGACGAGTCGAAATTGACCGTGGATTATCGATATGCGGATGTCTACACGAGCACCTTGCCAGATGACGCCCCAGCTGCTCGCGGGCCATACGCTCAGTTGAAGATTGGTGAGCCACAGAGTTCCACCGAACTCCTCTCGAGAGCCCGAATCCTGATACTTGGTCGCGCCGCCTCTGGCCTCACCACAAAGCCTCTTTCACGCCTCATCATCTATGACCGCTCAGGACACCTAGTCAATTTCGAGCACCGAGTGAAGATCCAAGATGACGACGATCCAAGTACAGCCCTCTGGCGAGAGTTTGACTTCGAACTTGTGATTCAGGACGATGCACTAAGCATGGGTCCACTTCGGCTTGTCGAGTTGGCAGATGGCAAACCTGTCACGCTTGCGGCGATCGAACCTGATCAGGAAAATCCCTTCAGAGTGAAGGTGTACGAACCACTAGATACCAAATATGATGTCACTGCCGTCCTGACGACTGATCGCGATTTGCTCGTTGCGTTTCGGCCTGGACCCATGAGCGCAGTCCCGATTCTTCTTCGGCTCCTGCTATGGACTCTGGACCTGATATCTATGGCAATAACAGTTTTCTGCTTGTTCGTACTCGCAAGAATCCTCCGCCTAGACGTCGTAAAGTCACTGTTGCTCGCTACAGCTACTTGGATTGCTATATACCCGTTCTACAAGTTGCTCCCGTCAATTCTGGGCGGGGGTCGAGAACTCGTACTTCCATATCTGTTGGTTGCACCACTCATCGTTGTGTCTCGTCGCTCCGTCTCGAGGGCTCCGCTGGCGGTCTCGGGGCCAGTCGCGGTGGTCCTGGCAGTACAGAAAGTGTTTGACCACTTGTACTTCAACCACCCTGGCGAAGGTGATGACTGGTGGGGCAAGCTCGTATTCATGTGGCGAGATTCGGACTGGTATGTCAATCACGGGAACGCACGATTAGTTTTCGTGGACAGCTTTCTTCGCGGGGGCGAGTCCGTCTTTTACGCCCGCACTGGGCCTCGATATCTCATCTTCGCTGGACAATTCCTCCTAGGCGAAAATGACATCTTGATTGGTCTCATCGCAATGACCGCGGGGTTTCTGGCACTCTTCTTCCTGGTCTCGCAATTTGCGATTACTCACGAATCAGTTCTGGGACACGCCACAGCAACGACGATTGCATTTATCGGAATGATCTTCCTTGGCGATCAGATCATTACAGCCTTTGGGTTTCTGGTTACCAGCGAGTACACCACCTGGGTTGGTCTCCTTGGCGTTACATGCTTTCTCATAAAACAAGTCAGTGAGAGACGGATCTGGGTGTCCACTTCAGTTGCCGCGGTTACGTCCCTATTAATCCATTTCCGACCAAACATAGTGTTCGTTTGTCTGGCACTCATCGCCTTGGTCTTACTCAGGATCGACCGTAGAGGTGGAATGTCGACCACGCGTCAGTTCTTCTGGGCAATCACGGTCTTTCTGACGATTCTTCCCATCAGTCTGATTCACAACCTCTTCTACGGTGGGCGATTTGTCCCATTCACTGAAAATGCGGCTCAGACAGTTGCAAGGCATAAACGGTTTTATTGGAGTGGTATCTGGAGTGAGCTCGGTCTTCATGGAGCAGTTGAACTCATTTGGGAACAGACACGCATTCTCATGTACTGGACTCCACCGAATGATCCGAATCTCGCAATCATTTTTTGGGGATCGCAGATGTTATTGATTGCTGCTCTCGCACTGCGCCTAAGGACCGGATGTCTACTACAACCCAGATCACTCGTCTCCCTGCTGCCATTGACGTATGTTGCGCCAATGGTTAGCTACGACTTAAGTTCCTACTACCCCCGTCACATTGTGACAGCAAGCCTGCTCTGTCTCTGCTCCGCGGTGGTGATTTGGCCGACATCATTTCAACAGCCTGATGGTCCGCAGACGAACTCCTCGCTAAGAACTAGAGCGGTTCTGCCGCACTAACAACCTAAATCTGAGGGTTTTCGCATCAGAGTTGATACAGCCGTCGTCTAGTGACCTGCATCTCGTGCGAGGCTGTGACGTGGCTGGTTTTTCCGTTTCCACAATCACCCCTGCACATCGGATGGAACGTTGCCAACGGCGGCGAGTGCGATCTCGAGGTGCGTTTCGAGAACGAAGGCTGGACAGCCCAAGGCACCCTCGGCACCGACCGCGCCCAGTTCGTGATGCGATTGTCGGCGACGCTCATCGTGCAACAGTTCATGCTGTTTCGCCACATGGACGAACCAGACCTCTGGTTGGGGCGTGATCGTTCGGGCCAATGGGAAGAAATTGACCTCGCACTTCGGCCGGATCTCGATGGCTGCACCGACATCGAATTGCGGATGAATCCCTTCCCCACATCGGCATCGATGAACGCCTTCCACTGTTCGATACGCACGCTACGGCGATCAAGGTTGCGGTGGTGAACGTCGAGACACTCGAGGTTGCCGCGCGTCAGCGAACGTTCACCCGCCTACCACATCGGGAGTGGCGCTACGCGAGCCCGCTTCATGATCGTGAAGTGGAATCGACGCTGGATGAATTCCGTATCATCGTCGACGAGCACGACGCCTTCAGCCGCTGCAATGCTCAGTCGGCGAGCGCCTGATACACGAGGCTGCGTAGGTACGGGCGCAACGGCCACGTACTCGACGGAAACAACTGCGTGTAGAACGCCGTGGTGAGACCAAGCACGCGGTCGATCCAGAACGTCGTGCTCGCCGCCCCACCCCAACCGAAATCGCCGAGTGAGCCGTGCAACTTCGCGGCAGCAGGGTCGACGAGCACGCTGAAGCCGAGACCGAACCCGAATCCGTCGTAGGCGTTCTCCAAGTCGATCGGGCGACCGAACGCAGAGATGTCGGCGTTGCCCGGCAGATGGTTCATCGTCATCAACTGCACCGTGCGCGGCGACAGGATTCGCGCGCCATCCAACTCCCCGCCGTTGGCGACCATCATCATGAACCGGTGATAGTCGTGCGCCGTCGAAACAAGGCCGCCACCACCGCTCAAGAACGTCGGCTGTCGTGTCGGAGCCTTGCCCATCGTGTCGAGTCGTTTGGCGAGTCGGGTCGCGGGGTCGGGCTGATACAGCGCGGCGAGACGGTGGTGCTTGTCTTCCGCGGCAAAGAACGCCGTGTCGTGCATGCGCAGCCGAGCAAAGATGCGTTTGGCGAAGAACTCAGCCAGTGACTGCCCCGACACCACTTCGACGATGCGCCCGACGACATCGGTGGCGACGCTGTAGTTCCATTCCGTGCCCGGCTGGAAGAGCAGTGGCAACGATGCCCACGCCTCACACGTCTGTTCGAGCGTGAGCCCGCGCGGCGCACCCCACTCGTATCCGGCGCGGCGGTAGATGTCGTCGACCGGCGACTGGTACAAAAAGCCGTAGGTCAGCCCGGCGGTGTGCGTCAGCAGATGCCACACCAGCATCGTCTCGGTGATTGGTTCGGTGATCGGCTTCATCACCGAGCCGCCGCGCCACACGCGTGACGAACCGAAAGCGGGGATGAACGCACTCACCGGGTCGGTGAGCAACAACTTGCCTTCTTCGACGAGCATCATCAATGCCACCGAAGTGATCGGCTTGGTCATCGAATAGATGCGATACATGGTGTCGGCATCAACCGGGAGCGACTGCTCGACATCGCGCATGCCGTAACGATGCTGATGCGCAACTTTGCCGTGGCGAGTAACGACGAGGTGGAAG
>Ga0194113_10009183_pt1 | contig 11984 bp, 9 predicted proteins | sample TA2MahC200mmetaG_FD_146193 | JGI IMG/M metagenome (GOLD analysis project Ga0194113, IMG submission 146193) | Freshwater microbial communities from Lake Tanganyika, Tanzania - TA2015017 Mahale Deep Cast 200m | ecosystem: Environmental > Aquatic > Freshwater > Lake | place: Tanzania: Lake...
AACCGGTCGTTTCAAGCCATCGCTGAGGCCCGTCTCCTTGCGTGGCCAGCCAGCGAGGACAACGCTGCATTTCGACTCGCACGCGAGCGACTTTTTGCCGGTGCAGTGCCACGCGGTCTATTACTCCGTGCCGCTTCGCAACAGGGCTTGCTCCAAATCGTCCGCGACTTCTGCGCGCACTCTAACGCGCTGTGTGAGGGTTGCCGCTTCCCCGAATTGGTGCGTCGGCTTGCGGTGAATTGAGCCGGGGGGACGAAGTCCGAGCCCCCACAACTGAAGAGCCAAATCGTGTTTTGGTGGTTCAGGAGAAAAAATCCCCGGGGACTCCCCTCAACACCGCGTTTCTTTTTTGGACTACAGATTGGAACCGCGGCGCCAATGCATCGTCGGCGCTTTCCGCGTTTGCTTCCGGCGCGCCCGCCCCTAAAGTTCGTCCGCGATGCCGACCGCCATGCACTCTATTGAAGCCGCCCTCGCCGAACTTCGCCGGGGTCGGATGGTCATCGTCGTGGACGACGCCGACCGTGAAAATGAGGGCGACCTTGTGATGGCCGCTGAGCACGCCACCCCGGCAAGCGTGAACTTCATGGCAAAGTTTGGGCGCGGCCTCATTTGCGTGCCTACAAGCGGCGAACGGCTCAAACAACTGGGGGTCGAGCGCATGGTCACGCAAAATCGCGAGACCTTCAAAACCGACTTTCAGGTTAGCGTCGATGCCGCGCACGGCATCTCCACCGGTATCAGCGCTGCCGACCGAGCGCGAACCATCCAAGTTATGGCTGACCCGACAGCCACGCCGGAAGACTTGATCCAACCTGGTCACATCTTTCCGCTTCGCGCCAAATCCGGTGGCGTGCTGCAGCGGGCGGGCCACACCGAGGCCGCCGTAGACCTCGCACGTCTCGCGGGCTGCCGACCAATCGGCGTGATCTGCGAAGTCATGTCCGATGACGGTACGATGGCACGGTTGCCGGAATTGCGGAGGTTCGCCAGCAAACACAAGTTAAAGATCTGCTCCATCGCCGACCTCATTAGTTACCGCCGCTCCCGCGAGAAGCTCGTCGAGCGTATCGAGGTCGTAAAAATGCCGACTGACTACGGTGACTTCGATCTACACCTTTACCGCTCGCACACGGATGGCCAGCACCACGTCGCGCTCGTGCGCGGGGAAGTGGCGGGTAAAGACCAAGTGCTGGTCCGCGTCCACAGCGAATGCCTCACCGGCGACGTATTCGGCTCGCGCCGCTGCGACTGCGGCCCGCAGCTCCAGCAAGCCATGCGGCAGGTTGCGGAGGCGGGACGGGGCGTGATTCTTTACATGAGGCAGGAAGGCCGCGGCATTGGTCTCGCGCCTAAAATTCAAGCTTACAAGCTCCAGGAAATGGGCCTCGACACCGTAGAGGCGAACCAAAAGCTCGGCTTCGGCATGGACCTTCGGGAATACGGCTTGGGTGCGCAAATCCTTTGCGACCTCGGCCTCAAGACTATCCGTCTGCTCACCAACAACCCTAAAAAAATTGTTGGGCTCGCCGGCTATGGACTGAAAATTATCGAGCAGGTGCCCATTCGCGTAAAGCCTAACCAGCATAATGAGCGCTACCTGAAGACCAAGCGCGAGAAACTCGGGCATCTTTTGTGAAGCAGTTTTCCGCATGGAGAAATGAAGTCATGGAGTAATGGTTTCTGCTCCGCACCCAACCCACCATTACTGCCCCACCCATGCTCACGAAACTCAAACGCTCTGCTGCTGCCACGCTCGCTGCCCATCGCTTCGCCATCGTCGCCTCAGAATACAACGCTCGCTTCGTGGACGGCATGCTACGTGCCGCACGGGCGGAGCTGAAACTGGCCAAGGCGGCCGAGATTAAAGTTGTGCGCGTGCCCGGGGCGTTTGAGATCCCGGTCGTGGCTGGCGCCCTCGCGCGGCAGCTTCCCGCTTGGGACGCAGTGATTTGCCTCGGCGTCATCATGCAGGGTCAGACTTCGCACGCGCAGCATGTCGGCGAGGCCGTCACGCTCGCCCTCTCGCAACTCGCCACGCACACCGGCGTGCCGATGGTCCACGAAGTGCTCGTCTTCACGAACGAGGAACAGGCCCGCGTCCGCTGCCTCGGCAAGGACTACAACCGCGGTGCTGAAGCCGCGCAGACGGCGCTGAAGATGGCCCGCGTGTTAGCAACCGTGCGGACAAAAACGTTGCGTTCTAAATCCAATAGGGAGTGATTGGCTAAACTTGTCTCTCTTCAATGAGGCAGCGCAGCGCGACTGAGCGGCCACCAAACCGACCCGCCAAACAATCCAACGCAAAGGAGCAATTTTCCTTCGCTCTCAGTCACCCCGCTTTCATATCACGTGAGCTTACGAACGCGTCCGCACCTCAATCACCGGGACTGGCGATTTCTGGTGGTCGCTCGGTAAGCTGATGCATACCCTCGCGGGCTAAAAAGTAACATTTACAAGGTGGGGAGGTGGGGATGCCCGCTTGCTCCTCGTCCTCGCGCCGCGTAGAACCTCTACACTCAAACCATGCACTTGCGTCATACTCAACCGGCTCTTGTCACGTCGCTCTGCCTTGTCCTGCTCGTGGGTTGCGAGTCGCCGAGGCGCGACTACGTGATCGAGCCGCGGGAATCGCACCTAGCGAAGTCACCGGTGTTGAGCACACGCTCATACCCATTCCACCAAGCCAAGCTCGGCGAAATGCAGGCCGCCATCTCGCAAGCCATCACGGACAAGAAACTACCCGGTGGCATGTTGTGGCTGGAATCCGACGGTGTCGCCCACCGCGCCCACTTCGGCTCCCGCGCCCTCATCCCTGCTATCGAGCCGATGACCGAGGACACCATCTTCGACGCCGCGTCGCTCACCAAAGTTGTCGCGGCCACGCCGGCTATTATGCGGCTCATCGAGCAAGGCAAGGTCGGCCTCGACGACCGCGTGGTTAAGTTCATCCCTGAGTTCGGCAAGCTAGGCAAGGAAGTCATCACCGTCCGTCAGTTGCTCACGCACACGTCCGGGTTGCGGCCGGACGTGAGTCTCAAGCCGGACTGGAACGGCTACGACGCAGCCATCCGCCTCGCGTGCGAGGAGAAGCTCTCCGCGCCGCCCGGCACCAAAATCATCTACAGCGACACCGGCCTCTACCTTATCGGCGAAATTGTAAGGCGTGTCAGCGGGCTGCCGCTCGACCAGTTCGTGCAACGGGAAGTGTTCGTCCCGCTCGGCATGACAGACACCGGCTTCAACCCGCCGCGCAGCAAGCTCGCCCGCATCGCGCCCACCGAAGTCGAAAATGGCATGGCCGTGCGCGGCGTCGTCCACGACCCGCGCGCTCGGCGCATGGGCGGCGTGGCCGGACACGCGGGGCTCTTCACCACGGCCAACGACCTCGCGCTCTTCGCCCGCATGATGCTCAACGAAGGCGCGCTTGGCTCCACCCGCGTCTTTCAGCCGGAGACCGTGCGGTTCTGGACCTCGGTGCAGACACCGCCAGAGGTCGCCGGGCGGCGCGGGCTGGGCTGGGATATTGACACAAGCTACAGCGGCCCGCGCGGTAAGTACTTCCCCATTGGCTCTTATGGGCACACGGGCTGGACCGGAACGAGCATCTGGATTGACCCGTTCTCGAAGACATTCCTGATTTTCCTCTCGAACCGAAACCATCCGACAGAGTCCGGCAGTGTCGTCGCGCTGCGTTCCAAGCTCGGCACGCTCGCGGCGGAAGCAGTGAAGAACTTCAACTTCGCCTACGTGCCCGGCGCGCTGCCGCCCCGCGAGGACGCCGCAACGTCAGGCCGTTTGCGCCCCAGCGCCGCGCCCGTGGATACCGCCGCGCCCGTGCTCAACGGCATAGACGTGCTGGTGAAAAACAAGTTCGCGCCGCTCAAGGGCCTCAAGCTCGGCCTCATCACGAACCACACCGGGCAGGATCGCGCCCGTAACGCGACGATTGACCTGCTGCACAAAGCACCCGGCGTCTCACTCATCGCACTATTCAGTCCGGAACACGGCATTCGCGGCGCACTCGATGAGAAAGTCTCTGACTCAAAGGACGAGCAGACAGGCTTGCCGGTCTTTAGCCTTTACGGCATCCGCCGCACGCCCGCGCCGGAGCAGCTCGCAGGGCTGGATGCACTCGTGTTCGACATCCAAGACATCGGCTGTCGCTTTTACACGTATCCGGCCACCCTGATTAACTGCATGGAGGCGGCAGCACGGGCGAAGAAGAGATTCATCGTGCTCGACCGAGCGAATCCGATCGGCGGCAATGCGGTGGAAGGCCCATTACTGGTCGGGACGAACTCCTTCGTCGCGTGGCACAGGGTACCGCTACGCCATGGACTGACGCTCGGCGAAGTCGCGCGGATGGTGAATGCCGAGCGTGGCTTTGGCGCGGACCTCGCGGTGATTCCGGTTGAGGGCTGGTCGCGGTCGCAATGGTTCGATCAGTTCGGTCAGCCTTGGACGAACCCATCGCCAAATATGAGGAGCCTCGCGGCGGCGGCGCTTTATCCCGGAGTCGGCTTGCTGGAAAGTGCGATCAGCGTAGGGCGCGGGACGGACACGCCGTTCGAGGTGGTGGGCGCGCCGTATGTGACCAACGACGTGCGGTTCGCCGCCGAGCTGAACCACGCGGGCTTGCCGGGCGTGCGCTTCCACGCGGTGCGCTTCACGCCGACCTATAGCACGTTCAAGGACAAACCCTGCGGCGGCGCGCGCCTGGTCATCACCGACCGCGATGCGCTCAACGCCGTGGACGTGGGCCTGACCATTGCAGTGACAATGCAGCGGCTCTACGGCACGAACTTCGCGGCAGATAAAATGCAGGTGCTACTGCGCGAGCCCATGGTCTTAGCGGGCATCAAGTCGGGCAAACCGCTGGCTGAATTGAAGGCCGGCTGGGTAGCCGAATTGGAGGCGTATCGGAAGCGGCGGGAGCCGTTCCTGCTATATCATTGAACACAGCGTGAAACTCTTGAGCGTGACAGCTGATTGACTTTGGAATGTTCCCGCGCAGCGGAGCCGCTGCGTGTAGTTGAATTGGAAGAAGCTTGTGTGAGGCGCATGCAAGCCTAGGTCATTGACCCGCGGGATGAAGTTTAGCCCAGCAACACGCTCATCGCGTGCAACCGCTCGGCCAGCACATTGCATGTGACTCGGTGCGGAACTTGCATTTTTGGCTGCGGCACGGTGAACACTAGCTCTGGTGATCATACCGCAGCCGAGCCCCGTCTCGAGGTGGATCCACCAGAGTTCTGCTTTTGGATTTATTGAGCAGGATATTGGCGTTTGCTGACCGTGCGCTAATCCAGCCCATACTTTTCAATCCACGCCTGCGGGATTGTCCCAAAGCTCAACAGCCAGTCGTTGAATTGTTGCAATTTCCAACCACGGCCGACCACAAGCCGTTGGCGTAAACGTTCATTTTCCAAGCGGCCGAGCCAGTAGCTCATCGGCACCGTGGGCGAGGCGGAATACCAGTTGATTTCTGCCTCGCTGCGCGCCTTGGTGAAGCCAAGATGCTTCCGTAGGTGCGCCGCTGCCTGCTCATAAGTGTAACGGCCCGTCTGGAGCCGGATGTCCACCAGGATGCGGTGCACACGCCAGAGCGCATCGTGAAGCTGCTGGATCTGGAGCCACGGAGTGCGGTCAATCCTGAGATCCACCATCATTTGCTCGCACCAAAGCGTCCAGCCTTCGTAGAAGACCGCGTGGGCGAAAAGCCGCCGCCATTTGCGGGGATGTCGGTTTGCAGTAACGAACTGGAGATGATGGCCCGGATATGCCTCATGCGCGGCGGTGAGGCTTAGGCCGAAGTGCTGTTGCCGCTCGGCAAGTTGTTCGGCCTCGGTCGTCTTCGTGAGGCTCAAATCGTTGACCCAAAAGATGCCGCGTTGGCGCTTTTCGAACGCTCCGGGCGACGAGTAGGCTGCCGTTGGATACAGATGCCGCATGAATTCCGGCACCAGACGCACCTGCAGCTCGTCCCCCCGGGGAAAAGTTACCGCCTTCGCGGCACGGAAGCTGTCAGCTACGCGCTTGGTTTCAGAGCGATAAATCGCAGGTAAATCCGCGCCCGGATTCCAGTTGGCGCGGGCCTTTGAAATGATCTCGTCCACCGAACGACCTTTGCCAAATGGCTTGCACGCTGCGTCCAACAAGCAGCCGATACGCGCCGCTTCGCCGAGCGCAAGCGTCTCGATTTCAGCCAGCGTGTAGTCAAGACCCACTTGTTCCCGCACACGCCGTTGCATGGCTTCTGCCCCGATGGCAAAAGCACCCTCTGGGGCGAGCGGGCGCCTCATTACAGAGGAATGGTAGTCTCGTGCTGCCTTCCGCGCTGTGACGGTGGCTGACCTTCCCAAAAACTGGTCTACCGCATCAAAGAGTGCGCCGGCCCCGCCGTAAGTCTGTTGCATCACCTTGCGCCAGACTCGCTCAGGTCGCGTTACGACAGCGGCATCCTCGCTGAGAAACCGGGGTGTGTCCCGCAGCACGCCAAGAATGTTCCTTCGTGCCCGTGCCGGCTCATCGTCGCTCCGCATCAATTCGTGCTGAAGCAAGTTAAGCACGACATCCAACGCGCTTGGATCCAGGATGTGCTTACCCCGTCCAAAATCCTCACTCTCCCGGTTTAGCATCGCCCGGAACGCGAGGCGATCGAGGTGATGCTCATTCGACAACTCACGCGGGTTGAGCGCGTCCACCGCCGCGAGAGCTAAGCGACGACGCTTCTCCTGCCTTTGCAAATGACTGAGCGTCGCGCGGCCCAGCTTACCTTCGCCCTCGCGCAGACCGGTGTAATTCGCCCACACGGGACTTTCAGCGAGCGTGGATTCAAAGTAGCGGTCAAGGATGCCCTCAAAACTGCGTTGCGTTGCATTCATGTCGTGTGAGTGAAACGGAAGTGCGTGCAAAAGGGAACGCTTTGGTTTACCTGTCCACTCTGCGTGTGAATCTACCGCCGCTGCACCGTCTGCACCAGGAATGCCCCATCGTAATGACGGGCGTGGGCGTATTTTGCGGGGCGGGAGCCAGTGTAAGTGAACTTTGGCAAACCGTGCTCCACGGGGAATCTCCGGCCCACTGGCTACCGGAAGAATTATCGCCAGCCGGACTAAAAGTTGCCGGCATCCGCGCGCCGAATCCGCCGCTCACCCGCCTCACGCGCAAGCTGGACCGCAGCGCACAACTCGCCCACGCTGCTGCGACGGAGGCATGGCAAGCTGCGCAACTCAACACCCAGCCAGTCGCGCCAGAGCGAGTCGGCATTTTTGTCGGCACCTCGCGCGGGGCGGTAGGCAAGCTAACTAAAGCCGGGGGCGATTTCTTCCAACCACCGTCGCGAGCTGCCGAAGTTGACCGTGGCTTCGACGGTAAGTCGCCGTCAGGGCGCGCGCGCCCCTCGGATGCCGCAAACTGCTCACTTGCGAACATCAGCGGGATGCTCTCGCTAGCTTTTCCCGCGCACGGGCCGGCGCTGACAGTTTCGGCCACCTGCGCGTCAGGAGCGGCAGCGATTGCGCTGGCAGCGCAACACATTCTGCTTGGTTCGGTGGACGTGGCAATCGCGGGCGGCGCGGAAGCGCCTTTAAACCCGCTGGTCATCGCCCAACTCCACGCCGCTGGCGTCCTGGGCCACGACGAGAATCCCCGGCTAACCTGCAAGCCCTTCGACACCGCACGCAACGGCATAGTGCTCGGCGAAGGCGCGGGTTTTCTCGTTTTGGAATCACGCGCGTCTGCACAACGCCGAGCAGTGCCAATACTGGCCCGGCTGGCTGGTTGGGCGCTAGCGGCGGAGGGTCATGAGCGCGTTGGGATGGACCGGACGGGCGCACGCCTGAGCCGCGTCATCACTGAAGCCATCGCAATGGCGGGTGTTGCCCCGGCACAACTCGGCTATGTCAACGCCCACGGCACCGGCACGGTGCTCAACGACCTCGCGGAGGCCAATGCGCTCTGCGCCGCGCTGGGCGATGCGGCCGCGCAGGTGCCTTGTTCCTCTACCAAGGCCATCACGGGCCATTGTCTGGGAGCCAGCGCCGCACTCGAAGCGGCTATTTGCATCACCGCACTCCGGGAAGGGCGCTTGCCCGGCCCGGCGAACTGTCAGCAGCCGGATGCCAGGGTGAAATTAAATTTGATGCGGGTCAGTGAAGCGAGGCCTGTTCGCTCGGCTTTATCTATCTCCGCTGGTTTTTGGGGGAACCAAGCGGCGTTGGTTTTTCAGCCGGCGTGAGCCGTTTCAGACCCGCCATCGTTTACTGCCTTCAGCGGCGTACCGCAGTTGAGACAATAGTTCGACTGTGGCGGGCAGTTCAACCCACAGTCCGGGCAGAGGATATGCGCATGCTTGTGCCGACGGTGAATGACGAGGTTGCGAATGTAAGGGATCCAAGTGAATGCGTAGGCGAAAATGAAGACAGAATCTTTTTGGTAGAAAAGCGCGTAGGCCAGCAGCAGCAGCGAGCCAGTGAGACTGAGCCACCAAAAGGCAGATGGCACCACGACCTGCTTGCGCTTTTCGGTGGCATACCACTGGACGACGAAGCGCGAGAAGAACACGGCGTTGCCGAGCCAGCCGACAGCCTTCCAGATGTGCCACTTGATGCCGAGAAACTCACCGCCGGGGAAGAGTAGTGAATCCATGCCGCAGAATGGCGGGACGAGTCGGAGTTGAGAAGACGAAACAGGCAATCGTTCAGTCATCCGTGTTCGATCGTAAGTAGTGACAGAGCCGCACTTGGCTGCTGCAAACACGCTCCAAACTCTGAAAACTGGTTACTGCCCGGCACCCTCACTTCTCTGCCAACAGCCGCTCCACTTTCTTCTCTAGGCCTTCACGAGCGTTGGTTTCAACGAGATTGCCCTGTTTGTCCACGAGCCACATGGCTGGGATTGAGCTGATGTCATACTGCTTGGCGAAGCGATTTTCGTCCTTCTCGGACTCGAAAAACTGCGGCCACGGGAGCTGCTTCTGTTTCACCATCGCCGTGAGTGCGGCTTTATCGTCGTCAAGACTGATCCCGATGATTTCAAAGCCCTTGGGGTTGAGCTTCTCGTAAGCGGCTTTCATCGCAGGAATTTCAGCAACGCATGGCCCGCACCAGGTCGCCCAAAAGTCGATAAGCACAACCTTGCCTTTTAACTTGGCCAAATCGACCTTGCGACCGTCAAGCGCAGTGAACTTGATGTCCAGCGCCTTACCGAGCCGCTCGGACTTCTTGAGTAGCGCGGCGGCGGCCTCCTTCACTTGCGCATCCGCACCGCTGGCGGCGATTTCCTTCGCGAGGGCGACGGCCTTTGGGCCCTCGGAGCGCATAGCGACGGCATAAAGCATTTCGAAGACTTCCTTTCGATCGGGGAATTCCTTCTGCAACAAGCGCGCGCCCTTCTCAAACTCCTCGAGCATCGCAGCCATGCCTTCGGCCTGCTTCAAGCCGGCTTTTCGGTCCACCCCCTGCATCCGTAGCCGAAATTTTTCCTCCGGTGTTTTCTTTGGGTCGGCGATGAGGTCGCCTTCCAACTTCTCTAACTGCTCAAGCCGGGACTTGTCCCCACGCCGGACCGCGCTACCGAGCATCTGGTAGCGCTGCTCGCGGACCTCAGCAGCCTTGGCGTGCATGGGGAAGCGCATGATGAATTCGCCTGCGATATCCGCCGCCTGAATAGCCGCCTCGACCTGCTTGACGCGGAAGGCGTTAAGTTCCTCGGGCGTCGGAATGCGGCTCTGCCACTCGGTCGGCGGCGTGGGCGGCTCGGCTGCTTGCTGCAAGCGCGCAAGCAGCGCATCGGCATCTAGCGGTGCCTGCGCGAGTAAGACGCAGCAAGCATAGCCACTGAGCAGAGCAGCGACTGCGAGGAGGCGGGACGAGTTTGTTTTCATGGGATATTCGACGTGTAAGTGAAAGGGTTATTCCCCCGCGCCTTTGCTAGGCATGGGGGCAGAAGCTTGTAGTTTCCCGCGCAACAGTTGTAAGCGCCGCGGGTTGTCAGCCGCGGATAGGTCGGCCTCTCGCTGGCCGGCGGTTGGATACGTGAGCGCGATGTCAAGCGCAGCGAGCAAAGAAGCAACTTCCGATGGGGCAAGAGTGAGTGAAGGCTTGCCTTCCTCTTGTTCAATGCGCGCAGCCTTGCGCGCAAACTCCAACATCACCGCGCAGGGTTCGAGACATGGGATGAGGCTCTTTGCGTCCGCCGAGTCGGGCGCCAGCCCCTCCACGGTCCACCACCGACGCTTCAAGCAGAAGCGGGCGTCGCAGCACGCGCGGATGACCTGTGCAGCCTGCGGGTCCGTGAGCGACGTGGTGTTGCGATACATGCCGGTCTGGCGCGCCGTGAACTCGCGGTAGCTCGTAACGGGAACGCAGGGAACCTCTCCACGTTCCGCTTGGAGCACGGCAAACCAATCTGCCAGCGCACCGGGGTATAGCTGGTTCAAAGCGGATTCCAACTCCGCGCCCGATGACACCCGGCAAACCCAACCCGTGCGCAAGTTCGGTGCGGCCTTGATGGGGCGAAACTCACCAACAGCCGTATGGCCAGCCAGCGCGCGGAGGGTGTGGTGCGCGACTCCTTGCAAGTGAGCTTCTTCAGCCATGCGGTCACTCACGTGCCGCAGATCATATCCCGCCGCCAGCCGCCGCAGGAGCACTTGCCCGAGCACCAGTTCAGAGCCGATCGCTGCACAGAACGCAGCGAGCGCAGGGTTGTTTACGGTAGCCATTACGTTTTGAAGCTACGCCACTTCTTCATCATGCCCAAGCCAAACTGCGACCGGGGCTACGCGTAATGCGCCGGTAAGTGGAGCACGGCGGCGCTTGGGTGTCCCGCGCAGCGGAGACCAAGCCGCTGCCCGCCAAAGCCACGCAACGCTCGTAGTTATTAAAAGCGGTGTCGGCCCTTCGCTTTGCAAATGCCCTGCCAGATGCTTACGGCTTGAGCACAATCTTTCCTGCGAGCGCCCCAGACTTGTGCAAAGTGTTTTCCTCTTGCAGGCGGTGCGCCGCCGCCGCCTGGTCCAGCGGTAGCAAGCGGTCAATATTTGCTCGCAAGCGGCCAGCCGCCAGCCAGCGATTAAGGTCTGCTGCGCACGCACGCTGTTCATCAGGCGTGGCATTGAACATCGCAAAGCCATGAAGCGAACAATCCTTTACATAGAACGGCCCGACGGGAAAAACCGGACGGGCTTCGCGCCCCGCCATGAGCACGAAGCGCCCGCGTGGCGCAAGCAGCGGCACAGCTTGGTCGAAATCAGGCTCGCGCTGCGTCTCCCAAAACACGTTCACCCCACCGGGCGCGAACTCCTTCACGGCAGCGGCCACGGCCTGCGTGCGGTGATTTAACACAAGGTCTGCGCCAAAGCCCCGCGCCTTGGCCACCCGCTCATCGCTGCCGGCGGTAGCGATGACCCGCGCGCCCGCCGCCTTCGCCATTTGCACCACCATCGAGCCGACGCCGCCGGCTCCGCCGTTGACGAAGACGGTTTCACCTGCTTGCAAGCGCGCCTTCGCAAACAACCCGAGGTGCGCGGTGATGCCCACGAGTGCGACGGCGGCGGCATCCTCGTCACGCACACTGGTGGGCACTGGGTTTAGCCACTTCTCGTCGACACACGCGAGTTCGGCGAAACATCCTTGTCGGCCGAATAAACCTTGGTTTGAACCCCACACACGATCACCAGGTTGGAAGGACTTGCACTCCACACCCACGGCTTCCACAACCCCTGCGAAATCGCAGCCGATGATGAACGGCGATGGCAACGCCATCTTCACCATCCCAGCGCGGACGTAGGTGTCAATCGGGTTGACCGCGACGGCGCGGACGCGGACGAGCGCCTCAACCGCACGTGGCTGCGGCTGCGGCTGGTCACCGAACTGGATGCCATCGGCAGGGCAAGGGGCAGTGATAAATGCAGCTTTCATGCGGGTAACGTAGTCGAGCCCAACGTGAGAAGACAAACCTTCGCCTGAAAACTCAGG
>Ga0194113_10009186_pt1 | contig 11981 bp, 10 predicted proteins | sample TA2MahC200mmetaG_FD_146193 | JGI IMG/M metagenome (GOLD analysis project Ga0194113, IMG submission 146193) | Freshwater microbial communities from Lake Tanganyika, Tanzania - TA2015017 Mahale Deep Cast 200m | ecosystem: Environmental > Aquatic > Freshwater > Lake | place: Tanzania: Lake...
GTGCAGCTCGGACCGAAACCCAACGGGGAGCCTAGCCATTCCCGAGCCGGAGCATTGGGCGCTGCCGTACCGCACTGCGGCACGGTTTTTCGGGAAACTCTTGTCCCAGGACAGCCGCCGCAGTTGGGCGGCCGAAGGGCAAATCGAGGCCGCCTCCTGCCTTGATCTCAGCAAGGGCGGACTGCGGATGGCCACGGCCTATCCCCTCTGGCTGGGGGCTTCCGTCCACCTGAGAATCCCGTCACATGAACTCACTCCCTTCGGCTATACGGTGCTGGGGCAGGTCGTCCGTGTGGTGCCCACGGTGCACAATGAAGTCGAGGTCGGCATCGGCTTCACCGCCATCCACCGGTCGGACCAGGAAGGGCTGGCTCGGTTCATCACAACCCCGCAACCACAGCTTGCCGCCAAGCGACGCCAACACAAGGGGCCGGCCCCAGCCGTGGGCGGTCAGGACGATCCTGCCACCTGAGATCCCGCGGCTTTTCTTTTCCGAAAGATTGTGAATCGGCTTCGGTTTTGCTAGTTTGGCTCCCCAATCTGTCATTCCCTCACGAGAGATAGCGATGACCCAGATCAAGCCGGCGAAAAATGGTGCCGAGCTACTGGTCCAATCCCTGGAAGCCCAAGGGGTCGAGTATATCTTCGGCGTGCCCGGCGGCGCCGCCTTGCCGATCTTGGACGTACTGGCGGACTACGGCCCGACCTTCATCACCTGCCGGCACGAGACGGGCGCCGCCTTTATGGCCCAAGCCTGGGGACGCATCACCGGGAAACCAGGCGTGGTCCTGACCACCTCCGGCCCCGGACTCATCAACGCGGTCTGCGGCGTCGCCACGGCCACGGAGGATCGGGACCCGCTGGTCATTATCACTGGCCAAGTCTCGCGAGCGATGCGCTTTAAGCAGAGTCACATGAATCTGGACTCGGTAAGCCTCTTTGCGCCGATCACGAAGTGGAGCATCGAGGTCGAGGAGCCCAACAGCATCCCGGAGATCGTCGTCAATGCCTTCCGCATCGCCGCCTGGTCGCGGCCCGGCGCCGTCCACATCTCGGTGCCAGTGGATGTGTCCCAGTCTGCCGTGACCGCCAAGCCGATTACGGCCATCGAACCCCCGCAATTAGGTCCTGCCTCCGCTGATGCCCTGGAGCGGGCTTCGGTGCTCCTGAACGGCGCCAAGTTTCCAGTGATCCTGCTGGGCGTCAGCGCCAGCCAACCAGCGGCGGCGGCTTCGGTCCGCCGTTTAATCCGCAAGCATGCCCTGCCGGTCATCAGTACCTTCGAGGCGGCCGGGGTCGTTCCCCGCGATCTGGTCGAGCGATTCGTAGGCCGCGTCGGCTATGTCCGCAACCAACCGGGCGATCTCGTGCTCCAGAAAGCCGACGTCATCCTGACGGTTGGCTACGACCGGGTCGAATATGACCCCACGGCGTGGAATGTGTCCGGACAGGCCCAAATCATCCACGTGGACGAGAATCAGGCTGGTTTGGATCGCGCGTACCGTCCGGCTGTGGAGCTGGCGGGAGACATTGCCCGCAACTTGGATGCCCTCTCGGAGCGGCTGCGCCTGTCGGCGGCAGAGGAATGGGAGGAAGTGGCCAAGGCCCGCAAGGTCCTCCTCGACGAGCAGGCCCGCGGCGCGGGCCTGTCCGGCTCGCCGGTCCATCCGCTGCGGTTCATCCACGACCTGCGGCAGACGCTCGGGGATGACGTGACGGTCACCTGCGACGTGGGCGCGCATGAGATCTGGGTGGCCCGGTACTTCTTCTGCTACGAGCCGCGCCACCTCCTGCTCAGCATGGGACATCAGACGATGGGGGTGGCCCTGCCCTGGGCGATCGGCTCGGCCCTGGCCAGGCCCGGGCGCAAAGTCGTCTCGATTTCAGGCGATGGATCGTTCCTGATGACCTGTATGGAATTAGAGACGGCGGTCCGGTTGAAGCTGCCCATCGTCCACGTCATCTGGCGGGATGGAGGTTATAATCTGATCCAGACCCTCCAGAAGCGGGACTACGGCCGGACCTTCGGCGCGACCTTCAGTGATCCTGATTTCGTCAAGCTGGGCGAGGCGTTCGGGGCCGCGTCTTTCCGGATCGACGAGCCGGGTCAGATCATCCCCACGTTGAAAAAAGCCCTCGCCTGCGACGGGCCTGCGCTCGTGGACATGCCCATCGACTACCGGGACAATGCACAACTGGTCAAGGCGATGGATGCCTCCGCCATGCATTGAGCCCCTCGCCTGAGTCGGAAAAGGACTCCGTCAATACTCGCCGTAGTCTCCGGAAGGCGCCTCCACTTTCCCCCAAAATGAGCGGTAGATATACAGGGAATAGGCTACGACCAGGCTGAAGCCGACGATGAACCAGGCGAATGCCGCCCGCAAGCCGGCGGGGGACGCAGCCGCATTTGCGACCGTCAGGCTGTAGGCAGGATCCACGGAGGAAATCAGCAGATTCGGAAACAGTCCCCAGGCCGTGCTCCCCAGCAAGCCGAGAATCAAGAGGCTCGAGGCCAGGAAGGCCGCTATATCCTGTTGGCGGCGCCGACAATAGAACAGGCCGGCCAGCGCCCCCAGGGCGATCAGCGGCAAGAGATACCCGATCGGGTGCGCGTCGTAATTGCGGCGCAGGCCTGGCTGTATCACAGGGATGGCCAGGATCGCAGCCACCGTGAGCGCCGCGATGACCCAGAGGCCCAGCTCGGCAACCAGTCGGGCGCGCCGTTGCACCTCGTCCACCGTCTTCATGGCCAGATAGCTGGCGCCGTGCACGGTGAGGACGGCGGCCCCCTCCACCCCCATCAGCACCGTGTACCAGTCCAGGATACCGGGCGCGGGACCGGGCCTGAAGTCAGTCCAGAAGGCCGTGAAGAAATACCCCTCGGCATTCAGCGGCACGCCGCGGATAAGATTACCCAGCGCCGCGCCGAACACGACCGCCAGCAGCAGGCTTGCCAGGGCAAAGACCTTGTCCCAGAACTCCCGCCACAGAGGGCTTTCCAGGTGCGATCGCAAGCCGAGCGACACCCCGCGCAGGATCAGCAGCCAGAGCACCATGATGAGCGCCAGGTAAAAGCCGCTGAACCCCGCTGCGTAGGCCCGGGGGAAAGCGAGAAACAGCAGGCCGCCGCCCGCGATCAGCCACACCTCGTTTCCATCCCAAACCGGTTCGATGGCGTGCAGCACGGTCCGTCGTTCGGCGTCCGTGCGGGCGACGAACAGGTAGACGATGCCCGTGCCGAAATCAAAGCCGTCCAGGACGACGTACACGGCCAGCATCAGCGCCACGATGGCAAACCAGAGGGTCTCCATTCAGGCAGCTCCTCCCGCTTGCCGGGACTGCTCGGCATCGCCCGGCCCCTTGTGGATGGTGTGAAACACCGCAAAGAGAAAGAGCAGTCCCAGCAAGGCATAGAGCCCAAGGAAGCCAAGCAGGGTGAAGAGCGCGTTGCCGGAGCTCACCAGCGGCGAGGTCCCTTCCGATGTCCGAAGCAGGCCGTAGACGAGCCAGGGCTGGCGGCCAAGCTCCGCCGTCATCCACCCGGCCGTGTTGGCGATGTAGGGGAACGGCGCGCTGAGCATCAGAACCCAGAGGAGCCAGGTGGTCTGGGAAAGCCGCCGCCGCCACAACATGAAGAGGGCCGCCAACGTGATGGCGACGAAGATCGTGCCCAGGCCGATCATGACGTGGTAGGCGTAATAGAGCAGCGGCACGTTATCCGGCCAGGTGTCCCGGGGAAAGGCATCCAGCCCTTTCACCTCGGCTTTGGCATGTTGGTACACCAACAGGCTGAGCACCCAAGGGACGGTCAGGGAATTGTCGATCGTCAGCGTTTCCATGTTGGGCTGACCGACAAGGACAATCCCTGCTCCATCCTCGGTGTGAAACACGCCCTCGAACGCGGCGCCCGTCACGGGCTGAGAGGCAAAGACCTGACGTCCCGCTCCGTGGCCGGTCGGGAAGATCAGGAGCAGGCTGGCCGTAGCGGCAGCCACCACGCCCGTGCTCAGGAACGTCCTGGCGTAAGCGGCATGGACGCCGGAGAGCTGGTAATAGGCCCCCACGGCCGCCATGACAAAGGCGCTGGTGGCGACCGACGCGATCATGTTGTGGGGATATTGCCAGACCAGCCACTCGTTGGTGAGCAAGGCCCACAGGCTGGTCACGTGCAGGGTTCCATTCGCGGCCACGGTGTAGGCGACTGGGTGCTGCATCCAGGCGTTAGTGACGATGATGAAGTACCCTGAGAGCCACGAGCCGATCAGGAGCATCAGCGCGGCGAACCAGTGGGCCCGAGGCCCGAATTTTTCCTCGCCGAACAGCAGAATGCCGAGAAACGAAGACTCGAGGAAAAAAGCGAAGAGGCCTTCCATGCCGAGTGTCTGCCCGATGACGCCGCCGGCGTAGTTGGCGAACCTGGCCCAGTTCGTCCCGAACTGAAACTCCAAGGGGATGCCGGTGACGACGCCGAAGGCAAAGGTGATCGCGAAGATCCTGGTCCAGAAGCGCGCGACCCGGTTGTAATGTTCGTCCTGGCCCCAGAGCGCGCGGCTCTTGAAATAGACGAGGAGCAACGCCAGGCCCATGGTCAACTGGGGAAAGAGGTAATGGAAGGTCGCCGTGAGCGCGAATTGCAGGCGGTCGTACAGCACGGCGCTGGCCACGTGACCCTCCTGAAGAGGCTGGAGTGGGACTGCTCCCGTACGAAAGGCGAGCGATGCTAGCACGGCGTTGGAAGACGGTCAATTCATCGCGCGTGCGGGAAGCCTCACGAGGGTGTCCGCGGGAAGGTTGTGCGGCAGTTTCAATCTATGATACAGGTGAGTCCCGACCGCTCAAGTTGAGGATGACTCGCACGCATGGCGATTGACGACATCTTCATCAAAGCGTTCCAGTCCCATCGGCAACAAGGCGATCTCTTCCATCACGACTCGCACAAGGCTCATGAGTTGTTCCAGTCCTCCACCATCGGGGCCCTGATGGAAGGCGTGTATGATGGGGAGGTCACCTACGAGGAGTTGGCCAAGCACGGAGATTTCGGCCTGGGCACCTTCAACGCGCTGGACGGGGAGATGATCGCCTTCGACGGCAAGTTTTATCAGATGAAATCGGACGGCAAGGCCTCTCCAGTCGCGCCGTCGGCGAAGACGCCGTTTGCAGTCGTCATGTTCTTCGATCCCACGGTCAAGGTCCTGTGGGAAGAACTGACTGATTGGGCGCACTTTCAGCAGGCCGTGGACAAGGCGGTGCCCAGCAAGAACATCTTTTATGCCGTCAAGGTTCATGCCATCTTCGACCATATCAAAGTACGGACCGTCCCGAGGCAACAGAAGCCCTATCCGCCGCTCGTAGAAGTTGCCAAGCGGCAGCCGGTCTATGTCCACGAAGGCGTGCGCGGCACGCTCGTAGGTTTTCGCTTTCCCGACTATGCCCAAGGGCTCAACGTGCCTGGCTACCACGTGCACTTTTTGAGTCTGGACCGGACCGCCGGAGGCCATGTCCTAGATTTTCGGATGAGGGATGCGACGGTGGAGATCGACGTGACCTCCGATCTTCACATGGAGGTGCCGGAGTGCGGGGACTTTCTGGATGCGGACCTGGGCAAAGATCAATCCGAGGCGATCGAGAGGGCGGAGAAGGAACAATAGGAGATACTGAGGAATACATGGGAGCGAACGACAAGCAAGTCATCTTTTCCTTGATCGGGGTCGGGCGGGTCTATCCGCCCAAGCGGCAGGTCCTCAAGGACATCTACCTCTCCTTCTACTACGGGGCCAAGATCGGCGTGCTGGGCTTGAACGGGTCGGGCAAGAGCACGTTGCTGCGCATCATTGCCGGCGCGGACAAAGACTACCTCGGCGAGATCACGATGTCGAAAGGCTACACGGTCGGCCTGCTGGAGCAGGAGCCGCAGCTCGACAAGAACAAGACCGTCAAAGAAGTCGTGGAGGAGGGCCGCCACGAGGTCGTGGCCTTGCTGCGGGACTATGAAGCCATCAGCAACAAGCTCGGCGACTGCTCGCCCGACGAGATGGACAAGCTGCTGGAGAAGCAGAGCGTGCTGCAAGAGAAGATCGAAGCGGTCAACGGCTGGGAATTGGAGAACCAACTCGAAGTCGCCATGGACGCGCTGCGCTGCCCGCCTTCGGACGCGAAGATCGAGGTCCTCTCGGGCGGGGAAAAACGCCGTGTCGCCCTCTGTCGCCTGCTGATCCAGGAGCCGGATATTCTCTTGCTGGACGAGCCGACGAATCACTTGGACGCAGAGTCCGTGCAATGGCTGGAGCAGCATTTGCAGCAGTACCAGGGGACGGTCATCGCCGTGACCCACGATCGCTACTTTCTCGACAACGTGGCTCGCTGGATTTTGGAACTGGACCGGGGTCAGGGGATTCCTTTTGAAGGCAACTACTCCTCCTGGCTGGAACAGAAGCAGGGTCGGCAGGAGAAGGAAGAAAAAGCCGAATCGAAGCGCCGTAAGACCCTGGAGCGGGAATTGGAATGGATTCGCATGGCGCCGAAGGCCCGCCATGCCAAGGGCAAGGCCCGCATCACCCGGTATGAGGAATTGCTGGAGCAAAAAGCCGACAAGCAGGTCGAGGATTTGGAAATCTACATCCCGCCCGGCCCGCGCCTGGGCGATGTCGTGGTGGAGGCCAAGGACATCACGAAGGCTTACGGAGAGAAATTGTTGTTCGAGAAGCTGACCTTCAGTCTGCCCAGAGGCGGGATCGTGGGCGTCATCGGACCGAACGGCGCAGGCAAGACCACGTTGTTCCGCATGATCACCGGCCAGGTCAAGCCGGATGCCGGCGCCTTGCGCATCGGTGAAACGGTCTCGCTCGGCTACGTCGATCAGGATCGGACGCTGGACCCCAAGAAGACGGTCTGGGAAGTGATTGCGGATGGGGCCGACCAGATCAAGCTGGGCAAGACCGAGGTCAACTCGCGGGCCTATTGCGGGAAGTTCAACTTCGGCGGCACGGAGCAACAGAAGAAGGTCAAGGACCTCTCCGGCGGCGAACGCAACCGGGTGCATCTGGCGCGCATGCTCAAGGAAGGGGCCAACCTCATCCTGCTCGATGAGCCGACTAACGACTTGGACGTGAACACGCTGCGGGCCTTAGAAGAGGGTTTGGAGCGGTTCGGCGGCTGCGCCGTCATCAGCAGCCATGACCGCTGGTTCCTGGACCGGATCGCCACCCACATCCTGGCCTTTGAAGGGGACAGCAAGGTCGTCTGGTTCGAGGGCAACTACAGCGAGTATGAAGCGGACCGCAAGAAGCGGCTGGGGAAGGAAGCGGAGCGTCCGCACCGGATTCGGTATCGGAAGCTGACAAGAGACTGACTTGCTGTTCGCTTGTTGTCTCAGGAGGCTGCGATCATGAAACTACCGTTTGAGAGGACGCTCTTTGAGGAGTTTATCAGCCAGACCCTCAGGAAATTTGAACAGCACCTTCGGAACGAAAAGATGACGGAGGGTACGATCAGACAGCGGATGCGGGGCGCCACGGAATTTGCCCGCTTCATCACCGATCGTCCCCATCGCTACCGGGAGCGCACGGCCGGCTCAATTTAGATATGACGCCCCTCGCCGACGGCTACAACCTCGCCCGGGGCGAGAAGGATGTCGAGCGCCTTCGCCTCTTGAACGAGATCTACGGACCTGGGTCGCAAGCCTTGCTCCGCCAGGCGGGACTCGTCCAGGGGATGCGCGTCGTGGAAATCGGGTGTGGAAGCGGCAACATGACTCAGTGGCTGGCCGCTCAGGTCGGTCCCTCCGGTTCCGTGGTCGCCCTTGATATCAGCGAGGCCCAGGTCGAGCAAGCCCGACGTCTGGCCGAGGCGGCCGGTGCCTCGAACGTGACGTTCAAGGTCGCGGATGTCTATGTGCCGGGATTGCCTCAGGGCAGTTTCGACCTCGCCCACTGCCGGCTGGTGCTGATGCACCTGACGAGGCCGGTTGAGGCCCTGCGCGCCATTCGCGATCTCGTCAAGCCCGGCGGGGCAGTCGTCTGCGAAGAGATGGACCTGAGCCGGTGGCTGTGCGAGCCGCCGGCCGCCCTCATGGCGCGATCCTTCGAGTTGAAGCTCGCTCTCAGCGACGCTCGGGGCCAGCACTGGCGCATCGGCAGCCGCCTGCACCGGCTGTTCCTGGAGGCGGACCTGACCGATCCCGTCGTCAGCGCGAAGTTCCCCGTGGTCTTGCGCGGAGCCTCCAAGCGACTGCTGGCGATTTCGTTCCATACGCTCGGCAAAGAACTTCTGGCCGAAGGGCTTGCGAGGCAGGATGAGTTGGAGGCGATCGAGGCGGAAATGGAACGGATCGCGGCGGATGACACCACGCTGCTGGGGCTTCCTTACATGGGCCAAGTCTGGGCCGTCAAGTCTCCGCCGCGCTCAATCGGCGGCTGACTTGTCCTACTTGGACCGTTGCAGCTCGCGGAGGCGCGCATCGGCCGCTTTCGCCGCGTCGCTCTTCGGGTACTCCCGGAGAATCTCCTCGTACAGTTGCCTGGCATGCTCCTGATTGTTCTGCTTTTCTTCGAATTGGGCGGTCTCGAACAGTTCCTCCGCCTTGTTGCCGGTGCAGCCGGAACCGGCCAGCAGAGCGATCCACAAAACACTGACAAGGATCAGCTTCATACAGTCCCTCTCCGGTGATCCAGCAGACCCGCGTTGATTGGTATCCCTTATCACGAGAGGTATTATAGCCGACCTGCTGGGCAGCGGCACCCTTGACAGTCCCGCCTGAGCGGGCCTAGCCTTACTCTCCTTCGCCAGAATGCCCGGCCCGTCGGCCAGAGCCTATGGGGCCGGGTGATGAATGGCGAGGAGAGCCCTCCGAAGCTTTAGCGTAGGAGGGCAAAAGGGGCTACGGAGAGTTTCGCTCTCCATTTCAGGATGCCCACGCAGGGAGCTTCACGGCCGGTCTCCTTGGTCCGTCTGAGAGGAGCGCCATGAACCGAGCCGAGCGGAGGCGGCAGGAGAAGCGGCAACAGGGGCCCGGCTCTTTGCCGCTCAAGCCGCTCTTTGATGAAGCGGTGGCCCACCACCGGGCCGGCGAGTTTCAGCAGGCTGAACAGCTCTACCGTCAAATCCTCTCATCCCATCCACGTCACGCAGAAACCCTTCACATGCTCGGCCTCTTGGCCTATCAAGTGGGCAAGCTCGACATGGCGGTAGACTTACTCGGCAAGGCCATTGCGGAAGACTTCTCCAACGCCCGCTACTGCTTCAACCTTGGAGTCGTCCGACAGAAGCAAGGCAACTGGGAGGCAGCAGCGGAGGCCTACCGCAAGGCCCTCAGTCTCGACCCGAACCATCTGGACGCGCAGAGCAACCTCGGCAATCTCTTGCTGGAGCAGGGGCGGCTGGATGAGGCGGCGGCCTGCCATCAGCGGGCCCTCCGGCTCAATCCCTCCTCAGTCGAAAGCCACAACAATCTCGGAGCCGTTCTCAAGGAGCAAGGCCGGTTGGATGAGGCTATCGCCTCCTATCGGTGCGCGCTGGACCTGAAGCCGGATCACCTGGAGGCTCTGTGTAACCTGGGAAGCGCCTTGATGGATCAGGATCGGCTGGATGAAGCCGTCGCCTCGTTCCAGCGCGCGATCAGCCTGAGGCCGGATTACGTGAAGGCCCATAGCAACCTCGGCTTCGCCTACCTGTGGCAACAGCGTCCCGATGCAGCCCTGGCCTCCTTCCGCCAGGCGGCCGACCTTAAACACAATCACGACCGGCCGGTGGCGCTATCGGCTGTCCAGAAGTCCCGCATCAAGCACGAAGTCGAGCAACTCCAGCGTCTGCTCGACCGCCGGGTGATCGAGCCTGGCTATGCCTCCTACCTCGACGCATGGCAGCGGCTCCGCCGGAAGTCGTCACAACTTCAGCCGGAATCCTTGTACGTTCCCGTGACACGCGAGGAAGCAGCCGACCTCGCCCCGTCCTTCAACCGCATCCTCTCTTACGCCGACTGTCCAACCTTGCCTGGCGGCGCGCTCAACCAGGCCTTAGACGTGGCGGCAATCGAGGCACGCTACAACGGCCGGAGACCGGAAGTCACCTATATCGACGACCTGCTCAGGCCGGAAGCGCTGGACTCGCTGCGTCGGTTCTGTCTGGATTCGACGATCTGGAAGAAGGACTATGTGAACGGCTATGTCGGAGCTTTTCTCGGAGAAGGCTTCTCCTGCCCGCTCTTCCTGCAACTCGCCGAGGAGCTGCGGGCGCGCTTCCCCGGCATCTTCAAAGGCCACCAGCTCATGCAGGCCTGGTCGTTCAAATGCGACAGCCAGATGAAGGCCCTGAATCTTCACGCCGACGCGGCGGCGGTGAACGTGAATTTCTGGATTACCCCGGACGAGGCCAACCTGGACCAGGAGCACGGGGGATTGATCGTCTGGGACAAGGAAGCGCCGAAGGAGTGGAACTTCAAGGACTACAACAGCAGCGCGAACGAGCCGAAGGTGCGGGCCTTCCTGCGGGACAGCGGGGCCCAGGCGATTACGGTCCCCTATCGACAAAACCGGGCCATCGTGTTCAATTCAGACCTGTTCCATGAGTCGCAACCGTTCCGGTTCAAGGATGATTACGAGAGTCGGCGGATCAATGTGACCCTGCTCTACGGCCGGCGGAAGTAAGCTGACAAGTGGTCAAGTGAACAAGCTGACAAGGGCAGGTGCTGTGATCCAAGCTTCCGAAAAACTTATCAACCTGTCAGCTTTCCTGCTTGTCAGCCGGTAAGCTGTTCAAAGAACCCCGACAAGTCCACGTTTCCGCCGGTGACGATCACGCCGACCTTCTTCCCCACCAGCACCGGCTCGCGCCGGAGGAGCGGGGCCAGGGCCACGGCCGCGGAGGGCTCAATGATGAGCTTCAAGCGCTCGAAGGCGAAGCGCATGGCCGGGACGATTTCATCTTCCGGCACGACGAAGAAACCGGCGAGATGCTCCCGCAAAATGGGCAGCGTCACGTCGCCGAGGCTGGTCTTGAGCCCTTCGGCAATGGTGCGCGGGTTCGGCATGGGCACGATCCGGTTCTCGCGGACCGAGTGCAGGGCGTCCAGCGCGCCGGTCGGCTCGCAGGCATAGACCTGAACGGCGGGCTTGATGCCGTGGGCGGCGATGCAGGTGCCGGAGAGCAGCCCGCCTCCGCCCACCGGCGCCAAGACGATATCCAGGTCGGGGACAGCCGACAGGAACTCCAACATGACGGTGCCCTGTCCTTTGATGACCTGGGGATCGTTGAACGGGTGGATATAGACCCCGTGGAGCTCGGCCATCAGCGCCGGCAACTTCCGTTCCGCATCCAGGTGGTCGGCTGCATCATGGATCGTGGCCCCATAGTCGAGCACAGCTTGACGCTTGATTGGACTCGTGAGCCCGCCGGCCAGTATGTGCGCCTTGCGGCCGAGCAGCCGGCAGGCCAGCGCCACTCCTTGTGCATGGTTGCCGGATGAAATGGTCACGACCGGTTTCCCCTGCTGCTCCGGCGGCAGCGTCGAGATCGCGTGGTACGCCCCCCGAAACTTGAACGCGCCGACGCGCTGGAAATTCTCGCACTTCAGGAACACCGATGCGCCGGAGGCCTCGTTCAACTGGCTGCTGGTCTGCACCGGCGTGACATGCGCGATCCCTCGCAGTCGCTCCGCTGCCTGTTGAATGTCCTGGAGGGAGATCGATTCCATCAGCCCCTTCGCTCTGCAATGGGGGCTGTTGTAGCACGGGGACTTCAGGAGGTCCAGGCTTCTCAGGCGGATGTCGCGCGGGTATGGGGTGGGTATGGTAGGATCGGCCATCGTCATGAGCACTGCGTCTTTCCGCAACATGCAACCATGCGGGTAGAGAAGCTCGGCGGATTGTTGGTCCGCATCACAGGCGGGACGGACGGCAAGGGCGGAGGTCATGGGCCGGTGGTCGTGCTGTTGCACGGCTTCGGCGCGCCCGGCGATGATCTGGTGTCTCTGGGACCGGCGCTGGAGG